>CAJHXP010000383.1_pt1 | contig 22650 bp, 19 predicted proteins | sample 9198551 | NCBI WGS metagenome assembly CAJHXP01 (sample SAMEA7708297, study PRJEB35096) | sediment metagenome | biome: marine neritic benthic zone biome [ENVO:01000025]; feature: sediment [ENVO:00002007]; material: shallow marine sediment [ENVO:03000034] sea grass bed [ENVO_01000059] ... | reverse complement strand
CCGGCGGGGAAGTGCTCTGCCAGCAAATCGCCACAGGCGTCGACCGCCTGATCGAAGCCGGCGGCGATCTCGCCGCACTTCACCGCCGCGACAAAGGCGGAGACGATGGCGTCCCATTCGGCCTGATCGACTTTCTCGTTGATTGCCTGGTCGGCAAGAATCTCGACGTAGTGTTCAGCCACCGACACGAAGATCATAACGCCGCTGCGGTCAGCCGTGTGGTGCACCTCCTGGGCCAGGAACTGCTCGCGGGCCGTGCGCGCGGCGCGGTGCAGGCGCGTCGACTTCGGGATCAGCCGCATCTTCAACGGTGGCCAGCGGAAGGCCAGCGCGAGCACCACGAAGCTCGCCAGCTGGATCACCGAGACGGTGGTCAGGTCGATGGAGAAGGAACCGGGCGTGGTGTTCCAGCTGTCCCGCCAGAGGGCGATCCACGGGCCCGCGAAGGCGATCACCGGCGGCAGCGAGAGCGCGATGACGCTGGCCCAGAGCAGCGGAATATAGGCGTAGGGGTCACTCTGGCGGGCGACCACCGTGACCAGCTCCCCGCGGGTGCGCCGCTCTGCCGCCTCGATGCGCGCCTTCAGCCGCTGCTTTTCGTCGTCATTCAGGAATGCCATGTCACCAACTCCCCGACGAGCCGCCGCCGCCAAATCCGCCGCCGCCTCCGCCGAAGCCACCGCCACTTCCGCCGAAACCACCACTGCCGCCGCCGGAGTGGTGCCCGCGCGATCGCCGGCTGCGCCGGTTGCCTGTCGAGCCCGCCCAAATCTGCTCATTGAAAAAACCAAAGTAATAGCCAAGGCCGACCAGTGTCAGAAAGACCGCCAGCACAACCAGATCCCGCAGCACCCCGTTGTCCTGCCAGCTCTTTTCCATCGGCTCATAGCTGCCGGCGATGGCTTCGATGATCGTATCGACGCCGGCGGCGATGCCGCGGGGATAGTCCTTGCTGCGGAAGGCCGGCAGGATCTCCCCTTCGATGATCGTCTTGGCGGTGGCGTCGGGCAGGTCGCCCTCCAGCCCGTAGCCGACCTCGATCCTCACCTTGCGTTCGTTGGGCGCCACGATCAGCAGCACGCCGTTGTTGCGGCCCTTCTGCCCGATGCCCCAGTGGCGGCCGAGCTGATAGCCGAAGTCCTCGATGGCGGTGCCCTGCAGGGAGGGCAGAGTTACCACGACAATCTGGTTGGAGGTCGCCTGCTCATGCTGTTCCAGCTGGCTCGACAAGCGGCGCTCCTCGGTCGGATCGAGCAGCTTGGCGTTGTCGACGACCCGTCCGGTCAGGGCGGGGAAGTCGAGCGCCGCCAGCACCGGCGCAGCCGAACCCAGGATCGCCGAGCCCAGAAGGGCGAGGACCAGCAGCGGCGCGGCAAGGCGCAGGGAAGAGCGGCGCAAACCAGCCGCCTAGTTGAAGGTCACTTGCGGCGGCTCGGCAATCGACTCGGGCTGACTGAAGGTCTCCCGCAGCTTCATGTCCGAGTAGAGCAGTTCTGCCCAGATGCGTCCGGGAAAGGTGCGCAGTTCGGTGTTGTAGGTCTGCACCGCCTGGATGTAGTCGCGCCGCGCCACCGCGATCCGGTTCTCGGTACCTTCGAGCTGGGCCTGCAAATTCAGGAAGTTCTGGTTCGACTTGAGGTCGGGATAGCGCTCCACCACCACAAGCAGCCTCGAGAGGGCCTGGGTTATGGCGCCCTGGTTGGCCTCGAACTGGCTGAAGGCCTGAGGGTTGGAAAGAATATCGCTGGGGATCTGCATCTGCGTCGCTTTGGAGCGCGCTTCGACGACCGCGGTCAGGGTGTCTTTTTCCTGGGCGGCGAAACCCTTCACCACCTCGACGAGATTGGGGATCAGGTCGACCCGGCGTTTGTATTGGTTCTCGACCTGGGCCCAATTGGCTTTGACCGCCTCGTCATAGGTCGGGATGTCGTTAACGCCGCAAGCGGCGAGAAAGGAAACCAGGAGCCCGCATGCCAGGAAACGGGGGGCCAATCGGCCGATCGCTTGCATTCTCGTCTCTATCCTCGAAAGTTCGATGCGCCGGAATCTATCACTTACCTCCCGGAGGTTCTACCGCGCCGTGTGCCGCGGCAACGCGCAAAGAAAACCGGCCGGGCAGCGAGGCCGCCCGGCCGGTGAACTCAGGTCTTCAACCTCTGGCGAGGTTTTACTGAAAGCCGCCGGGTCAGGCCGCTTCGTTTTCCAGAACCTTGGACGACTTGGCGCCGCTGGCGATGGAGATGGTCCGGGGCTTCATGGCCTCGGGGATCTCGCGCACCAGCTCGACGGCGAGCAGGCCGTTTTCCAGCTTCGCGCCGGTCACCTTGATGTGGTCGGCGAGGTCGAAGCGGCGCTCGAAAGCGCGGTTGGCGATCCCGCGGTGCAGGTACTGGGTCTCGCCCTCGCCGGCCTTTTCCTTGCGGCCGGAGATGACGAGGCTGTTTTCCTTCGCGGTGATGTCGAGGTCGTCCTCGCTGAAGCCGGCGACCGCCATCACGATGCGATAGGCTTCGTCGCTGACTTTTTCGATGTTGTAGGGCGGATAACCGGGGGTCCCTTCCTCAACGCGGCTGGCCGAATCGAGCGACTTCAAAAGCTGGTCGAAGCCGACGGAAGCGCGATAGAGAGGGGAAAGATCGAGACTACGCATAGCCATATTCTCCTTTGAGCAACATGGTTGAAATATCGGGTCCACCTGAAGGTCGAACCCTTGCTTGCTTGCCGCCGTTTTCTGGACCCTTCAGGAGGCATCCAACGGCGACATTCGATATATCGTAAGCGCCCGAAGCCGATTCAAGCCTTGCAGAAATGGGAATGAATAAGACAATATTCCTTCATCCTGCCGGTTTTTTCGGGACCAAGGGATTGTTAAGTTGGGAGCGGCTAGACTGCCCCTGAGCGAGCGTGGGCAGCCGCGCGGACCGTCCTTGTCGATGAACTGCTGCAAGAGATTTCAGGTTTGAGCGATAACACCGTCGCCTTTTTCGACAGCACCTTTGAAGAGGCTCTGGCGTTGACCCGCGAGGCGCGCGACTACCTGACTCATCGCGAGCCTCAGGAGCGCGAGCGCATGACGCCCAACGACAGCATGCTGGCGAGCTGTGAGGCCATGCGGCTGACCTCGCGCCTGACCCAGGTGATGGCTTGGCTGCTGGTTCAAAAGGCGGTTCATGCCGGCGAGATGACCCGGGCGGAGGCCAAGGCCCCCGAGTTCCGGCTGGACGGCAAGTCGGTCTGCGAGGAAACCCAGCTCCCGGTCGAAGGCACCCTGCAGCCGCGCCTGGCGGAGTTGCTGGAAAGCTCCCACAATCTCTATCAGCGCGTGGCGCGCCTCGATGCCCTGCAGGGCCCGACGGAGCCGAAGCTCTAGGGTCTTCAGGCCGGTCTCGATCCGGAAGACGGACAAGACAAAAGGGCGGCAAATCTGCCGCCCTCTTTAATCTGCGATCACGCCAAGGGGGCAAAAGCCCCGCAGGCGGAAAGTCCTAGCTCTTCAGGCCGAAATTGCCGAAGCGCTTGTTGAACTTCGCCACCTGGCCGCCACTGTCGATCAGACGATGCTCGCCGGTCCAGGCCGGGTGCGTCTTGGGGTCGATCTCCAGGCGCATGGTGTCGCCCGCGGCTCCATAGGTAGAGCGCGTCTTGTATTCACTACCATCGGTCATGTGGATGGTAATCTCGTGGTAGTCGGGATGTATGTCTTTTTTCATGGCTTTGATCCTCGAAAGCGCCGCGCTGTATACCCGAGACTGCGCCCCGGTGCAAGCCCCTGCCGGAGCCCGGCGCTCTGCGGGGTTTTCCGCGAATTCCCAGGCTTTTCACGCGCTCCGCCGGGGTTCGCGGCCGTTGCGATCAGCGCAATTTTATGCCTTGCGCCAGGGCGATGACAAGAGCGGCCTGACCGGCTCCTAGGGGTTCGCTATTCCGCCTGCAAGGCGGTATCTTCTGGCGGTCCGCGGGGACGCGCCCCGCAGGCGGAGGAACGCCGTCCCGCCCCCGCAAAGGGGGCTGGGACCCGAGAGGTTATGTTGTATGAGAATGTCTTCTGCCGTGCCGGCGGCGGTGCGCGACGAAGCAAGAGCGCGGGGCAGCCTGAAGCTGCTGGTCGAGCTTTGGCAGTTCGTGCGTCCTTACAGTTTGCAGCTGGTCGGGGCGGTGACCGCGCTGGTCATCGCCGCCAGCACGGTGCTGGCGCTGGGCATGGGCCTGCGGCGCCTGGTGGACGAAGGTTTTTCCGGCGGCAACGAGGCCCTGCTGGACCAGGCCGTGCTGGTGCTCTTCGGTGTCGTGATCCTGCTGGCGCTGGCCATCTATGCCCGCTTCTACCTGGTGTCCTGGCTCGGCGAGCGGGTGGTGGCCGATATCAGGCGCCGGGTCTTCGACCATATCCTGACGCTCTCGCCCGCCTACTACGAGCTGACCCGCACCGGCGAGGTGCTGTCGCGCCTGACCACTGATACAACCCTGTTACAGACCGTCGTGGGATCTTCGGTTTCCATCGCTATCCGCAACTTTCTGCTGCTGATCGGTGGATCGGTCCTGCTGGTCATCACCTCGCCGAAGCTGACCGCGCTGGTGTTTCTGGTGGTGCCTCTGGTGCTGCTGCCGATCCTCACCTATGGACGCAAGGTCCGGCGCCTCAGCCGCAGCAGCCAGGACCGGGTCGCCGACCTCGGCGTCTATGCCGGCGAGGCGCTGGACGCGATCCGCACCGTGCAGGCCTTCGTCCATGAGGGCGAGGACCGAAAGCGCTTCGCCGCCCGTGTCGAGGATGCCTTCCAGGCCGCGCGCCTGCGTGTCGCCGCCCGGGCCATGCTGACCGCCGTGGTCATCGTGCTGGTCTTCGGCGCGGTCAGCGTGATTCTCTGGATCGGCGGTCGCGACGTGCTGAGCGGTCGGATCTCCGCCGGCGAGCTGTCGTCTTTCGTGTTCTACGCCATTGTCGTGGCCGGCGCGGCCGGCGCCTTTTCCGAAGTGATCGGCGACCTGCAGCGCGCCGCCGGGGCGACCGAGCGGCTATTGGACCTGCTGGCCGTCGCGCCGGACATCACCGCGCCGGCAAATCCCGTGGCCCTGCCGGAGCCGGCGCGCGGTTCGGTGGCTTTCGAGGACGTGGTCTTTCACTATCCTTCGCGGCCCGACAACTCGGCGCTGCAGGGCTTGAGCTTTACCGTGCAGCCGGGCGAGAAGATCGCCATCGTCGGCCCGTCCGGTGCCGGCAAGACCACGGTCTTTCAACTGCTGCTGCGCTTCTACGACCCCCAAGGCGGGGTCATCCGCCTCGACGGAGTGGCGCTGCCCGAGGCCGACCCGGTCGAGACGCGCGGGCGTATCGGGCTGGTCCCGCAGGAACCGGTGGTGTTCTCCGCCGACGCCTGGGAGAACATCCGCTATGGCCGGCCCGAGGCCAGCGACGAAGAGGTCCGCCAGGCCGCCGAGGCGGCGGGGGCCCTGGAATTCATCGAGCAGCTGCCGGAGGGCTTCGACACCTACCTGGGCGAAAAGGGCGTGCGGCTTTCCGGCGGTCAGCGCCAGCGCCTCGCCATTGCCCGCGCCATTTTGAAGGACCCGCCGCTGCTGCTGCTCGACGAGGCGACCTCCGCCCTGGACGCCCAGAGCGAGCGCGTGGTGCAGCAGGCCCTCGACCGGCTGATGGCCGATCGCAGCACCCTGGTCATCGCGCATCGCCTGGCCACGGTGCTGAAGGCGGATCGCATCCTGGTGATCGACCAGGGCCGTCTCGTGGAAAGCGGCAGTCACCGCGAACTGGTCGCCGCCGATGGCCTCTACGCGCGTCTCGCCAGCTTGCAGTTCGGTGAGGCCGCGGCGCTGGGCAACGCGGCGGAAGAAAGCGCCCGCGCCTCCGGGGATTGAGCGGTTGCTTCACACTCGGCTGTCGTCCCGGCACTTGTTGCCGGGATCCAATGCCCTAGCCGCTCCATCGAAGTTTACGGCGATAGGTAATGCCAGCGGCCAACGCCAATGGATCCCGGGTACAAGCCCCGGGATGACAGTCTTGGATGTGGTTAGATTGAGCGCTTTTGGCTAAGACTGAAATTCAGTCGACGACAAGTACATTCGGCTTCAGCGGGTCCCTCAAGGCAACTGTTTCTGCAATAATCTTGATAACCGCCTCGTGGCCCTGTGGGTCGTCCATGACTGAGCAGACTGACAATACAAAGCAGTAGGTTCCGTCTTCCTGATCTATTGCTTCCAACGAATTGATCAAGTCGTTCGGAAGATACCCGTTCTGATCGAGGAAAATCTTCTTGGCGCCCGTAAAAACCAAACGGCCATTTTCGATGTCTTCTTCAGTGTAGAAGTTCCAGTTGCCATCCGCCGATCGAACTCTCGAGATGACATCGACCTGGACGCTTACCTCTGCGGCCCAAGCGTCAATCTCAATTCCCTTGCAGGATCGATCACCCAGATAGATGGTGGAGATAAAGTCCTTCGCATCCATCGGCAAATCGACACTAGCGCTGGGTCAGCTTGAATTCGATGCGGCGGTTGCGGCGGTAGGCGATTTCGTCGCGGCCGGCGTCGAGCGGCTGGAACTCGCCGAAGCCGGTGGCGGCCAGGCGATCGGCGGGAATGCCCTGACCGATGAGGAACTTCACCACCGAAACCGCCCGCGCCGTGGACAGTTCCCAGTTGGAGGGGAAGGCCGCGGTATGGATCGGCGCGCGGTCGGTGTGGCCGTCGACGCGCAAGACCCATTCCAGCTCTTTGGGAATGTTGCCGGAGATCTCCCGCAAGGTGCTGGCGAGTTGCGCCAGTTGCACTCGGCCCGCCTCGGCGACGGTGGCCGAGCCGCTGGCAAACAGGACCTCCGACTGGAAGACGAAGCGGTCGCCGACGATGCGGATGTCCTGGCGGTTGCCCAGGGCCTCGCGCAGGCGGCCGAAGAACTCGGAACGGTAGCGCGCGAGTTCCTGAACCTTGCTGGCCAGGGCGACGTTGAGGCGCTTGCCGAGGTCGGCGATCTGCACCTCCTGCTCGGTGTTTTTCGCCTCGGCGAGATCCAGTGCCTCCGACAGCGTCGCCAGCTGTTCGCGCAAAGCGGCCAGTTGGCGGTTCAGCAAGGTGACCTGAAGCTCAGCCTCCTCGGAAAGCTTTTGTTGTTCGGCCAGGGCCTGACGTTCCTCGTCCCGGGCGCTCTCCGAAGCCTGCAGTTCCTTGGCCATCTCGTCGCGCAGAGATTTCAGGATCGCGAGCTCGGCGAGCTGCGCCTCGATCTTCTGCTTGTCCGCGTCGATGGCTTTGTAGGCGTCTTCCAGCTCAGCCTTGCCGGCGGCGATGGCGGCAAGCGCCTGTTCAAGTTTTTTCTGGTCGATTTCCAGGCGGGTGAGCGCGGCATTCAGCTTGCTGCGCGTTTCATCCAGCTCGGCGCGCGTCGCCGACAACTCAGCTTCTCTTTGGCTGAGCGCCTGTCGGCTCTGTTCCAGGTCGGCGCGGCTCTCGGCAAGCTCGGCCTCGCTGCTGCTCAGGAGTCCGCCCAGGCGTTCACGCTCCTGCTCATCTTCTAACACGATGGCGGCCAGGCGGTCACGCTCGTCGGCCAGGGCGGCCAACTGGTTGGCGAGGGACTCGCGCTCCTCGGCCAGGGTCGCAAGCTGGCTGCTGAGCGACTCCCGTGAGGCGAGGGAGCTTTGCAGCTCCGCCGAAAGCTGCTCCACGTTCAGGCGCAGATCGACGTTGGCGCCGCGTTCAAGGGCCAGCAGCTGGGCCAGCTCGTTGATTTCGGTTTCCAGGCGCGTCAGCGCCTCGTCCTTGCCGGTTAAGGCGATGGAGAGAAAGAACTGCGCCACCATGAAGACCATGAGGACGAAGATCACCACCAGCAGCAGGGTGGCGAGGCCGTCGACAAAGCCCGGCCAGATGTTGATCGAGCGGCGCGAGCCGCCGCGGCCAAGGGCGTACATCTAGGCCTAGCCCTCTTCGGCCATGGCGGCCAGCGTGCGGGTCAGCAGGCGGATTTCGCCGCGCAGTTCCTCGACCGAGCTTTCGCGGCCGTGTGCCAGCTCAGCCGACATGCGCTCGAGCCGCAGATCGAGGTTGCGGATGTGTCCCTTGGTCGCCTTGTCCATCCCGGCGCCGTCCTGGTCGACATCGGCGAGGCGCGCCAGCAGCGGCTTCAGGCTGGCCTGGGTTTCGGCGATGGACAGCATGACCGACTGTTCGGTGCGCATGTGGTCGGTAAGGCTGCTGAGCCGGTCGCTGAGCGAGGCCAGGTTCTGGTTGACCGAGGAGCGGTCTTCCTCGCCGCGGGCCACGGTGCGCTGCAGCATTTCCAAGCTGTCGGCGGTCTTTTCCAGGAGGGCGTGAACATAGGCGGAAACCGGTTGCTCGCCTTCGCCAGTTGCACCGCCGCTGGACAGCTTGGTGACGCTGGACAACCACTCTTCCAGCACGTTCAGGAAGCGGTTGTGGGCCTGCGCGGAATTCAGCTCGAGAAAACCGAGCACCAGGGAGCCGGCGAGGCCAAAGAGCGAAGAACTGAACGCGGTACCCATGCCCGACAGAGGCGCCTGCAGGCCCCCCTTCAGCTCCTCGAAGAGCGCGACCGCGTCGCCGCTGCCGGCGGAGAGGCCACCGATAGTTTCCGCAACGGCGTTGACCGTGTCGAGCAGCCCCCAAAAGGTTCCCAGCAGCCCGAGGAAGATCAGCAGGCCGATGACATAGCGGGAAATCTCGTGCGATTCGTCGATACGGGCATGAATGGTGTCGAGCAGCGTGCGCATCGACATGGTGGAGAGGCTGAGCCGTCCGGCCCGGTCGCCGATCATGGTGACCATGGGCCCCAAGAGGCGCGGCGGGGTGTCTTGCGACAGGGTGCCCGGGAAGACGAGGCCGCCGCGGCTCTCGCGGCGCAGGGTTTCCAGCCAGAAGATCTCGCCGCGCAGGCCGAGGACCTGGACGAAGCTGTAGGCGACTCCAAAGAGCAGGATCAGGATGATCAGACCGTTTAGCCAGAGATTGGCGAGGAAGGCGTCCTGCAACTGCGGTGCGATCACAGCGGAAGCGATCACCACGGCCATCAGGAACAGGACCATTCTGATGAGATAGGTTTTCAGTAAGGACATGCCGGCTGTCTTACCCTCGGGTCCGCTGAGCGGATGTGTCAATCATATAACAGAGCTACCCGCGCCGCGACCGGCGCGACCGAGACTCTGCCTTTGGTTCACGTCCTTAAGGGTTAGCTGCCAATCGGCCTGATGTCGACCCGATTCGCGGGGCCCCCGTCCGACTTATCGCCGAGGGAGCGAACTTGAATCCGTGCCGAAGGCACGCCGGCATCGATCAGAAAGGTGCGGACTTTGAGCGCCCGCGAAAGAGCCAGCTTGCGGGCCAGGTCCTGGGAGCCGCTCTGCTCGCCGGCAAAACCGAGAACCTGAATGCGGTCCGCGTCGTTCTTGCGCATGACATCGGCGAGGGAGCGCAGTTCAGCCTGTGCCTGGTCGGAGAGTTCCGCCGAATCCGTGTCGAAGATGAAGGAAATGTCCTCGACGGCCCCGTCAACGGTGAGGCTGGCGGTCTGCAGGCCGGTGTTGGGTGCGGCGGCGGCGCTGTCTTCCCTTGTGCTGGCCGGCATGCTGGCCGATGCCTTGGCGGTCTGGGATACCGCTGCCGGGGCGGCGTCGCTGGCTGCGGCGGCGACGTTGTCGCTCGGCAACAGGCTGACCGGGGCGTCGCCGCTAGCTTGCGGCGCGCTCGGCGGCGAATCTTCGGCCGGACTCTCGGCCATGACCGTGGGGGCCGGCACGTCGGTGCTGATCAGCGGAGCATTGCTTTGTGGAACGCTGCTCTGCGCCATGCCACCCTCCGGCGGGCTTTGGGGCGCTTGCGTGACCTGCGATGGCGGCGTGGGCTCGACTTCGGCGACCGCCTCAGCCGGCTCGGTCATTGTCACAGCTGCCGTTTCCTCGACAGGGGCCGTATCGATCGGCGCCTCTTCGACCGGCGTCACCGCCGGCACTTCGGCCACGATGGGCGGCTCGGGTGTCTGGAATTCGGGGGCCAGCTCGGCCGCCGTCTCGCCGGCCGGGGCCTGCCCGATGTCGGCCAGCACCTTTGCCGGGACTTCCGGCTTGCGCGGCGCGGGCTGCGGCGGAAGTTGCAAGGTCAGGACCGGCGCCGTGCCCGGGACGGCGTCGGGGTCGGCCGGCGGCAAGCGGTCATGGAAAACCTGCACGCTGTCATTGCTTGCGGTTTCGGCGTTTTCGAGCGGGATCAGCAGCTGTGAGGTCGGCTCCGGCCCTTCGGCAAAGGCATTGTTTAAGGCTTCGCTGCGTGCCGCACCGTTGTCGTTGGGCGCGGCGAAACCCGGCGCGAGGGTGCTGCTGGGCGCCTGGAGCGGCGGGAAAAGCAGGGTGCCGGGGCGCGTTACCACGAAATTGCCGCTGCCCTGGGTCTGGAAAGAGAGGCCGCCCGCGGACGGCTGCTGCAACTGCAACTGCGGCTGTGGGGCATAGGGCGTTGCCGGTGCTGCCGGCGCCATCGGGGTGATCGGCGCGGCGCTGGGACCCGGGCCCAGGTTGTTCAACACATCGTTGTTGATGAAAATGCCGGAGTTGGACTGGGCTTCGGCCTCTGGCGCCAAGGCCAGGGGGAGGGCCAGGGCCATAATCAGGGCGCAGGCGGTGGCACAAGCCTGCCCGGACCGGCGGCTGGAAGCCCGGTTTTCGGTTAGTTGACGGCCGTGCTGTGCAAATCTGCTCATTAGCCCGTAATACCCCAGTTTCCCCGGCCTGCCGCTATGGTTAACACTATGCTGCTCCCGCGCCCGGGACAACCTGCTTTGCGGGCAGGGCACCCTCGTGGGCGGCGCACATAGGTGGCCGCGAGGGTCGTATTATTGAGCCTTTTAGTTACTTAAAGGTTTGCGTAGCAGCTTCATGAGGTCGGTGTGGATGGCGTTGTTGCTCGCCAGGATGCTGGGGCTGCCCAAAGTGAGGGTCTTGCCGTTCATTTCACTGACGTATCCGCCGGATTCGCGCAGCAGAATCAGTCCCGCGGCGATGTCCCAGGGCGACAGGCCGCGCTCCCAGAAGCCATCGAAGCGGCCGGCCGCGACGTAGGCGAGATCCAGCGCGGCGGCGCCCCAGCGGCGGATTCCCGCGGTTTCCGACATGACCGCGTCGATTTCGCCGAGAAACTGCGGGCGGTCGCCGTGGCCGGCGAAGGGCGCGCCGGTGGCAATCAGGCAGTCGGCCATGCGGCTGCGCGAGGAAACCCGCAGCCGCCGTTCGTTCAAGTAGGCCCCGGTGCCCTTCTCGGCATGGAACAGATCTTCCTTGATGGGGTCGTAGATCAGCCCGGCGATGATCTCGCCACGTTCCTCAAGGGCGATCGATATGGCGAAATGCGGCAAGCCGTGCAGGAAATTGCTGGTGCCGTCCAGCGGATCGATGATCCAGCGCCGCCCGCTGCCGTCGCTTTCCGGTATCTCGGCGGACTCTTCCATCAGAAAACCATAGCCGGGGCGCGCCTTCTGCAGTTCCTCCTTCAAGGTATTCTCCGCCTTGAGGTCGGCGGCGGAGACGAAGTCCGCAGGACCTTTGCGGGAAACCTGCAGGTTTTCGACTTCGCCGAAGTCACGTTTCAGACCGCGGGCGGCCTTGTCGGCGGCCTTGATCATGACGTTGAGGAGGGGTGTGCGGGTGCGGGTGGCCATTAAGGATGCTGGTCTTTCGGATCAGAGGGCGGCAGGCAAGGGGCGAAAACGCGTTAGTCCTTGGCCCGTTCGACGTAGGTGGCATCGGCGGTGTTCACCACCACGCGGGTGCCGGATTCAATATGCGGCGGCACCATAATGCGGCTGCCGTTTTCCAACATCGCCGGCTTGTAGGACGAAGAGGCGGTCTGCCCCTTCACCACCGGGTCGGCCTCGACAATCTCCATGGTGACGGTGTCCGGCAGCATGACGGAAATCGGCTCTTCCTCGAAAGATTCGATGGAGACGGTCATGCCTTCCTGCAGGAAGGCCACCGGCTCGCCGACCATTTCCTTGTTCAGGCTGATCTGCTCGTAGGTGTCGTTGTCCATGAAGGTCAGCATATCGCCGTCGGCGAAGAGGTACTGATAGTTCTTCTGGTCCAGGCGCACGCGCTCGACGTCTTCGCTGGCCCGGAAGCGCTCGTTCAGCTTGGTGCCGTCGCGGATGTCCTTCAACTCCACCTGCAGGTAGGCGCCGCCCTTGCCGGGCTGGGTATGCTGGGTCTTTACCGCGCGCCACAGGCGGTTCTTGTGCTCGATGACGTTGCCAGGGCGAATAGCGTTGCCATTGATCTTCATGCTGGATCATCCGGGAAGTGAGTTTCTGGAAAAGCGCGCGGAAGCTAACAGCTTGCCCCGGGGGTGGCAACGCCCCTCATGGCGGCGGTGGAGGGTCAAGCCGGCGGTCGGAAAAGGGACTTTCAGCCGTCTTTCCGGCTAACTCCCTTCAGGGCGCTCAGCAGGCCTTCCAGAGCCGCGGCGGGGTCGCCTTGCGCCTGCCAGAGGGCCGGGCCGACGGCCAGGAAGTCGGGGCCCGCAGCGGCCAGGTCCAGGGCCTCGGCGCGGCTGCCGGCGCCGAAAGCCACTTGCGGCGGAGTCATCACGGCTTCCCACCAGGCAATCAGCTCCGGATCGGCGGCCCCGCCGCGCTCCGCATCGCCGTTAATATCGCCAAAGCCGATGTAGTCGGCGCCCTGCTCGCCGGCGGCCATGGCCAGGTGGCGCGAGGCGCCGCAGCCGGCGCCCAGAATGACGTCCTCCCCGAAGCGCCGGCGCAGTTCCTTGACCGAGGATCCCTTCGCCGTCAGGTCCAGGTGCAGGCCGTCGGCGCCGCTCGCGGCCAGCAACGCCGGGCGGTCCTCCAGCAGCACCGCGATGTCGTGGCGCTGGGCCTGGGCGACCAGGGGCGCTATGCACTGACCCAGGGCCTGATCATCGAGGGCGCCGCCACGCAGCAGCAGAGAGGCGATATCGACGCCTTCCAGTGCCGCCAAGGCCTCGTTGAGTCCTTCAGCGGCGGCATCGTCCAACGGCGGAGATACCAGGAAAAGGCGGGGTAGGGAGGTGGTCATGGTCTGGGTCAATCGCCCTTCAGCCAGCCGCGGCAGGCCTCGGCCTTGTCGTCGACGTCCAGCAGGTCGAGAGCCTCGAGCGGCCCGGTGACGAGATGATGGCTCTCCGCTTCGGCGATCGCCCGCAGCTTGTCCGCCGCGGCCTTGGCGCCGGTGAAGCGCACCCGCAACACGCCCTGGCGAAAGGCCGCCATCACCAGGCCCGGCTTGTCGCCGCAGTCGAGGATCGAGGCGACTTCAGCCTCCGGCACCTCCCGCTCGGCCTGCTTGACCACTTCCCGAAACCATAGGGCGCCGGTATAGGCGGCGGCCCCCGGCGGCGAGGCGAGGGTCACCGGGCGGCCCAGTTCGCGCGCGACCTTCAGGGCGGCGACGGCCTGTTCCAGGGAGTGAATGATGATCACGCGCTCGTTCATGGTCCGATGATAATAAAAAGCGGGACCCGAAGGTCCCGCTTTATTTCTTCAGCTCCTATGCGTCCCCATGCCACCAGGGCCAGGGGGCAAGCCCTCTAGCAGGCTGCTGAAAAAGTATGTCGCCTAGCGGGTGATATCGTGATTCTCTGTTATGGAGTTTTTTTGAACAGAGGCCGGCGATGCGCGGTGATGACCAGGATACGGGCGCCTTATTTTCCTATGTGAGCTGCGAGGCCCGGGTGCCGGAGGACCATCCGCTTCGAGCGATCCGGGCGATCGTGGACGAGGCTCTGGAGGTGCTGTCACCAGCCTTCGAGCAGCTTTATTCGAAGCTTGGGCGGCCCTCGATTGCGCCGGAGAAGCTGTTGCGGGCACTTCTGCTGCAGGCATTCTATTCGGTCCGTTCAGAGCGCCAGCTGATGGAACAGCTGGACTACAACCTGCTGTTTCGCTGGTTCGTCGGGCTGTCGATGGATGCGCCGGTGTGGGACGCGACCGTGTTCTCGAAGAACCGGGACCGCTTGATCGAGGGCGAGATCGCGGCGCGCTTTCTGGCCGCGGTGCTGAACCAGGGGCGGGTCAAGGCGCTGCTGTCGGACGAGCACTTTTCGGTCGACGGCACGCTGATCGATGCCTGGGCCTCAATGAAGTCCTTCCGGCCCAAGGGCGGCTCGGACGAGGACCCCGGCGGACCGCCGGGGCGCAACGCGGAGCGGGACTTCAAGGGCCAGAAACGCTCGAACGAAACCCATGCCTCGACGAGCGATCCCGACGCCAAGCTTTACCGCAAGGGCAACGGCCGGGAGAGCCGCTTGTGTTTCATGGGCCATCTGCTGATGGAAAACCGCAACGGTCTGGTCGTCGATGCCGCACTGACCCGGGCCGGCGGCAGGGCTGAGCGCGAGGCGGCCTTGGATATGCTGGAGCGTCGCCAGGCGCGGCGACGCATCACGCTGGGCGCCGACAAGGCCTACGACGTGGCCGAATTCGTCGCCGATCTGCGCCGGCGCAGGGTGACCCCGCACATCGCCATCGACGGCCATCTCACCAAGACCGGCAAGAGGCGCAAGACCGCCCTTGATCGCCGCACCACTCGTCATCCCAGCTATGCCGTCAGCCAGCGCATCCGAAAGCGCATCGAGGAAGGCTTCGGGTGGATCAAGACCACAGGCAATCTCGCCAAGACCCGCCACCGCGGCCTTGAGCGCGTCGGATGGACCTTCGCTCTGACCGCCGCCGCCTACAATCTGATCCGATTGCCCAAGTTGCTGGAGGCGCCGCCATGATAGCTCCGGCGGCATGCCTGCTTATCGGCAAGTGACGAAGTGTCGAGGCCGGAATTGAAGACGACGGACACACCACCATCGAGTTTGCCCACCACTTCGGCAGTGAAGTTCAATTCAAAGCGCGCCGCTGGTAACTTTTTCAGCAGCCTGCTAGAGCAGATCCGGGTTGGCTGGAATGGCTTTAGCGATCCACCGACCCGGTGAATCTGCTCTAACTATTGGATATAGATCGGATTCACGTGATTGGGCGGAACCATGAAGTGGTTCCGCCCAATCACGATCCGCTCTAGCCCCCGGTCCGGCTAAAGCGGCCAGACCAGCAGTATCACCGGCACCGCCACCAGTATCACCAGCACTTCCAGCGGCAGCCCCATTCGCCAGTAGTCACCGAAACGGTAACCGCCGGGCCCCAGGATCAAGGCGTTGTTCTGATGCCCGATCGGCGTCAGGAAGGCACAGGACGCCGCCACCGCGACGGCCATGAGAAAGGCGTCGGGATTGACCAGCAGGCGTTCGGCGATGGTGGCCGCGATCGGGGCCATGACCACGGCAGTCGCCGCGTTGTTGAGGATATCCGACAGCGTCATGGTCACCACCATCACGATGACCAGAACAGCGGCCGCGGGCAGGCCAGCGGTTGCGCCCAGCAGGTTGTCGGCGATCAGGCTGGTCGCGCCGGTGCTCTGTAAGGCACCGCCAACCGGAATCAAGGAGCCGAGCAGGACGATGACCGACCAGTCGATGCCGTCGTAGAGTTCGCGTACCTGCATCAGGCCGCCGACCACCAGCAGCACGATGGCCATGCCGAAGGCGATTTGAATCGGCACCAGGCCGAGGCTGGCCGCGGCGATGGCGGCGGCGAAGATGGCGATCACCGCCGGGCCCTTGCCGCGCTTGCCGAAGTGCAGCTCACGTTCGGCCAAGGGCAGGCCGCCGAAGGCCGGCACCAGATCGGCGAGCTGCTCGGCTTCGCCGTGCAGCAGCAGCACGTCGCCCGGGCGGATGAGGAAGGAGCGCAGGCGGCCGTGGTAGGGCTGGCCCTGGCGCGACACGCCGAGCAGGGTGATGCCGCGGCGTGCGAAGAGCTGCAGCGAGCTGACCAGGCGCCCGTCGAGACGCGAGCCCGGCGCCACCACCACTTCCATCAGCGTGGCGTCCTTCGGCGTATCCCGCGGCCCGACGCCGGAGGCCTCGCCGCCGATCTCCAGTCCCAGATGGCTGACGAACTTGTCGATTTCCTCCGGCGCCGCCTCGATCTTCAGAATATCGCCGGCGCGCAATTGCTTGCGGGTGGCCGGCGGATAGGCGCGGTCATTGCGGATCTGATCCATGATGACGGCATCGATATCCTGGGTCAGCTCGTCGATCTCGCGCAGAGTCTTGCCGATGTGCGGGCTGTCCTCAGGCACCGTCACCTCGGTGACGTAGTTCTCGATGTCGAAGAGTTCGCCCTTGCCGCGCGCGCTGGAACGCTGCGGCACCAGCCGCCAGCCGACCAGCGCGACGAACAGCACGCCGACCAGGGCGACGGTCAAGCCGACCGGGGCGAAGTCGAACATGGCGAAGGGGCTGCCGGTCAGTTCGCCACGGTAGCTGGCGATGATGATGTTGGGCGGCGTGCCGATCAGGGTGATGAGACCGCCGAGGATCGACCCGAAAGACAAGGGCATCAGCAGAAGGCTCGGTGAGCGCGCCGCCTTGCGCGCCGACTCGAGGGCCAGCGGCATGAGGATGCCGAGCGCGCCGACATTGTTCATCAGCGCCGACATTCCCGCCGCGAGCCCGGCCAGCGCCCCGACATGGCTGGTTGTCCCGGTCATCGCCGGGCGGACCAGCCGGGTCAGGCGGTCGATGGCGCCGGTGCCCGAGAGCACGCGGCTCAGCACCAGCACGGCAGCGACGGTGATGGTGGCGGGGTGGCTGAAGCCGCCGAAGGCCTCCGTGGGGCGGACCAGACCGGCCGCCACCGCCGTCATGAGGCAGGCAAAGGCGACCACGTCGTAGCGCCAGCGGCCCCAGACCAGGAGAACGAAAAGCGCCAGGAGTATGGCGAAGATCACGATTTGGTCGGTGGTCACGGCGGCGCGTCGACTCCCTGCTTCGGCCTCCGAGGCCTGCGACTCCGGAGCGCGCAATTGTGTCACTGCCGCAGGGGTGCTGCCAATTGCAAAGGCAAGGCACCGCAAGAAGGGGGGGAGCTATCCCGGGAGGGGCTTCGCCAATCGATCGGCGAGCTTATTCAGGAATGTGGTCGGAGAGGATGCTAGAAGCTGCGCAGGGCTCTCACTGCTCGTGTGAACTTACTCGGCTGACCGCGGTTGGGCGACTGCCGCGGCCAGCCGAGAGTTATCGCAAGTGTCTTGCTTAGGCCGCTTTGACCGACGACAGGAAGCCTTCGATCTCGCTCTTCAGCTGCCCGGCCTGGGTCGAAAGATCCGACGCCAGGGTCGTCACCTGGCTTGCGGCTTTGGTGGTTTCACCGGTGGCCGCGTCAACCTCAGAGATGTTGCTGGTGACCTCTGCGGTCCCGGATGCGGCTTCCTGCACATTTTTGGCGATATCTTGAGTTGCCGCACTTTGCTCCTCCACGGCGCTCGAAATTGCCGTCGCGATCTCCGCTATCTGTTCGATGGTCCCATTGACGCGATTGATGGCGCTCACCGCTTGCGATGTGGAACCCTGCATGGCCGAGATCTGCTGGCCGATGTCCTCCGTCGCCTTGGCCGTCTGATTGGCCAGGGACTTGACCTCGCCGGCGACCACCGCAAAGCCCTTGCCGGCATCGCCGGCGCGCGCCGCCTCGATGGTGGCGTTCAAGGCCAACAAGTTGGTCTGCTCGGCGATATCCTGGATGAGGTTGATAACCGCACCGATCTTATCCGCGGCCTCGGCCAACTCGCGCATCGTTTCGCTGGTCTGGCCGGCCTCTTCCTGAGCCTTGCGGGAGATGTCGTTCGATTGCGTGACCTGGCGCCCGATCTCCGCAATGGCGCTGTGCAGTTCTTCCGAGGCGGCAGCAACTGTCTGAACGTTGGCCGACGCCGATTCGGCTGCCTTGGAGGCCGCACCCGATCGCTCGCTCGTCGTTGCCGCCGTGCCGGTCATCGTTTCGGCGGTTGTGTGAAGCTGACCCGAGGCCGTGGTGACCGCGCCGAGAACCTTGGCGACCGCCTTGTCGAAGTTGGAAATCAACGCATCGACGGACTTATTGCGTTGTTCCTGCACCGCTCGCTGTTCGGCCTGCTGGGCTTCCAGGCGCACTCGTTCGATGGCGTTGTCCTTGAAGACGACAACCGCCCGTGCGATGTCGCCGATTTCGTCCTTGTTCGCGGTGGAGGGGATTTCCTGTGCCGTATCCCCCTCCGCCAGCGCGGCCAGGGTCCGGGTCATCTTGTCGAGCGGGCGGCTGACGCTTCGGCCGATGACAATGCCCAAGGCGATAGCGATAACGAGGATGCTTGCGCCGACGATCAGGAAGATCGTTCGGGTGAGATCGCGGGCACTTTCAAGGGACGCCTCGGCGACGACCAAGCCGTCGGTCGCAACCTCGAAGGTACGGTCGAAATCGTCGGTCATGCCGGCAAAGATTTTGCTGAGCATCGACGTCTCTTCTTTCAAGACCAGATAAGCCTCGGCCCAGGCGTGAATGCCTTTTTGATATGCATCCATCAGGGTCGAAACGTCTTGCTTGAAACTGCCGGGCAAGGGCGCTTCGGCCAGCAGGGCATCGAATTCCTGGCGACGTTCGTCGATGCGCCCGACGTACTTCTCCGCGCCCCGCAGCATGAAGTCTTTCTCGTGGCGCCGCATCATCAGCATCTTGATGGTCAAGCTTTCCAGGTTGGCTTCCTTGAGCTTGGTTTCCACCTCGTGCACGGCAGCCCGAAGGGCGCCTTGAAGGCCGCTTTTCTCATCGAGGCCGAGTTGCTCATGAAGCTGGACGACTTTTCGGAACTGCGCCGCATGTTCGGCAGTGCCGTTGTTCAGGCGCGCGATTTCATCCGAAATCGGGGCGGCGACGGCCATGCCTGCGATCTTCTCAAGGGATTCAAGGACAGCGGCAGCGGACTTCTCATACTTTTCGAGATATTTCATATCGCGCCGGATGATGAAGTCCTTCTCGTTGCGGCGCATTTGCAGGGCGCCGCTTTCGACCTGCTGCGTAAGCTGCGCCAGACGGGCGTGCTCAGTCTGGGCATGGAAGGCCGTTCCTACGTTATAGTCGCCCAGGAAATAGGCGCTACTCAGAGCCACCACGCTTACGGCGCTCAAAACAGAGAGCAAGCCGATGCGGAGAGAAATCCGCAGGCTGCTCAAGATATTGAAAACCTTATGCAGAGTCATCGACCTGTCCTTACGTGTATGCTGTCGCCCAGTTCAATCTACGCGATCTGATGATGAAGTAGTCACGATCTAATTAAGGCCAATTTCCAAAAAAACTGTAAATTCAATAACTTACAACCATTGGTGTAAGGCGCATAAGATTTACTTCTTACACTCTCGGTTGTCTTGCTTGGCCGCCGGGGGGTAAAGCCGACATAGGAGTTCGTCTGGCCTGCCGGGCGCCTTTCACGGCCTGTCACATCGCTGTGAGAGGCCTTTTGCTTGGGCAGGGCTTCCCTTATCTGGTCCTCAGGGCAGGCGCCTCTCGGCGAAAGTCGAGCCCGGGGCGCCGGCAAGCCCCTTTAAGTTCCTTTGGCAATATCTGCTGTAGGATGCCGTCCGGGTCATCGAGGACAAAGGAAGCACGTGATGCCAGAGACCATCGAGGCGGACATCTGCGTCATCGGCGCCGGCTCCGGCGGGCTGTCGGTCGCCGCCGGCGCTTCCCAGATGGGCGCCCGGGTGGTGTTGATCGAGAAGGGCAAGATGGGCGGCGACTGCCTGAACTACGGCTGCGTGCCGTCCAAGTCCCTGATCGCCGCGGCCGCCGCCGCCGACACCCTGCGCCATGCCGGAAAGTTCGGCGTGCAGGGGCAGGAGCCGTCGGTCGACTTCCCGGCGGTGCGCGATCACCTGCGCGGCGTCATCGCCGCCATCGCCCCGCACGATTCGGTGGAGCGCTTCGAAGACCTCGGCGTCACCGTGATCCAGGCGGCGGCGCGCTTTACCGGCGCGCGTGAGGTGGTGGCCGGCGACACCACGGTGCGCGCCAAGCGCTTCGTCATCGCCACCGGCTCCTCGCCTGCGGCACCGCCGATCCCTGGCCTGGAGACCGTGCCCTACATGACCAACGAAACGGTCTTCGACCTGGCGGAACGGCCGGAACACCTGATCGTCGTCGGCGGCGGGCCGATCGGCGCCGAGCTTGCCCAGGCGCAGCGCCGCCTGGGTGCAAGGGTTTCCCTGCTCGAAATGTTCAAGGTTCTCGGCAAGGACGACCCGGAGGTCACCGTCTTCGCCCGCGACCGCCTGGTCGCCGACGGCGTCGAGATCCACGAAGGCATCGCCATCAAGGAGATCGCGCCCGCGTCGCCCGGCGAGGGCGCGGCCATCGCCGTCACCATCGAAAAAGACGGCCGGGTGGAGAAGATCGCGGGGTCGCACCTGCTGGTCGCGGCCGGCCGCAAGGCCAATGTGGAGGCTCTGAACCTGGAAGCGGCCGGCGTTGCTTTTTCGCCCAAGGGCATTGAAGTGGATGCCCGCCTGCGCAGCAGCAACAAGCGTATTTTCGCGATCGGCGACGTTGCCGGCGGGTTCCAGTTCACTCACGTCGCCGGCTATCACGCCGGCATCGTCATCCGCAACGCGCTCTTCAAGCTGCCGGCCAAGGTGAACTACGACGCCGTGCCCTGGGTGACCTTCACCGATCCGGAGATCGCCCATGTCGGACTGACCGAGGCGCAGGCGCGCGACAAGCACGGCGACAAGGTGCGGGTGTTGAAGTGGTCCTTCGCCGAGAACGATCGGGCCCAGGCGGAGCGTGCGACCGAGGGCCTGGTGAAGGTCGTGGTCGGCGGCCGCGGCCGGATCCTCGGCGCTTCGATCGCCGGCCTCCATGCCGGCGAACTGCTGCAGCCCTGGGTGCTGGCGATCAGTCAGGGGCTGAAGATCGGCGCGCTGGCCAACATGATCGCCCCCTATCCCACCCTGGGGGAGGTGAACAAGCGCGCCGCCGGCAGCTACTACACCCCCAGCCTGTTCGGCGAACGCACCCGAAAGATCGTGCGCTTCCTGCAGCGGTTCGCTTGAGGATGAAAAAGGAAACACAAGCTATGCCCCATTCGAAACGAAAGGCCGCGGCCCCGGCGCCTGAGCCCGCGCCGCGGTTTTTCTGCCTCAAGCGCCTCTTGCCGATTCTGGTTATTCTGGGAGCGGGCGCTGCGGCCTTCGGATTGGGACTGCACGAGCATTTCAGCATCGAGGCCCTGCGCGAGCACCGCAGCGTCTTGAACGGTTTCGTTGCCGAGCATGCCGTTCTGGCCGCCGTCGCTTTTATGGCGCTCTACGCGGTTTCCACAGCGCTCTCGCTGCCCGGCGGAGTCGTACTGACCATTGCCGGCGGCTTTCTTTTCGGCATCCTGCTCGGCACGCTTTACGTGGTCATTGCCGCCACCCTTGGCGCCACGGCGATCTTCATGATTGCCCGCGGTACCCTGGGCGACCTGTTCCGCGCCAAGGCCGGACCCTTCGTGCAGCGCATGGAGGCAGGATTCCGCGACAATGCCCTCAGCTATTTGCTGGTGCTGCGGCTGATACCGCTGTTTCCCTTCTTCGTCGTCAACCTGGTGCCGGCCTTCCTCGGCGTGTCCTTGAGAACTTACGTCATCGGCACCTTTGTCGGCATCATCCCCGGCACCCTGGTGTTCATCCTCGCCGGGGCAGGCCTCGGCTCGGTCTTCGACCAGGGCGGCGCCTTCACGGTGGAAACTGTGGTGACGCCGGAGATCATTGCCGGCCTGGTCGGGCTTTCGCTTCTCTCCCTGCTGCCCGTGGCCTACAAGCGCGTGAAGGCGAAGCAGTCGCCGGCCTGAGCAATTCCATATCCGCCCCCGGCAAGTAGGCCAGGGAGAGGGTCTTTGCGCGGTGACCTGCTGCGCCTCTATGATATGGCCGCCAGGCTTGATATACCTGAAGCATCGCGTTGGCCGGTGTCGTCATACAGCGACCTTCGAACGGATCTCGGGTATGAGAAGTTTCGCTTGGCAAGACCTCATGCTGGGATGAATCCAGTCTAGCGGAGAAGCGTCATGCAGCCAGTTGCGACCTCAGCGCCAAAGCGACCAGCAGCGAAAACCGCGGTAGCGAGAAGGGCGTTCTACGGGCGCCGAAGCCTTGCGGTCCTCCTCCTCCTGCCGATGCTGGTTCTGGCCGGTGCGGCGCTGGTGGCGGCACAGGACATCCGCTTCTTCCGCATCGGCACGGGCTCCACCGCCGGCACCTACTTTCCGGTCGGCGGCATCATTGCCAGCGCCATTTCCAGCCCACCGGGCAGCCGCGACTGCGAGCGCGGCGGCAGCTGTGGGGTGCCGGGGCTGGTGGCCGTCGCGCAGTCGACCCGCGGCTCGGTCGACAATGTCCGCCAAATTGAAGAAGGTGCTCTGGAATCGGGCTTCAGCCAGTCCGACATCGCCTACTGGGCCTACCGTGGGGAAGAGCTGTTCTTGGACGGCGGGCCGCTGAAGTCGATTCGCGCCATCGCCAACCTTTACCCCGAGACCATCCATCTGGTGGCGCGCAGCGACGCCGGGATCAAGAGCCTGGCCGACCTCAAGGGCAAGAAGATCTCCCTCGACAGGCCGGGCTCCGGCACCCGGGTCGACGCTCTCCTGGTCCTCAGGGCCGCCGGGTTCGAACCCAGCGACCTGGAGGTCTTCGCCCTGGCATCCGGCGCTGCCGCCGACGCTCTGCGCGAGGGGGAAATCGACGGCTTTTTCT
>CAJHXP010000361.1_pt1 | contig 22936 bp, 25 predicted proteins | sample 9198551 | NCBI WGS metagenome assembly CAJHXP01 (sample SAMEA7708297, study PRJEB35096) | sediment metagenome | biome: marine neritic benthic zone biome [ENVO:01000025]; feature: sediment [ENVO:00002007]; material: shallow marine sediment [ENVO:03000034] sea grass bed [ENVO_01000059] ... | reverse complement strand
TGTTGTCGTGGGCCTACTACGGCGCGAAGTGCTGGACCTATCTCTTCGGAGAAAGCCGTTCCATGGATCTGCTGTTCAAGCTGATCTTCTGCATCTTCGTGGTCATCGGCTCCTCGATGAACCTGGGTCCGGTCGTCGATTTCTCGGACTCAGCTATCTTCGCAATGTCGATCGCCAATATCATCGGCCTCTACATCCTCTTCCCGGTGGTGAAAGAGGAGTTGACGTCCTATTGGTCGCGGCTGAAGAGTGGCGAAATTCAGAAATACGCGGCCCGGCAGGCCGCCGAATAGGCCAAGCGCATACCGAAGAAAAACGCCGGCGGTTCTTGAGGACCGCCGGCGTCTTTTCAGGTCCTAGCAGAGACCCGGTCAGTGGCTATAGCCGCTCCATTTGCCGCGCCCATCGAAGACGGCTTCGGGAGCCGGCGCACCTCCCGGCACCGCAATGCCTTGGTCCCGCATGTGATCAATCTGGTTCTCAGCAGGCAGGCTGCCGAGGATCGCCAAGGCGAGCACGGCCAGGGCGCCGATGACGACCTTGATCGCAAAGCCGCCGCCGAAGCTGCCGGTCGGGAACGAATAGTCCCGCCGCAAGCTGTCATTGGAGCCCAGAGACGGGCAATTCGCGCTCGACATACAAATTCTCCTTATCCCGATGCGAGGCCAGCCACAACGCCGGCGGCGCTGCCTGCTGCCACTTCTTGCCCATAGATGTGTCCCTGAAGCCGCCTCGGCGCAAACGACATCTCCTCATCATTCGCGTTAGAAAATCTAATGGTAAAACCCGACGCAGGCCGCTGGGCGGCAGGCACCTGCTGAGCTAAGATCGCCGCGATGGAAGAGCTGCAAGACACAGCCCCCCCGGACGATGGCCGGATGGCGGAGAACATTCTCTACTTCGCCCGCACCCTGCGCGCGGCGGGCTTGCCGGTCGGGCCAGGCAAGGTGCTGGATGCCCTGAAGGCCGTGGAAGCCGTGGGGCTCACCCGCCGGGACGATTTCTACTGGACCCTGCACGCGGTTTTCGTGAACCGCCGGGACCAGCAGGAACTCTTTGACCAGGCCTTCCACGTCTTCTGGCGCAATCCGGAAATCCTCCAGCGGATGATGAGCCTGCTGCTGCCCGACATCACCCCGCTGGCGGGTCATCGCCCCGAGGACGCTCAGGAACTCAGCCGCCGCCTGACCGATGCCATGCGCTCCAAGAATGGCGAAGCCCCGGAACCCGACGAACAGGAGGAACAGCAGGAGATCGACGCCGCCCTGACCTTCTCCAGCAAAGAGGTGCTGCAGAGCATCGACTTCGAAAACATGTCGACCGCCGAGCTGGACGAGGCTAAGCGCGCCATCCAGGCCATGCGCCTGCCGATCATGGAAGTACCGACGCGGCGCTTTCGCCCCGGCCAGGGCCGCCGCGCCGATCTGCGCGCGACGATGAGGGCCGCGCTGCGCAGCGGCGGCGACACCATCCCGCTGCGCTGGAAGAAGCCGCTGCGCCGCCATCCGCCGCTGGTGGTGCTCTGCGATATCTCCGGTTCCATGAGTCGCTACTCACGCATGCTGCTGCATTTCATGCACGCGGTAACCAACGACCGGGACCGGGTGCATACTTTCGTATTTGGCACCCGCCTGACTAACATCACCCGGCACCTGCGCCACAAGGACGTCGATCTGGCCGTGGAAAAGGTCGCCGAGAGCGTGATCGACTGGTCCGGCGGCACCCGCATCGGTGCCTGCCTGCACGACTTCAACGTCACCTGGGCCCGGCGTGTCCTGGGCCAGGGAGCGGTGGTGCTGCTGATCTCAGACGGGCTGGACCGCGACAATGCGGAGGGATTGGAGAGCGAGGTCGAACGCCTGCACAAGTCCTGCCGCAGGCTGATTTGGCTGAACCCGCTCTTGCGCTACGATGGCTACCAGCCAAAATCACTGGGGGCGAAAGCCTTGATTCCCCACGTGGACGATTTCAAGACGGTGCACAACCTGGAAAGCCTGACCGAACTTTCGGCGGTCCTGAGCCGCCCCACGGCAAGGCGCGAGGAAGGAATGAGCTTATGGCGGACGGGAACCTGAAGACCGGCCATACCGAAGATCTCTTGGCCGAGGCGTCGCGCTGGCGCGACGAAGGCCACAAGGTGGCGCTGGCGACCGTGGTTTCGACCTGGGGCTCCTCGCCCCGCCCGGTCGGCAGCCAACTCATCGTCGACGACAAGTTGCGCCTTCAGGGCTCGGTCTCCGGCGGCTGCATCGAGGGCGCGGTGGTGCACGAAGCCCAATCGATCATGGCGGGCGCGCCACCAAAGCTATTGGAATTCGGTGTCTCGGACGAGCAGGCCTGGGACGTCGGCCTGGCCTGCGGCGGCACCATCAAGGTTTTCGTCGAGAACGTCGAATGAAGCGCGAGATCCTGGACCGACTGCAAGCGGCACGCGGGCAGAAGCGCCCCGCCGCTCTTGTGACCGAGTTGACCGACGGGCGGCAGTGCCTGTTGGTCGACGACGACTGCCTCGGCGACCTGCCGCTGGATCCGGCACAGCATGAGGCCGTCACCGACGCCATTTTGGCGGATCGCAGCGGCCCCTTGGCGGATCACCCAAAGCTCTTCGTTCATGTCTATAACCCACCGCTGCGCCTGCTGGTGGTCGGCGCCGTGCATATCTCGCAGGCCCTCGTGCCCATGGCGCAGGTGGCGGGCTATGAAGTCATCATCGTCGATCCGCGCAAGGCCTGGGCCAACGAGGAACGCTTCCCCTCCGTGCGCCTCATCGACGACTGGCCGGACGAGGCCATGACCGCCCTGGCACCGGACCACCGCAGTGCCGTAGTGGTGCTGACCCACGACCCCAAGCTCGACGACCCGGCCCTCTGCGTGGTGCTGAATTCGCCGGCCTTCTATGTCGGCGCACTCGGCAGCCGCAAGACCCACGCCAAGCGGCTGGAGCGCCTGCGCGAGCAGGGGATGACCGACGAACAACTGGCGCGCATCCACGCACCCATCGGGCTCGCGCTTGGCGCCAAGAGCCCGGCCGAGATCGCCATCTCGATCATGGCGCAGATCACCCAGGTGCTGCACAAGGCACCGCCGCTGGTGAAGGCCGACCAGCCTGAGGCAGCCCAGTGATCTTCGGCCCGACAGAAGTCGCCGAGGCCGCGGATTGCGTCCTCGCCCACTCGCTGCGCGGGGAAGGTTTTTCCTTCAAGAAAGGGCGCCGACTTTCGGCGGCCGATATCGCCAAGCTGGCGGCCGCCGGAATTGCCGAGATCATCGCCGCGCGCCTGGAGGCTGACGACGTCCACGAAGATGCCGCCGCCACGGAACTGGCCGACGCCGTTGCCGGAGGCGGCCTCACCGCCACGGCAAGCTTCACCGGCCGCTGCAACCTCATGGTCTCCGAGCGTGGCGTGCTGGTTGCGGAACCTGGACGCGTCGACGCCTTCAACCTGATCTCCGAGACCATCACCCTGGCGTGCCTCGCGCCTTACGAGTTGGTCGAACCGCGTCAAATGGCCGCGACCATCAAGATCATTCCCTTTGCGGTGACGCGAGCAGCGCTGGATGCCTGCCTCAAGATTCTACGCGACGGCGGCCCGCTGCTCAGCGTCGCCCCCCTGCGCCCGCGCAGCGTCGGCCTAGTGCAGACCGACCTGCCGGGCACCAAGGTCAGCGTCCTCGATAAGACGCGCGACGTGATGAACCAGCGCCTCGCCAGGCTGGACTGCGATGCGGTGGTGGAGCGGCGCTGCCCGCACGACAGCGCCGCCGTGGCAGAAGCGCTCGGGAAGCTCGCCGCAGAGGGCTGCGAGATCCTTCTGATGTCCGGCGCTTCGGCCATCGTCGACCGCCGCGACGTGCTGCCGGCGGCACTTGAGGCGGCCGGCGGCAAGGTCACGCAGTTCGGCATGCCGGTCGATCCGGGCAACCTCATTCTCCTGGGCGAGCTCGAAGGGCGCCCGGTCGTCGGCCTGCCCGGCTGCGCGCGCTCGCCGAAGCTCAACGGTTTCGACTGGGTGCTGCAGCGTCTGATCGCCGGCCTGGATGTTACCCCCAGGGACGTCATGCGCATGGGGGCCGGCGGCCTCTTGAAGGAGATCCCGAGTCGGCCGCTACCTCGCGCCGAAGCGGTGGAAACCCACGATGGTACGCCACGGGCAGCGACGATCGCCGCCATCATACTGGCCGCCGGCCAGTCGCGACGGATGGGCGAGACCAACAAACTCCTGGCACCGGTCGACGGCAAGCCAATGGTCACCCATGTGACCGAATGTCTGCTGGCTTCCCAGGCGCGCCCCCTCACCGTGGTCACCGGCCATGACTACGCCGCAGTCGAGGCCCTGCTGCCGAAAGCCGGCTTTGCCCTGACCCACAATCCGGACTTCGCCAGCGGGCTCTCTTCTTCTCTGCGTCGCGGCCTGGCCGCTCTGCCGGAAGAGATCGACGGCGTACTGGTCTGCCTGGGGGACATGCCGCGCGTCTCACCGGCGATCATCAACCGCCTCATCACCGCTTTCGATCCGCTCGAGGGCCGTGCCATCTGCGTGCCCACCTGGAAGGGCAAGCGCGGCAACCCGGTGCTCTTCGCCCGGCGGTTCTTCGCGGAGATGCTGGAGGTCGCCGGCGACACCGGCGCCCGCGCCTTGATCGGCGAACACGCCGATGTCGTCTGTGAAGTGCCGATGGATGACGATGCGGTGCTGCTCGACGTCGATACACCGGAAGCGCTGGCGGAACTCAGCGCGCGCGGATGAAGTCGATGACCTGGCGGACCACCTCGGGGTCGTCGAGGATATCGGTGTGCAGCGCGTCGGGATGCCAGATCGCTTCTTTAGGTTCTATGGCCGCCTCGAACAGCTTGCGCCCGAAGCGGATCGGCACCACGGGATCGTTCTCACCATGCAGAATCAGTAACGGGCACTGCACTGTGGCAATGCGCGATTGGGAATCCCAGGGATCCCGGATCAGGGGGCGCACCGGCAGATACCAATAGTGTGCCGCCGCCACGTCGGCAATCGAACTGGGCGGCGCTTCGAGCACAAGGGCCGAGGGCGGTCGTTCGCTGGCCATCTTGACCGCCACGGCCGTGCCCAGGGACTCCCCGAAATAGACAAGGCGATCGGCCTCGTAGCCCTGGTGATGGGCCCAGTCGATGACCGAGCGGGCATCGGCGGTGAGCCCCTCTTCGCTGGGACTCCCGGGATTGCCGCTGTAGCCGCGATAACCGGTTGCCAGCAGGCCGAAGCCGGCATTGAGGAAGGGCCGCATCTTGGCCACGGCGTTGCTCAGGTGACTGCCGTTGCCGTGAAAGAACACGATCAGCGGCTGATCCGGCCCGGCCGGGGCATGAAACCAATGAGTCAGGGTCAAGCCGGGATGGGTGCCGGTCTCGACGGCCTCGAGCCCCGGCATGCCGTGGTCGGCGAGGCGCGGCGCTACAGCGGCGGCCGGATAGATGAGACTGCGCTGCGCAAGGAACATCAACAGCACGAGGAGAAGGTAACCGCCGAGAATGCCCCAAAGCCAGATCATCAAGTGTTTCCTCATCTTGGCACCGTAGTCCCCCGAAAAATCAGCGCCCTCGCCGGTTCAGCTTGCCCCCTCTCCTGGAATACGCCGAAAGGGTTGACGGAGGGTAAGCGACAGGAAATCAGGGCCATTCCTGGCCCCCCTGGTCGAAATCCGCACGCTGCGGCGGCACCACGCAGAAGCGCTGACCGCTTGGCGCCTCCATCACCCACCAGCGCCTGATCTGCGCCACGCGCTTGGCGCCCAGGCTCTCCAGGCGCCTTACCTCCGCCTCGATATCGTCGGTTTCGATGTCCAAGTGTACCCGACTTTCGTGGTCGACCTTCTGCAACAACACCTGCGGCTGGTCCGCCGGCCCATTGATATCCCGATAGCGGTCCGCGCCATCGCCGGAAGGACTGCTGACCGGCCAACCCAGCGCCGCGCCCCAGAAGGCGGCTTCGCCGTCGAGGTCGTCGCAGCGTGAATCGATGACGATGGCGGCGAGACGGCTCTTGTGCATGAACGCTCCTTGACTGCGGTAGGCTTCAACTGACGTAGCTGGCATCCTCGGCGTCGAGCAGACGCTTCAAGGCCGCGAAATGGGCGTTCGCATAGTGTTGCTCAGCCTCGGGATCCTTGAAGGTCGCGCCCGCGATGTTATCGCTGACCCGGCGCAGAGGTCGCCCGGTGGAATGGGCGAGCACCTGCAACTGGCAGGCACGCTCCAGGTAATAGAGGTCCTCGAAGGCTTTGGCGATGGTGGCGCCGACCACCACGACCCCGTGGTTGGCCAGGAACAGCACCCGCTTGTCGCCCAGTGCCTTGGCCATGCGCAGACCCTCCTCCACTTCGGTGGCGATACCGTTGTAGCCGTCGTCGTAGGCGACATCGTTGTAGTAGCGCAGCGCATTCTGGCTGATCGGCTCCAGCGGCGTATCCTCCAGCGACGTCAGGGTCGTCGCGTAGGGCATATGGGTGTGCAGCACGCAGGCCGCGCGCGGGTTCTGCTGGTGAATCCGCGAATGGATGCAAAACGACGTGGTCTCCAACTCGCCGGTCCCTTCCAGCACCTTGCCGTCATAGCCCACCAGCAGCAGGTCGCTTGCCGTCAGTTGGGACCAGTGCTTGCCGAAGGGGTTGACCAAAAAGCAATCCGGGCGCTCCGCCGGGGCGTAGCTGAAATGATTGCAGATCCCTTCGTTGAGATCGAAGCGGGCAGCCAAACGCAGCGCCGCGGCCAGATCGATACGCGCCTGGGTCAGCGAGTCATCCATTGATCTTACTCCTTGAAAATCCAGCCGCTATCATAGCCGCTCCTGCCGTCCGCCGCCTAGTATCGGCTGCCCAGTTTGGCGGCCTCCAGGACGGCGGCAACCTCCTGGCAGCCTCGGCTCCCGTCACCAGGCGCGGTTCAGGTCTTCGGCCAGCGACCGCCGCCAGGATCGGCATCGACGCCCGGGAACTCCAGTTCGCCAGCCCGTAGCATCAAGGACCTATTAGAACCCGCGCCCAAAAGCGATATTATGAGGTCCGTCCGGAGTCGGGGCACATTGCCATAGGGGTGGCATCGTCTCCCGAATTCCCGGTAAGCTCAGAAATCTAGGGGCGGTTATGGATATCTCAGTCAACAGCCAGCAGCGCTGCTTCGAGGGCACTCAGGGCTTTTACACTCACGAGTCGAAAGTCTGCGGCGGACCCATGAACTTCGCCGTTTTCCAACCGCCGCAGGCCAAGGACGGCAAAAAGGTGCCACTTGTGACCTTCCTTTCCGGACTGACCTGCACCGAGGAGAACTTCACCGTGAAGGCCGCAGCCCAGCGTGTCGCGGCCGAACTGGGAATTATGCTTCTCGCTCCGGACACCTCGCCGCGTGGCGCGGGCTATCCGGGCGAAGACGACGCTTATGACTTCGGCACCGGAGCCGGCTTTTATGTCGATGCCACCGAGAAACCCTGGTCAAACCGCTACCGCATGTTCAGCTACGTGACCAAAGAACTGCCGGCCCTGATCGCCGAGCACTTCCCCGCCGACATGAACCACCAGGGCATCACCGGACACTCGATGGGTGGTCACGGTGCCATCACCATTCATCTGAAGAGTCCGGGCACCTATAAATCAGTATCGGCCTTCGCGCCGATCTGCGCGCCGAGCCAATGCCCCTGGGGACAGAAGGCGCTGACCGGCTATCTCGGCAAGAACGAAGAATCCTGGCAGGACTACGATAGCTGCGCCTTGATACGCCGCCAGCCGTCAGATGCGCTGATCCTCATCGACCAGGGGGCGGAAGACCCCTTCCTCAGTGAGCAACTCTTGCCGGACCTGCTGGTCGAGGCCTGCGAGGAGGCTGGCCAGCGCTTTGAGCTGCGCCTGCAACCGGACTACGACCACAGCTACTACTTCATCCAAACCTTCATCGAAGACCACCTGCGCCACCACGCTAAAGTTCTTCTCCCCGGCTGATGCGAGGGCGGCCATGGACGAGGAGGTTTACCGCAACTCCACCGTCGACAAGGGCACGCTAAAAGCTCTGGCTGAGCGGAGCGATCGGAAGGGTCTGATACAGTTCGCAGGGCATGTGGGCCTACTGCTGGCCACCGGCGGCCTGGTGCTGTGGACGGATGGCACGCCCTGGGTGTTCCCCAGCCTCCTTGGCCACGGGATCGCCCTGGTCTTCCTCTTCTCTCCCTTGCACGAGTCTATCCATCGCACCGCCTTTCGCAGCCGCTGGCTGAACGACGCTCTGGCTAGGTTCTGCGGGGCAATTCTGATGCTGCCGGCCGACTATTTCCGCGCCTTCCACTTCCAGCACCATCGTTTCACGCAGGATCGCCTGCATGACCCCGAACTGGCGGGCCCGGCGCTCACCAGCCGCAAGGCTTACCTGTTCCATGTTTCCGGCCTGCCCTATTGGCGCGAGCGCATTGCCACCCTCTGTCGCCATGCCGGCGGTCGGGTCACGGAGGAATTCATCGCCCCACGGCAGCGGTCCTTGGTCATAGGGGAAGCCCGCCGTCACCTCGCCGTCTACGGCCTGCTGGCCGGGTTGAGCCTGGCCAGCGACAGCAGCCTGTTGCTCCTCATCTGGGTTTTGCCGGCCCTGCTCGGCCAACCGGCCCTACGGCTCTACCTGCTCGCCGAGCACACAGGCTGCCCAGAGGTTCCGGACATGCTGGCAAACAGCCGGACCACCCTGACCAACGGTATACTGGAGCGACTGTGCTGGAACATGAACCGCCATAGCGCGCACCATGCCTATCCAGCAGTGCCCTTCCACGCCCTGCCTGCCGCCGACCGGCTGCTCGCGTCGCAGATCAAGATTCGCTGCCGCGGCTATGGCGCGGTTCAGCGGAAAATCTGGTCGGAACTGGCGAGCCGTTGATCCGGCCGCCGGCGGTTAACCGCTCGCCTGCGCAGTTTCCACAAGTCGGGCCTCGGGCCCTTTTCCCTTCGTTTGGGATTCCGCCATCCTGGTGTTTTCCTGAGCCATCAAGTCGATGTCGCCGCTGAGGCGTCCACCTTCATTGATCTTGATTTCGCGATAGCGCAGCGTGCCGCTGACACGGCCGCCGGCCTCGATAGTGAGCAGGCCGTCCACGGTCAGATCGCCGTCGAAACGGCCGTCGATGCTGGCCGACTTTACCACTGCCTTGCCATTGTAGAGGCCGCCCTTGCGAATGGTGAGCACGACCGCCTCCAACGAGGCCTCGACCTTGCCTTCGACGACCAGCGTGTTGCAGGAGTCGATCTCACCCTTGACGCAGATCCCGTCTCCAACAATCAGGGAGCCCTCGGACGTCGGGTCGGCGCCAGGGGCACCCTTGGCAGGCACCGCCGGCCTCGCCAAGCCTAGGACGCCTGCCCCGGGTCGAACGCCAACTTTCACATCTGGTCCCGCGACCGAACGGCGCGGTTGATTGCTCATGTTCATGACCGCCATGCTCTCCCTTTTTTGGCGGTGCAACCGCCTTGTTCTCATTTGGCCTCTAGGCAAACACAGCTGAGGCTAGCTGACAAGCTGACCACGAATGTGAGGCAAAATTGAGGCGATTGACGCGAGAATGTAGCAGGCTATCCAGCCAGGCTAGAACCCAAGCGGTGGATCGTTGACGGCCCGCGGGTAGCTCCAGGGTTCGGCCGGAGCCAGGTCGATCTTGTCGCCCAGCAGAAAGATTCCGCCGCCCATCAAGATATCAACGGCTTTGCCGTCACTCGACAACGGCAACAACAAACGATGGGTCTTCCAATGGTCTCGGCCGGCGACCAGCATCTCGCCTTCACGATATCTTGGGCCCCCGCCGCGGGCGACCTCCACATGATGGGCCACGGGAATAGGTGTCCCAGCCGCCTTCTGGATATCCGCAATGGACTTGCCGCGCAGCGGCATGCTGAAAGCGTCCTCGACCAGGGAACCGGCGAGCCGGAATACGAAATCCTCTGCGTCCCCAATGACATCGAGCAAAAAGACGTTCGGCAGAAGATCGGGGATATCCAAGGGATCTATGTCGCGCCGCTTCGGATTGGTACCGTTGGAGCAGCGTGATCGCCAATAGTCGTAAAGGCGTCGCAACTTGCTATGCGCCAGCGTCGCCGGATCAAAGGCCTCGTCCACAGGCCACCCCCTGATATACCCCTAATTTGGCGGGAGGCTACCACATATAGTGCTTTTCCCGCGAGCCGTTTCTTATGGAAAACCTTCGAAGGAAGTTTGCATTGGGAACCCCGGGATGCCGGCCCGAGGGCAAGAGCAGGGTTCAGCCGGAGGAGCCGACGCTGCGCCGCGGCTCGAAGGCGACGGCGGGGGCCAACACGCGTTGTGGCGGGAACACAATCGATACCTTGGTCCCCTGGCCCTTTTCGCTGCTGAGGGTCAGCTTGCCGTCATGCAGGTCGACCAGGTGACGGGTAAGCGGCAAACCGAGCCCGGTGCCCTCATACTTGCGGCTCAGCGATGAGACGACCTGTCCGAACGGTGCCATGGCCTTGGTGATATCGGAATCGGCAATCCCGATGCCGGTGTCCTCGACATGCAGCACCAGGCCGCCGTCCTGGCTGATGCTGGAATAGACCAGCACCCGGCCGCCCGGATCGGTGAACTTCACCGAGTTGGAGAGCAGATTCAAGAGGATCTGCTTCACCGCCCGCGGATCGGCCTTGAGGTTACGCATCGGCGCTGCGAAGCGATGCTGCAGAACCACCCCCGCCTCTTCCGCGCGATCACGCATGATACGGAAACAGGACTTGGTCGCCGCCTCCAGATCGATGGCCTCCTCGTGCAGGTCGAATTTTCCGGCCTCGATCTTGGAGAGATCGAGGATGTCGTTGATCAAACTCAGCAAGTGGGTCCCGCTGTCATGGATATCGATCGCGTATTCGCAATAGCGCTGATTCCCCATGGGGCCGAAGAGTTGATCCTTGATGATCTCGGAAAAACCGATGATCGCGTTCAGCGGCGTGCGCAGCTCGTGGCTGACATTGGCGAGGAAGTCGGACTTGGCGCGGCTGGCCAACTCGGCCTCTTCCTTGGCAATACGCAACTGCCGTTCTGCGCTGTAGCTGCCGGTCGCGTCATCATAAGTCGCCAGCGAGCCGCCGCCCGGCATCGGACGGTGCACCACGTTGATCACCCGACCGTTGGACAGAAAGTCCTGCATGGTGGTTTCCTCGAGACTGGCCGCTGTCGCGAGGCGGCGCTGCCGCAAGGTCCTGCCCTGCTCAGGCGAGAGGTTCTCCATTCTGGCGGTAAAATCGAGAATCTCGCCCAGCTCGGTTCCTGGCTGGGCCATGCGGTTCGGCAGATTGTAGAGATCCAGAAAACGCTGGTTGCAGATGATCATGCGCTGGTTGACGTCGAACATGGCAAGGCCCTGAGCCATGTTGTCCAGTGCCGCGTCCAACAGCACGTTCTTGTGGCGTAATTCCTCACCGATGCTGCGAAGCTCGGACTCCCTATGACGCAGTTCGGTGATGTTGGTGCTGATGACCACAAACCCGCCGTTGGCCGTGCGCCGCTCGGCAACGCGGAACCAGGTGCCGTCGCGCAGCTCGATCTCGAACGGGCGGCCCGGATTGCGGAAGTGCTGCAGGTGCTTTTGGGTCCAGAGGTCGGCATGTTCGTTGGCCTCCGGGAAATTGCCCGAAGAGGCCGCTGCGGTGATCAGCTCCTCAAACTGCATGCCCGGGACGAGCATATCGCGCACGCCGGCGTAGAGGTCTCCATAGCGCCTGTTGCTCAGCACCAGGCGCTCATTGGCATCGAACAGGGCGAAACCGCCGGCCAGAGATTCGATAGACTCCCGCAGGCGCTGCTGTGCCGCTGCCGCGGCCATCTCCGAGCGGCGCTCCCGGAAAATGAAGGCAACCAGAACCACGGTCAACGAAGCGACCACGATGACCACCAGGATCAGCGCGCCTCGGAAACGCTCTAGATTCGTCGCCTCTTCCTGCAGCATGGCCAGGGCATTTGCGTTGGCTTCGCCAAACTGCTGAGCGATTTCCTGGCGCGCCGCAGTCACCCGCTCCGCCGCCAGGTCCATCACCACGTCGGAATCCGGCGCCAGCCCCTGCACGCCGTCGCTCAACCAGAGCTGCAGGTCGGCCGCGACCGGCCGCAGCGTAGCATGCATCGAGGAAATACCGATCTGGCTGCTGAACGAATAGGCCTCGATCAGTTCTACAACTCGGCGATCGAGCAGTTCGATGCGGTGCACGATGGCCTGGCGCTGCTCTACACTGGCCCTGCCGCGTGCTTCGCGGAGCGCTTGCTGCAGCGTCGCCAAGTCGTTGATCAAGAGAACAACGTCGCGTTCCTGGCGCAACACCTCGACAGGCAAAACCTGTTTCAGGCCGGAGATGCTGGCTTCCACATAGAGGACAATCGCCGTCGTGCCGATCAGCACCGCAGCGATAAATGCTGCGGGCCAACGCGACAAAAGCCGACGCTTTGGGTTGTCCTTTATGTTCATCTCGTTCCACATCGCAACAAATGGCGTCTAGTGACGATTCAAGGCGAAACGCAGTCTGCCAGCCCCGCCACGCGGCCCCTTGCGCAACATTCGCAAAGAGGTCATAGAGCCATAGTTAATGTATCTTCATTCCTTCCTGTCGCCTCCAGACAGGAAACCCGCTGACACCACCTTCTTGCACCAGCGCAGGAAATCGATAAAACACTGTCCAAATCAGTTACTTATTGCGGTTCATTTCACTTGTACGGAACCCAGCGCTAACGGTTTATTAATAAGCTAATGGCGTTAACAACTCGTAAAGGCCTGAACCCTCAGGTAGTGCCAAAAAAGGGGCAAAGCGCCCAAAACTGAGGAGAAATCGGTGGATATCAACAAAATCCCGGTAGGCAAGAACCCCCCTTGGGATCTTAACGCGATAGTTGAAGTGCCCCTTGGAGCCCACCCCGTAAAGTACGAGATGGACAAGGAATCGGGGGCGATCTATGTCGACCGCTTTCTCCATACCTCGATGCAGTATCCCCTCAACTACGGTTTTGTGCCGCACACCCTCTCAGATGACGGGGATCCGATAGATGTCTTGATCGCCAGTGCGGTGCCGGTCATCCCAGGCGCGGTCGTACGGGTCCGTCCGATCGGCGTGCTGATCATGGAGGATGAATCCGGCGAGGACGAAAAGATCCTCTCCGTGCCGGTCGACGACCTGCATCCCTTCTACGCGAACGTATCGTCCTATCGCGGACTGCCGCAGATCCTGCTCGACCAGATCGCCCACTTCTTCGCCCACTACAAGGACCTGGAGCCGGACAAGTGGGTCAAGATCAAGCGCTGGGGTGAGGCCGACGAAGCCTGTCGCATGATCGAGGCGGCCATCAAAGCCGACGCCAAGGCCGAAGCGAAATCCGGCAAATAGGGCGGATCCTCATGACCGATCCTCTTGGGACGCTGCGGACGATTGAGCGCCGGCCCCTCGCCCACCTGCCGACGCCGCTGGAACCCTTGGCGCGGCTTGGCGAGGCTTTGAAGGGTTCCCGAAGCGTCCCGAAGATCCTGGTAAAGCGCGACGACTGCACCGGCCTCGGCCTCGGTGGGAACAAGACGCGCAAGCTGGAATTCCTCATGGCCGATGCCCTCGCCCTAGGCGCCGACACCGTGATCACAACCGGCGGAATCCAGTCGAACCATGTGCGTCAGACCGCCGCCGCGGCCGCACGATTGGGTCTTGCTTGCGAGTTGGTGTTGACCCGGGTCGTGCCGTGGGGCGGGCCGGACTATGAACTGACGGGCAACATCCAGCTCGACCGCCTGTTCGGTGCGAAGGTCCACCTGCATGATGCGGAAACCGACCGGGCGGACGCCATGGAGACCCTGGCCGAGACACTGCGCGCCGCCGGAAAGACGCCCTACATGATCCCGACCGGCGGCTCTAACGCCATCGGTGCCCTGGGCTATGCCGCCGCTGCGGAGGAGCTTGCAGCCCAGGCCGACCGGCAGGACGCGCGCATCGCAGCGGTGGTGCATGCCTCCTCCAGCGGTGGCACCCAGGCAGGGCTGACCGCCGGCTTCGCCGCCCTCGACCCGGCGGTCCGGGTGATCGGGATCGACGTCGATGCCCATCCTGCTGAGGTGGCCGGCGAGGTGCGCCGCCTGGCCGGTGAGGTCTGGAATCGGCTCGGTCTTCCTGGCGGTTTCCCGCACGACAAGGTGATCCTGCAGAGCGGCTACGCCGGGCAAGCCTATGGCCTGCCCACGGAGGCAATGCGCGACGCGGTGCAGCGCACGGCACGTCTGGAGGGCCTGCTGCTCGACCCGGTCTACAGCGGCAAGGCCATGGCTGGCCTCATAGGCCTGATCGAGGCCGGAGAATTCGCCCCGGAAGATACCGTGGTCTTCCTGCACACCGGCGGCGCCCCGGCCCTGTTTCCTTATCGCACTGCGCTAGAAGACTGACCCTGCGATGATTTGCATGGCCCGAGCCGACGCGGCGGAGCCAACCCAAGTCTTTGTTCTAAGCGGTCCCGCCGTCCGCGATGTGCATTGACGTTCCGCCACCGGGCAATCTCTGTTACGTTGCGCCACAATTCGCTGAGAATGCGCGTGGAGTTGGTCGATGACCTGGGCCGGGCTTATAGGCTGTCTCGTGGCAGGCGCTATCAGTGCCGGCGTTGCCTTGTCTGCCGCCTCAGCTGTGGCCGAAGAGCCGCTCATGCCGCTTGGCGACGACAAGATGCTGAAGTCCTTCGACGACCTCGAGAATGGCCGCTTGGACGCTGCCGCGGTTGAAAGCAGTTGCATCGCCAGTACCGCCGCCGACGATGAAGACCTCAAGGGCAAGCTGGCCGTTGCCGGGTTCCTGGCGGTGGATGGCGACGATGCCGGTACAGCCTTGTGCGCCGCACTCGTCCGTGCCGTCGACAGCGACAGCTTGGCGGTGCAGGATATCCGGGATTTTTTGTTCAGCGAAAGCCAGCCACGCCGCTCCTGGGCCGCCGGTCGCGTCTTGCGGGAAATATTCTTTGCCCATGAGAGCCTCCAGGATCAGCCCTCGACCTTCAGGATCCGGCCATGAGCGGCGCATTGCGCCTTCCGCTTCAGGCCGTGATTCTCGGGCTCGTCCTCCTCGGTCTGTTCGGTTGCGCGACACCGCAGGAGGAAACCACTTTGCCGAGCGTCACTGATGCCGACGGCCAATTCAAGCTCGGTAATTTCCTCCAGGCCCTTCGGCAAAACCCTGAGATGCGCCCCACAGGAATGGCGATCTGCGTCGTTGCCCTCGAGAAGGACACCGGAGGCCAGACGTTCCATCCCTTCCTGGCGAGTTTCTTTGATGTACCGCTGGAAAGCGCAAGCAATGCCTTCTGCGAAGCGCTGACTGAAGCAGTCTTTTCCGACGCTCTGAGCGACGCGGACCTGGTCGCTATCGACGCGCCGTTTGATTCAAACAGCTACGGCGCAGTCGGCAAGTTGCTTCGTCAGTTGCTGATCTCCCATGAGAGGGCCGGCACCCAAATGGTCTCCAACGAACCGGCACAACGATGACGCCGCAGGCTCTGCTGGCCGCGAGGCCAGTCAGCTAGAACCGTGCTATCCTATCTGCTCAACCTCTGGGGGGCGACCGAGGGGGGCGCTGACGCCGCGGTCATCCGCACCCTTTCCATTCTGCTGCTGGCCATGGCCTTCGATCTCCTGTTCGGAGATCCGAAGTGGCTCTACCGGTTGATCCCGCATCCCGTGGTTCTGCTCGGCACTGCCATCGGAACCCTGAGTCGGCGCCTGAACCGTCAAAGCCTGCCCCGGTCTCGACGGATCCTACTGGGCGGCCTCTGCAGCTTCCTCGTCGTCGCCACCTCCGCCCTGCTTGGCGCCCTACTGGTCTATCTGTTGGCCGATGTCCCCTATGGCTGGGTGGCCGAGGGGCTCATAGCCAGCAGCCTGCTGGCCTTCCGCGGGCTCTACGGTGCCGTGCGGGCAGTTGCCAGGGCCCTTGGGGAGAGTCTGGAGGCAGCGCGCGGCGCTGTCGGCCATATCGTCGGGCGCGACCCCAAAAGCCTGGATGCCTCGGGGGTCGCCCGGGCCGCGGCCGAGTCGGCTGCCGAGAACTTCTCCGACGGCTTCGTGGCTCCGGTCTTCTGGTTCTTGCTGCTCGGCCTACCGGGCTTGCTGGCTTACAAGGCGGCCAATACCCTCGACAGCATGATTGGCCATCGCGACGCCCGCTATGAGGCTTTCGGCAAGGCCGCCGCCCGTTTCGACGATGCGGTGAACTTCATTCCGGCCCGCTTTGCCGGCCTGGTCTTCGTTGCGGCCGCGCTGCTGATGCCCTCGGCCCGGGCCGGGCAGGCCTGGCGAACCATGCTGCGCGACGCTCCTCGACACCGCTCCGCCAACGCGGGTTGGCAGGAGGCCGCCCTTGCCGGGGCGCTCGGCCTCGCGCTTGCGGGGCCGCGCCAGTACGGCGGCCAGGCAGTGGAGGACCACTGGATGGGCAATGGACGCAGCGCCCTCACCGCGGAGGACCTCGCCCGGGTACTCGATCTTTACCTTATCGCCGGCAGCCTGGTCTTCGCCGCCGTCGCCGCCGCCCTCTTGCTCGCGTGACCGCCGCCGAGCGTCAGCCGGTCGGTTTCAGCACCAGCGGCAGGCCGGCGGCCACGAAGACCACCGACTGGGCCGCCGCCGCCACGGCCTGGTTGAGACGCCCGGCCTCGTCGCGGAAGCGCCGCGCCAAGGCATTGTCGGGCACGATCCCGAGCCCGACTTCGTTGGACACGAAGATCACCGGCCCGATCAGGCCCGGCAGCACGGCAATCAGTTTTTCTTGCTCATCTTGTAGATTAAGATTGCTTACTAAAATATTGGAAACCCACAGAGTAAGGCAGTCAACGAGAACAACGACTCCAGGGGCCGCTTCGGCAGCCAAAGCGCCCGCCAAATCCAGTGGCTCCTCATGGGTGCGCCATTTGGGACCGCGGCGAAGCCGATGTTCGGCGATGCGGACTGTCATCTCGTCGTCGCCGGCGGTCGCGGTGGCCAGATAAACACAATCCGCGGCCTGGCGCTCGGCAAGTTGCTCGGCGTAGGTCGATTTTCCGGAGCGGGCGCCGCCGAGAACCAGGGTGACAGGCGGCAGCTTAGAATCGGTCATGGTCTTGCAGCTAGGGCTGGAATTGGCGAGAGTGCTGGCGGTCGCCGCAGTGTGCGGATACACGGCGGGCCTGTCCATAACTGCTGGCCAAGAATCGGCTGGACGCAGTAGATCTATGGGCATTGAGTAGCGCCCGGCGGGTAGCTATAGAAAAGGCGACAAGTTGTAGGGGACGGGCGTCGACGCCCACCGAACTGAGGACGGTTGATTATGCGTGTTCGCGTGACGCGAATTTTAGGTGCCAGGGTTCCGAGCCCATCTTGGGCTAAGCTTCGTCGGACCAGCAACCGGGGCTTGCTCGCGGCAGCTACGGCAGCCGTTCTGCTGCCCGCCGCCGTGCAGGCGCAAGACAGCGGCCCGAGCCCGGATTCTGCCGGTGTCACATTTTTCACCGAGCCGAACTTCACCGGCGCTTCGAAAACCCTGACCCTGGGGCCAGGGCAACCCTATGCGTCCATCCCCTTCGTCGGCGACGAGTTGAACGAGAAGATCGCATCGCTACGCGCCGACCCTCAGATCGGAACAATTCTGTTCCAGCGTCCCTATTTTGCCAGCCGCGACGACGTCTGCGGCCCAAATCTCGGCACCCGGGAAAATCGCAACGCCTGGTGGTTGGGACTGACAGCAGACTTTGAGCCTCCCTACTTTTCAGACCAGGCCTTCGAAGCGCCCGAAATGCAGGATGACGACTATTCTTCGGTCATCGCCTATCGGCGCGACCTCGGACCGCCGCCCGGATTCCTGCTCCTCGAGCGACGCAGCTACTACAACCGAAAGTGCGAGTTCTCCGCCGATCAAAGCTATTTCAACCGCCTCTTCGTCCCGATTCCGAACCCGCCGCAACGCGAAGCCTGCACCGATCTGTCGGTGCCCGCCAGCGCTTACGGCGCCGGTGCCGATGCTCCGGGCTTCTCACGGATCACCAGGGCAGTTGCTCTATTTCCCGAGAACTTCAGCGCCAGCTACCCGGCAATCGACCATCGCTTCACCCTGACCATGTTCGACGGCCCCGGCTGCAGCGGCGCCTCCATCACACTGCCGAGCAGCGAACGGGGCCGGCCGGCCAACTATCGGGTGTCGGATTTCGAGTTCGACGGCAGAGCCAAGTCTGTGTTGATCCGCTATCAACGCGGCCCCCTCGATCGCTATATGGAAGACGCTGCCGCACCGTCTCAGACGGCGCTCACGCCCGCCCCCAGCCCTGCCACTCCTTCACCAAGCGCCGCCAGTCCGGCGGCGCCCTCAACTCAACCCTCCACCGCCACGCCTGCGCCGGAAGTTGGTGCACCTGCCGGCAGCCTAGCGCCCCAGGCAAGCCCTGCGGCCCCAGCAAGCGGTGGCCTGCAGCCGGCCCCGCCAAGCGCCCCGCCCCGGCAGCAGCAAGTCTTGCAGCCACTACCTGAACTCCGTGTGATTCCGGCACCTGTCAGTCCCTCGCGGCCAACAGGCCCGCAGGAAGAAACCTTCCGCTTCCCGGTGCATCAGGTCTATCGCCTGAATTTCTGCACCGTCGATGAACAAGGTTGCGGTGAACCGGCTGCCAATACCTGGTGCGAAGGGCGCGGTTTCTCCCGCGCGAGCCGCTGGACGCGCGAAGACAACATCGGCGCTCTCTATCCGACCGTATTCATCGGCAACGGAACGATCTGCGACAAGTTCCTCTGCGACGGCTTTGAAGAGATCACCTGCACGAAATAGCCGGGGCCTTTGAGGCCATCCCAGCAACAACGAAAAAGGCCCCGCTCTTTCGAGCGGGGCCTTTAATTTTTCGAGCCGACCGAACCGACTAGGCGCTGCTTGCCACGCTATCGACCATCAACATGGACAGGCTGTACTGAGGCATTTCAACTGGGTCGATCGTATTGGCAGTGACATCGCCAATCTCGAGATCTTGCGGCTGCGGCTCACCGGGATTAGAGGCTTCTGAGGATGATCCGGCGTCAATCAATGTCCCAGGCTCGAAATCAACCCAGCCCGGCGGCGTCATCAGCCGTTCTGCCGCAGCCAGGACTACGGACGACGGCTCGGACCGCAGGGTTCCGCTCTGCAGCGGCTCACCAGCGGTGCTGGGCTGCGGCGTGAAAAGTGGCGTGGGCGCTCCCTGGGAAGGTTCCACCGGGCCCGGCATTGCCTCAACCGCAGGGGGCTGCATCTGGTTCGGCGCCTCGACCGGCGCGACCAGGACTTCGGTCTTGACCGGCACGGCCGGAGATGCGGCAGCCGCGTTGGGCTCCGCCGTCGCGGCATCCTCAGGGGAAACACCGGCCTGTTCCGGCGCCGGTAGAGCGCGGGAACCGTAAGCTGCTTCAAGGTTCCGCAGCACCGTCTGCCCGGCCATGGGGTCCACCGACAATTCGGCCAGCACCTCGATGGCCTCGTCGCGCTGGCCGTTCATCGCCAAAGATAGACCGAGGTTGTTGCGTACCGAGAAGTTACCCGGGTCGCGTTCGAGGGCAATGCGGTAGAGTGCCTGAGCCGCCTCATGCTCACCCGCCTGATCGCGGAGAATACCGAGGGCGTTGTAGGGTCGAGGGTCTTCCGGGTTGATTCTTATGGCGTGGTTGAAATGCAAGGCCGCCAGTTCCGGCTCCCCGGTTTCCATATAGACCTTACCCAGGCTATAGCGCGCCTCGATGTGTCCCGGGTGCCGCTGCAGGAGGGCTTCATAGGTCTCGGAAGCGGCCTCTTTGCGATTCATTGCCTGCAGGATAGAGGCGATCTTCATGAGCGGTTCCGGGGCATCCGGATTGATCTCGTACGCCCGGGCGCAAAGACCCAGCGCCGTGATCGACTCGCCCTTCTCGTCAAGGCGCTCGCAATAGCGCACCAGGCGCTCGGCCCGGCTCACCGGATCGCTGCCATAGCCCGCCGGCGAGACCGTCGGACCATGTTGCGGACCGGCGCAGCCTACGGTGAAGCCTGCCAATGCCAGAACGCCTGCAAATCGCAACAGACGACGGCTGATCAATCCTGTCATCATAACCTGATACTCCGCATCGCATTGGGGTTGCGGCGCCTTGGAGCCAAGCTGCGTGAAATGCAGTACGCAGCGGTTCGATCGCGCTCTCTTCCCACCAGAGCAAAGCATAGGGGATGGTTACTTAAAGGAAGGCTAAGGTATTAAAAACATTTGATGGATTCCCTAGCGGGAACTACTTGGACACTTCCGCCAAAGAAATGATTACTTTGTGCGAAAACTCATTCTTAATCCCCCTATGCGATCCTAGCGTTAGTGACAAGTAGTCCTACTAAGGCCCGCAAGATGCTCGTTCGCCTGATTCTATTCATCTATCTCGCTCTCTGGGGCCTCAGTGCCCTGATCGAAGCTCCCGGCGTCTCATAAGGTCCGGTGGCAAGAAGGAGCGTTTGCCGGCTGCCGCGCCGAGCACCGCTGCGGCAGGCTGTCCCTGGGGACCGTAACGACGGCCGCGGCGAATAACTGTATTTCTCTAAAGTGCATTTGATTATTTCCGTTAACTTGTGCCGGCCTGTGACAAGCTTGTGTTCACAACAGTTTTTCTGTGCTCCAGCCCAACATTTAACTCTCGATTAAGACTCATTACTTACTTTCGAGATGTGCGAAGCGGGAGTTTCCCTCCCGGTGGTGCGATGGGAGACTTAGACATATGCCTACAACGACAACGACGATGACAGAGTGCCGGTCGCAGGTAGTGATGACCGTCCAAGTTCCGAAGAAGACGACCCTGGCAATTCATGGGGCCCGCCTGGCTTCCTGGAAAACGGTGCTTTTCCAGAGCCTCGGCCGCGAGTTGCATGCCCTACACCTTCAGAGCCAGGAACGCGCCTTCATGGCGACGAGCCATGGGGTCAACTACGTTGCCTCAAAAAGCGAAACCGTGGCGGTGCACTAGCCCGCCGCCAAAACGACGCGAAGAGCTCCAAACGTAGTCGCCCAAAGATGCGTGAATCAGAGAGGGCCGCCTTCGGGCGGCCCTTTTCTTAGGTCTGTGAGCTTGTGAAAGCCTCGTGCCACGATGATAGCCACACAGGAAGCCTACTGGCAGCCGTAGGCGCTCCACATGGTGTACTGCAGTTCCTGGGCAATGCAGGTGCGGATGCCTTGGGCGTCTCGGTCGCGCTGCTTAAGGCCGCAGGAGGTCTCGATGATCCGCTGCATGCGGCCACAGACTTTGCGCCGGTCCAGATCTCGGGACGCCGCCGCCCAGGCGCTCTGGCCGCCGCCAGGCGCAGTTGCACCGTCGGTTGAAAAAACACCCTGCTGTGCAAGCCACTCCCCCACTGAGCCGGGTCTGGACCCGTCATTTTCACCCGTGAGGTAGCCGGCGTTGACGACCGCATTGATCGACAATCCTAAAGCCAGGACCGAGAGCAGCGCCAGCAAACGGGGGTGCTTCCACCGGCCCGGTGCGCCTACGTTACCTTCGTTCAGACTCTCGTCAAGGGTGACCATTGGACGTCCGGTCTCAAGCTGCTGAGGAGCAATAGCTGAACGATAGAGAGTGGCAACTTAGGAATGAGTTAAACCGCTGACAGACGCCGCCTTGCCGGCAACCGCTTCAGCCGCGCAGGTGGCGCAAAACATAGACTTCGCAACGCGCCGTATCCTGCCAGCGCAGGGCATAGACCAAATTTGCCACAGCCTGGCCTTCGGGGTCATAGAGCCCCCACTGTTGGCCGATGACCGCCCCGTGCACGAAACCGCCCAGACGAACGATGAAAAGGCGTTCTTGCTGCTGGCGAAAGCGCCCCGAGCGGCAGAGCTTGCTCAGGCCCCGATCCAGATCGAAGCTGCTGAGCGGCTCGTCGTCTTCGAACAGCAAATTGGAGGTCGCTTGCGGGTTGACCGGTTTTCGCGACCCGCCGGATGCCACAGGGGGTGTACGGACCTGTAAATGCTGCGAGCCGATCGGCAGATGGTCTGGATCGGCCGCCGCGGCAGGCCCGGCAACCGGTGCCAAGAGCACCGCCAGGCAGATGGCGAGAAGGTGTCGGGACTTCATGGCCACAAAGCTAAAGCCAAAGCCTTACCGGACCGTCAAATCGGCCGAGATCGACTTTACAGGCCCGCAAACGAACTGCGCGCCTGGTTCATCCACGAGGATACGCTCCGCCTATGGGTGCGCGTGCGGGCCGAGGCGGCGGTGAAGGCGCGAGTCGTGAACCCGGAAGTGGTCGCCGAACCACGCCTCGAGCGTGGCCACGAGGCGATCGGTCGAGGCTTCGGGTGCCTAGGGCGCGCCGTCCATAATGTCGCGCAGCGGGTCCAGCAGGCGTTCGCGATCGGCTTTGTGCCGAGCGAGCTCGGCGGGGTGCGTCAATAGCGGCGCTCGAACTCCCTCAGACTTTCCTTCATCAACCGCCGGGCCTCGCCGATCACCTGCTAGCCGCTGGTTCGCGCCTGGCGTTGAGAAAATCAAAGACTAGTGTCAGCACTGCCCGCAAGAACCGCAAGCGGCTGCCGACTACAGCCGCCCGCAAACAGGACCGCTTAGCGCCCTCCAGCGGACTATCCGTAACGCTCTGCGGCTCTTCGGCTTGGTGCCAGGAGGAGACCAACAGGTGAACGCATCAACAGGCCCGGCAGGTAGCAGTGCGGACTCTCGGCTACAGCACCCCCGGCAACGAAGGCCGGGGATGCCGCAGGTCGAATATTAAGAAGCGCTGTACTCCTTCGACTTGAAGGAAACTGCCTTGGCCTGTGGCGGCGCGTCGGACAGTTTGCGGATGTCACCCCAGGTGTGCTTGTAGTTGGGAAGCACAAGTTCGTTGGTACCCGGGTTGATGACGTTGCCCTGGCTGCCAGCGGGCGAGCCGAACACCATCGCCACGTGACCGCGCTTGGCCG
>CAJHXP010000309.1_pt1 | contig 24397 bp, 22 predicted proteins | sample 9198551 | NCBI WGS metagenome assembly CAJHXP01 (sample SAMEA7708297, study PRJEB35096) | sediment metagenome | biome: marine neritic benthic zone biome [ENVO:01000025]; feature: sediment [ENVO:00002007]; material: shallow marine sediment [ENVO:03000034] sea grass bed [ENVO_01000059] ... | reverse complement strand
TCCTCTTCGGCAAGTCCGCCGCAGACGCCACGCCGGAAGGCGGCGGCGAGGCCGATCCCGACGCCGGCGATCCGGCAGCGACGCCCAAGGTGCTTCCCGAGGGCACGCCGGAAGGCGGCGGTGAGGCCGATCCCGACACCAACAACTAGATCGAAACAAGCCAGCTTAAGGGTATTGCAGATGCTTGCGATGATCTGGCGGGGGGGCTCACCGTGGCTGTGAAGCGCTCTCCTCTTGCGCCGAAGCGGTTTCCGGCGCTGCCGGAAATTGCCGGCCTGCGCCTTGTGACTGCCGCTTGCGGCATCAAGTACAAGGCCCGGCAGGACCTCTGTCTCATGGTGCTGGATCCGGGCAGCACGATCGCCGGGGTGCTGACCCGATCAAAGACCGCCTCGGCGCCGATCGAGTGGTGCCGTGCGCAGCTGCCGCGCGGCCGCGCCCCCGCCATCATCGTCCCGCCGGGCGAGGCCAACGCCTTCACCGGCAAGACCGGCGAGACAGCGGCCAAACGCATCATTCAGGCGGTCGCGGACGGTCTCGGCTGCGGCCCCCGGAACGTCCTGGCGGCCTCCACCGGTGTCATCGGCGAGCCGCTTCCGACCGAGCGGATCCTTAAGGCCGTGAATGGCCTCGCCCGGAAGGTGAAGTCCGACGGCTGGAAAGCCGCGGCCGGCGCCATCATGACCACCGACACCTATCCCAAGGGCGCGGTGCGCCGGGCGGAGATCGGCGGCAAGCCAGTGACCTTGACGGGGATTGCCAAGGGCTCCGGCATGATCGCGCCCGATATGGCGACCATGCTGGCCTTCGCCTTTACCGATGCACGGCTGCCCGCCGCCGTGTTGCAGACCCTGCTGCGTCAAGCGGCCGACAAGACCTTCAACTGCATTACTGTCGACGGTGATACATCGACCAGCGATACCTTGTTGCTAGGCGCCACCGGCAAGGCCAAGCATCCACGCATCAGCGAGGCGCGCGACCCGCGTCTCGCCGAATTCCGCACCGCGCTGGAGGCGTTGCTGCGCGACCTTGCCCAGCAGGTGGTGCGCGATGGCGAGGGGGCGACGAAGTTCGTCACCATCAAGGTACGCGGTGCCGCTTCGCAAAAAGCCGCCCGGCGCATCGGCCTGGCCATCGGCAACTCGCCTCTGGTCAAGACGGCGATTGCCGGTGAGGACCCCAATTGGGGGCGCATTGTGATGGCCGTCGGCAAGTCGGGCGAGCGGGCCGACCGGGATGCCTTGTCGATTGCCATCGGCGGGATCCGGGTGGCCGAACAGGGTGAGGTGGTGCCGGGCTACGACGAGACGCCGGTGGCCGCGCACATGAAGGGCGGCGAGATCGATATCGACGTCGATGTCGGCGTTGGCCGTGCGCAGGCGACCGTGTGGACCTGCGATTTGACCCATGGCTATATCTCGATCAACGCCGACTACAGGAGTTGAGCCTTTGTCCGGGCCGGTGACGCAGGAGCAGGCGGGCTGCTGGCAGGCCGACGACCGTGCCGCCGCCGGCAAGCCGATTGTCCTGGTGGCCGCGGCGGCGCTGGTGGACATCGACGGCCGGGTGCTGATCGCCGAGCGCCCCGAAGGACGTTCCATGGCCGGGCTGTGGGAGTTTCCCGGCGGCAAGGTGGCTGCCGGCGAGACGCCGGAGGCGGCATTGGTCCGCGAACTGCACGAGGAGCTGGGCATCGATACCCGGCAGAGCTGCCTCGCGCCGATTGCCTTTGCTTCGCACAGCTACGACGACTTCCATCTGCTGATGCCGCTCTACGCCTGCCGTACCTGGGAGGGTCAGCCGCAAGGCTGCGAAGGACAGAATCTTGCCTGGGTGAAGCCGGCGCGCCTGGCCGATTATCCGATGCCGCCGGCCGACGTGCCGCTGATCGCTCTGTTGCGGGACCTCTTGTAGCGGCGCGGCAATTTTCAGCGGCGGCAGAGCCTCCGCGACATTGCCGGGAAGGATGGCAGGAGGCTTGCTACTTTTAGTTGTTGAGAGGTAGAATAAGAAGGCAATTCATTTTTGAATTTTGTTTCATGAATACTTTTGTGCCTCGTGTCTACGCTGATTAGCCGCAACATTTCGCTCGCGGATCGCCGTACGAGTATCCGGCTCGAACCCGAAATGTGGGATGCGCTGAGCGAGATCTGCGCGCGCGAGGGACGCAGCTTGCATGACATCTGCCGCCAGATCGAAGGAATGCGCTCCCAATCGGGACTGACCGCCGCGGTCAGGGTTTTCATTCTCAATTATTTCCGCGAGGCGGCGACCGAAGAGGGACACGCCCTGGCATTGCAGCGCCGCAGGAATAGCGCTTAGCGTTTAGGGCCGGCCTTCTCGCCGCCGGAGATCTCCTTACTGTCCAGCGCCTCTGCAAGGCTGGCCTTGGCGCTTCCGGGCCTGAGCGCCCGGGGCTGGGAAGCGTGCGGCGCCCAGCCGGTGAGATAGAGGATCTCGAAAGTGGCAGGGATGCGCCCATCCTGGTCTGCATGGGTTTCTTCATAGAGTGCGGCCGCGCGCAACAGCGTCGCCCGCCGGGTCATGCCGCGGCGCCGGTTGCGGTCGGCGCCGGTCTCGCCCATTCCCCTGAGGTCACGCATCAAGGCGAGGGCCGAGGAATAGGTGACGGTGATGCTGTCAACGTCGACCACCGGCAAGGCGAAGCCGGCACGTTGCAGCAGGCCGCCCATGTCGCGGACGTCGGCGAGTGGCGAAACCCGCGGGCTGAAGCCGTCCTCGATCTCGATCTCCGCCTGCATCAGCGCGGCCCGCAGTTCCATCAAGCTCTCACCGGCGATCATGGCGCCCAGGAACAGCCCGTCGGGTTTCAGGGTGCGGCCGATCTGCAGCAAGGCGCCGGGCAGGTCGTTGACCCAGTGCAGGCTCAAGACCGAGGTCACCAGATCCACGGAGGCTTCGGCGAAGGGCAGGGCTTCCTCGTCGGCGACGACGGCCGGCCTGCCGGGGGCGGCGGCCAGGCGGGCCATGGCCGGGGAGATATCGGTCTGGACCAGATTCTCGACGCCGCCGCGTCCGGCGAGCAATTCGGCCACTGCGCCATGGTGACAGCCGAGGTCGAGGGCCACGGGAAAGACGCGGCGGATATCCTCCAGGCGCTCGAGCAGGCGCTCTGCGACCTCGCGAATCAGGAAATCGTGCTGGTTTATCGCTGCGGCAGCGCGGTCGCGGTGGCGGCGCAGCACACGGCGGTCGAAGATATCCGGTGTTTCGATCATGGCCGTCAATATGGCCCGGCGCGCGGCGCGCGAAAAGGCCGCTGCGCTGACAGCCGCTCAGGCAGATTGACCGCGGCGGCGTGCTCGGCCACCCTTTCCGCCATGCAAGTGACCTTCGAAACCCTGGGGCAGACGACCGGCGTGATGCTGCGTCCGCTGCGCCGCGCCCTCGATCTGGTGTTGCCGCCGCGTTGCCTGGGTTGTGGGCTGCTGGTCGAAGACCAGGGCGCGCTTTGCTCAAGCTGTTGGTCGGCGATCACCTTCCTGGCCGATCCGCTGTGCCGGAGCTGCGGACTGCCCTTCGCCTACGATCCCGACGATAGACCCGCGGCTGGCGTCGCCCGGGAATCCTATGGCGAAGGCATGGCCTGCGGTGCCTGCCTGGCGCAGCCCCCGGCCTTCGAACGGGCCCGCGCAGTGATGCGCTACAACGACGGCAGCCGCCCGCTGCTGCTCGGGTTCAAGCACGGCGACCGCACCGAGGCGGCGGCCACCTTCGCCGGCTGGCTGGCGCGGGCCGGCAGGGAGTTGCTCGCCGAGGCGGAGATCGTTGCTCCGGTGCCGCTGCATTGGCGGCGCCTCTTTGCGCGGCGCTACAACCAGTCCGCCCTGCTCGCCAGCGCACTGGCGCGGCATAGCGGCGCACGTGATGTCCTGGATCTGCTGCTGCGCCACCGGGCGACGCCGAGCCAGGGCCAACTGAGCCGCGCCGAGCGCCACCGCAACGTGGCCGGGGCCTTCGCCGTGCATCCGCGCCGGGCCGCAGATCTCAAGGGTCGTCGGCTGCTGCTGGTCGATGATGTCATGACCACCGGCGCTACGGTTTCCGCCTGCAGCCGCGCGGCGCTGAAAGCCGGTGCCGCGGCCGTTGACGTGCTGGTGCTGGCGCGCGTGCTCCGCGACTGAGGCCGACAGCCGGGACTGGACAACACTGGGCCGCGGCACCAGATTGACGGTCTGGACAGCAGTCAGCCGTTGGAATGGTCAGCTAATCATGGCGAAAGTCGAAGTCTATTCGAGCATGTTTTGTGGGTTTTGTTACCGGGCGAAGAAGCTGCTCGAACAAAAGGGCGTGGCCTTCACGGAAATCAATGTGATGGCGAACCCGGCTCGACGCGCCGAAATGGTCCAGCGCAGCGGCGGGCGCACCTCCGTGCCGCAAATCTTCATCGACGACCAGTGGATCGGCGGCTGCGACGAGCTTTACGCCTTGGAATCCAGCAACAAGCTGGACTCCCTGCTGCAGCCGGTGACTTGAGATTACGCTGTCTGCGCTGCCTGGGCGCAGAGCCGCTGCAATGCGGCCGGGCGCGGTTCATCGACTGTGATGTCTTCGTAGGCGACGATCGTGAGCCGGTCGGCGAAGGCCGCCAGAAGTTCGCCCCGCTCGAGCAGGAAGTCCGGATTCCTCGGCTTTCCAAAGCGCTCGTTGCCCTTGGCAAAGGTCTCGTAGATCAGCACCCCACCCGGCGCCAGCGCGGCCGCAATCGGCGCGAAAAGCGGGCGATGCAGGTAGTTGGTCACCACGATGCCGCCGAAACGGCGCTCGAAAATCGTCGGAATGGAGCCGTCTTCCAGGTTGCAGGCCAGGATCTCCAGCCGTGGATGGCCGGCCAGATCGCCGAGGCGCGAAGGATCGCGGTCGACCGCCAGTACCGGGTGGCCGCGCTTAAGGAATAAAAGGCTATGACGGCCGCTGCCGCAGGCCAGGTCGAGCACCGGAGCGCCGGCCGGAACCAAGGGCGCAAAACGCGCCACCCAGGAAGAAACCGGGGGCGACGGCGGCGTTGCGCAATCCGGTCCGTCGCGGAGAATCTCGGGTTCACCGCCCGGCAGTCCGCTTTGACTATCTCTCGGTTTCACCCTATTTCTTTCTGTAGGACGGTTGTCAGACCGCAACACCTGGATGTCTTGCCTGGGACTCTTGAATTGAGATGATCGTATACGATCTCAAGTGCCGTAAGGACCATGTCTTCGAGGCGTGGTTTTCGGACAGCGCAAGCTTTGCCGAGCAGGTCGAGGCCGGCAAGGTGCTTTGCCCGGTTTGCGGCAGCAGGAAGGTGACCAAAGCACTGATGGCGCCGAACCTGCTCAAGGGCGCGCGGGGCGAGGCCGAACCCCCCTGTCAATCTTCCGAGATTGCCGTCGCCGATACGGAAAAAGCAGCCGAGTTGCGCGGCCTGCTGCGTGAGTTGCGCGAACACGTGGAAAGCAACTGCGACTACGTGGGCGAAGACTTCGCCGAGGAAGCGCGCAAGATTCACTACGGCGAGACCGACCCGCGCGGCATCTACGGCGACACCTCCGACGACGAGGCTAGTGAACTGCAGGACGAAGGTATCGACGTGCAGCGCGTGCCCTGGCTGCGGCGCGACAATTCCTGACTTCTAGATCGGATCTGCTCTAGAGCCTTTCCTAGTCAGATTGAACCATTCTGACGGCGTGGATGTGTGACAAGGTCAAGGGGTTTGGCGCCGGCCATAGTGGCGCTATGGCCAAGACAAAGCCCGCAGGCATTGGCGCAAAGCCGCCCGTCCCTTCGGGTTTCCGGGCGGCGGCCGCCCACGGCGTCGCAAGGCTTGCCCGATGCCCCGCATCGCGCTGCGCCTTCCTCCTAGCGGATCGACTCTCCGCCCGGAAACAGAATTGATTCAATCTGGCTAGGAAAGGCTCTAGGACTGCCCGGCGTTCCCTTCCTTCACCGCCACCAGCATATAGTTGACGTCGAGATCGCGCGGCGCCAGCCGCCAGCTGTCGGCCAGCGGGTTGTAGGCGACGCCGGTCATCTCCTCGATGTCCATCCCGGCCCCACGCAGCGCCCGGGCCAGTTCCGATGGCCGGACAAAGCGCCGCCAGTCGTGGGTGCCGCGGGGGAGCCAGCGCAGCAGGTACTCCGCCCCGACGATGGCGAGCAGAAAGGCTTTCGGCGTGCGGTTGAGGGTCGCCAGGATCATCAGGCCGCCTGGCCTGACGAGGGCGGCGCTGGCGCTTAGAAAGGAACTCACGTCGGCGACATGTTCCACCACCTCCATGTTCAAGACCGCGTCGAAGCCCCCCTGGCCTTGGGCCAGTTCCTCGACGCTGCCGTGTCGGTAGTCGATCTTCAGTCCCGATTCTTCGGCATGCAGGGTGGCCACAGCGATGTTGCGCTCGGCCGCGTCGAGGCCGGTGACCTCGGCGCCGAGGCGCGCCAGGGGTTCGCAGAGCAGGCCGCCGCCGCAGCCGACGTCGAGCAGTTTCAGGCCCTTCAAGGGCTTGTCCTTTCCGGGGTCGCGCCCAAAGCGTGCGCAGAGGCGGTCGCGGATGAAGGCGAGGCGAACCGGGTTGAAGCGGTGCAGCGGGCGGAACTTGCCCTCGGGATCCCACCAGGCCTCCGCCATGGCGGCGAACTTGGCGATCTCCTCCGAATCGACGCTGGCTGCGGTTTCCGGCCTTCGGCTCTTAGCTTGTTCCATGGCCCTTGCCCCAATTCTTGCTTCTTTTCCGGCATATCCGCCGGCTGCCGGGCTCTTGCACTGCGGCAGGGCTAAGAGTATGGATAGCCGCCGCTTTCCGGGCAACCGCCCAGGCTCGGGTGGCGGGAAGTTAAGTAAGCTAAACGACCGCATCGCATCAAGAACCACCCCACATAAATCAGGGGCAACAAGGCTGGGACGTCGATGGCCCGCATCGTGATGAAATTCGGGGGCACTTCGGTTGCCGACCTGGAGCGGATCCGCGCCGCCGCTGTGCGGGTGAAGGCCGAAGCCGACCGGGGCCATGACGTGGCCGTGGTGGTTTCCGCCATGTCCGGGGTGACCAATTCGATGGTCCAGTTGGTCGGCGACGCGGCACGCTTGGCGGATCTGCGTGAATACGACGTGGTGGTGTCTTCCGGCGAACAGGTGACTTCGGGTCTCATGGCCATTGTGCTGCAGTCCCTGGGGGTGCCGGCGCGCTCCTGGATGGGCTGGCAGATCCCGATCCGGACCGACGATGCCCACGGTTCCGCCCGCATCGAGGACATCGAGGTGGATGAGATGGTGCGCCGCTTCGGCGAGGGGCAGGTCGCTGTCGTCGCCGGCTTCCAAGGCGTCGATGCTCAGGGACGCATCACCACGCTGGGGCGCGGCGGCTCCGACACCTCTGCAGTGGCGCTTGCCGCCGCTTTGAGCGCGGAGCGCTGCGACATCTATACCGATGTGGACGGCGTCTACACCAGCGATCCGCGCATCGTTGCCAAGGCCCGCAAGCTGGATAGAATTACCTACGAGGAAATGCTGGAAATGGCCTCCCAGGGGGCCAAGGTTCTGCAGACCCGCTCGGTCGAGATGGCCATGAAGCATCACGTGCGGATCCAGGTGCGCTCCAGCTTTGAAGATACTCCCGGAACTCTAGTCGTCGACGAGGATGAGATCGTGGAACAAGCCGTTGTCAGTGGCATCGCCTATAGCCGCGATGAAGCCAAGATCACGTTGCTGCGCGTGCTCGACCAGCCGGGCGTTGCGGCCAAGATCTTCGGCCCCTTGGCCGACGCGGCCATCAACGTCGATATGATCGTGCAGAACGTCTCCGCCGAAACCGAACGCACTGATCTCACCTTCACGGTCAGCAAGGCCGACCTGGAGCGCGCCGAAACGGTGCTGAGAAGTCACCAAGAGGAGCTCGGCTTTGACGAACTCCTGTCGGACTCCAATGTGGTCAAGGTTTCGGTTATCGGTGTGGGCATGAGAAGCCATGCCGGCGTTGCCAAGCAGATGTTCACCGCCCTGGCGGAGCGCGGCATCAACATCCAGGTGATCTCCACCTCGGAGATCAAGGTCTCGGTGCTGATCGCCGAGGAATACACCGAGTTGGCCCTGCGCGGCTTGCATACTGCCTACGGTCTGGACGCGGCCTAGGGGCACTGTGACGTGAGACGCAAGATCCGACAGGGGTTCGGGGCGTGAGCGCCCCTTCGGGCACGGATCACGGCTGGGCGGGATCGCGCCGTCTGCTTCGTTTGCTGCGCGACCTGATGAAGGGCAGCGGCTCCAGCCAGGACCGGCTCGACCGGGTCGCCGACCTGATCGCCCAGGACATCGTCGCCGAAGTCTGCTCGATCTACGTGATGCGCAGCGGCGACGTGCTGGAGCTCTTTGCCACCAAGGGCCTGAAGCCGGCCGCCGTGCACAAGACGCGCATGCGGGTCAACCAGGGCCTGGTCGGCCTCATTGCCGCGCAGGCCCGCCCCGTTGCCCTGGCCGACGCCCAGAGCCATCCCAACTTCGCCTACTTTCCGGAAACCGGCGAGGAGGTCTACCAATCCCTCATGGGCGTGCCGATCATGCGTGGCGGGCGCATTCTGGGTGTGCTCGTGGTGCAGAACCGCACACAGCGCAACTATAACGAGGAAGAAGTCGAGGCGCTGGAAACCGTTGCCATGGTGCTGGCGGAACTGCTCGCCGGCGACCGTCTCCTCGACCTGACCGCCAGTGCACCGGGCAAAGAGGGCGGTGCCATGCCGGCGCGGCTCAGCGGTATCGTGCTCAACGAGGGCCTGGCGATCGGCACCGCGGTGCCGCACAACCGCGGCATCGTGATTTCCCAGGTGGTGGCAGAGGATCCCGAAGCCGAATTGCAGCGGTTGGACGAGGCGCTCGGCAAGATGCGCGACGCCCTCGACGTCATGCTGGCGCGCAGCGAGGTCGCCCGCGCCGGGGAGCATCGCGAGGTGCTGGAGACCTACCGCATGTTCGCCGACGATCGGGGCTGGCTGCGCCGCATGCACGATGCGGTCCACGGCGGCCTGACGGCGGAGGCCGCGGTTCAGAAGATCCAGAACGAAACCCGCGCACGCATGACCGGGATCAAGGATCCCTATCTGCGCGCCCGCCTGGCCGACCTTGAGGACCTTGGCAACCGGCTGCTGCACCACATCCTGGGCCTTGAAGAAAAGCGCGAGGAGGAACTGCCGGAAGACATGGTGCTGATCGCCGGCGACCTCGGCCCTGCCGAACTGCTCGACTACGACCCAAGCCGCCTGCGGGCGGTGGTGCTGGAACAGGGCGCGCCGACCTCCCACGTCGCCATCGTCGCCCGTGCCCTGCAGATCCCCATGATCGGGCGCTGCACCGGTGTGGCAACGGAAGTGAGCGAGGGCGATAGCTTGATCGTCGATGGTGAAACCGGCCAGGTGCTGCTCCGGCCCAGCGCCTCGGTGCTCGCCGGTTTCGTCGAGAGCATGGCCGCCAAGGAACGCGAAAAGGCTGCTTACCGCGCCGTCCGCGACCTGCCGTCGGTCAGTCTCGATGGCAAGCCGGTCACCCTGCTCATCAATGCCGGGTTGATGATCGACCTGCCGCACCTGAAAGAGGAGAACGCCGAGGGTATTGGGCTGTACCGCACCGAGGTGCCCTTCATGATTCGCGACAGCTTTCCCGACGTGGAAACCCAGACCGAGATCTACAGCGGCATCCTGGATGCGGCCGCGGACAAACCGGTGGTTTTCCGTACTCTGGATGTCGGCGGCGACAAGGTGCTGCCCTACTGGCGCGGCAGTGTTGAAGAGAACCCCGCCATGGGCTGGCGCGCCATCCGCATCGGTCTCGACCGGCCGGCGCTGCTGCGCCGCCAGCTTCGCGCCCTGTTGCACGCCGCTGCCGGTCGAACCCTGGCGGTCATGTTCCCCATGGTCAGCGACGTGGCCGAGTTCGAGGCCGCCAAGGCCCTGCTACAGCGGGAAATCGACCGCGAGAAAGCCTTCGGCGACCGCCTCCCGGCCGAAATCAAGGTCGGCGCCATGCTGGAAGTGCCGGCCCTGGCGATGCAATTGCCTCAGCTGCTGCCGCGCTGCGATTTCGTTTCGCTGGGCACCAACGACATGGCGCAATTCCTCTTCGCTGCCGACCGCAACAATCCGCGCCTGGCGCGGCGTTATGATGTGCTGGCGCCGGCGGTGTTGAGCTTCATCCAGCAGATTGCCCGGCAGGCCGACGCCTACAACGTCCCGCTGACCGCCTGTGGAGAGATGGCAGGCCATCCGCTGGAGGCGATGGCGCTGATCGGCTGTGGCCTGCGACGGCTGTCCATGGCGCCGCAGGCCGTCGATCAGGTCAAGACCATGGTCCGCGGCCTCGAAGTTGACCCACTGGAAGACTTCATAAATCAATTATTAACTTTACCGGATCACAGTATTCGCGAAGAGTTAAGGTCTTACGCGTCGGATCGTGACATCCCAATCTAACGCGTTGCTGCGGCAGAGAGAAAATTGTTAAATTTGCATGCATGCAGTACCGGCGAACTTGGCTGCGAAGCGCGTCGAATGTTCAACGCGCGGAATTTACGGCAGTTGACCACGACTTGGCGTAGTCCCCGTTCCGGAACTTGTGAGAACCCGTGGCAAACCCGTTGAAGAAGACCGAACGCAAGCGCGAGGAACCCAAACTCGGGGAGCCGAAGCTCGTGGAAACCGAGGGCGTTCCCGAGGTCGTTATCGCACAGGAACTGCAGGGTGAAAGCGTGGCCGATACGCTGGTCCGGGCGCGCCAGCAGTTCGGCCAGGATCTTCGGTCGATCGCCGATGTTCTCTGCATCCGTTTCGCCTATCTCGATGCGATCGAGCGCAGCCAGTACGAGAACCTGCCCGGGGCGACCTATGCAGTAGGCTTCGTGCGGACCTATGCCGAATACCTTGGCCTCGACGGCGACAAGGTGGTCGAACGCTTCAAAAGCGAGGTCGAGGGTCTCGACAACCAGACCAAGCTGCATTTTCCGACGCCGGCGCCGGAGGGCAAGATGCCTGGCGGTGCGGTCTTCCTGGTGGCGGCGCTGCTGTTCGCCGGGGCTTACGGTGTCTGGTTCTATCTTTCCAACAAGGGCGAAAGCCTGGGCGATCTCGTTTCGCCGGTCCCCGAGCGGCTGCAGGAAATGGTCGCTGGGAGCGAGTCTCCCGAGGTTGCCGAGAGCAACACTGCGGTAACGATCGCACCGGCGCAGACACCGCCTTCTCAGGTAGTGGCCTTGCCTGAAGTTCAGGCACCCTCCGAGAGTATGGAGCAGCCCGTCGCCGAGGCCCCCGCCGCGCCGCAGGACAGTGCCGCCTTGGAGGCTGTGCCGGCCACCGAAGCAGCGCTGCCCGCCATGGCGCCTGTTGCCGAAGATACCCCCGTCGAGCAGGCTCCAGCCGCGCCGACGAGCGCGCTGCCTGCCACCACGACAAGCGAGCCGGCGGAAGCGGCCGCCGTGCCCGAGGAAAGTGCCGCGACACCGCGCGAAACCGCGCCGCAGGCCGTCGCGCCGGCGCCGCTCAGCGGTCAGGTGGAGAGCGCTCAATCGGCGCAAACCCTGGCCCCCGACCAGTCCGCCGCCCTTCCCCCGGTCGCCGGGACGCCGGAACCCAACGGGTCCGCGCAGGGCGAGGCTTACGCCATTCCGGCGGCACCGGACAACAACACCCCGGCGACCTCCTTCCTGGTCAATCACGAGCCGCGGGTCTACGGCGAGGAAAGCGCAGACGCGCGGATCGTCTTGAAGGCGAACCAGGACGCCTGGGTTCAGGTTCGCGACCGCCAGGGAACCCTGCTGCTGACCCGGGTGCTTAGGGTCGGTGATAGCTACCGGGTGCCGAATCAGGCCGATCTCACCTTGCTGACGGGCAATGCCGGCGGCCTGGAAATCTCGGTCGACGGCCGCACCGTGGCGCCGCTCGGGCCGGTCGGTGCGGTACGCCGTAACATCCCGCTGGATCCTGAAGGCCTGATCAACGGCGCCGGCCGTCAACCTTGAGGCTGGCCCCGAGGCTGGCGGCGACCAGCCTCTTCGGGGCTTCATCCACGGCAGCCCTTCAGTTCCGGACTTTTCCCTTGCTAGCCTTGAAGTTTGCGCGGTTTCGGCGCATCTTGCGCGCGGTTGCCGACTTGGCCGCGCCACCGTTGCCGGCCGAACGAGGCTTGGAAGCGGCCGTTAGGGTCCTGAAGTACTCTCCATAGGACGTTTGGGGGAGTGCGAAGGACTTCGGACCTAAGGATTTCAGGACAGCAAGGCATGAGCGTTCGCCCTTATCGGGACATTTACCGGCGGAAATCGCGCCAGATCCACGTCGGCAAGGTGCCGGTGGGCGGCGATGCGCCGATTACCGTCCAGTCCATGACCAATACCCTGACCAGCGACGTCCAGGCGACCATCGACCAGGTGCGGGCGCTGGAGGTGGCGGGTGCCGACATCGTGCGGATCTCCTGCCCCGACGAGGAGTCCACCGCCGCGCTGAAGAAGATCATTCCCGAGGTGACGGTTCCCATCGTCGCCGACATCCACTTCCACTACCGTCGCGGCATCGAGGCGGCGGAGGCCGGCGCCGCCTGCCTGCGCATCAACCCGGGCAACATCGGCTCGCGCGATCGGGTGCGCGAAGTGGTCAAGGCGGCGCGCGACAATAACTGCTCGATGCGCATCGGCGTCAACGCCGGCTCCTTGGAAAAGGAGTTGCTGGAGAAGTACGGCGAGCCCTGCCCGGAGGCCATGGTGGAGAGCGCGCTGAACCACGCGCGCATCCTGGAAGACGAGGACTTCACCGAGTTCAAGATTTCCTGCAAGGCCTCCGACGTGTTTCTGGCGGTCGCGGCCTACAACGCCTTGGCGGAGGCCTGTGACTATCCGCTGCACCTCGGCGTTACCGAGGCCGGCGGTCTGCGCAGCGGCACCATCAAATCGTCCATCGGCATCGGCAATCTGCTGTGGGGCGGCATCGGCGATACCATCCGCGTGTCGCTTTCGGCTGATCCGGTCGAGGAAGTGAAGGTCGGCTTCGACATTCTTAAATCCCTCGGCCTGCGCCACCGCGGCGTCAACGTGATCTCCTGTCCGTCCTGCGCGCGCCAACAGTTCCAGGTCATCAAGACCGTCGAGCTGCTGGAACAGCGCCTTGCCCACATCACCACACCGCTGACGCTCTCGGTAATCGGCTGTGTGGTGAACGGACCGGGCGAGGCCTTGATGACCGACGTCGGTTTCACCGGCGGCGGGCGCGGCACTCATCAGGTCTACCTCAACGGCCTGCCCGACCATCGCCTCAAGGACGACAAGATCGTCGATCACCTGGTCGAGATGGTCGAGGCCAAGGCCGCCGAAATCGAGGCGGCCCGGGCCGCCGAAGAGGCCGACAGCGAGTCCGGGAAAGCCGCAAGCGGCAAGACCGTCGCCGCCGCCGCCGCCTCTTAGCCTCTTTCGGAGCAGATCGCTTGAGCAGCCTGCAGCCCGTCAGGGGTACCCACGACCTTTTGCCCGATGCCATGCGCCGCCACAGCGCGGTGATCGAGGCTGCGCGCCACGTGGCCGGGCTCTACGGCTTTCAGGAGATGGCGACGCCGATCTTCGAGTTCACGGAAGTCTTCAAGCGCACCCTGGGCGACACCTCCGACATCGTCACCAAGGAAATGTACACCTTCGTGATGGGCGCCGGCAAAGGCAGCGGCAAGGGCGAAGAAGGCGACAGCATTACCTTGCGGCCGGAGAACACCGCCGGCGTGGCGCGCGCCTTCATTTCCGGCGGCCTGGCCCAGCAGATCCCGGTGAAGGCCTTCTATGCCGGGCCGATGTTCCGTCACGAACGTCCCCAGAAGGGCCGCCAGCGCCAGTTTCACCAGTTCGGTGTCGAGCTGATCGGCGTGCCGCAGCCCCTGGCCGACGTCGAGGTCATTGCCTGCGGGGCGCATATCCTGGAAGCCCTCGGGCTGACCGATGCGGTAACTCTCGAACTCAATACCCTTGGCGATCCGGCGAGCCGCACGGCCTACCGCGATGCCCTGGTCGCCTATTTTTCCGATCATCTCGACGCGCTGTCCGAGGACAGCCGCGAGCGCCTGACCCGCAATCCGCTGCGCATTCTCGATTCCAAAGACGAGGGCGACCGCAAGCTGGTTGCCGGGGCGCCGCTGTTCGAGAGCTACCTGAATGCGGAAAGCCAGGAGTTCTTCGCGGCGGTGCGCGAAGGCCTCGACAGTCTGGGCATCGCCTATACCCTCAATCCACGGCTGGTGCGGGGCCTCGACTACTACTGCCACACCGCCTTCGAGTTCACCACCGACCGCCTCGGCGCGCAGGGCGCGGTCTTGGCCGGGGGACGCTACGATGGCCTGATCAAGACCATGGGCGGTCCGCCGACCCCCGGCGTCGGCTGGGCCTCCGGCGTGGAGCGCCTGGCCATGCTGTTGGAGCGTGATCTGCCGGCGCCGCGCCCCATCGCAGTCGTGCCGGTGGGCGAGGCGGCGCAGCCGACGGCCCTCAAGGTGACTCAGGAACTGCGCCATGCCGGCTTCGTCGTCGAGCTCGGCTATTCCGGCAATTTGAAGAAGCGCCTGCAACGTGCCAACAAGATGAACGCCCGCGCCGCCCTGCTGTTCGGCGACGAGGAGCTGGCGGCCAACAGCGCCACGCTACGCGACCTCGATTCGGGAGAGCAAGAGCTCGTCCCGCTCGATGCCGTGGCCGAGCGCCTCTCCGACCTCGCCTAGCGGTGCCGCTATGGCGCTCTGCGAGCCGCTCCCCAGTGCCGATCCCCTAAGTCGCTTGCTGTTGATGGGCGTCAGCGCCCGCAGTGTCGCCGCCGGCCTGCGTGAAAAGCTGTTCGCGGAAGAACCCGACCAGGCGAGTCTGATCACCGCCTTGCAGGCGCTCGACTGCGAGGAAGGTATGGTGCTGGCAACCTGCGAGCGCATCGAATTCCTGGTCGTTCCGCGACCCGGGCAGCGGGTCGCCGGCGCGCTGTTACAGCTTATCGCGGCGAACGCCGGCTGCGCCCCGGCGGCGTTGGCCGGGCAGAGTTACTGCCATATGGGCGAAGAGGCGCTGCGCCATCTGCTCGCTGTGGCGGCCTCCCTGGACAGCCAGGTACTGGGCGAGCCGCAGATCCTGGGCCAGGTGAAACAGTGTTACCGTGCCGCCCAGGATGCCGGGCTCGCCGGTCCGTTCCTGGCCGCCGCCGCCCAGGCAGCCTTCGCCACGGCCAAGCGGGTCCGTAGCGAAACACCTGTCGGCCAGCAGGCCAGCTCGATGACCCTGGCGGCGACCCAGGTCGCGCGCGACCTGCACGGCCGCTTTGACGATCTCCGCCTGCTATGGCTGGGACTCGGTGAGATGGGTGAGATGCTGAGCGACGACTTCGCCGCTTCCGGCCTCACGCAGCTGCTGGTCATGCATCCCTCGCCGCATCGCGCCGAGGCCGTGGCCCGACGACTGGACTGCAACTTCGCACCCTGGTCGGAACTTGAACATCATCTGGCCGATGCCGATATCGTAGTCTCCGATGCCAGCACGGGGCGCTTCACCTTGGAGCGTGCCCAGGTCGCGGCGGCCTTGAAGAAACGCCGGCACCGCCCGGTGCTGCTGATCGATGCCGGGGTGCCGGCGGATATCGAGCCGGGTACCGGCGACCTTGAGGACGCCTTCGTCTACGACCTCGACGATCTGGAGCGGCTGGCCAGCCGGCAATCCGGCGGGCGCGCCGCCGCCAGCGCAATGGCCTGGGGCATCGTTGAAGACGAACTTGCCGCTTTCCTGCGCACCCAGGCGGAGCGTTCGGCGACCCCCTCGGTGGTGGCGCTGCGCAGCCATTTCGAGGCGGTGCGCCGCGAAGTGCTGGAAGGCGGCGACCTGAACAGCGAGGAGGCGACGCGCCTGCTCGTCAACAAGTTGCTGCACGACCCGTCGGAGGCGTTGCGGCGCGCGGTGGCGCAGGATCCGGCCCTTGGCGCGCAGTTGGAAGACATGATCCGGCGCCTGTTCGACTTGTCCCAGGACGGCGCGGCCGGGACGGGTGAAGGCGGTGCCGAAGAGGAGCGGGAGCAAAAGTGAACTTTGACGAAAGTCTGAACCGGGTGCTGAGCCGTTACGACGAGCTGCAGGAACTGGTGGCAAACCATCCCAAGCCAGGTTCGGCCGAGCATACCACCATGTTGAAGGAGTACTCGGATCTCGGCCCCGTTGTGCAGGGCATCGAGGCGCTGCGCGGCGCCCAGAACGAAATGGCGGACCTGGCGGAGCTGATCGCCGATCCGGAGAGCGATGCCGAGATGCGCGCTCTGGCGGAAGAAGAGTTCCGCGAGCTCAAAGCCAAGCTGCCGGACCTGGAGCATGACCTGAAAATCCTGCTGCTGCCCAAAGACGAAGCCGACGCGCGCAATGCCATCCTCGAGGTGCGGGCCGGCACCGGCGGGGATGAGGCGGCGCTGTTTGCGGCCGATCTGCTGCGCATGTATCAGCGCTACGCGGAGCAGAAAGGCTGGCGCTTCGAACTGTTGGATGCCTCGGAGACCGAGATCGGCGGCTACAAGGAAGCCAGCGCCTCGATCTCCGGCGCGGGCGTCTTCGCGCGCTTGAAGTTCGAGTCCGGTGCGCACCGCGTGCAGCGCGTACCGACGACGGAATCGGGCGGACGCATCCATACCTCGGCGGCCACGGTCGCTGTGCTGCCGGAGGCCGAAGACGTCGATGTCCACGTTGAGGAAAAGGATCTGCGCGTCGATACCTATCGCGCTCAGGGCGCCGGCGGACAGCATGTGAACACCACCGACTCGGCGGTGCGTATCACCCACGTACCGACCGGCGTGGTGGTTCAGTGCCAGGACGAGAAGTCGCAGCATAAGAACCGCGCCAAGGCGATGAAGGTCCTGCGCGCGCGGCTCTACGAGGTGCAGCGTCAGCAGCAGGACGAGGAGCGCGCCGCCTCGCGCAAGAGCCAGATCGGCAGCGGCGACCGCTCCGAGCGCATCCGCACCTACAACTTTCCCCAGGGGCGGGTGACCGACCACCGGATCAATCTGACTCTCTACAAGCTCGACAAGGCCCTGACCGGTGAGGCGCTGGACGAGCTGATCGATCCGCTGATCTCCGCCGATCAGGCCGAGAAGCTGGCTGAACTGCAATGACCCTGGCCGAGGCCGTCACCGATGCTACGGCGCGCCTGGCCGCCGCCGGGATCGAGGATTCCCGGCGCGATGCCCGCCTGCTGATCTGCCGCCTGCTGGAGGCCGGTCCCGAGTTGCTGCTGGCCCATCCCGATCGACTCCTGACGGCGGCGGAGGAAGGGCGGATCGAAGCCGCCGTGGGGCGCCGCGCGGCGCGCGAGCCGGTGGCGCGCATCCTCGGGCTGCGGGAGTTCTGGAGCCTGCCCTTCGTCCTCAATGCCGAGACCCTCGACCCGCGCCCGGACAGCGAGACCCTGGTCGAAGCCGTGCTCGACGAGGTCGCCGACCGCCAGGCCGCCCTGCGGCTGCTCGATCTGGGCAGCGGCAGCGGCTGCCTCCTGCTGGCGTTGCTCAGCGAACTGCCGAACGCCCTCGGGACCGGCATCGACCTGAGCGCCGCGGCGGTCTCCATCGCCGTGGAGAACGCCGAGCGCCTCGGCCTCGCGGCCCGCGCGCGTTTCCTGCGGCACTCCTGGAACGATGGGCTGGACCTGGAAAACGGCGGTCCGGAAAGCCCGGCCTGGGACATCATCGTCAGCAACCCGCCCTACATTGCCAGCGCCGATATCGCGGCCCTGGCGCCGGAAGTCGCCGGCTACGACCCGCCGGCGGCACTTGATGGCGGCGCCGACGGCCTGGCGGCTTACCGGGACCTGATTCCGGCTGCGGCGGGCGTTCTGGCGCTGGGCGGGCTGCTCGCCCTGGAAGTAGGTTTCGACCAGGCCGAGGCGGTCGAAGAGTTGGTTGCGGCGGCGGCATTGCGGCCCTTCCGGCGCGCCGCCGATCTGTCGGGCACCGAGCGCTGCCTGCTCGCGGCGAGAATGGCCCCCAAAGCGCAGAATGGTGCGGATTTCACGCCTGCAGAGAGCCGTGGATAAGTGAAAAAAAGAGTTGGAATGCCGGGCAAAGCCATCTAGGTTGATGGGGCCGAGCCGAAGGGCTCCAGCGTCTCGGGGAGACGCACTACCACCCGAAATGAACTTGTGTGTGGTTTATAGCTCGCGAAATCGCAAAGTGAGCGGTTTTGCAGGGCGCGAGTGGCAACAAATCCATTTTGAAGCAAGCGAATGATGAGACAAGGTTCCAATACTGGTGGTGGTGGACGTCGCCCGCGCGGCCGGACTGGCCGCAAACAGCAAGGTGGCGGGCCCTCCAGGCCCAATAACTTTGACAGCAGCGGGCCCGACGTTCGGGTTCGCGGCAATGCCCGGCAGGTCTACGAGAAATATTTGACCCTGGCGCGTGATGCCACCTCCGCGGGCGATCGTGTGGCGGCAGAAGCTTATTATCAGTACGCCGAGCATTATTTCCGCATTCTGAGCGATTCAACCGATCCTCAGCCTGGTGGGCGTCGCCCGGAAAATCGTCAGGACGATCGCCAGAGTGATCGTCAGGGCGCGCGCCAGAGCGGCGACGATGATGGCGAGGCGGTGGTGACTGGCGGCAATGGTGCGGCGGCTCCTGAGGAGCCGGCGATGGCGTCGGGCAACGAGGCCGCGCAGGACTCCGAGGCAAGCCGCCCCGAAGCAGCCGGCCAGGAAGCCCAGCAAAGGCCGCGCCGTGGCCGCCCCCGCAAGCCGCGGGTGAGCGAGGAAGACAAGGCCCGCAAGCAAGAGGCGGCACCGGAAACCGAGAGCGGTCCGGCGGCGACCTGAGTCGCGACCTTCGACAAGAGCATCCCTGAGGGAAGGTAGATCGCCGAGGCTTAAGCAGCGGCGGATCTAAGGCTGCGCGCTCTGCGTGCCGCGCGGAGCCTGATGGTCGTTCCGGGGCTTAAGTTACCACGACTTCGTCGCCGGGCTTAACGTCGCCGCCTTCGATTACCTCAGCGTAGACTCCCATATCAAGATGGCCGAAGCCCTTACGCAAAGTTAGCGGGATGTTCATGTCACGCTCGGCGGTGTCGGGGTTCACGTTGGTGGCCGCGCAGCGCGCGGTGCGCCCGAGGACCTTCAGTTTCGCCCTGCCGATCGTGATCTCGCGATCGAGCCAGGAGAACTCGCTCCAGGCCGGCAGGCCGTCGATCAGAAAGTTGCCGCGGAACCGGCGCGGATCGACAGTCTGTCGCGCCACCCGCTCGAAATCGCGGACGCTCGCCAGGTTGATGATGGAGATGGGTTCGGGCAGGAAGGCGTCGCGGGTACTGTCGTCCAGTTCCTGGAACGACGGCGTACCGCGCGACGAGCCCGCCAGGAAGCCTGCGAAGAACTGGTTGAGCAGCATGCGCCCGGTCTGATCGCTGGGGTCGGCGGTGACCACCTGGCGGCCCTGGCGGCTGAGCGTGATGGTCGGGCCGTCGGGATCGTAGGCGACCCGCAGCTGGGCCAGCTTTTCCTCCCGCGTCAGCTGAAAGAAGCCGCGTTTGGCCCCGGTGCCGGTGCCGTAGACCACGCCAAAGCGCCGGTCGTCGGGAATCCCCCGGCCCGGGGTCAGGCTGGCCTGCTCCAGGGTTTCGCCGTTCAGTCCCTTCACGGGGTAGCGGCAGATCTGCTGCACGGTGGTCGGCATCGGCCCTGACATTCCTTTTCCGGCCGGCTTTGCGGAGGCCTGGCGATCGCTTTTGCTTTGTTGCACCGCAGCTAATAGTGCCGCGCAACCACCTGTCAAGCCATGCCCTGGGCCCGCAGGGCAGGCAGGGAGCCGCCGCGGGTCCCTCAAATCCTCTTTTTTCTAATGCTATTGATAATCATTTGCAAATGAGAACGAATCGCATTAGCCTCCCCTCCATGCTCTTCGCTGCCGTGTCTGAGAGGGCCGGCGGGGTAAGCATTGATCTCTCCTGATCCTACTTTTGGACAATGTTCCACCCCTGCCGGCCGAAAGGCCCGGCAGGGGCTCTTTTTTACGATGAAAGCCAAACGGCCAGCGCCGGGGCAGAGCTGAGCGAGGCTCGTTGGAGAGTTGCGCGCTGAAAATCGTCGGCGGATCTGCGTGGCCGTCGGAGTATCCAGGAGAAAAGCGCATGAAGAGCCGGCTTGGCGCCCGTTTGACGTGCCTCAATGCGGCTGTATAGGCTCACAACATACGCTGATTCTATCGTCGCCTCATGGCATTGCCCTAAGAATGCTACTTCTTGAATTTAGCGGGAGCGCTTCATGTACAAGAAAATCATGGTCCCGGTAGACCTCGGCCACAGCGAGAAACTGGACAAGGCCCTGGCGACGGCGGCAGACCTGTCGCAGCACTACAAGGCGTCGGTGCAACTGGTCGGCGTGACGGGGTCGGCGCCGAGTTCGGTTGCGCATAACCCGGAAGAGTTCGCTACCAGGCTAAGCGAGTTTGCCGCGGCCCAGGCCGCGAAGTACGGCGTCGAGTTTGGCGCCCATGCGATCACCAGCCCGGATCCGATCATCGATCTGGACGACACGCTGGGCCGCGAAGCGCATGACATCGGTGCCGACCTGATCGTCATGGCGTCCCATGTGCCGGGTTTCGCCGAGCATATCTTCTCGTCGAATGCCGGCTATCTCGCCTCGCACACGGAGATCTCGGTCTTCGTCGTCCGCTAGACCCTTCGAGACGACCCTTCGGGTCTCCTCAGGGTGAGGTAAGACGTTGAAATAATTGACCTCATGCTGAGGAGCGAAGCGTCTCGAAGCACGAGGTCAATCATGGAACCGACTTTTTCAGCAGCCTGCTAGAAAAGAGCCCCGCGCAACGTCGGGGCTCGCTAGAGCGGATCATGTTTGGTCGGAACCACAAAGGGGTTCCGACCAAACATGTGAATCCGCTTTACATCAAATGGTTAGAGCAGATTCACCGGGTCGATGGATCGCCCAAGGCGATTCCAATCGACCCGGATCTGCTCTAGGCGGCCTAAGGCTGGAGGTCTCTCGGCCGTCCGGTACTTTACGCTAGCTCTGTTATGCCGCCTTGGCGGCCTCTTTCCTTGCCCGGTTGAGTCCGATGAGCAGGCTGACGCACATCAGCAGCAGCACGATGGTGAAGGGGAAGCCCGTCGAGACCGCCATGGCCTGCAGGCCGGTGAGCGCGCTGGCGCCGCCGACCAGCAGCAAGGCCGCAGCCACCAAGCCCTCGAAGGTGCACCAGAAGACGCGCTGCGAGACCGGCGCGTCGGTCTTGCCGCCGGCGGTGATGGTGTCGATGACCAACGATCCGGAATCCGACGAGGTCACGAAGAACACGATCACCAGGATGATGCCGAGCAGCGAGGTAAAGGAAGCCAGCGGCAGGCTCTTCAGCATCTCGAAGAGCTTCAGTTCCAGCGCCGCGCCTTGCACCGAGGCTTGCGGGTCGGCGACAACCTGTTCGATGGCGGTGCCGCCGAAGGCGCCCATCCAGACAATGGAGATCAAGGTCGGCACGAAGATCACGCAGGTGACGAACTCCCGCACCGTGCGGCCGCGCGAAACCCGGGCGATGAACATGCCGACGAAGGGCGACCAGGAAATCCACCAGGCCCAGTAGAACGCGGTCCAGCCTTGCGAGAAGTTGGCGTCTTCGCGGCCGAAGGGGTTGGAGAGAGGTATCAACTCCTTCACGTAGGCGGCGCCGCCGGAAATGATGGAATCGAAGATCGCCGCTGTCGGTCCGACGAAGATGATGAACACCATCAGCAGGGCGGCCAGGCCGATGTTGATTTCCGACAGCACCTTCACGCCGCCGTCGAGGCCGCGCAGCACGGAAATCAATGCGGCGGCGGTGATCACCGAGATCAGGAAGACCCGGGCGCCGTTGCCGGTCGGTGTGCCGAAGAGAAAGCTCAGGCCGGCCAGGGCCTGCTCGGTGCCGAAACCCAGCGAGGTGGCGAGGCCGAACAGCGTCGCGAAGACCGCCAGGGTGTCGATGATGTGCCCGGTCCAGCCCCAGACGGCCTCGCCGAAGATGGGATAGAAGGCCGAGCGCAGGGTGAGCGGCAGGTTGTAATTGTAGGCGAAGAAAGCCAGCGCCAGGGCCACCACGGCATAAATCGCCCAGGGGTGCAGGCCCCAGTGGAATATGGTCGCGGCCATGCCCAGGCTGCGCGCCGCTTCGACGTCGCCGGCAGCCGCGCCCAGGGGCGCCCAGTCGCTGCGCAGGCCGCCTTCCATGGAGGTCCCGCCCATCGAGGAAGCGAAGTGCGACATCGGCTCCGACACACCGAAGAACATCAGGCCGATGCCCATGCCGGCGGCGAACAGCATCGCGAACCAGCCGGTGTAGGAGTACTCGGGCTTGGCGTCGACACCGCCGAGGCGCACCGACCCCAGCGGCGTCACCACCAGGATCAGGCAGAAGACGACGAAGACGTTGGCCGAGAGGAGGAAGAACCAGTCGAAGGTGGATGTCAGGAAAGGCCGCAGCCAGCCGAAGAACTCCGTCGCCTCGGCCTGAAAAGCCAGGGTCAGCAAGACAAAGGCAATAATTGATAGCGCGGAGACGACGAAGACCGGGTTGTGAATATCCAACCCGAAAGGTTGAACATTGTCTTGGCCTATTTCGTAATCGGTTGCCGTGGGATCGCTCATGTCACTTCCCCTTTATTGGCCCTAAGCATTCGCAAATAGAACGAATCGGCTTCTATAGTAATTTCCCCATGTTATCGATCCAACGATTGCGAAGAGCGCCTTTGTTTTCCTCCATTGAGGGCGGCTTTGTTAAGCCGTCTGGCTGATAACCTTAGGGGCTTGCGAGCCTAAGAAATTGCTTAGGACGGTAGTGCCCGTTGTCTATTTGCGACAGGTGGATCCGCCGGACTGGTGCCAGAGATGCCGTGCGCCCTCGGGAAAAGGGCCCATTTTTTGCGTCTTCCAGCCCTTGTGTCCTTTTTGCAACAGCCCCATATCCACAATGCAAGCCAAGATATCTTGGCGGGGTGTAATTATCGCGTGCCTCTGGGATGGGCGCGATGGCTGCAGTACCATGGCACAGTTCACCTGCATGCCGCTCTTGGGTGCGGGAAAGGGGATATAGATGGATCTCAATCGCTATACCGAACGCTCGCGCGGGTTCCTCCAGGCCGCGCAGACACTGGCAAACCGCAAACACCACCAGCGTCTGACGCCGGAACACCTTCTGAAGGTCCTGCTCGACGACGAAGAGGGGCTGGCGGGCAATCTGATCCGCGCCGCCAAGGGTAAGCCCGAGGCGGCGCTGAAGGCCGTCGAGGAAGCGCTGGTCAAGCAGCCCAAGGTCGAAGGCGCCGGGGCCGGCCAGCTCTATCTGGCGCAGGAAACCAACGACCTCTTCGCCCAGGCCGAGAAGCTCTCCGAGGAAGCCGGCGACTCTTACGTGACCGCCGAGCGCATTCTGCTGGCGCTTTCGATGCTGCCGGGCACCAGCGCCGCCAAGGCGCTCTCCGCCGCCGGCGTGACGCCGCAGAGCCTGAACCAGGCAATCAACGAGATGCGCAAGGGCCGGCGCGCCGACTCGGCGACCGCTGAAGACCAGTATGAGGCGCTGAACAAATATGCCCGCGACCTCACCGCAGTGGCGCGCGAAGGCAAGCTCGATCCCGTCATCGGGCGCGACGAGGAAATCCGCCGCACCGTGCAGGTGCTGTCGCGCCGAACCAAGAACAATCCCGTCCTGATCGGCGAGCCGGGCGTCGGCAAGACCGCCATTGTCGAGGGCCTGGCCCAGCGCATCGTCAACGGCGACGTGCCCGACAATCTGAAGAGCAAGCGCCTGATGGCGCTCGACCTCGGCGCCATGGTGGCCGGCGCGAAGTTCCGCGGCGAGTTCGAGGAACGCTTGAAGGCGGTGCTGCAGGAGATTTCCGATGCCGGCGGCGAAATCATCGTCTTCATCGACGAGCTTCACACTCTGGTCGGCGCGGGCAAGGCAGACGGGGCGATGGATGCCTCCAACATGCTGAAGCCGGCACTGGCGCGCGGCGACCTACACTGCGTTGGTGCCACCACGCTGGACGAGTACCGCAAGTACATCGAAAAGGACGCGGCCCTGGCGCGGCGCTTCCAGCCGGTCGTCGTGCCGGAACCGAGCGTCGAGGAGACCATCTCGATTCTGCGCGGCCTGAAGGAGAAGTACGAACTGCACCACGGCGTGCGAATCACCGATGCGGCCATCGTCGCGGCGGCGACGCTCTCCAATCGCTACATCTCCGACCGCTTCCTGCCGGACAAGGCGATCGACCTGGTCGATGAATCCGCCAGCCGCCTGCGCATGGTGGTGGACTCCAAACCCGAGGAGATCGACGAGCTCGACCGCCGCCTGGTACAGATGAAGATCGAGGAAAACGCCCTGCAGAAAGAGAGCGACAAGGCCTCCAAGGAGCGT
>CAJHXP010000480.1_pt1 | contig 24654 bp, 23 predicted proteins | sample 9198551 | NCBI WGS metagenome assembly CAJHXP01 (sample SAMEA7708297, study PRJEB35096) | sediment metagenome | biome: marine neritic benthic zone biome [ENVO:01000025]; feature: sediment [ENVO:00002007]; material: shallow marine sediment [ENVO:03000034] sea grass bed [ENVO_01000059] ... | reverse complement strand
GTGTTGGCTCTGATGGCGATCTTCCTGCTGTAGCAGGCTTTGCCTTCACCAGCCGCGGCGGCAATCAGGCCGGATCTGACGAGCCCGGATTTGCGCTGAAGGGAATCACGGGAAGAAAAAGGCGGGACCTGCAGGTCTCGCCTTTCCTTTTGCAGCTCTCTTGAAGGACTGCGATCCGGCTTAGGTCCGTCAGCCGACGATTTCAGCATCGGTGAAGAAGAACTTGATCTCCTCGGCAGCGGTCTCGGGGGCGTCGGAGCCATGCACCGAATTGGCCTCGATCGACTCGGCGAAGTCGGCACGAATGGTCCCGGCAGCCGCGTCCTTCGGATTGGTCGCGCCCATGACTTCACGGTTCTTGGCGATGGCGTTCTCGCCTTCGAGCACCTGAACCACCACCGGACCCGAGGTCATGAAGCTGCAGAGATCATTGAAGAAAGGCCGCTCCTTGTGCACCCCGTAAAAGCCCTCGGCCTGCTCGCGGGTCATGTGGATGCGCTTGCTGGCGACGACGCGCAGGCCGGCTTCCTCAAAGCGGTCGATGATCTTGCCCGTGAGGTTGCGCTTGGTCGCGTCGGGCTTGATGATCGAAAAAGTTCGTTCGATGGCCATGGATTCCGGCTCTCCTTTAGATTGCTCAATTCCGGGCGGCGCGGCCTGAGTCTAGTGCTGAAAAGGCCCGCTCTACGCCCTCTTGCGTTCTGCGCCGGGCTTATAAACGCTTTGTCCGGCCAGGGCAACGCTTCGGCGGCGCCGGCCGGCTGAGCGCTCAGGCCCGGCTTTCGCCCGCCTCCCAGCCGTGCTATCACCCGCCGCCGAAGCGGAAACAATCTCAATGCTGCACATTAACGATCTTCTTTACCGGGTTCAGGGCGAACCGCTATTCGACCAGGCCACCGTCGCGGTGAACAAGGGCGAGCGGGTCGGCCTCGTCGGGCGCAATGGCTCCGGCAAGACCACGATCTTGAAGCTGATCTCAGGGGAACTCCACCCGGATCAGGGCAGCATCACCTATCCCCGGCTCCTGAAGGTCGGCAAGGTGGCGCAGGAAGCCCCCTCCGGCCAGACCAGCCTGATCGACACCGTCCTGGCGGCCGACCGCGAGCGCAGCGAGCTGCTGGCCGAAGCCGAGCATGCCAAGGATCCGCACCGCATCGCCGAGTTGCACGAGCGCCTCGCTGCCATCCAGGCCGAGTCCGCCCCGGCCCGCGCCGCCCGCATCCTGGCCGGTCTCGGCTTCGACGAGGAGGCGCAGCAGCGCCCCTGCGCCGAGTTCTCCGGCGGCTGGCGCATGCGCGTGGCCCTGGCATCCCTGCTGTTTCAGGCGCCGGATCTGCTGCTGCTTGACGAACCGACCAACCACCTGGACCTCGAAGCCACGCTTTGGCTGGAGAGCTTCCTGAAGAGCTATCCCGGCACCCTGCTGCTGGTCTCCCATGACCGCGGACTGCTGAACCGCGCGGTCAACCGGATCATCCATCTGGAGAACCGCAAGCTCACCTCCTACACCGGCAACTACGATCGCTTCGAGCGGTTGCGCCGCGAGCACCTGGAACACCAGGCGGCCCAGTATGCGAAACAGCAGGAGGCGCGCCGCCACATCCAGGCCTTCGTCGACCGCTTTCGCTACAAGGCCTCCAAGGCCCGTCAGGCGCAATCCCGCCTGAAGGCCCTGTCACGCATGGAGCCGATTGCTTCGGTGATCGAGGACCGCACGGTCTCCTTCGACTTTCCGCAACCCTCGCAGCTGTCGCCGCCGATCCTCACTCTGGAGAATGCCGCCGTCGGTTACGAGCCCGGCAAACCCATCCTGTCGCACCTCAACCTGCGCCTCGACATGGACGACCGGGTGGCCTTGCTGGGGGCCAACGGCAACGGCAAGTCGACGCTGTCCAAGCTCTTCGCCGGGCGCCTGAAGCCGATGGAGGGGCGCATGACCCGCTCCGGCAAGCTGAAGATCGGCTACTTCGCCCAGGACCAGGCCGAGGAACTTGACCTGGCGGCGACGCCGCTCACCCATATGGCGCGGCTCATGCCCAAGGAGACCGAGACCAAGCTGCGCGCGCAACTCGGCCGCTTCGGCTTCGGAGTGGGCCGGGCCGAGGTCGCGGTAGGCAAGCTTTCCGGCGGCGAGAAGGCGCGCCTGCTTTTTGCGCTGATGAGCCGGGAAGCGCCGCACGTGCTGGTCCTCGACGAACCCACCAACCACTTGGATGTCGACTCGCGCCAGGCCTTGATCGAAGCCCTGAGCACTTTCGAGGGCGCCGTCATCCTGGTGAGCCACGACCCGCACCTTATCGAGTTGACCGCCGACCGCATGTGGCTGGTCGGCGACGGTACGGTCACGCCCTACGACGGCGACATGGAAGACTACCGCAAGCTCCTGATGGAGCAGCGCCGGCAGGAGCGCTCGCGCCAGCGCGACGACAAACCCCAGCGTGGCGGCGTGGTCTCCAAAAAAGACAGACGCCGCGCCGCCGCCGAGGCGCGCGCCGCCGTGGCCGACCTGCGCAAGGCGACGAAGAAGGCCGAGGCGCAGGTCGAACTGCTGAACCGGCAGAAGGCCGAAATCGAGGCCAAGCTGGCTGATCCCAAGGTCTATGAGGGGCCGACCGCCAAGCTGCAGGACCTGCAGATCAAGCTGGGCCAGATGAAGCAGTCCATCGCCCAGGCCGAGGATCGTTGGCTGGAATTGCAGAGCGCGCAGGAAGAGGCCTGATGGCCTCCGGACTCTACAAACTGTTTCGCCTGCCCAACCTTACCCCGCCGCGCGAACTTGCCCGGAGCCCGCAGGATATTTGAACGCCAAGCGCGGCAAACCGCGCTGTCAGGCTTTCTGGCCCCAGCGCCCGCTGTCGTCCTGCTGCCAGTAGCTGACCTCGTGGCCGGCCGCCAAGAGGTCCTTCCACTGATCGCGGGCTTGGGCCACCGCCTCGTCGTCCCCACCGTCGAAGAGGATTGCGCAGAGGTCGAAGTCGCCGACCCTTTGCGATACGGCGCCGTCGGTCAGGAACAGCACCTCGGCCCCGTTAGGCAGTTCGTCTTCAGCGGTCAGCCAGATGGGCTGGCGCTCGGCGCGACCGTCCTTGATGGAGCCATGCGGCAAGAACGAGCGATCGTTGAACGTCCACAGGCGCGCCGACAGCGCCTCGACCCGCAGGTCGGAGTTGGCCCGCACCACCGCCCGCTGACCCCGTTCCAGAGTCTTTTCCAGCATCTGGGGCAAAGCCTGCTCCAGGGGCGTGCGCGTCAGGTGATAGAAACGTACCGCCGTCATCGTCTTGGAATCATCGGTTTGGCTCTGGCCGTTCCTTCCGGCCTGCTGAGTTGGGGACGGACCAGGGCACGGCACCCTGGCCCGTCGTCGTCCCGACTACTTCTCGTAGTTCTCGGCCACGAAGGCATCCAGCAGGCGCACGCCGTAGCCGGTGCCGCCCTTCGGCACCGTCGGCTTGTCCTTGGTCGCCCAGGCCATGCCGGCAATATCCAGATGCGCCCAGGGCGTCCCTTCCACGATGAAACGCTGCAGGAACTGCGCGGCGGTGATCGCCCCGCCGGCCCGTCCGCCGCCGATGTTCTTCATGTCGGCCACGTCACAGTCGATCTGCTTGTCGTACTCCGGGCCCATGGGCTGGCGCCACAGCGGCTCGCCGACCGACTTGCCCGCGGCGATCAGCTGATCCGATAGTTTGTCGTCGTTACTGAACAGGCCCGCGTGCTCGTTGCCCAGGGAGACGATGATCGCTCCCGTCAGGGTCGCCAGATCCACGATCAACTTCGGTTTGAATTTCTTCTGGGTATACCAGAGGGCATCGGCCAGCACGAGCCGGCCTTCCGCATCGGTATTGAGCACCTCGATCGTTTGGCCGGACATGGAAGTGACCACGTCGCCCGGTCGCTGTGCCGAACCGGAGGGCATGTTCTCGACCAGACCGCAGACGCCGACGGCATTGACCTTCGCCTTTCGTCCCGCCAGAGCGTGCATCAGGCCGACGACGGCGCCCGAGCCGCCCATGTCCCACTTCATGTCCTCCATTCCGCCGGCCGGCTTCAGGGAGATACCGCCGGTATCGAAGGTCACCCCCTTGCCGACGAAAGCCAGCGGCGCCTTGTCCTTGGCAGAGGGCGCTCCTTCCCAGACCATCACCAGCAGCTGCGCCTCGTGATCCGACCCCTGGGCCACGCCGAGCAGCGAGCCCATGCCGAGCTTGCGCATTTCTTTTTCGCCCAGTGCCTGGACCTTGACCCCCAGCTTGGTGAGCTTTTTGGCCTCGGCAGCCAGAGACTTGGGGAACAGCACGTTGGCCGGCTCGGTAACCAGGTTGCGGGTGAAGAACACCCCCTGGGCCACCTTCTCAAGCTTCTGATAGAGGCGCTTGGCGGCCGCAGCCTCCTCAACCATGAACTTGAGCTCCTTCAGCTTTGGCTTCTTCTCGGGCTTTTCCTTGGTTTTGTACTTATCGAAGCGATAGCTGCGCAGCAAAGCGCCATAGGCGTAGTGCGCAGCCCGTTCGGCGATGCCCTTGCCGCCACGCAGCTTGTCGATCAACAGAGCGGCTTTCTCGTCACCGCACTTCAACAAATGCGCGGCCGCGGTTCCGCCAAGATCCTGAAGATCCTTCTCGGTGAGCTTGGTGGGCGTACCGAGGCCGACCAGCAGTATCCGACTGTTGCTAAGATTGGCCGGGGCAACAATCTCAAGCAACTCGCCCTTTTTGCCCGAGAAACTGCTGGCGGCAATGGCCCGCTCGACTGCGCCATCGGTCTGCTTGTTCAGGCTCGTCGCGGACGGAGAAAGCTTCGCTTCCTCAAGGACTCCAACCACCAGGGCGCCAGATGCCGGAAGGCTCGGCGAAGCAAAGGAAATATTCATCAATCCCCTCACGGAAAAAAACCGGCCGGCACCGCGCCGCGGCGGCACGCCAGCCATTGAATGACACAAGGACTGCCAGGATAAGGCCGAACAGCCTGTCAGCGCCAGCAGGCAAGTTCAAGCCCCACAAAGTCGGGTGCCTTATTGGTGCCGGTCCCATCGGCTTCCTGGGAATTTGACTGGACTGGAGTTACGGCGCCGCGTTATTTCTGTTCTTTCTGAACCGTTGTGATTGGGCCTATGCCCTGGATTACGCGATACATTTTGGCCCAGCTGGTGGTGGCGACGATCTTCGTCACCCTGGCGCTTACCTTCGCCATTTGGCTGACGCAGTCTCTTCGGCTCGTCGACTACATCGTCAACCGTGGACTTCCGGCCTCTACCTTTCTGACCTTCGTCGGCCTGCTGCTGCCATCCTTCCTCGGTGTGGTGCTGCCGGTGGCGACCTTCGTGGCGGTGCTGTTTGTCTACCACAAGCTGTCTATGGACAGCGAGATGGTGGTGATGCGGGCGGCGGGACTGTCGCAGCTGCAACTGGCCCGGCCGGCGATCATCCTGGCGGTCATGGTGACCGTCGTGGTCTACGCGATCATGCTCTACTTCCTGCCCGTGTCATTTCGTAATTTCAAAGACTTACAGAGCTCTTTCCGGAATGACCTTTCCGCGGTCCTGTTGCAGGAAGGGGTATTCACCGCCCTCACCGACGAAATCACCGTCTACGTCCGCCAACGCTCCTCGGACGGGGAACTGCGCGGCATCCTGGTGCATGACAACCGGGATCCGGAAAAGCCGGTGACGATGATGGCCGAGCGTGGCGCCCTTGTGGCCAGCGAGTTGGGCCCGCGAGTCGTCATGGAAAACGGCAACCGCCAGGAGGTCGATCCAGGGACCGGCCGCTTCTCGCTGCTCTATTTCGACCGCTACACGGTGGAGTTCGACGAATTCGGCGAAACCGTGAAACAGCGATGGCGCGAGCCGAAGGAACGCTTCTTGCCAGAGCTCTTGTTTCCCAGCGACGACCGACGGAACCAGCGCTACCGCCAAGAGTTGATCGCGGAGGGTCATCAGCGCCTGGTCAGCCCTTTGTATACCTTGGCTTTCGTGCTCATCGGCATGGCAGCCCTACTTGCCGGCGAGTTCAACCGCCGCGGTCAGGCAAAGCGAATCTTGGCGGCCATCGCCTGCGTTGCCGCGTTGGAGGGGATTTCGCTGGCGCTTCACGATCTGGCCAGCCGCAGCGTCCTGGCAATTCCGGCGATGTACGCCGCCGTGCTGCTGGCGGCCGGCATCAGTCTCTACGTGCTGTTGCACCGGCCGCCACGGCGCGGCGTGCGGCAGGACTTCGGTGAGGCCTCGGCATGATGAGCAGCGCTGCAACGCAGCCCGCGATGCGTCGACTGCGTCTCTCGCCTACCCTTACGAAGTATATCGCACGCCAGTATCTTTTTTGGTTTGGCAGCATCTTCTTCGCAATCGTGGCAATCATTTTGTTGGCGACGATTGTCGACCTTCTGGATCGTCTGGCGACGAAGGACGTCTCGCTCGGCATCACCATCGGGATGGCTTTGCTGAAGCTGCCCTACCTCAGCCAAGAGGTCATGCCCTTCACAATTCTTTTCGCCGCCATGGCGACTTTCTGGAGACTTACCCGTTCGCACGAATTGGTGGTAGCGCGCGCGGCCGGCGTTTCGGTGTGGCAGTTCCTGCTGCCCGTACTCGGCAGCTCGCTGGTGATCGGCGCCCTGACCGTGAGCGGGCTCAACCCGCTCGCCTCCATCCTCCTCAGCCGCTACGAACGGCTGGAAGCCAGTTATATCCACAACCAGGCGAGCATGCTGGCGGTCTCCAAGACCGGCCTCTGGCTACGCCAGGCCGACGAAAACGGCCAATCGGTCATTCATGCCGAGCGCGTAAAGCCGGGATCGGTCTCCCTGCAGAAGGTTGTGGTGTTCCGCTATATCGGCGAGGACCGATTCGTCGACCGCATCGATGCCCGCGAGGCCCAGCTTCAAACCGGGACCTGGCTACTTTTCGATGCCTGGGTGGCGCGCCCCGGAGAGCCATCGAAGTTCCATGAACGCATGGAAATACCGACCGACCTTACCGTCAACAAGATACACGATAGCTTTGCCCCTCCCGAGACCATTGCATTCTGGAACTTGCCGGACTTCATCGAGCTGATGCAGGCGGCGGGATTTTCGGCGGTGCCGCACCGCCTGCAATTCCATCGCCTCTTGGCCTTGCCAATGTTGTTCGCTGCCATGGTGTTGCTGGCGGCGACTTTTTCACTACGCCCGCAACGACGCGGCCGCGTCGGCTTGGTAATTCTGGCGGGCATGTTGACTGGTTTTCTCCTATACTTCGTTTCTAGTTTCGTGTTTGCGATCGGACTTTCAGGTACCATCCCTGTCGTGCTGGCGGCCTGGACACCGGCTGGTGTGTCGTTGATGCTTGGCGTGACGATGTTGCTTCATTTGGAGGACGGGTAGGCTAAGAATGATACGGGGGGGAATGGGACAAGCGGTAGCAATGGCTACCGCGATATTTTTGCTGTCTGCCGCCGGAAGGGGTGCGGCGATAGCGCAGGACATTGATCTCGAAGCGCTTCAGAACATGCCGGCGCTCATTACCGCTGATGAATTGGTCTATGACGAAGCCAACAGCCTGGTTATCGCCTCCGGCAATGTAGAGATTTCCCAGGGGGGGCGGGTATTGCTCGCCGACAAGGTAAGCTACAACATCGATGCCGATGTAGTGGCTGCCGAGGGCAACATCACCCTCATCGACCCGACTGGCGATACAATTTTTGCCGATTCCGTGGAGTTGACCGGCGACCTGAAGGAGGGTTTCGTTCGCGATATCCGCGTCCTCATGGCCGACGACACGCGAATCGCCGCCAGCAGTGGGGTCCGCACCGGCGGAAATCGCACCGAGTTCAAGAAAGGCGTCTTCAGCCCCTGCAATTTGTGCCGTGAAGACCCCACTCGCGCGCCGCTTTGGCAGATCAAGGCGGCCGAGGTCATCCACGACGAGGAAGCCCAGGACGTCATCTACCATGATGCCTGGCTTGAATTCTTTGGCATTCCCGTCCTCTACACGCCCTACCTCGAACACCCGGACCCCACGGTCAAACGTCGCAGCGGCGTTCTGGCCCCCACCGTCGGCACCAGCGATTTCCTCGGGTATAGCGTGAAGGTTCCCTATTTTTGGGCCATCGACGAAACCAAGGATCTGACGATTGCGCCGATTGTCTCGACGGAGCAGGGACTTAACCTGACAGGGGAGTATCGCCACCTCTTCACCAACGGAGAGTTGGAGATTGCCGGCAGTGCGACCTTCGCGGACCGAGACGAGAACGGCGGCAATGTCGCCAAGGATCGATTCCGCGGCCATTTCGAAGCTGAGGGTAAGTTCGAACTCGATGAGACATGGCGTTGGGGCTTCGACGCAAAACGCAGCTCGGACGATACCTATCTGCGCGCCTTCGGCTTCGATAGTGACCGCACGCTTACCAGCACCGCCTATTTGGAGGGCCTGAAGGGCCGGAACTACGCTGCGGTGCGCGGCTACTCCTATCAAGGCCTGCGCAGCACCGACCGCAATGACGAATTTCCTATTGTCGCGCCGCTTGCCGACTTCAACTTTGTCAGCGAGCCCGGAGTCGGTCTCCCCGGGGGGCACTTCTCCATAGACAGCAATATAATGGCCCTGACCCGCCAGGAAGGGCGCGACAGCCGCCGCCTGTCCATCCTCGGCGGCTATCATCTGCCTTATACCAGCCCGCTGGGCGACATCTTTGAATTCACCGCCCAGGCCCAGGCCGACGGCTACTGGACGAACGGCGTCGTGGCTGGATCCTCGAACGTGAACCCTTCCGATGCACCCGGCGACGATCTTACCGGACGCTTCTTTCCCCAGTTCGCAGTTAAGTGGCGCTATCCCTGGGCGCGCCAGGACGGCTCCGTCCAGCAGGTTATCGAGCCCATTGCCCAGGCGGTGTTTTCCGCGAATGGCTCGAACCCCGGCGAGATCCCGAACGAGGACAGCCTGGATTTCGAATTCGACGACACCAATATCTTCAATCTCAACCGTTTTGCCGGGCGGGACCGCGTCGATTCGGGCACCCGCTTCAACGTCGGCCTCAAGTGGACGGCGGCTTTCGGTGACAGCGGCTCGGCTGGCGCCTTCGTCGGCCAAAGCTATCGGCTCTCCGAAAACCGCGACGTTTTTGCCGAAGGTTCCGGCCTCGAGGAAAAAGTTTCCGATTTTGTCGGCCGCGTCCAGATGGCGCCCCTGAGAGACCTCAACCTGCTATACCGCTTCCGCCTCGACAAAGACGACTTAACCGCCCAGCGCAACGAATTCGACATCCAAGTCGGCCCGGAGGCCCTCAATCTCGACCTTTCCTATTTCTTCATTAAGAACGACTCCGGTTCCGAAGAATTCGGCGACCGAGAGGAAGTAACTTTCGGAATAAAATCGCGCCTGAGCCAGTACTGGAGCGTCGGCTTTCGACATCGCCGGGATCTGAACGAGGACCGTGCCCTGCGCTCGGCGGTCAGCATGACCTACGCGGACGAATGTTTCCTCATCGAAGGGGTCGCGGAGCGGTCTAATTTCCGCGATCGCGACGTCAAATCTGACGACAGCGTCTTCGTTCGGGTCGTCTTCAAACACCTCGGTGAGGCTGCGGGCGGCTAAATCTCCTTTCACGGGAACTTTCCCGCTCCCAAGGCGCAGGAATCTCAGCTTCCGTTTGAACCTCCCTAACCCGCCAGGATATAGTGCCGCCTGGAATTCAAGGGAAATCCGGAATGCCAATAGGATTCTTACAAAAACCGCTCCAAATCGTGCCGCGCGGCGTCATTTTCGGCGTCTGCTCGGCGTTGCTGGCGATGTGTTGGGTACCCAACAACCCAGCCAAGGCGCAGGAGGATCTCTTCCGTCCGGCGGCAGTGGTCAACGACGACATCATCTCGGTGCTGGATCTAACCATGCGGATGCAGCTTTCCATCATCGCCGCCGGCGTGGAGGACAGCCAAGAGGTGCGCCGTCGCCTGACATCGCAGGTGCTGCGCGGTCTGATCGACGAGCGCCTGCAAATGCAGGAGGCCACCCGCCTCGACATCGAGGTAACAGACGTCCAGGTGGCGGGCGCTCTTGAGCAAATCTCCCAGCAGAACCAAATGACCGAGGGGCAGTTCCTGACCATGCTGCGGAACCGCGGGGTCATCCCGACGACATTGATCGACCAGATTCGCGCCCAGATCGCATGGCAAACTGTGGTTCAACGGCGACTTCGCCCCACCGTAGTGATTTCCACCGAGGAAGTTGAGGAAGTGGTCAACCGGCTCTCCGCGCGACGGGGCTCCATTGAGCGGCGCGTTGCGGAGATCTTTATTCCCGTGGAATCGGCGGCAAAGGAAGCCGAGGGCCTGGCCAACGCCAATCGCTTGCTCGACGAACTGCGGCGCGGCGCCAATTTCGCCGGCCTGGCCCGCCAGTTCTCGCAGTCCGGCACCGCGACCCTGGGCGGCGATCTCGGTTGGGTCCAGGACGGGGAACTCGACGAAGAGCTGAACTCTGCGCTGCTCCAGATGGGACCAGGCGACATTTCGCGCCCAATCCGCACACTTACCGGCTATCAAATCCTGTTGCTGCGCGATATGCGCAAGAACGAGGGCCAGGACATCGATCGCGGCCGCATCCTGGAAACCCTGGCAAACCAGCGTCTGGACCAGCTTGCCCAGCGCTCCCTCCAGGAGCTGAGGCGCACGGCAAACGTCGATGTGCGTATTTGACGGCATGCCTGCCAAGCGCCTTGTCGCTCCTTGACTGAAGTGGCCCCCCCGCCGCTGGTCGTTACCATGGGGGAGCCGGCGGGCATCGGCGGAGAGATCACGCTCCAGGCATGGCAGCACCGCCGCGAGGCGCAGCTACCGCCTTTCTTTGTTATCGACGATCCTCGACGCCTCACGAGCCTGGCCTCGCGCCTTGGCCTGGAAGTCCCGATTGTCGCGATTGAGAGCCCCGAAGCCGCCGCCGAAACCTTCAGCGAAGCCTTACCGGTGCTGCCTCTGTCGGGGCCGGTGGGCGCAGAACCGGGTCGTCTGAACCCGGCGAACGCCAAGGCCGTTCTCGAGTCGATCCGCCGCGCTGTATCCCTGACGATGCAGAACGCCGCAGCAGCCGTGGTCACCAATCCGATCCACAAGCAGGTCCTGATGGAGGCCGGATTCAAGCATCCCGGCCATACCGAATACCTGGCCGAACTCTGCAATGCCAAGCGAGCGCCGGTCATGATGCTGGCCTGCCCCGAGATTCGCGTGGTTCCAGTGACCGTCCACATGCCGCTGAGCCAGGTGCCCGGGGCGCTTTCTACGGCGAAGATCGCCGAAGCCGGCCGCACCACGGCCGAGGCCCTCCAGCGCCACTTCGGTATCGCGAAACCGCGTCTGGCCATCGCCGGCCTGAACCCCCACGCCGGCGAAGGCGGCCAACTGGGCCCGGAGGACGAAGCCATCGTTCGTCCGGCGGTGCGGCAGCTGCAGGACGCCGGAATCGCGGCTTTCGGACCGGCTGCCGCAGACAGCCTGTTCCATGCCGCCGCGCGACGAAACTACGACGCGGCGCTCTGCATGTACCACGATCAGGCACTGATCCCGATCAAAACCATCGACTTCGAGGGCGGCGTGAATGTCACCCTCGGCATTCCGGTGATCCGCACCTCGCCCGACCACGGGACCGCCTTGGACATCGCCGGCCAGGGCAAGGCCTCGCCGGCCAGTTTGCTGGCCGCGCTGAGGATGGCCGGGCAGATGGCGGCAGCACAGCGAGCAGCTCAGCCATGACCAAGCCGGCCGACCTTCCGCCGCTACGCGACGTCATTGCCCGCCATGGCCTTGGCGCGCGCAAATCGCTGGGCCAGCACTTTCTCCTCGACCTCAATCTGACAGGCCGGATCGCCAGGGCCGCGCCGGCGCTTTCCGAAGGCAGCGTCATCGAGGTCGGCCCCGGCCCCGGCGGCCTGACGCGTGCGCTGCTCGCCGAGGGTGCGGGCCAGGTGATCGCTGTCGAGAAGGACAGCCGCTGCCTGGAAGCCCTCGCTGAGCTCTCGGCCGCCTATCCCGACCGTCTCGAGGTGGTCGAGGGCGATGCTCTCGAACTCGATCTGACGAAGCTCGGCCGGCCGCCACGCCAGATCGTCAGCAACCTGCCCTACAACATCTCGACGGCCTTGCTGATCAACTGGCTGACTGTGCTGGCGGACGATTCCCAGGCCTTCTCGGCCATGACCTTGATGTTCCAGAAGGAAGTCGCCGAGCGCCTGGTGGCTGCGCCGCGCAGCCGCCACTACGGCCGGCTCAGCGTGGTGACCCAATGGCTCTGCAGCCCGCGTCCGCTGTTCGATATCCCGCCGCGGGCCTTCACCCCGCCGCCTAAGGTGACCTCCACCGTCGTCGCTCTCTTGCCGCGCGAGCGCCCGCAGGCACCGGCGGTCCTGGCCAGCCTGGAGAAAGTCACCGCCGCCGCCTTCGGCCAGCGACGCAAGATGCTGCGCCAGAGCCTCAAGTCGCTGGGCGGCGACCCGGCGCGACTTTTCGAAGCCACGGGCATCGCGCCCACCGCGCGGGCCGAGGAATTGTCAGTTGAAGAATTCTGCGCCCTGGCCCGGCTGATCGAGCCTGACGGAGACTCAGCGCCCTAGGCGCAAACCCTCGACGAAGGCCCTGAGGCCGACTCGCCGCTCGCGTTTCAGGCGCTCGGCGGTGAGAATCGCCTCGACCTGCTCGACGCTCTTGTCGAGATCGTCGTTGATGATGATGTAGTCGTACTCGGCCCAGTGGCTCATCTCGTCGGCGGCCTTGGCCATGCGGGCGCGCACCACCTCTTCACTGTCCTGGGCGCGGCTGTGCAGGCGGCGTTCCAGTTCCACCGTCGAAGGCGGCAGGATGAAGACGCTCACCAGGTCATCCCGCGCCGCCTCGCGAACCTGTTGCGTACCTTGCCAGTCGATATCGAAGAGCACGTCGCCGCCAACCTCCAGCGCCTTTTCGACCGGCGGGCGCGGTGTACCGTAGTTGTTGCCGAAGACCACTGCATATTCCAGCAACCCGCCCTGCTCCACCATCTCAGTGAAACGGTCGTCGCCGACGAAGAAGTAGTCCTTGCCATCGACCTCCCCCGGGCGCGGCGGCCGCGTGGTGGCCGAGATCGACAGGGAGAGATTATCGTCGGTTTCCAACAAGCGGCGGGAGATGGTTGTCTTGCCGGCGCCCGATGGCGACGACAGCACCAACATGAGCCCGCGGCGCTTGATGTTCGTATCGACCATGCCGCTACTCGATATTCTGGATCTGCTCGCGCAGCTGCTCGATCGCCGATTTGAGGTCGAGACCGATGCGCGTCAACTCGACGTCGGCCGACTTCGAGCAGAGGGTATTGGCTTCGCGGTTGAACTCCTGACAGAGGAAATCAAGCTTGCGACCTACGGCCGCGCCTTTATCGAGCAACTCGCGAGCGGCCTCGACATGGGCGGCGAGCCGGTCCAACTCCTCGCGGACGTCGGCCTTGCCGGCCAGGATCGCCAGTTCCTGGGTCAGCCGTTCTTCAGAAACACCGGTGTTTTCTTCCAGCAGCAGGGCCAATTGGTCCTTCAGGCGCTGGCGCAGGGCTTCCGGCTGGGTGGCGGCGCAGTTCCGCGCCGCCGCTGAAAGACGCTCAATCTCGTCCAGGTGACCGCGCGCCAACTCCTGCAGCCGCGCGCCCTCTGCCCCGCGCATGGCAACCAGCGCCTCCAAGGCCGCCGCAAGGTCGCTCTTCAGGGCCTCCAGACGGGCCGCCTGGCGCTCGGGCGACTCTTCCTCTTCGACCGCTTCGAGGATGCCGCGCAGGCCCAGGATGCCGTCGAGACGGGGCGGCGCCGCCGTGGTACGGGATTCCAATTCGCCCATGAGATCGAGGACCTGGAGGAGCAGGTCTTCATTGACCTGTAGCTGCAGAGGTGCGCTGCCGCGCTTCATCGAAAGATTGATCTGGAAGTTTCCGCGGCTGCAGGCCGCCGAAACCGCGGCGCGGACAACCGGATCCAAGCTCTCGTAGCCGGCAGGCAGACGCGCGCGCACATCAAGGCTGCGGCCGTTGACGCTCTTCACTTCCCAGGTCCAGCTTGCCACATCGTCGCCGCCGTCGCGGCGGGCAAACCCGGTCATGCTGTGAACCGCTTTGCTCGCGTCGGTCACTTTGGTGATGCTTCCCCTGCTTCAAATCTTGGCGCACTACCCCTTTGCAGGCGCGGCTCATATATACTGGGCTGCCTAGAACACAACAAGCCAAGAGCTTTCGGCGGCAGAGGCCGTTCGAGGTCGGGAGAACCATGAAGGACCCAAAGTCGATCGTCATTACCGGCGGATCCAGCGGCATTGGCGAGGCTCTGGCACTGCGCTATGCGACGCCGGGCGTGTTTCTCGCCCTCACCGGGCGCGACCAGGAGCGCCTTGAACTGGTCGCCGAGCGCTGTCGCGCCGCCGGGGCCGAGGTCGCCACCGCCGTGATCGACGTCTGCGCCAAAGAAGCTCTCGCCGACTGGATGGCCGAGCTTGACCGCCGCCGCCCGCTGGAACTGGTCATCGCCAACGCCGGCGTTTCGGCCGGTACCGGTTCTCTCGGTGAGAACGCCGTTCAGGTCCGGACGATCCTATCGGTCAACATCGATGGCGTAGTCAATACGGCACTGGCTGCGGCTGAGCTAATGCAACCGCGCCGGAGCGGCCAGATCGCCATCATGTCATCGTTGGCCGCCTTTCGCGGCTTTCCGGGCGCCCCGGCCTATTGCGCCTCCAAAGCGGCGGTCCGGGTCTGGGGGGAAGCCCTGCGCGGCATGCTGGGGCGTCAGGGCCTGAAGGTCACGGTGATCTGCCCGGGCTATGTGAAGAGCCGCATGACGGCGGTAAACGACTTCCCGATGCCCTTCATCATAGAGGCCGAACGGGCCGCCCGGATCATTCAGCGCGGCCTCGCGGCCAACAAGGCCCGCGTCGTTTTCCCCCGCCGCCTCTTCGCCTTGGTCTGGTTGCTGGCCCTGCTTCCGCCTGCCTGGACCGATCCCCTTCTGAATCGATTGCCGGAGAAACCGGCAGGGCAGGACTAGCTCTAGTCGCTCTTCGGCTTCAGGCTGCGCTGGTACTTTCGCCACTTGGCGACGTTGCGATTGTGTTCGGCCAGTGTCTTCGCGAAGGCATGGCCGCCGTCGCCGGCCGCAACGAAGTAGAAGAACTCGGTTTCCGCCGGATTGACCGCCGCTTCCAGGGCGGCGCGGCCGGGGTTTGCGATCGGGCCTGGCGGCAAGCCTTTGATCTGATAAGTATTATAGGGGGTTGGCTTGGCCAGGTCCTTGCGCGTCAAGGCGCGGCCGAGCGGTGCGGCGCCCAAGGTGATCCCGTAGACCACGGTGGGATCGGATTGCAGCGGCATGCCCTTGCGCAACCGGTTCGCAAAGACCCCGGCGACCAGTGCCCGCTCCCCGTCGACCCCGGTTTCCTTCTCGACGATCGCCGCCAGGACGAGCGCTTCCTCGGGACTCTTCAGCGGCAAATTCTCCGCCCGCTTTTCCCAGGCCTCGGCCAGTGCTTCCGTCATCGACTGGCGCATGCGATCCAGGATCGCAGTCCGCGCGTCGCCGCGGTGGAAGTGATAGGTTTCGGGCAGCAGCGCGCCGTCCGGCGGCACGTCACTGATGTCGCCATCCAAGGCGTCTGCGCCCATAAGCAAGGCAACGATTTCGGTGCTGGACAAGCCTTCGGGCACGGTAATGCGATGCACCAGCGTAACCCCGCTGGCGATCAGTTCCGCCACTTCCTTCATGGAGCTGTTCGGCGCGAAGGCGTACTCGCCGGCTTTCAAGGCTTTGGCGTCGCCAAACAGACGCACCCCGAGCACAAACACATCGGAACTCGAGACGATGCCGGCAGCCGCAAGATCCTGGCCGATGGACGAGAGGCCGGCACCGCGCGGCACCACCAGGATCGCCTCTTCCTCAAGCGGCCCGGGTGCTTCGAATTCCTGCTGCAGATAGACCCATAGAGCGCCGGCGACAATGGCCAGCAGGGCGACCAAAACAACGGCAAGGCCGCCTAGTCGCCGCATCGCCCTATGCCGCTATTGGAATTCGGCCAGAACGAGACTGGCATTGGTGCCGCCGAAGCCAAAAGAATTCGACAGCGCGCGACGAATTGGGCGCTGCTTGGCATCGTGGGGCGTGAGATCGATGCCCGCGCAACTCGGCGACGGATTGTCGAGATTGAGAGTCGGCGGCGCCACGTTGTCGCGGATTGCCAGGATCGAGAAGATCGATTCGACAGCCCCTGCGGCGCCCAGCAGATGGCCGATCGCAGACTTGGTGGAGGACATCGAGACGCTCTTCGCCGCGTCGCCGAACAGGCGGCGCACCGCCCCGACCTCGATCTCGTCACCCAGCGGAGTCGACGTACCGTGCGCGTTGATGTAATCGATGTCGCTGGGGTCCAGGCCGGCCCGCTTCAATGCCGACTGCATGGCCCGGAATCCGCCGTTGCCGTCTTCGGGCGGCGCCGTGATGTGGTGGGCATCGCCGGACAGGCCATAGCCGACTACCTCGGCATAGATCGTCGCCCCACGGGCCTTGGCATGTTCAAGTTCCTCGAGCACCACGACGCCCGAACCCTCGCCCATCACGAAGCCGTCTCGCTCTTCGTCCCAGGGTCGCGAGCCGCGTTGCGGTGTGTCGTTGAACTTGGTCGACAACGCACGGGAGGCAGAGAAGCCGGCCATGCCGAGACGGCAGACCGCCGCCTCCGCGCCACCGGCAATCATCACGTCCGCGTCATCCAGCATGATCAGCCGGGCGGCATCGCCGATGGCATGCGCGCCGGTCGAACAGGCCGTGACCACCGCGTGGTTTGGTCCTTTGAACCCGTAGCGGATGGAAACCTGGCCGGAGACGAGGTTGATCAGCGCCGCGGGGATAAAAAACGGCGACAAGCGCCGCGGCCCACGGTCGTGGATGGTGATGGAGCCATCATAGATGGTCTCCAGGCCACCAATCCCGGAACCGATCATCACGCCGGTGCGCCATCGGTCCTCTTCTTCTTCTGGCACCCAGCCCGAATCGTCGATGGCCTGCTTTGCAGCGGCCAGACCGAAGACGATAAAGCGATCCAGCTTGCGCTGGTCACGTGTCGGAACGAAGTCTTCCGCGTTGAACAGACCCTCTGAGGTACTGCCCAGCGGAACCTGACCTGCGATCCTCGATGGCAGGTCGGAAACATCGAAATTCTGGATGCTCCCCAGGCCGGACTTGCCATTGATAAGGCGATCCCAAACATGGCTAACACCGCTTCCCAGCGGTGTCACCAGCCCCAATCCTGTAACGACTACCCGTCTCATACTGCAAACGGCCTTTATGCGGCGATGTGAATATGCGGCAGCTTAAGCGCTAGGCGATGCTGTCGCCGTCGCCGACGGCTCAGGAGTGTTCCTGAATAAAGTCGATCGCATCTTTGACGTTCACGATCTTCTCCGCAGCGTCGTCGGGAATCTCGCAGCCAAACTCTTCCTCGAAAGCCATCACCAGTTCCACCGTATCCAGGCTGTCGGCCCCCAGATCGTCAATGAAACTCGCAGACTCGGTAACCTTTGCATCGTCGACGCCCAGATGCTCGACGACGATCTTCTTCACGCGCTCAGCGATGTCGTTGCTCATTCGAAATAGCCCTCAGGTTCTTATGCGCTTCTTGGTGGGAAGCAGGTACCGCCACAATCGTCGGCGCCCCCGCTTTTGCGCAAGGCGCCGCCTCATATCACAGTTCTTAAAGATTTGCCAACGCCCTACAGGCGCCTACATGGAATGTATCCCCCAGGTGGCCTCATATCATGGCCATTCCCCCGTTTACATGCAAGGTCTGGCCGGTCACGTAAGCGGCCTCTTCGCTCGCCAAATAGACGACGGCCGACGAAATTTCGTCAACTTTCCCAAGTCGTTGCATCGGGATCACCGCGAGGAGCCGGGCACGCTGCTGCTCGTTCAGCGCGTCGGTCATGGGGGTCTCGATCATCCCCGGCGCCACACAGTTCGCCGTGATGCCGCGAGTCGCCACTTCCTGGGCCAAGGCTTTGGTCATGCCGATCAGTCCCGCCTTGGATGCCACATAGTTGGCCTGCCCCGGATTCCCCGTCACCCCGACAATCGAGCTTATGCCGATGATCCGCCCCCAGCGCCGCTTCATCATGCCCTTCATGCTGGCCCGCGACAGCCGGAAGGCGGCGGTCAGGTTGATGTCGATAACCTGCTGCCAATCCTCGTTCTTCATGCGCATGGCCAGGCCGTCGCGGGTGAGGCCGGCGTTGTTGACCAGAATGTCGAGCCGGCCCATTTCCGCCTCGACCCGCCCGACCAGGGCGCTCGCCTCGCCCTCGTTGGCCAGATTGCAGGTCATCACCTGCGCGCGCTCGCCCAGCTCGCCGGCCAGCGCTTCCAGCGCCTCGGCCCGGGTGCCGCTCAACACCACCGCCGCCCCCTGGGCGTGCAGGCGGCGGGCGATGGCGCCTCCGATGCCGCCCGAGGCACCGGTTACCAAGGCGATCTTTCCAGTCAAATCAAACATCAAGACGTCTCCACGGCCAAAGTACTTCAATCCGGCCCTTAATCTCTGCGGGCTCATTTATCGGAATCGGGCGCCTCTTTCAGATCGCCCGGCGGCGCCTAGATTCGGGCCAGCACGGCTTCTACTTCCTGCGGGGTTTGCACCGACTGCGCGCCCAGGGAGCGATCGATGCGCTTGCAAAGACCGGTCAGCACCTTGCCGGCGCCCAGTTCTATCACTGTTTCGACGCCCTGGACGACCATGTAAGCAACACTTTCGCGCCAGCGCACCATGCCGGTCACCTGCTCGACCAACTTGCGGCGGATTTCTTCCGGATCGCTCAAGTGGCTGGCAGTGACGTTAGCGATCAGCGGCACCGAGGGCATCGCCACGGACACAGCGGCCAGCGCTTCGGCCATGACGTCGGCAGCCGGGGCCATGAGGCTGCAATGGAAGGGCGCGCTGACGGGCAACAAAATTGCCCGCTTGGCGCCCTTTGCCGTGGCAATCTCGATCGCCCGCTCGACCGCCGCAGTGTTGCCGCTGAGAACCACCTGTCCCGGCGCGTTGTCATTGGCCGACGAGCAGACCTCCGATCCCGCCGCTTCCGCGGCGACCGCCTGGGCGGCCTCCAGGTCTAGGCCGAGGATGGCGGCCATGGCCCCCTCGCCCACGGGCACAGCCTCCTGCATGGCCTGGCCGCGCCGGCACAATAGGCGCGCGGCATCGGCCAGATCCAGGCTGCCGGCCGCCGCCAGGGCGGAATATTCTCCCAAGGAGTGGCCGGCCACGTAGGCTGCCTTGTCCTTAAGGCGCAGATTGCCCTCGCTTTCCAGGACCCGGACCACCGCCAGGCTGACCGCCATCAGCGCCGGCTGGGCGTTCTCGGTGAGCCGCAGATCTTCCTCCGGACCCTGAAACATCAGACGGGAAAGGTTGCTTTCGAGAGCGTCGTCGACCTCCTCGAAGACCTGCCGGGCCACCGGAAACGCCTCGGCCAGTTCCTGGCCCATGCCGACGGCCTGGGACCCCTGTCCCGGAAATACAAACGCCAAGCTCATGAAGGCAACTCCGTGAGAAATGAGGACGGTTAACGAAATGCCGCTCAGACATAGCCACGCAGCCATGCCTGTCAAGCCGGTTCGGAGCCAAAACGCCGGGGAAAAGGCGGGCTGTGCGGGTAAAGGCGGCAGCGCCGCATCGTGCTTGCGCCCCGGCGGTGAAAGTGTATAGTCCCGCCGCTTCACAGCCCTTGAGGGGTTGGGAGCACTCCTTGCCGGATACCCGCTGTTGGGCCCGGCTAGGGCCGGGCAGCTCGGTTTAAGCCAGCGCCGGTCCATGAACAGCCAGAGGGAGTACATTATGGCTTTTTATGAGTGCGTGCTGATTGCACGCCAGGATGTCTCTGCGACCCAGGTCGAGTCCCTTGTCGCAGATTACACCAAACTCCTCGAAGACAATGGCGGTCGCGTTGCGGGTTCCGAATACTGGGGTCTGCGGACCCTGGCCTATCGGATCAAGAAGAACCGCAAAGGCCACTACGTCTACCTGACCCTGGATGCACCGGCCGCGGCGCTGCATGAGCTGGAGCGCAACATGCGCCTGAGCGACGACGTGATCCGCTACCTGACGGTGCGGGTCGACGAACTGGAGGAAGGTCCCTCCATCGTCATGCAGCAGCGCAACAGCCGAGATGACCGTGGTGGCCGGGGTGATCGTCGCGGTGGCGGCGGCCGCTATGGCGGCGACGGCCCGCGTGGCCGCGGCCCGCGCGATGACAATGCCCCGGCAACGCCGGCAGCGACGCCGGCAGCGCCGGCGGCAAGTGAAGGAGCAGCAAAATGAGCGTCCAAGTTGTTGGCGGCGGTGGCCGTCGTCCGTTCTTCCGTCGTCGCAAGAGCTGCCCGTTCTCGGGCCCGAAGGCGCAAAAGATCGACTACAAGGACACGCGCCTGCTGCAGCGTTTCGTTTCCGAGCGCGGCAAGATCGTGCCCAGCCGCATTACCGCGGTGTCCACCAAGAAGCAGCGCGAATTGGCGCGCGCCATCAAGCGGGCCCGCTTTTTGGCGTTGCTGCCCTACGTGCTGAAGTAAGCGGCCAAGCCAGGAGTCAGTGATATGGAAGTGATCCTGATGGAGCGCATCGAAAAGCTCGGGCAGATGGGCGACATTGTGTCGGTCAAGCCGGGCTTCGCGCGCAACTATCTCTTGCCGCAAAAGAAAGCTTTGCGGGCAACAAAAGCCAACCTGGCGCACTTCGAAACGGAGCGCGCCCAGCTTGAGGCCGAGAATCTGAAGCGCCGCGAAGAAGCGGAGCAGGTCTCCAAGAGCCTGGAGGGCATGGTCATCAACCTGATCCGCCAGGCCGGCGAAAGCGGCCAGCTCTACGGTTCGGTGAACAGCCGCGATGTGGCCGAGGCAGTTACCGCTGCCGGCGTCACCGTGGGCCGCCACCAGATCGACCTGGGCACGGTGATCAAGGCCCTCGGCCTGCACAAGGTGCGCGTGCAGCTGCACCCGGAGGTCGCGGTGACCATCACCACCAACGTGGCGCGTTCCGAAGAAGAAGCGAAGGTCCAGATCGAAAGCGGCCGTGTGGTAAGCACGGAAGAGCTGCGTCAGGCCGAGGAAGCCGCTGAAGCCGAACTCGAAGCCGCGGTCGAAGCGGTCGAGCGGGAAGAAGCGGCAGCCGCCGAGTCGGAGGGTGCGGAGAGCGCCACCGAGGAGACCGGCGAGACCGAGGGTGAGGAAACCAAGCAGGACTAATTCCCTGCTCAGCTTTTTTCGCCGAACAGATCAACGGCGGCTTCCAGCGCGGGGGGCCGCCGTTTTCCTTGCGCAATTTTTTTCTGTCAAGCGAACAGTCGCCATCGTTATCCCCGTTGTTCCACATACACACATGGGGTGAGGTCGAGTGCGTTGTTTGCTAAGTCGCGTCTTTTGCTATGCTGCTGATCTATGGAATCGACACAACCAAGCCTGACACATCTGCACGGTCCGCTTTCGGGCGAGGACCATCTGCGCCTGCCGCCGTCCAACGACGAAGCGGAACAGGCGTTGCTGGGTGCCATCCTTGCCAACAACGCGGCCTATGAAAAGGTCTCCGATTTCCTTCGGCCGGAGCATTTCGCAGACGGCGTGCACGCGCGCATATACGAAGCTTGCGGCAAGCTGATCGAACGCGGCCAGATCGCCAACGCCATCCAGCTGAAAAACCTCTTCGAGCAGGAAAGCGCCCTGGCCGAAGTCGGCGGTGCGCAGTACCTGGCCCAGTTGCAGTCGAGCTACGTCACGATCATCAATGCCATCGACTACGGCAAGACGATTCATGACCTCTATCTGCGGCGTCAGTTGATCGCCCTCGGCGAGGACATGGTCAACGACGCCTTCGACTACGACCTGGACCTCGAAGCCAGTCAGCAGATCGCCGGCGCCGAAGACAAACTCTACAAGCTGGCCGAGATCGGCGAGACCGAAGGCGGCCTCAACCCTTTCAAGTCGGCCGTTCTGGAATCGCTGCATATGGCCGAAGCGGCCATGAAGCGCGACGGTCTGGCGGGCGTTTCCTCGGGCCTCAAGGACCTCGACAGGCTGCTCGGCGGCTTCCACCCCTCCGACTTGATCATCCTCGCGGCGCGCCCCTCCATGGGTAAGACGGCGCTGGCCACCAACATCGCCTTCAACGTCGCGACTGAAGCCCGTGTTGAGAAAGACGCCGAAGGCAACCCCATTGAACAGCGCCAGCCGGTGGCCTTCTTTTCCCTCGAAATGTCGGCCGAGCAGCTGGCTTCGCGCATCATCGCCGAGCGTACCGGCGTGCGTTCGGATTCCATGCGCCGCGGCGACATCCGCGACGAGGAGTTCGATGCCATATTCGAGGCGAGCCGCGAGCTCTTCGAGCTGCCGCTCTTCGTCGACGACACCCCGGCCCTCTCGGTCAGCCAGGTCCGCACGCGGGCACGACGCCTGAAGCGCCAGCACGGGCTCAGCATGATCGTCGTCGATTACCTGCAGCTCATGCAGCCGCCTGTCGGCAAGCGCAGCGACAACCGCGTGCAGGAGGTATCGGAAATCACGCGCGGCCTCAAGGCCCTGGCCAAGGATCTGGATGTGCCGGTCATCGCCCTGTCGCAGCTCTCGCGTGCCGTCGAGCAGCGCGAGGACAAGCACCCTCAACTGGCCGACCTGCGCGAGTCGGGCTCGATCGAGCAGGACGCCGATGTGGTCATGTTCATCTACCGCGAGCAATATTACGTGGAACGCGGCGAACCGACCCAGCGCGACGGCGAGGACGACAACAAGTACCACGAGCGTCTGGAGAGTTGGAAAGCACGCTGCGAGCGCTCCTACGGCAAGGCCGAAATCATCGTCGCCAAGCAACGCCACGGCCCAATCGGCTCTCGCGAGTTCGCCTTTGACGGCAACACCACGCGCTTCAGCGACCTGGTCGCCGATGACCACCTTCCCGACCACTACTGATTCAGCGGCGGCCGGAACCTTGTCCGAGGTGCCTGCCGGGGCCGCCTCTGTGCTGACGATCGATCTTTCCGCCATCGCGGAGAATTACCGCCGCCTCAAGACCGCCTTTCAGGAAAAGCCGCTGGCCGCGGTGGTCAAGGCCGACGGCTATGGCCTGGGGGCCGAGCGGGTGGCGCCGAGGCTGGTCGAAGCCGGCGCGCGCTGCTTCTTCGTGGCCCAGCTCGAAGAGGCGCTGAAGCTTCGCCCCCTGCTCGACCGCTGTCACCCGAAGATCGCCCTTTACGTGCTGAACGGGCTGATGCCCGGCGCCGAAGCGGCCTATGCCGACAACAACATTCTGCCGGTGCTGAACTCCCTGGGTGAGATCGAGGCCTGGAGCAGGCTGGCGCGCCAGCGCGAAACCGCGCTGCCGGCCGCCGTTCACCTGGACAGCGGCATGTGCCGTCTCGGCCTGCCGCCGACGGAGGTCGAGCGCCTGCGCGCCGACCCCACCCTGCTGGACGGCGTGGCCCCGACCTGCATCCTCAGCCACCTGGCCTGCGCCGATGAGCCCCAGCACCCCAAAAATGCCGAACAACTCGCCACCTTCAAGGCGGCCCGTAGTGCCCTGCCCGAGGCCCCGACCTCTTTTTGCAATTCATCTGGCATTTTCCTTGGACCGGACTACCACTTCGACCTGGGACGGCCGGGGGTTGCGCTCTACGGGGTGAACCCGACACCGGCGACCTCAAATCCGATGCGGCCGGTGGTCCGCCTGCAGGCAAAAATCCTGCAAGTCCGGGCGATTGACGCCCCTCAGACCGTTGGTTATGGTGCCAGCCACCGAGCCACGGGGCCGGGCCGAATCGCGACCGTTGCCGCCGGATACGCCGATGGCTATCTCAGGTCGATTTCCGATCATGGCCATGCCTGGGTCGCCGGTCATCGGGTTCCTGTGGTTGGACGAGTTTCCATGGACTTGCTTGCGCTGGATGTCACCGGAGTTGCGCCGGAAGCGGTGCGACCCGGCCTCTGGGCCGAGTTGCTGAATGCGGAGCAAGACGTGGATGCTCTGGCAGGCGAAGCCGGAACCATCGGCTATGAAATTCTAACCTCTCTGGGTGCGCGCTATCACCGAGTCTACTTGGATTAAAAGTTGATGCCGATTCTCCAGCCGATCGGCCGTACCTTTCTGACTTTTCTGGAAGCAACCGGCCGGCTGTCGCTCTTTACGACCGTCTCGCTGTCGCACTGCTTGCGACCGCCCTTCTATCCGCGCCTGGTTCTCCGGCAGATGATCGAGATCGGTTACTACTCCCTGCCGGTCGTCGGCCTGACCGCGATCTTCACCGGCATGGTGCTGGCGCTGCAGAGTTATACCGGCTTCGCGCGCTTCTCCGCAGAGAGCGCCATCCCCAACGTCGTGGTGGTCTCCATCACCCGCGAGCTGGGACCGGTGCTGGCCGGCCTGATGGTGGCCGGCCGCGTTGGCGCCTCCATGGCTGCCGAGATCGGGACCATGCGCGTCACCGAGCAGATCGACGCACTCGATACCCTGGCGACCAATCCTTTCAAGTACCTGATCGCCCGGGTATCGAGTGCGTCGATCTGCTCGGTGACGCGCATGGTCCCGATCTCGGCAGCCATGGAGGCGCCAACGCGGCCGGCCACCATCAGGCCGGCCAGCACCGGTCCCAGCTCGCGG
>CAJHXP010000215.1_pt1 | contig 24730 bp, 23 predicted proteins | sample 9198551 | NCBI WGS metagenome assembly CAJHXP01 (sample SAMEA7708297, study PRJEB35096) | sediment metagenome | biome: marine neritic benthic zone biome [ENVO:01000025]; feature: sediment [ENVO:00002007]; material: shallow marine sediment [ENVO:03000034] sea grass bed [ENVO_01000059] ... | reverse complement strand
TTTTCTCGCGGCGGGTGTTTCCCGTCACATCGGCGGCGGCCTGGTCGCCGTCAACCCGGTTTCGCTGGCGCGCCTGCTCAGCACCCTCGAACCCTTCCAAGCTTCCACCCTTCTCGCCGCGGACTAACAGGATGACCGACGCCACCATGATAGATCCCGAAGAGCAACAGCAAGTCTGCGCCAATATGCTCGCGATTGCTTCCGGCAAGGGCGGAGTCGGCAAGACCTGGCTGTCCGTCACCCTTGCGCAGGCCTTGGCGCGCGACGGAAAACGCGTACTGCTGTTCGACGGAGACTTGGGCCTCGCCAACGTCGACATTCAGCTGGGGCTTCAGCCTGCCAATGATCTGGCGGGCGTGCTCGATGGCACCTATGAGCTGTCGGAGGCTGTCACGAGCCACTCTGTCGGCGGCTTCGACGTCATTGCCGGACGCTCAGGTACCGGCAGCCTGGCCAACATCCCTGCCGGGCGGCTGCGTCAACTGATGGACGACCTCGCGGCCCTGGCGTCCAGCTATGACCGGGTAATCCTCGACCTTGGCGCCGGCCTGGAGCGCACGGTGCGCCAGTTGGCGGCCATGGCGGCGACCAGCCTGATCGTGGCTACCGACGAGCCGACCTCCCTGACCGACGCCTACGCCTTCATCAAGCTCTCGCACATGCAGAATCCGAAGAGCGACCTGCGCGTCGTCATCAACATGGCAACCTCGCTGGCCGAGGGCGATCGCACCTATGCGACGCTGCTGAAGGCCTGCGAATCCTTCCTGAAGATTTCACCGCCACTAGCGGGTGTTGTCCGTCGCGACAACAAGGTCAAAGACGCCATCCGTCACCAGGTTCCGATCCTGACGCGCCACCCCAACTGCGAAGCGGCCAAGGACATCGAGGGATTGGTCGACCGCCTCAACGCAAAGACCTAGGCGGGCCGGCGGCATGAGCGACATTTTCGCCTCTGTTGCCGCGGGAACGCCGCGCCCCGCCGGGGTTGCGGCCAGCGAAGCCGCTGTACGCATCGTCGATCCGGCGCCGGAGTTTGCCCGCTTGACCGCCGGCGAGAGCCTGCGCGGAACAGTGGTCGGCAGGGACGACCAAGGCCACCTGCTGGTCCGTACCAACCTCGCCCTGGTGAAGCTCGCCGCTGTCCGGGCGTTGCCGGTCGGCACCGAGGTGATCCTTCAGATTCGCAGCGTCGGCCCGCAGGTCGTCGTGAATCTGTTGCCCATTGAGAATGCCGCGGCCGGCGGCAGCGCTCCAAGCGGCCAGTTGCAGCCGTCCCCCGCGCCTGCGGTCCCAACCCCGGTCCTGCCCGCCAACCCCAGTGACCTGGTGCAACGTGGCCAGATTATCCGCGCTGTGCTGCACGCCGCCCCACCGATGCCGTTGCTGACCGGTCTGCCGACCGCCGAACCGGGCGCGGAGTTACTGGTACGGATCCTCTCCCTGGGTGTTCAGTCTCCAGGTAGCGCCGGCGGCGCCGGTCCGCAGGCGAGCGGAGCTGCGGCGGCCGGCGGTGCGGCGGCGGCACCATCGACCGGTAGTCCTCCCGGCGCCACGTCTGGCGGTGCGATAGGCCAAGCATCGCCATCCGGCCTCGGCGCCAAGGCTCCCGCCCCGGCACCGGCTGGCGGCGGCACGCTGCCCACCGTCGGGGCGTCGCCGGGTCCCACGCCCCTTGCCCCACCCGGCTTACCATCCAATCCCCAACTTGGTGCGCAGCCCGGCGGCCAACTCGCTGCACAGCCTGGCGCGGTGCCCGGAAATGCTGCAGCGGCAGGGGCTCTTGCCAGCGGGGCGCCCGGTCTGCGCCTAGCGCCGCAGGCCCCGGTCGCCAATACCGGCCACTCTGTCGCGACGGCCCTGCAAGGTATTTCCGCCGAAGCGGCCACCAAGGCTGCCGGCACTCTGCCCGGCGCAACTACATTGGCCGGTCCCAATGCGCCAGGCGCCCCAGTCGGAGCCGACACAGTCAACCCGGCTGCGGCCGGCTTGCGGGTCAGCGGCCTGGTTACCGCCGCCACCAACAGCGGTCAGCCGATTCTGCATACGCCGCTCGGCACGGTGACCCTCGATACCCGTGCGACCCTGCCGGTCGGCACCAGCCTGGCCCTGGAGGTTACTCTCGCCCCTACTGGTGCAACGCCCAGCGGCCAAGCACTTGCCACGGCCTGGCCGAGCCTCAACGTCCTGGAGGAGACTCTGGTCCACGGCCTACCTGCAGCGCAGGTGGATATGGTCACGCGCTCCCTGCCCCAGATTGGCCCGCGCCTCGCTTCCGGGGTGTTGTTCTTCCTCTCCGCCCTCAACCAGGGCAACGTGCTGGGATGGCTGGCCCCGACGGCGGCAGCAGGCGAGCGCAGCGAACGCGGCGAACTCTACGAAAGGCTCGGTCGTGAATTCGCCGGTCTCAGCCGCGCCATCGAGACAACCGCAGGGGAGTGGCGCTTCACCAACCTGCCGCTATGGAGCGAGCATGGCCTGCGCGAATTGCGCTGTTTCATCCGCCATCAGGATCACGGCGACGGCAAAGGCAACGGCGGCGGCGAGAAGGCCACCCGTTTCGTGCTTGAGCTGGAACTGAAAGATCACGGCGAGCTGCAGCTGGACGGCCTGGTCCGCATGCAACGTTTCGATCTGGTGCTGCGCAGTCGACGCGCCCTGCCCGCGATGGTCCGCGGCGACCTCATGGCGCTCTTCGAAGAAACCAATGACATTGCCGGCTATAGCGGTCGGTTGGTATTTCAGGCCTCGCACGATTGGTCGCAGCTGCTGTCGGCGCAATCCGCCACCACCCCGCACGACGGGCTGAACGTCTAGCTTGGGCCGGAAACAGCCGCCTGGCGGCGGTGCAGATCTATGCCCAAATCGTCGGCGTCCACCTGCTCGCGCCGCGACCGTTTCAGAGCTTCGCGGCGTTGATGATTTCCATGCGCCGTCTCGTACTTCTTGAATTCCTGGAAAGCTTGGCCGATCTCATCGCGCGCGATAGCAATGGAGCGATCGATTTCGGTGATCGACCCCTCGATCTTGCGGCGCCGGTCGATCGTCGCCTTGATGAAGGCCGGCAGCGAGATCGCGGTTACTTCCGAGCGCTCGGCCGCAGCCTGCTCGCGTGCCAGTTCGGCCTCCAAGGTGTCTATATTGCCCAACAGCTTAGTCCGGAAGCGCTCCAACTCAGCAAGCTTCTGGCGTTTTTCATCCAGATTCCAACTGTGTAGACGCACCAATTGATCAAGTGCAGTCACCTCAAGTTAACTCCCTGTCAAAAGACGTCATCATGACTTAGCTCGGGACCAGCGCTGCCGGCCCTGCCTCTCTCAATTGCAACTAGCCCGACGCTGCGGCATTTGCCTGGCGCAAATTCAGCGCTTCGGCCATGCGTTCGCGACGCTTCTTGAAACTGGGCGCCGCGGCACTCTCCGCCTCTGCCGAAGGCTCGTGCGCTTCCTTGTCCTGGGGCGCAATGTCCGCTGCGTCGCTCCCGCCGTCCCGCGGCGCGTCAGCGGCCGGGTCGGGCATGTCGAGTAGTGCGGCGAGTTGGCTGTAGCCGTCCGCAAGGATACTGACCTCCTCTTTCTTCTGGCCGAGGAAAGCTTCCAGGTCGGCATTGTAGTGGATGGCCTCGTCGACGGCCGGATCGTTACCCTGCTTGTAGGCGCCGATACGGATCAGCTCGGCCATGTTCTCGTAGGTAGACAACAGGCCGCGCGCACGGTCCACCAACTGGTTTTCCGACTCGCGATTGCAGTCCGGCATGGTCCGCGAAACGCTGCGCAGCAGGTTGATTGCCGGATAGCGGTTGCGCTCCGCGACAGCCCGTTCCAAGACGATATGGCCATCGAGAATGCCGCGCACGGCATCGGCAATCGGCTCGTTGTGGTCGTCTCCTTCCACCAGAACGGTGAAAAGACCGGTCACGGAACCCTCCTCGACGCCGGGGCCGGCGCGCTCCAACAGGCGCGGCAGCTCGGCGAAGACCGAAGGCGTGTATCCCTTGCTCGCCGGCGGCTCCCCAGCCGAGAGGCCAATCTCGCGCAGGGCCATGGCAAAGCGGGTGACAGAATCCATCAGACAGAGCACATCCCGGCCCTGATCGCGGAAAAACTCGCTGAGCGTCAGGGTCAGATAGGCTGCCTGCCGGCGCATCAGCGGCGGCTCGTCGGAAGTAGCGACGACAACCACCGAGCGGGCCAAGCCTTCCGGCCCCAGATCGTCCTCAAGCCATTCCTGCACCTCGCGGCCACGCTCGCCGATCAAGCCGATGACGTTGACGTCGGACTCGGCATAGCGCGCCAACATGGAAAGCAGCACGGACTTGCCGACACCGGAACCGGCGAAGATACCCATGCGTTGCCCGCGGCAGCAGGACAAGAAGGTATTGATCGCGCGCACACCGAGGTCGATCTTGCCGCCCAGGCGTTGACGGCTGTGCGCCGGCGGCGGCGAAGCCCTCAAGGCATAGGCCAGCGTTCCGTCCGGCAGCGGCCCCTTGCCGTCGATTGGCTCGCCCAGCGCATTCACCACGCGGCCGAGCCAGGCATTGGATGGACGCACCAGCGGCTCACTCTCCAGAACCTCGGCCTTGCAGCCCATCCCGACCCCTTCGAGCGAGCCGAATGGCAGCAGTAATGCGCGTTTCTGGCGAAAACCGATGACTTCGCAGATCACCCGGCGGTCGCCCTGGGCGTGGATCGCGCAACGTGAACCGATCGACAGCGCCTGTTCGAGACCGGCAACTTCGACCAGCATGCCAAGCACACCGGCAACTCGGCCATAGAGGCGGTGGTCCGCCAATTGACCAATTTCCTTAATAAAAGTGGAAACGACCATCCGTGAGTTTACCGCAGCCCCCCTGGCCTATAGATAACGACCTCTTGAAGGCAGTCTCCGGCATCGGGCTTAAAGTTGGGTAAAATTGGGAATTTCGACCGCCGGGGCCGGCTAAAGGTCCCAGGAATTCCAACGCATAGCGATAGTTAACGTCGGTAAGAATTTATTAACAATGCTTTGGCAGAATGGTTAATAATCGAACCCCAGGGGAACTATACAGGCACTAGGTCACGATCATGCGAGTTTTGCTTGTTGAGGATGATACCGCCACCGCCCAAGGCATCGAGATGATGCTCCGGTCAGAGGGCTATGTGTGCGACACGACCGATATGGGCGAAGACGGCCTCGAAATCGGGAAGCTTTACGACTACGACATCATCATTCTTGATCTGATGCTGCCGGATATGGATGGCTACGAGGTGCTGCGGCGTCTCAGAGCGGCGCGGGTCAAAACCCCCATTCTTATCCTGTCGGGCCTCAGCGGCCTGGACGACAAGATCAAGGGCCTCGGTGTCGGCGCCGATGACTATCTGACCAAGCCGTTCGACAAACGCGAACTGGTCGCCCGCATTCAGGCGATCGTTCGGCGCTCCAAGGGCCATTCCGATTCCCTGATTTCGACCGGCAAGCTGACAGTCAATCTGGATACCCGGACCGTCGAAGTCGACAGTCAACCCCTGCACCTGACCGGCAAGGAATACGGAATTCTGGAGCTGCTGTCTCTTCGCAAGGGCACCACGCTGACCAAGGAGATGTTCCTTAATCATCTCTACGGCGGTATGGACGAGCCGGAGCTCAAGATCATCGACGTCTTCGTTTGCAAGCTGCGCAAGAAGCTGGCCAACGCAACCGGTGGCGACAACTACATTGAAACCGTCTGGGGCCGAGGCTATGTGCTGCGCGATCCGGTGAGTACCGACAGCGCCGAAACGCCTAAGCACGCCGCTAGCGCCTAGTCTGGGACGGTGCTTTCCGGGTACGGCGCGTCCTGAGACGCTGAGTAGCCTGGAAGTAGGAGCTTAAAAAAGGCCGCTGCCCTTTCTGGGACAGCGGCCTTTTTCTTGTTCTTCCCGAGGCTGGCGAATTGGCTTCGGCCTCAACCTTGGACAGCGAAAGACTTCGTGTGGACTAACTCGCTTTCCGGCTTAAAGAGGAGCTGTCGTCGGTCAGGCGGTAGACACCGCGCTGGCCGGGCACGACCTCGAAGGAATCAGAGATGCCGAGCACCGTCTCGGCGCCGCCGAGGTAGAGATAGCCATCCTGGGGCATGATCTTGGCAATCCGCGACAGAACCTGGCCCTTTGTCTCCTGATCGAAATAGATCAGCACGTTGCGGCAAAAGACGATATCGAAATTGCCCAGCGTATCGGTGTTCTCGAGCAGGTTGAAGGGCTTGTAGGTGACCATGTTCCGGATCTCATCGCTGATCCGCCACTTCTCGCCTTCCTGCGTGAAATACTTCATCAGAAGGGTGATCGGCAGGCCGCGCTGAACCTCGAACTGCGAATAGAGCCCCTCCTTCGCCTTGTCGAGGATCTCCGTCGAGAGGTCGGTCGCGATAATGTCGATTTTCCAGCCCGCCAGCCGCGCTGCCTCTTCCTTGAGCATCATGGCAAGAGTGTAAGGCTCCTGCCCGCTCGAACAGGCCGCGCTCCAGATCCGAATATGCTTGCCTGTCGCCCGCGCCTCGAGAAAGTGGGGCAGCACCATATTCTTGAACTGATCGAAGGGCCGGTTGTCGCGGAAGAAGAACGACTCGTTGGTCGTCATGGCTTCCGTCACGTCCACCAGCAGCCGCTCGTCCTTTTTTTGCCGCAAAGCGGCGATGAGGGCTTCAATGTCGTTCAGTTCCCATTTCCGAGCCACCGGGTTCAGGCGACTCTCCAGGAGATAGGCTTTCTCCTGCGTGATCACCAGGCCCGATCGCTGGTACAGCAACTGCGCGATAAACTCAAAATCATTCACATTCATGCCGCTGACCTCATGACCAACTTGCGGACATTGGGACCGATCTCCTGTATCGGCAACACCGCCGAACATAGGCCGCTCGTAGCGACGGCACCCGGCATCCCCCAGACAACACTGGTGGCTTCGTCCTGCGCGATTATCGTGCCGCCCGCCTCGACCACTTCCGTAGCACCCTTCTGCCCGTCAGACCCCATCCCCGTAAGAATGATGGTCAACAGGCTGGGTCCATAGATCTGAGCCATGCTACGCAGCATGGGATCGACAGCAGGACGGCAAAAATTCTCCGGCGGATTCTGATTCAAGCGAATCACGGCTCCGGTGCCGTCGCGCTCTAACACCATATGGTAGTCGCCAGGCGCGAGATAAATTCGGCCCGCTACCACCGGCTCGCCGTCCTTGGCCTCAACGCAGGGCACGCCGGTGGCGCGCGCGATGTGCTCGGCAAGCAGGGTGGTGAAGGTCGCTGGCATATGCTGAGTGATGACAATCGGCAACCCGACGGTCGGTGCCATGTCGCGCAGCACTTCCAAAAGGGCCTGCGGGCCACCTGTCGAACTGCCAATCGCGATCACACGCGGCGGAACAGCAGAAGCCTTGCGCAACTCGATAGAGCGCTCGGCGAAGAGTTTACCTTTGGTCGCCGCACTCGGCGCGTGCTGGCTGGGCTCCTGCGCCGGCACAGCCTTACGCCCCCCCCGCGTCGCTGCAGCCAGAACCTTGACCTTTTCGGTCAGCTCCCGCTGAAAGGCATCCGTGGAGGTAAGTTCGCTGGTCGTGCTCGGCTTGGTCACATATTCGGCGGCGCCGGCCTGAAGCGCACGCAAGCTGACTTCCGCGTTCTTGCGCGTCAGCGTGGAGGCCATGATAACCTGAATGCCAGGCTTTGCCTCCAAGAGCTTGGGCAAGGCGGTGAGCCCGTCCATCACCGGCATCTCGATGTCGAGGACGATGACCTCGATGTCGTGACGCTCCAGCGACTTGATGGCAATTTCACCGTTACCGACGGAAGCAACGACCTTGATAGAAGGGTCTTGCTCTAGTGACCGGATCAACAGACCGCGGATCACCGCCGAGTCATCCACCACCATGACATGATAGGGATCATCGGCATTTCCGTCAGTACCGCCGTGGGCGGACTTGGTATCCGGCATTAGATAAGACCGATCTGAAGGAATTTCGATTCGATGATGTCGCTGTCGAAGGGCTTCATGATGTACTCGTTAGCGCCGGCTTCCATGGCCTTCTTGATATGCTCCATGTCGTTCTCCGTCGTGCAGAACACGACGATCGGCTGAGCGACATCGTCCATGGCGCGGAGTTCCTGAAGGAACTCGAGGCCATTCTTGATCGGCATGTTCCAATCAAGCAGCACTGCATCCGGCATTTCGCGCTGACAAGCTTCAATAGCCTTCTGGCCATCTTCCGCTTCGTCAGTGGCGAAGCTGAGACCTTCGAGGATCTTGCGCGCCACCATGCGCACCACCTTCGAATCATCGACGATCAAGCATGATTTCATTTTCTAGCTCCAGCTAACTTCCCGGTTGTGCGAAGCTGCACAGTGATATGTTCGAGCCTCATTTAACCGGACCCCCAACAATCCAACCGCCCGACTTAGGCGGCCTGGATACGGTCGTAGTCCAACAGCCTGTTGACGTCGAGAACGACCAGCAGCTTGCCGTCGAGGCGGTAAATTCCCAGCGAGTAATCTCGAAACTTCGGGTCCAAGGTGCCCGGATTGCGCTCCCAGGCCTCGCTCTTCAGCGCCAGCACCTCACCCACCGAATCGACCATCAGGCTATACAGTTCGCCATCGTGCTCAGCGACGATGCTCATCGAGACCTTGTCCTTGCGCGCCGGCAAACCAAGCCGAAGGCGCACATCCATCGCAGTCACGATGCGGCCGCGCAGGTTCAAGGAACCAGCGATCTCAGGCGGCGCCAAAGGAATGCGCGTGATGTTGTGCGAGCTCAGAACGTCTTGGACCTTGAGCACAGGAATTCCGAACAGCTGGTCGGCAATTGTGAAGGTAACGAAATCCTCGGTATCCGAGAATGAATCGATCACGGGCGAACCATCCAGCGCGCCTTCTTCTATAGGGCTGCTCATGCCGCACCTCTCAATTCGGCTAGGGTGTCGTGTAGGGTACTCAATAGAGCTTCGCGGTCGGTTTTGGCGACATAGTCCTTAAAGCCAGCCTCGCGACCGCGCGCCAGATCACTCGGATTGGAGAAGCTGGAAAGCGCCACGATCGGCGTTTTCGACCAGCGGCTGTCCGCGGTTACCTTGCGCGCAAACTCAAACCCATTCATCCCGGGCATTTCGATGTCGGAGATGATTACGTCGAAGTCCTCGCCCGCATCGCAGAGTTCCAGCGCAGCATCGGCCGACTCGACGCAAACAACGTCATAGCCGGCGACCGTCAGCAGCGGCTGCAGCAGATTGCGGAAGAAGGGGCTGTCGTCAACCACCAGGAGACGGCGCCCGCCAGTTTCGCCATCGGCTGTCTCGCGCTCGTTGACGAACCAGTCGTGGAACGCCTGAGTGAGGAAGTAGCCGGCATCGATGATGTCGGTGGCCTTTTCGCCGATCACCGCGGTGCCGACGTAGCCTTCGCGATCGGACGACAGCTCGATGTCCATGCGACCCTCGACAATGTCGACGATCTCGTTCACTACCAGGCCCATCGTCCTGTTACGGTCGGAAAACACGAGGACCGGCTGGCGGCCTTCGGTCTCCAGCTTCTGCGAAGCATCCATTTTGACCAGCGGCATTAGCTGGCCGCGATACTGCACGACGTGCTGCCCGTTGGAGAATTCGATCTGCGCGAGGTCGATCTCTTCAAGGCGCGCCACCAGAGCCAAGGGCACGGCCTTCGGCGTGTCGTCCACAGCTCGGAAGATCAACATCGCAACACTGTCCGAACTCGCTGTCGTGTGGCGGCCCCTGGAGTCATCTTCACCGTCCTCAGCGACAGAAATCTCACCGGTGGCGGCGGCGATCCCATTCGGATCCAGGATCATCACCACGCTGCCGTCACCGAGGATGGTGTTGCCGGAGAACAGTTGAATGTTGCGCAGGATCGGCGCCACCGGCTTGACCACGATTTCCTCGGTATCGAACACGCGGTCGACGATGATGCCCATGGAGTAGTTGCCGATCTGGGCGACGACGATGAAGACCTCTTCATCGTCGGCTCCCTTGACGGGAACCTCCTCCGCCTTGTCGGCTTCAGCCGGACCCGCCTCCGACACAACCGGCTCGGGCGACTCGGATTTCCCTATCGGCGTTGCCTCGATGTCGACGACTTCGTCCCCACCCAGATTCAACAGATGACGCAGATTGACCAGCGGCAACAGGCGGTTGCGCAGGCGCAGAACCGGCGTCCCGTTGATCCGTTCGATGGTGTGTTCGGTATGGGCGGAGGCCCGCACCAACTCGACCACTGAGAGCTGCGGAATGGCGAAGCGCTCCGAAGCACATTCGACAATCAAGGCCGAAACGATGGCCAGGGTCAGCGGGATCTTGATGACGAACCTGGTGCCCCGGCCCTCGACCGAAGTCAGCTCGATGGTGCCGCCGATCTTCTCGATATTGGTGCGTACGACGTCCATTCCGACGCCGCGACCGGAGACCGAAGTCACCTCGGCAGCCGTCGAGAAGCCGGCTTTGAAGATGTGCTGCTGGATCTGCTGTTCGGTCATCGCATCCAGCTCGGCTTCGCTCGCCACGCCGTTTTCGATGCACTTCTGCTTGATCTTTTCAGCGGCCAGGCCTTTGCCGTCGTCCGCAATCTCGATGATGATGTGACCACCTTCATGGAAGGCGTTGAGGTTCACGGTACCGATCTCGGGCTTGCCCGCTTTCAAGCGGTCGGCAGGAACCTCGAGACCATGGTCGGCTGAGTTACGGACCATGTGAGTGAGCGGATCCTTGATCAGCTCCAGCACCTGGCGATCCAGTTCCGTCTCCGCGCCCTTCATCACCAGATCGATCTTCTTGTCGAGCTCGTTAGCCAGGTCGCGAACGATGCGGGGCAGCTTGGCCCAAGCATTGCCGATCGGCTGCATGCGCGTGGCCATCACGCCTTCCTGCAGTTCCGAGACCACATGATTCAGGCGCTGCAGCGGCGCGGCGAACTCGCTCTCGTTCTGACTGCGCAGGATCTGCAGCAGCTGGTTGCGGGTCAGCACCAGCTCCGAGACCATGGTCATCAGATTCTCGAGCACGTCGACGTTGACACGCAAAGACTGGTTGGCGACGGAGCCTTCCTTCTTGGTCTCCGCAGCCTTGGCGTCGGGCTTGGGCTGTTTCTCGGTTTTCTTGGGCTCGTCGGGCACCGCTTCCACGGGTGCGGCCTCGGCTTCCGGCTCCGGCGCAGCTTCTGCCTGGGCTTCAGCCTGAACAGTTTCACCTGCCGCCGCTTCCAGGGCCTCTTTTTCGGCAGCCAGTTCGGCCGGCCCCTTGGCCGCTGCGAAGGCTGCTTCCAGCGCATCGAGTTCGTCGCTACCGGTGCTGCTGACGATTTCGGGTGCTGCGTCCGCTGCCGGGGCTTCCGCTGCCGGGGCCTCTTCTGCCGGGGCTTCGGGTGCCGGGGCTTCTTCAGCAGGGGCCGCGACGGCGGCGGACGTACCGCCACCATCGGCAAAAGCATTCAGACGCGCGATCAGCTCGGAATCTTCACCTTCGGGCTCGGACTCGGTCGCTTCCAACTGCTCAAGCAGTTCGCGGATGTTGTCGAGGCATTCGAGAATCAGGGTGACCGCTTCCGGGGTCACCTCCAAATCGCCGTCACGCACCTTACCGAGCACGTTCTCGCCGGCATGGGCCACGCTCTCGAGACGCGGCAAGCCAAGGAACCCGCAGGTCCCCTTAATGGTATGCATCAGGCGGAAGATGTTCCCCAGCAGCTCTTGGTCGTTCGGGTTCTGCTCAAGCTGAACCAGTTCGACGTCGAGTTCCGCGAGGCTCTCGTTTGTCTCGGTCAAAAATTCGCTTAGAAGATCATCCATCGCCGAAGTCCTACTCTTGCCCATCAAACAGGCGCTTTGCTCGGGGCGATCACTGCAATTAACCAACGCCCCCGAAATGACGGTGAACAGTGCCAAACATAAATTAAGAACCCCTTACTTAACTCCCAGTAACGGCAAGGGAATTGCCGCATAGAGGGCTTTTGAAGCAAAGCTGAGGAGGCGCATTCTTGAGCAATTCCAGGGTGCCGGAGAACAGCAGGAAGGCCGTAAACCTGAGCAAAACGACTAGGCAAGACACGGCGGTATCGGCATGACGACCCGCCGGAGGGTGCCCCCTTGGCGTCGGCCGCTTGTCAGGTGCCACGGACCCGTATCCGCCCTCGCGACCTTGCCGACAGCGCGCAGATGTGAGACAGGATTGCCAATGATCAGCTATCGGCGGTGAGACGATTGCCCAGCGAACCTTCGCTATATCAGCCTCTCGACCCGAGCGGCGCGCTTGACCGGCGGGCACGGCGCACCAACCTTGGCGCCGGGCCGCGGCGCTGGGGGGTGCTGACCTGGCTTTCGGTCATCGTCGCCATCCTTTTCTTGATCCCGGTCGCCAGCGTGCTCCTAAGCCTGACCCAGACGGGCGACGGCACTTGGTCGCACTTGGCCACCACGGTCTTGCCGCGCTACCTGTTCAATACCGCGATCCTGGTGGCCGGCGTGGGGGTCGGCGTGCCGGTGATCGGCGCCGGCACCGCATGGCTGGTGACCATGTGCCGCTTTCCCGGGCGCCGCCTCTTCGAGTGGGCCCTGATCCTGCCCCTGGCAGTCCCGGCCTATGTCATGGCCTATGCCTATACCGACTTCCTGCAGCCGGCAGGCGCCGTACAGGTGCTCCTGCGCGATATCACCGGCCTTAGCTATCAGGAGTACTGGTTTCCAGAGGTACGTTCTCTCGGCGGCGCCGTGGCCATGCTGGTCCTGGTGCTTTACCCCTATGCCTACATGCTCTCGCGCACCGCCTTCCTCGACCAGTCGGTCTGCGCCCTCGACGTCAGCCGCACCCTCGGCTGTGGCCCCTGGGGCAGTTTCTTTCGCGTTGCCTTGCCCCTTGCCAGGCCGGCGATTATCGCCGGCACGGCGCTGGCGCTGATGGAGACCCTGGCCGATTTCGGTACAGTCTCCTTCTTTGGCGTACCCAACTTCACGACCGGCATCGTACGCGCCTGGATTGCTTTCGGCGACCGCACCACAGCCGGCCAACTTGCCTCGATCTTGCTGATTTTCGTGTTCATGGTGCTGATGCTGGAGGCGCAGAGTCGCGGCAAAGCGCGATTCCACCACGCCACCAACCGCTATCAGAAACTGCCGGGCAAGCGGCTCAGAGGCCTTGCCGCCAGCGGCGCCTTCCTGGCTTGTTTCCTGCCGTTGCTCCTTGGTTTTCTGCTGCCTGCAGGGATCCTGCTTTCAATGGCGCTGTCAGCCGGGGATCAGCTCTTCGGCAAGCGCTACCTGGAACTGATCGGCAATAGCGTCACCCTGGCGGCGGTGACCGCCATCCTCGCGGTCGGCCTGGCGACCCTCATGACCTATGGCAGACGGCTGCAAGGCGGCAAGCTGGTGCAGGTCGCCAACCGGCTTGCCGCCATGGGTTATGCGATTCCCGGCACCATCATCGCCGTCGGGGTCCTGGTCCCCTTCGCGGCCTTCGACAATGCCCTGGACGGCTGGCTACGCGCCCAATTCGGTCTTTCCAGCGGCCTGCTGTTGACCGGCAGCATCGCCGCCTTGGTCTTCGCCTATCTGGTGCGCTTCCTAGCGGTATCGCTGAATACGGTGGAAGCTGGTCTGGATAAGATCCGTCCCTCGATGGACGACGCCGCCCGTGCGCTGGGTGCGCGCGCCCTGGGCACACTGGCACGGGTACATGCGCCGATGATGTGGCCCAGCCTGCTGACCGCCGGGCTGGTCGTCTTCGTCGATGTGATGAAGGAACTTCCGGCCACCTTGGTGATGCGGCCCTTCAATTTCGATACCCTGGCGGTTCAAGCCCATAACTTCGCTGCCGACGAGCGGCTGACGGAGGCTGCCACACCTGCGCTCACCATCGTAGTGGTCGGGATTCCGCCGGTCATCCTGTTGAGCCGCGCCATCGCCCGCGGCCGCCCGGGCCACAAGGCGCCGACGCGGGCCGCCAAACGCTAGAGCCCATCTGGAAAACAAGAAAGGCCCCGCATAGCGGAGCCCTTCCCTGTCGGCCGAAACGTCCTGTCCTGGCCGAATGAACTCTGGATCGGCTAATTCCAGCCGACGCTGTCAAAGATCATTTGCGCCTTCGGCTGGTTTTCTCCGTAGACCGAGACATTGACCTCGTCCGCCTTGAAATTCCCAAGGGCCTGCAGCGCCTCATTGGGCTCGACACCCGGCGCAACAGGATACTCGTTATTGCCGTCGGCGAAGTAACGCTGCGCTTCGGGACTTACCAGATACTCGAGGAACTTCACCGCAGCCGCCTTGTGCGGGGCGTGCTTCAGCATGCTGGCGGCGGAGACATTGATGTGAGTTCCGCGGTCCTCCTGGTTGGGAAAGACCCAACCGATCTTGTCCGCCAGGCCCTTGTCCTTGTCGCTCGGCTTGGTCATCAAGCGTACGAAATAATAGGAGTTGGCAACGGCCACGGCGCATTCGCCGGCGCCAATGCCGCGTAGCTGATCGGTATCGCCGCCGACCGGGTTGCGGGCGAAATTGTCGACCACCGCCTGGGCCCATTCCTTGGCCGCAGCCTCGCCGTGCGCGGCGATGAGCGAGCTGAGCAGAGACTGATTGTAGAGGTTGGAACTGCTGCGGATGCAGACCTTGCCGCGCCACTTAGGGTCGGCCAGGTCCTCATAGGTCTCGATTTCACCAGGCTTGATCGTCGACTTGTCGTAGTAGATGAGGCGCGCGCGCGTCGAGAAGCCGAACCAGAGGCTGTCCGGGTGCCGCAGGTTCTCCGGGATCGCCTTATCCAGCACCTCGGACTCGGTCGGCTGAAACAGGCCGGCTTCCTCGGCCCGCCAAACGCTGCCGACATCGACCGTCAGGAATACGTCTGCAGGGCTGTTCTGCCCTTCACTCTTGATACGCTCGATCAGGGCATCGCCTTTGCCCTCGATCCTGTTGATCTCGATACCCGTCTGCTCGGTGAATCCCGCGTAGAGAGCCTCATCGGTCTGGTAGTGGCGCGAGGAGTACAGATTCAGCACTTCCTGTGCCTGGGCCGGCACCCCGCTTGCCAAAAGTGTAACACTCACCGCGGTCGCCAAAACCGCGCGCCGGCGTACGTTCATCTTGTATCTCCATAACTTTCCGAAATTCATCAGTGTCTAATTCCGGATCACCAAGCCAATAGCCGCCGGAGACGGCAGCAGCGATAATAATTCTCAATAGCATCGTTATTGCAACTCATTCGCATAAAGTCAAGCCCGATCTTGCCTTAATTTGAGGACATTAACCTCACCGCTCAAAGGAACAGAACCAAAGAAATCCTCCCCTATCGGCCCTTCGCGACCTCGCCTCTTGGATGAATTAGTGAACTATTTAAGCAATCAACCCCGCTCCAGGTAACCTTAAGTTAAATCAACTGGTCTAATGAGGTTCACTTACACAAAGGCGTGAGCAGCAGCGAGCGTCTGTTTGAGGAACTTTATTGGAGCCAAGATGATGTCTTCGTCGAACCTTTTGAAGGGGATCATGTCCGGCCTCGCGGGCACGCTGCTCGCTACGGCCGCCTGGGCCAGTGAGGCCCATGTCGCCCCCATGACGGACTTTGCCAACAGCACGGTCAAGCAGTGGATCAGCAACGACGCTGTGATCCAGGCTGTCAAGGCGCAGAACGCCAAGCACGCCGGCCTCAGCCAGGGCGATATCGACAACATGGATAAGGACTGGCGCGCCCAGACCGACGCCGGCAGCAAGCCGATGATCGATGCCGTGCTCGGCAATGCCCTGTCCAAGTACCTCGCCGACAGCAAGAACAGCGCCGGCGGTATCGCCACGGAAATCTTCGTGATGGACAACCGCGGCCTGAACGTCGGCCAGAGCGACGTCACCTCCGACTACTGGCAGGGTGACGAAGCCAAGTGGCAGAAGACCTATGGTGCCGGCCCGGGCGCTCTCTTCATCGATGAGGTGGAGATGGACGAGTCGACCCAGACCTTCCAGTCGCAGCTCTCCATGTCGATCGTCGATCCGGCGACCGGTGAGGTGATCGGTGCGATCACTGTCGGCGTCAACATCGACGCTCTGTAAGGCATTCGCTAGGTAAGCCACACCTAGCGAGCTTAGAGATAATCCGTCCAGGTAAGCTATTCCAAGAAAGGTGGATTCAGTGAGTAAAACGCAGAAGCCACAAACCACGAAAAACCTCAAAACCGGTCTTTCCGGAATAAGCCTGGGCGGATTCTCAAGTCTGTCCGTGGCCCGTAAAGTCATCTTGACCGCGGCAGCCACGGCAACTTTGATCCTGGTTGTACTGGTGGCAATCGGCATCAGCCAGACCAGCAAGCTGGCCCTGGCAACCGGTGAGGCGGACTTCAATACCATGACCCGCCTGATCGCCAACAACGCAGCCGGCGGCATCCGCTGGAACAAAACCGACGCCATCGAAACGGCCTACATCGACTTCGCGAACGCGGACGACTCCGTGATCGCCAATGTGGTGGCCCTCAACAAGGATGGCGAGGAGTTGATCCGTTTCAATCATCAGTCACTGGCGCAGGCCGACCTCACCGCTTTCATCGAAACGGCCAAGGGCTCGGAGGAGCGCCATCTGGAAAATACTGCGAACCACATCCTGGTTTCCAGTCCTGCTCTCAACGCCAAAGACGGATCGTTCATCGGCACGGTGATCATCGCCTGGTCGATCGAAGGTCTGAACGCAGAAATCAGGTCGGCGGCCATCGAGCAGGGTATTATCTCTGTCGTTGCGCTGGTTATCCTGATCACCCTGCTCGGCTTCGTCACCAGCCGCCTGATCGGCAAGCCGCTGGCGATGATGACCGCCACCATGGGCAAGCTGGCTGACGGCGACACGACGGTCGACGTCCCCGCGATGGATCGCAAGGACGACATCGGCGCCATGGCGCGCACGGTGCAGACCTTCAAAACCAACGCTATAGAGTTGGAGCGCTCTACCGCTGCCCGCGAGGCCGAAAAGGTCAAGGCTGAGGAAGAGAAGCGCCAGGCCATGTACAAGCTGGCCGACGACTTCGAATCCAGCGTGCGCGGCGTGGTGAACAACGTCACCAGCGCCTCCGGCCAGGTTCAGACGACCGCACAGTCCATGTCGCAGACTGCCGAACAGACCAGCACGAAAACGGCCGCAGTGGCCACGGCGACCGACCAGGCCGCCAGTAACGTGCAGACGGTTGCCAGTGCGGCCGAAGAGCTGACGGCTTCGATCCAGGAGATCGGCCGGCAGGTGGCACAGTCTACCAAGATCGCCAGCGACGCTGCCGATCAGGCCCGCACCACGAACGGTGAAGTCGAGGCGCTGGCCGACGCGGCCCAGCGGATCGGTGACGTGGTCACCATGATCCAGGACATCGCCGAACAGACCAATCTGCTGGCGCTCAATGCGACCATCGAAGCCGCGCGTGCCGGCGAAGCCGGCAAGGGTTTTGCCGTGGTGGCCTCCGAAGTCAAGCAGCTGGCCACTCAGACGGCCAAGGCGACCGAAGAAATTCGCCAGCAGATCAACGACATCCAGAATGCTACGGGTGGCGCGGTGCAGGCCATTGCGCAGATCACCACAACCATCGAGGAAGTGCACGGCATCGCCAGTGGCATCGCGGCAGCGGTCGAGGAGCAGAGCTCCGCGACCCAGGAAATTTCCCGCAACGTGCAGGAGGCTTCTGCCAGCACCAGTGAGGTGTCCTCCAACATCAGCGATGTGACTGCTACGGCCGCCGAGTCCGGCGAGTCGGCCAAGACCATGCTGCGTGCCGCCAACGAGCTCGCGGATCAGTCGCAGAGCCTCAGCACCCAGGTCGACGAGTTCCTCGCGAATATTCGTGCGAGTTAAGCCGCAGGCCCAACGCTTGTAAAAAAGCGCCGGCAGTGCTCATGAGTACTGCCGGCGCTTTCTTTTTATCTAGGCGCCCCTGCCCCGGTCGGAGCGAAAGCGACCCGTCTCAGGTCGGCAAGGTAGCGCGGAACTGTAGCGTGTCGGCCGCCTGCGCCTCGACCTGCAGATCGCTGCCGAGCCGCTTGGCCACGAGCCGAGTGAAATAGCCGTGCACGCCGCGCGGGCTAAGTTCCTCGAGATCGACATCGTCCGACAGGCCGGCCAGCGACTCTGGCCGCAGGTGCGCGTCCTGGCCGCGCGCCGTCACGATAGCGTCTATGCCCTGCGGATTGCTGACAATTTCCACTTCCAGGCGGCCGCCGCGCGGTAGCGCCTCATTCGCAAGCGCGATCATATTGAGCACCAACTTGGCGATGCCGTCGGGAGCCCCTTCCGGCGCATGCACCATTGTCCAGTCAAGTTCCGCGCGGGAGCTTTCCAGGAGCGCAGCACTCAAGTCGCGGATCTGACTGTAGTCCGGGCCGACGCGCGCACCGGCCATGCCATAGGCCAAACGGTAGAATTGCAGGATATGAGAAGCCTGGCGCGCCGAGTTGGTGGTCAACTGCATGGCATCGTCGGCCATGCCGAACTCGTCGTCGGCCAGCAACTCCAGGCCGTTGCCGACAGCCCCGATTGGTCCCACCAGATCATGGCAAAGACGCGAAGCCAGGAGCTCGGCAACACGCAATTCAATCTTCAAATCCATAGTTCTGCGACCCCGCAAAAGATAGTCCATGTCCCCGTCGACCCAGCAACAGTCTCTCCGCCGGGCCTCGTTGGTGGCAAGCGTTTCTATAGCTTGCTCTTCCTTATACACTAAGCGTCGAGATACACTAGATCGGCAGGCAGAAGCCAAAGGCGCGACCTATGACGCGGCAAGCGGACCCATTGAAATGATCAGCACAGCTCACATGGCACCAGGCATGCGGGTGCGCCATCCCGGTCAACCGGACTGGGGCATTGGGCAGATCCAATCGGTGGTGGCGGACCGGGTGACGGTGAACTTCGAACACGCCGGAAAACTGCTGATCGTCGCCTCGGAAGTGGAACTTGAGGTGATTGCCGACGATGCTTCCTAAGATGATCTGCGCCCTGCCCCCTTTCCTTCGTATCTGCCTGCTCTTGCTGTCTACGCAGTTGGCACCCGCGGGCACAATGGCCCAGACCGTGCCCGACCAGGCCCTGCACCAGGCCGCGCGCACCAACGATGGCGAACTCGCCGGCTTCGCCCTCGAACGCGGGGCCGACCTGGGAGTCCGCGACCAGCTCGGCAACACGCCGCTGCAGGTCGCCGCCATGCACGGCAGCCCTGCAGTCACGGAACTGCTGTTGGCGCGCGGCGCCGATCCGGCCGCCGCCACCCCCGACGATCATTGGACCGCGCTGCACTATGCCGCCTACGAAGGCCATGACCGCGTCGCCAAGCTGTTGATCGCGGGCGGGGCGCCGGTCAATGCGCGTGAAAGCGATCACGGCAATACGCCGCTCCACATCGCGGCGCGGCGCCTCAAACGCCGGGTGGTCTCCGCGCTGCTGTCAGCCGGCGCCGAAATCGATGCCCGCGACCGAAGCGACGGCAACACGCCGCTGATCAACGCCGCCTTCGACCCTCTGGGGACCGCCGTGGTCGCCGAGCTGTTGGCTGCCGGCGCAGCCCCGGACATGGCAGCCGACGACGGCACCACCGCCCTGATTGCTGCGGCCCGTGCCGGAGCGGAGGGCACGCTGCAGCTCTTGCTTGCTGCCGGCGTCGACGCCAGTGCGCAAAAGCGCGACGGTTGGTCGGCCCTTCACATGGCCGCCGCCTATGGCCATACCGGCCTGGTTACCGAACTGCTGGCCGCCGGCAGCCCGGTCGACCAGCAAGCAGCCGAGGGCGAAACGGCCCTCGGTCAGGCGCTTGAAGCCGGCCAGATCGATACTGTGATCGCCATGCTGGACGCCGGCGCCGACCCCGACTTGCCGGGCCGCAACGGTCGACCGCCAGTGGTGCTGGCGGCTGCCGCCGGGCAGGCTTCCGGCCTCTATGTGCTGTTAAGCCGCGGCGCGGACGCAGACGCACGTGAAGCGGAAAGCGGCAATACCGCCCTCATGCTGGCGGCCAACCGGGGACGCCTGGAGGAAGTGAAGTTGCTGCTGCGGGCCGGAGCCGATGTGAACCTGAAGGCCAAGGACGGTTGGACCGCGCTCGCCGCGGCGGAAATGATCGGCGACGACGAGGCGGCCGCCCTGTTGCGCGCGGCGGGCGCCACCGAGTAACGCTGAGGCCCTTCGATCGGAAAGGGGCTAGAGGCGCACGTTGGAGGTGGTGAAGACGTCGGCGGACGTCATGCCCAGACCCGACAGCACTACCGCGCCCAGAATGGCGATGAGGATGGCGGCAATGGCTCCTGTAACGACTGATTTCATAGTTCTGAGTTCCTCAAGACGATATCAACAGGCTCTAGACTTATCGCGCCGAACCCTGCCTTAGGCAAGGCCCGACCTAGTTCGCGGCTTCGGCAGCAGTAATGACCTTCAGATAGGCGATCAGCGCCTCGCGGTCCTCGGCGGAGGGCATGCGCTGCAGTGGCATCTTGCTGCCCGGCGTAAATTCATGGGGACCGAGGTCAAAGAGCCGATCAATTGTCTCCTCGTTCCAAATCAGGTCACTGCCCCGCAAGGCGGCAGAGTAATTGTAGTCCGCGATCGACCCGGCGCGGCGGCCAAAGACGCCATAGAGCGTCGGGCCGGCACGATTGCCGCCGTCGGCGGTAATCGTGTGACAGGCGGTGCATTTCCTGAACAGCTTGGCGCCACGGACTTCGGCTTCGTTGCCCGCGGCGGTTGCCACCTCGGCGGCTTCTTCGGAAGCGCCGATCTCCTTACGGGTCTCCAGGTCCCAAAGTCGCGTCACCTCGTCCGCGCCGGCCGAGAGCAGCCGCCGTCCATCGGGTGTGAAGTCCAGCGCCCAAATCGGCTGCCGATGCCCATAGAGGGAGGCGATGATCCGCCGCTCCTCGATGTCCCAGAGATTGACTGTGCCATCGACGCCCCCCGAAGCCGCCAGTTGCCCATCCGGTGAGGCGGCCACGGCGAAGACCGGTCCTTCATGACCGCGCAGCGTGGCCAGTTCCTCACCGGAGGCCAGATCCCAGAGCCGGACGGTCTCATCGACCGAAGCCGAAACGGCCTGCGTCCCGCCAGGCAAGAAGGCCAGCGCGTTGACTCCGAAATTGTGCCCCTCCATGACATGCAGGAGGCGCGGTTGGCCGCCATCCGGCGGCAGTTCGTAGTAGCGGATCGTTGAATCGTAGCTGCCGGTCAACAGATGGCTGCCGTCACGCGAAAACGCCACGGCATTGACGTTGCTGCGATGGTCATCGAGGACAAAGAGTTCCGCGCGGCTCTGCAGATCCCAAAGGCGCACGGTGCGGTCCCAACCGGCCGAAGCCGCAAGGCGCCCGTCCAGCGTGACGGCGACGCCTGCGACCTTGCCGCCATGACCGGTAAAGACATGCAGCAAGTCACCGCTCTGCAGCTCCCAGAGCCGCAGCGTGCCGTCGTCGCTGGCGGAGAGCGCCTGGCGGCCCTCGTCGAGCAACGCCACTGAGTTGACCGCCCCTTCGTGGTCGTCGAGCACCTGGAGCGCCTTTTGGCTTTCCAGGTCCCACAGAATGAGGCTGTAGTCGAAACTGCCGGAAACCGCTCTGGTGCCGTCGGGTGACACGGCAACGCCCTTTACGAAGCCACCGTGTCCACGCAACTCGGCCAGCGCCGGCGCGCCCGGATCGATCAGCATCAGGCCGACCAATGCCACCAGGGGCAGGCCTCCTGCCGCCCCAACGAACGAAGCGACCCGGCGCAGCCTGCTAGTCGATTTTGAACGGCTCGAGAGCAACGGTCTGACCTATCTTCTCTACCAGCGGCGCAACCATGGCGCGGGCAATACGTTCGGTCTCCGGCCCGGAAAGAACATGATAAATATCCCCCTGCCAGATCACTTCGCCACCACTTTTGTGACGCAAAATAGCATTGATGTGGAACAGGTTGCTGCCCACCTCCGGCGCCGGTTGACGGCCGCCGAGGACGCTGTCCTGGGTGTTGGACCAGACGTTGACGTTCACGTCAACGCCACTGCTCCCGGCATTGAGCGACCCGAGACTGGGACGGTAGGGCGCATCTTCCGCCGGAACCACCTTTGCCTCAAACAGCAGCAGCAATCCCGCCTTGGCCGCGGGCTCAATGCTGACCCCGTCTCGCGCTGCCAGCAGAGTTTCGAACTCTTTCTTGAGCCGCAAGTTTAGATCGCTGTCATCATAGGGGGCCACGGAGACCGTCAGAGTTTCAGGCACCTTCTTGATGGCCCGCGAGGTCACCATGCCGGGTGCCTGAGCAGCGCTCTGGTCAGATGCCGTACTCTGCTGCGCGATGGCCTCAGCCGACAGGGAGAACAAAAGAGCCAGCCCCGTCGCCAGTGCTGTGGCCGCCGTGTTCATGCGTACCGCTGGAGACTCTGCCTGGCCATCATGGCCTCTCGCCGCCCGGTGCCGGCGGCGGCAAGATAGAGCCGTTCGCGCTATGTCGGAACGACGGCACCAAAGCCCCGGTCTCCTGGTCGACCGCCAGGACATGCACCTGGAAGGCGCTGTTGCGGTTTCCGCCGGGCTGCATCACGGTGACCAGCCACACCTTGCGGCCGTCGAGGTCGCCCGGGCTCACCTTCAACACCTCGACGTCAAAGCGCTCACCGACTTTCTTGCCTGCCGCTTCCGCGCTGTCGGCAGCTTGGGCCACAGGTACGCCCAAGGACACGCTCAAAGCGCCGGCTAGGGCGAGAGCGATGATGTGACGGCGGTGCAATCGAACCATGCGCGCGCTCCCTACTCCGCTGGTTGGGTCTCCGAACTGCCGCTTACCTCGGCAACCCAGTTGGAGTGATGCTCCTTGGCCCAGTTCAGATCGACCTGACCGCTGCCCATGGCATCAAAGGCGCCCTCCATACCCAGGGAGCCGATATAGATATGACCGATGATTATGGCGATCAGGATCAATCCGACGACGCCATGCCAGAGTTGCGAGAGCTGCATCTCCTGCATCATCGTCAGGTTCTCGGGCAGGCCGAAGCCGAATATATTGAGGGCCGCGAAAGTTGGGCTGAAGAAGCTGAACTCAAAGGGAAACAGCAGCGCCAAACCGGACAGGCTGATGGAGACCCCACCGATGATAACCGACCAGAAAATAAACTTCTGTCCGGCGTTGAACTTGCCTGCCGGCGGATGCACGCCCTTGGTGAGCAGCCCGCCGCCAACCGCCAGCCAGCGCAGATCGGTCATGTTGGGAACATTGCGCCCCACCCAGAGCACGAACATCATCACCACGCCGACCATGAAGGCGAAGGATAGGAAATTGTGCGCGTACTTCCCGCCGATGGTAATGGCGGAGAAAATCTCCGGCCCGAGGATGGGCAACAACACGTGGCGGCCGTAAAGCAGATTGAGCCCAGTCAGCGCCAAGACCACAAAGGAGCAGGCGGTGATCCAATGTGCCGCGCGCTCAATCGCATTGAACCGCTGGATGGTGGTGCCGCTGGGCCCGGCATCGATCCGGATGCGCCCGCGCACGACAAAGAACAGTGCGATGATCGCGACGATCCCGAGCATTGCCCAGGCGCCATAGACCGTCATAGGGCCGTTTCTCACGGCGCGCCAGTTGTCGCCTTCCGACTGGATCAGCTGGCCCGCCTGGGCATTGGGAATGGAAACCGTTCCCTGCACGCCGCCCCGCACGGCACGCCACATTTCGCTGTCGCCCTGGTTGCCCAGCACGTTGCCCGGCACGTTGCCGGCCGTCGGGCTTTCCGCCACGGTCGTATCGCTGCTCTGCGCCAGGGCCGGCGCTGCCAGGCCGCCCGTGGCCACCAGCGCGGCACCGAACAACAAGGCGATGCCGAAGAAAAAGGAAGAGGCACTGCGCCGGAGGCGCGAGTCGGAGGCGGTCATATCTATTCCTCTCACCGAGCTACTTCTCGTCGTCTTAAAGCAAGAAAAACCAATCTTTCCGGCCAATTCAGCCTCCCTGCAGGGAGGCGCGGGAGCGTAGCTCTTGGCGCTGCGCATCGGACAGTGGCGTGTCGGGCTGGCCGAGATAGGTGCCCTTCTCATAGCGTAGGACACGTCCCTGCTCTTCCGTATCACAAGCCGCCAGGGTCAGAACGAGGCCGGCGCCGGCGACGATCTTTATCAGGTTTTGCAAGGCCATCAGCTTTCTACCTCCAATCGAGGTAATAAGAACAAACGCAATATGGTTAATATTTCCTTTGCACGGAATCCCGTCCCTCATGGGAAAGGGGGGCGGCGCTGAGCGCCGCCCCCGATCCTGGGTACGATCCCGTTTACCCTAACCAGGTCGTCAGATTCAAGAGCCCGACTTCTGGTCGTAGGCAGTTCCCCAGCCCCAGGCGCCCGAGCCGAAACCGCGGGCGACGACGCGCTCGCGATAGATGCCGGACACCAGGTCGCCGTCACCGGCGAGCAGAGCCTTGGTGGAGCACATCTCCGCGCAAAGCGGCAACTTGCCCTCTGCCAGACGATTGCGTCCGTACTTGGAGAACTCCGAGGACGACATGTCCTCCTCGGGTCCGCCAGCACAGAAGGTGCACTTGTCCATCTTGCCCCGGCTGCCGAAGTTTCCGGCCTGCGGATACTGCGGTGCGCCGAAAGGACAGGCGTAGAAGCAGTAACCGCAACCGATGCAGAGGTCCTTGGAATGCAACACCACACCGTCTTCGGTCTCATAGAAGCAGTCCACCGGACAAACCGCCATGCAAGGCGCGTCCGAACAGTGCATGCAGGCCACGGAAATGGACCGCTCACCGGGCTTACCA
>CAJHXP010000077.1_pt1 | contig 25160 bp, 20 predicted proteins | sample 9198551 | NCBI WGS metagenome assembly CAJHXP01 (sample SAMEA7708297, study PRJEB35096) | sediment metagenome | biome: marine neritic benthic zone biome [ENVO:01000025]; feature: sediment [ENVO:00002007]; material: shallow marine sediment [ENVO:03000034] sea grass bed [ENVO_01000059] ... | reverse complement strand
GGACACGGATCTGCTGCAGGAGCTGGCGCAGGTCATGCGCGAGGCCTCGATCTGCGGGCTCGGCCAGGCGGCTTCGAACCCGGTGATGTCGGTCATCAAGTTCTTTCCCGAGGACCTGAAGCCCAAGGATCTTGAGCCATGAGCGAGACGATTGCCTTCACGCTGAACGGCGAGCAGGTCGAGGCCCGCGAGGGCGAGACCATCTGGCAGGTCGCGGCCTGTTGCGGCATCGAGATCCCGCACCTCTGCTATTCGCCGGAGCCCGGCTACCGCAGCGACGGCAACTGCCGCGCCTGCATGGTGGAGATCGAGGGCGAGCGCGTGCTGGCCGCCTCCTGCATCCGCGAGCCGCGCGAAGGCATGGTGGTGAAGTCCGCCAGCGAGCGCGCCGAGAAGGCGCGCGCCATGGTCTTCGAGCTGCTGGTCGCCGACCAGCCCGCGCGCGAGACCTCGCACGACCCGGACAGCAAGTTCTGGAATTGGGCCTCGGACATCGGCGTCACCGAAAGCCGCTTTCCGCAGCGCGAGACCTGGACGCCGGACGTCAGTCACACGGCGATGTCGGTCAACCTGGATGCCTGCATCAACTGCAATCTCTGTGTGCGGGCCTGTCGCGAAGTCCAGGTCAACGACGTCATCGGCATGGCCTATCGCGGCCATGGTTCCAAGGTCATCTTCGATTTCGACGACCCCATGGGTGAGTCGACCTGCGTGGCCTGCGGCGAATGCGTCCAGGCCTGCCCGACCGGCGCTCTGATGGAAGCCAACCTGCTGGACGAGAAGGGCACGCGCGTCGAGTTCGCCGACCGCACGGTCGACACCCTCTGTCCCTACTGCGGCGTCGGCTGCCAGACCACGGTGCATGTGAAGGACGACAAGATCCTCTACATCGACGGGCGCGATGGCCCGGCCAACGAGAACCGGCTCTGCGTCAAGGGCCGCTTCGGCTGGGATTACATCTACAGCCCGCAGCGCCTGACCAAGCCCTTGATCCGGCGCGACGACGCCCCCAAGAAGTGGGCCGATCAAGTCGATCCGATGAACCCTCTGACCCATTTCCGCGAGGCGACCTGGGAAGAAGCTTTGGAGAGGGCTGCCGGCGGGTTGAAGAAGGTCTACGAGGAGAACGGCCCGGCGGGTATGGCCGGCTTTGGCTCGGCCAAGGGCTCCAACGAAGAAGCCTATCTCTTCCAGAAACTGATCCGCACCGCCTTCCACACCAACAATGTGGACCACTGCACGCGGCTCTGCCATGCCTCCTCGGTGGCGGCATTGATGGAGGGCATCGGCTCGGGCGCGGTGACGGCGCCCTTCATGGCGGCCAAGGACAGCGACTGCATGATCATCATCGGCGCGCGCCCGGCACAGAATCACCCGGTTGCCGCCACCTTCCTGAAGAACGCCGCCAAGCGCGGCGCCAAGATCATCCTGATGGATCCGCGCGGCCAGCAGATGAACCGCTACGCCCACAAGCACCTGCAGTTCAAGCCGGGCCGGGACGTGGCGCTGCTGAATGCCATGCTGCACACCATCATCGAGGAAGGCCTCACCGACGAGCAGTACATCCAGGCGCACACCAGCGGCTTCGAAGACCTGAAGGTGATGGTGAAGGACTTCTCGCCGGAGGCCATGGAGAAGGTCTGCGGCATCGACGCGGCGACCATCCGCGAAGTGGCGCGGCTCTACGCCCGCTCCGAGCGCTCAATCATCTTCTGGGGCATGGGCATTTCCCAGCACGTCCATGGTACCGACAACTCGCGCTGCCTTATTGCCTTGACCATGGTCACCGGCCAGGTCGGCCGTCCGGGTACCGGCCTGCATCCGCTGCGCGGTCAGAACAACGTCCAGGGCGCCTCGGACGCCGGCCTCATTCCTATGGTCTATCCGGACTATAGGTCGGTGGAGATCGACGAAGTGCGCGAGCACTACGAAAGCTTCTGGGGCACCAAGCTCGATCCCAAGCGCGGTCTGACGGTGGTGGAGATCGTCGACGCGATCATCGCCGGTCAGATCAAGGGCATGTACGTCATGGGCGAGAACCCGGCGATGTCGGACCCGGACCAGCACCATGCGCGCGAGGCTCTGGCCAAGCTCGAATGCCTGGTGGTTCAGGACATCTTCCTCACCGAGACCGCCTGGCACGCAGATGTGGTGTTGCCGGCCTCGGCCCATGCCGAGAAGTGGGGCAGCTTCACCAATACCAACCGCCAGGTACAGCTTGCGCGGCCCGTCGCGGCGCCGCCGGGCGAGGCGCGCCAGGACTGGGAACTGATCCAGGAACTCGCCAATCGCCTCGGTCTCGACTGGACCTACAGCCATCCCAAGGATGTCTTCAGCGAGATGGTCGAGACCATGCCTTCGTTGGAGAACATCTCCTGGGACCGTCTGCTGCGCGAGGAGTCGGTGACCTACCCGGTCGACGGGCCCGACGTGCCGGGCAACGAGATCCTCTTTGCCGAGGGATTCCCGACCGCCGACGGACGCGCAAAGATCGTCCCGGCCGGCCTGGTGCCGCCGGACGAACTGCCGGACGAGGATTTCCCGCTGGTGCTGACGACGGGGCGCATGCTGGAGCATTGGCATACCGGCGCCATGACACGGCGCGCCACGGTGCTCGACGCTCTGGAGCCGGAAGCGGTCGCCAGCCTGAACCCGCGCCAGCTCAGCCTCATGGGACTGGAACCCGGCGACATGGTGAAGGTCGGGACCCGACGGGGCGAGATCGCGCTCAACGTGCGGGCCGACCGCGATGTGCCGGAGGGGATGGTCTTCATTCCCTTCTGCTTCAACGAAGCGGCGGCCAATATGCTGACCAACCCTCAGCTCGATCCTTTCGGCAAAATCCCGGAGTTCAAGTTCTGCGCGGCCCGGGTCGAGAAGATCGAGGCCTTCGCCGCGGCGGAGTAGGCCGAGCAGACCGCGGCGGGTCGGCGGCGCAAGAATCGCCAAGACTCGACGCGGCTTCTTTGCTGTGCTCTAGGGGCAGTTTGCCCCGTCAGCCAGTGGAAGGATCATCATGGTCGCCGGTCCCTGTCGGAAAGCTATCTTGTTTTGCGCCAAGATTGAGAATCATTGCCGCTGCGGCCGGCACCTGCGTGCCGGGTCGGTCGAGGCATGACCGGCAATCGCTTTGCCGGCAAGCGCGTGCTGGTCACCGGCGGCACCTCCGGCATCGGCCGGGCCACCGCCCTGGCCTTCGCGGGCGAGGGCGCTCGGGTGGTGATCTCCGGCCGCAATTCGGACCGTGGCGCGCAGGTTGCTGCCGAGGCACATGACCTGTCGGGGGAAATCACTTTCCTGGCCGCCGATGTCACCGACCCGGAGGCCGTGACCCGGCTGGTGGAGGCGGCGGCCGAAGGTCTCAGCGGCCTCGACATCGCCTTCAACAATGCCGGCTTCCAGGAACGCCGGGCGCCGCTTCACGAGCAGTCGGCGGTAACCTACAACAGCGTCTTCGACACCAACCTGCGCGCGGTCGTCATCGCCCTGCAGGCGGAGATCAGGATCATGTTGGCCGGTGGCGGCGGGATCGTCGTCAACAACGGCTCGGTGAGTGGTCTGCGCAACCCCAATCCTGGCCTGGCGCTCTACTGTGCTTCCAAGGCGGCTTTGCTGTCGTTGACGCGTTCGGCGGCGATGGAATACGCGCCCCAGGGCATCCGCATCAACGCGGTCTCTCCGGGGCGGGTGGAGACGCCGATGATGCTGGCCTCCGGGGTCGGCGATATGGCGGCGGTGGCCGCCGGCCTGCCGGCCAAGCGCCTCGGCCAGCCGGAGGAGGTTGCTGCCGCAGTTCTGTGGATCGCCTCCGAGGAAGCCAGCTTTGTCTTCGGCCACAATCTCTGCGTCGACGGAGGCTTTCTTTCCGCTTAGCATGGGCGGGATCGGGAGCGAACCATGGCACGCAAGATCTCCGAGAACCGCTGCCAACTTTGGGGCGACGCCGGGCTGCCGGGCGTGGTGCTCATGCGCGCCGATTTCACCACCCAGGAGTTCGCGCCCCATGTGCATGATGAGATGGTCATTGCGGTAACCGAGGAGGGCGGTGCCGAATACGACAGCCGTGGCGTCAGGGATCTCGCGGAAGAGGGCTCGACCCTGGTCTTCAATCCCGGCGAACCTCATGCCGGACGCATGGGCCGCAGCGCGCGCTGGCGTTATCGCGCCTTCTATCTGGACAGCCAGGCCCTGGATCGTATCGCGGTGGACTTGGAGATGCCGACGGAGTCCTTGCCCTGCTTTCAAGAGAACAAGCTGCAAGACCCGATCCTCAGCACGGCGCTGCAGGGGTTGCACGCCGCAGTGGAGACCGAAGGTTCGCTCCTCGGCAGGCAGAGCGGTCTCCTTGCCGCGATGGCAGAGCTCTACCGGCGCTATGGCAGCCCGCAGCCCCTAGCCTCATCTCTGGGCGATGAGCGGTCGCGCACCAAGCGGGTGGCTGAGTTCCTGCGTGAGCACTATGCCGAACCGGTTTCCCTGCAAAGTCTCGCAGCGCTGGCCGAGATGAGTCCTTTTCACCTGGTGCGCAGCTTCAAGAAGGAACTTGGCCTGCCGCCCCATGTCTATCTGACGCAGCTGCGCTTGCAGGAAGCCAAGCACCTTCTGGCGCAGGGGCACAGTCTGGCGGAAACAGCTGCCGCGGTCGGTTTCTACGACCAGTCCGCGCTGTCGCGGCATTTCAAGAAGATCTATGGGGTAACGCCCGGGCGCTACGCCAAGGCGGTATCCTATACCAAGAGCCACTAGCAGTTCACAGGATCGCCGGATCAAGCCGACGGCCCAACAGCCGGTGCCACCGGAGGCGCGGCACTACGCTAGAGGCGATATGCGGGAGGTGAGCGCATGAGCAGGAACAGGCGAACCGTATCCTTCACTCAGATGAAGGACGGCACGAAAGACGACTATGCCCTGCTTCACGAACTGGAAAAGCCCTATCTCGCCATGACCGCGGACCGGGTGCTTGACGAGTTGCGCCGGCAGGGCCAGGCAACGCTTGAAGGCTATCGTATCACGCGGCTGGAGCACGGGCTGCAGTCAGCCACAAGAGCTGAAGCGGAGGCGGCCGACATCGACTGGGTCGTCGGCGCTTTGCTGCATGATATAGGCGATGGGCTGGCCCCGCAGAACCATGATCGCCTCTCGGCCGAAGTCATTCGCCCCTTTGTCCGCTGGGAAGTGGCCTGGGTGGTGGAACATCACGGCATTTTCCAGATGCTCTACTACGCGCACCACTATGGCTGGGACAAGAACGCCCGCGACCGTTTCAGGGGCCACCCCTGTTTCGACAGCTGCGCGGCTTTCTGCGAGCGTTGGGACCAGGCTTCCTTCGATCAGGACTATCCGAGCAAGCCATTGGAGCATTTCGAGCCCATGTTGCGCGAGGTCTTTGCCCGCAAGGCCTATGACCCTGCGGTAATCAAGGAAGGTCTGGTAACTGGCTTGGACGCAGCGGCGCCGTGACCGGAAAGGCGAGGACCTCGCTTCCAAGACTCAATTCGTTGATCGTCGGGTTTGAAGAAGACTCATGGCGCAACGCCCGGGCGGTGCGCCAAAGCGGCGGCCTGTGCTACTTTCCGGTCAGTTCGCAGGCGAAGAGCACCCGGTTGCGTCCGGAGTTTTTCGCCTCGTACATCGTCTGATCGGCTTTCTTCAGCAGGTCCTCGCAGCAGGTGGCATCGGCCGGGTAGAGCGCGACCCCGATGCTGGCCCCGACAGTGACTGATCGTTCGGCGTCCTCGACGGAAATGCTGAGCGCCTTCAAGATGCGGTCGGCCACAACGCGCACGCCGTCGATCCCGTTCTCGGGTTTCATTTTGGCAATAACGGCAAACTCGTCGCCGCCGAGCCGCGCCACGAAGTCAGTATCGCGTACCGCCGCGCAGAGCCGCAGGGCGACGTCCCGCAATAGCGTATCGCCGCGGTCGTGCCCCAGCACGTCGTTCACCGGCTTGAAATTGTCGAGATCGACGAACAGCAGCGCCTTGGCCGCGCCGTTGGCTTCAGCCGCTGCGAGGCTTTGTTCCAGGTAGTCGGAGAAGTAGCGGCGGTTGGGCAGACCGGTGAGCTCGTCATGATTGGCCTGAAAATCGCTTTGCTGGCGGCTCTTTTCGATTTCCTTGTTCTGTACCGATAGGTCCTCGGCCATGTCGACCATCTTTTGCGCCTGGCGTTCGACCATTTCGCGTTCCAGGTCGATGTCCTCTAGGTGGCGGGTCAGTTCTTGTTCCTTTTGTTCCAGGGCTTCGCGGGTGCGGGCAACCTCGGTGACGTCAGCGTAGGTGGTAACGAAGCCGCCCGAGGGGAGAGGGCGCCCGACCACCTCGATGATCGTGCCGTCAGGCCGGCGGCGGTGGAAGCTGTGCGCCTCGAATTTCCGGGCAAGGACGATGCGCTGCTCGACGAGGTCGTCGATGTCGCCATCACCGTATTCGCCGCGCTCGGCGTTGTAGCGGAAGAAGGCTTCCAGCGACACGCCCACCTTGGCGAGCTCTCGCGGAAACTGGAGCAGCGTCACATAGGCCTTATTGAAGGCGACGAGGCGCAGGTCGGCATCGAAAATCGACAGGCCGATGTGCAGAGTGTCCAAGCCCTCTTGTATGGCGACAACGTCGCTGACGGGTCTTACACCAGTTGCGCGTTTTTCGTCGTACACGCGCTTCTACCCCTTCACGTGGAAATTTCCCCAGTTTGCGCCGGCTAGACGCCGTTCACAGCCGCAGAGGGCTCTTATTCTCTCTGAGTTTTGTAAATCCGGGCTTAACAGGTTGAACTAGCTGCATTGATATATTTATGGAGCAGACAGGTCGCGTTTAACGCAAATGTTAAGCCATTGAGTTTAGGAATAAATTTCCCACACCCCGACTTGTGCTTCAGACCTGAAGGGATGCTGGGATGGGTGATCGTTACAGCTTCAAATGTCAGAAGCATTCACTTTAAGCGGGAAATCTGTAGGAATGCTCTCATGGCGGTGTGACCTCAGGCTGTTGCGACGTCGATCGCCGCCGTCTCCAGGTGGCCATCGAGAAATTCGCCTTATTCCACCGCTGTCGGTCCGGCGTCGGCAGCCAAGACCATAGCTGGCCGAGGGCATCGCCGGACAGGCTCTCTAGTCATCAGGCGACGAGGGGCAAGGTTACTCAGCTGCGCTGCGGCTCTCCGGCGTGGCCGCCTGGCCGATTTCGGGCAGGGAGGCTTTGGTCTCGGCCGGTCGTTGAGTCTCGGGAATGGCATCGCCGCCCCGCTTGATTGCGCCGCCCGAGACAAGCGTGCGGCGCAGCGATTCAAGGAACTCGACGGAGCCGTCCTCCTGAGCCCGCCGGCGCGCCATGTTGATGGCGGTCTTCGTCGCGCTGGTCTTCTCGGCGAGTTCCTGCGCGGTGGTGTCGTCCAGCATTTTCAGCTCGCTGATTGTCCGCACCCCCTGAAGACGCAGTTCCTCGACCGACTTGCCGAAATAAAGCACGAGACAAGCCTGCAGCTGCCAATCGACCAGCTCGAGGGGCTGGAAGGGTGTCGTGAAGAGCAACTGCACGAATTCCGCGTTGGCCAGGTCGTAGCACGACTCAACGCCTTCCTCTGCAAGCCGGAGCCGGTCGTTGATCGAGATTCCCTGAATTAGTTCGAGCGGGATTTCCAGCGCCTTCACCTCACGTGGGCTGACGACCGTGTTGATCCGCTCGGTCAGGTACTGCAGGGCGCGCTGCGGGAAGATGCCGATCATAAAGGCGAGAGCCGGCAGGAAACTGCCGGAGATGGCACCTCCATCGCCGCCCTTGAGGTCGGGCAGCATGTGATAGACCATGAGTGCGATAAAGGCCGCGAAGATCATCCGCGTGCCGAGTCCATAGTAGACACCGGGCACCAGATCGCTGGTGTAGTAGCGGTGCAGAATATGCTGCAAGCCCCAGAGGTAGGCGCCGAGAAAGGCCATGCCGAAAAACAGCAGCGGGCCGGCCTGGTAGGTTTCGATCGCCTTCGGGTCCTGGCTCGCGAAGGTGCCCAGCAGCAGCAGGTTCGGTTCCTTGTTCAGGCCGAGTTCGCTGCCGAGCAGGATCGCCGTCAGACCGAGCAGCGTCACCACCGACGTGAAACAGACGGCGTAGAGGAAGTGGTTCTCCCGCGTTTCGCGCTTGTAGATGTGGTAGTAGTGCTCGTAGTCCAACTCGAGAGCGCGGCAGTCCTCGCGCAACTGCCGTCGGCGCACGTCGCGGCGTACCAGATAATAGCTGACGGCAGTAAAGGGGATGAACAGCATCAGCACGACAATGACGCAGAGCCGATAGAGAATTGGCGCGCTGATCGATGTTGGCAGGTGATTGGCCGGGCCCAGCCCCCAGAGCATATAGCCGGTGATGACCAGGGCGACCGCCATGATGACGAGCGTGGCAAGCGCCCACTTGGCGCGCAGGCCTAGGACGGTCGGTTCGTTGGTCGTGGCCGTTGGCTCGGCTGGTGCTTCACTATTTGATCCAGGTCCTGACATCGATTGCCTCCCCTTGCGACAGGCTTTGTCGAGGATGCGTGAGGTAAGCCCTCACAGATGATGCATTGACTAGATCAAATCATGTACCGATTTTGCAGTTTACGCAATCCGACAGCTCCGGCCCTCACGGACTACCTCTAAGTGGTTGTTCCACGGAGTCCTGTCGGCGTGAAGCGAATAAAGGCTTGCGAGCCAAGCAATGCCTGGGAAGTGGGCTCAGGCGATTGGCTGGTCGATACGGGCTGTAAGGTCGCCGGCGATTGGTTCGTCGTTGGTCATCTCGCACATACCGCTCTTCTGAACCTCGAAGTTCGCGATGAACAATGCGTTGGAATAGAACACCACAGCATCGCAGGCGTAGTTCCCTTCCTTTGTCAATCCCTCGAAGGAGGCTGGCCGCACCGTGCCCTCGACGACGCTGCGTGTCGTCGGGTCCATGTCTTGCGGCATTGCCGGGTCGTCGATGCTTTCGGCAATGTAGAAGGGGCCTTCGTCGCCACGCACGAAAAATGAAAAGAACCTTAGATAGTCGAGCAAAGTCTCTTCGGTGATATCGATGTCGGCGATGGCGTTCAGTTCATGGATCGGCGGAGAGGTGCCGTTCAACCTGTAGAGAGAACCGCGAAACATGACGAAGTAGATCGTCAGGCGCTTGGGCCAGGCACTGCGATCGTTGAGCGCAAAAAGAGTGACTTTCTGGCGATACCACGGTAGCCGTTTCCTGCGGATCTCCGTAGTCTCTTCCGAGACGACATGGCGCCCGTCAATCGGGCTCACCTCAAGCAGGGCGTTCGGGAGGGATCGGGTATCGCGAACCAACTCCCAGCCTTCCGGGCCCCCCCAAAGCTGGGAGCTTCCCTCTTCGATGAAGTGGGCATTCTCTAGCTGTGCCCCATCCAGGATTGCCCCGTCCAGCCCCGAACGATAGATGCGCGCGTTGCTGAGGTTGGCGCCTCTCAGGTCGGCGCCGTGAAAATCGAAGCGCGACAGATCCTCGTCGCGCAGATCCAACTGCCGTAGATCCGCATAACGAAAATCGGTTCCGGGATCCAAGTCTGCCTTGCGTGCCAGCGACAGCAGGTCCGTGGCGGAGCTATCGAAGACGGCGATTACCGCGGCTTCGGCGCCGGCAAAGGGATTGCTGTCGAATTTCGCTTTCGAAACCATGCGGCCTATCCTTTGCGGGGAACCTTTTGAAGCGGGATGCGTCCGTCAAAGGCCTTCGCGAGCGCGATGCGTCCGACAACGTCCTGCTTGGTCCGCCCGTTGATCAGGCGATCTTTAAGTTTATGAAGCCTGCTGCTCTCGGGGAACTCGATACCCGTCCAAATGATCTCGCTGCCGCGGACCTCTAGAGCCAGGTCGACCTCGCCGTCCTGTCCGTTCCGTCGGACATAGGCCAAACCGGCGCCTTCATTGGCAAGATTGAGCCGTCGCCCATGCACCGCATCATAGGTCTCTCCGCCTTGTTCCAATGGATTGGCGGGATCCGGCGAGATGGTCCAGACGACGTGGTCGGCGTGCTCTCCGCGCGAGCGCACATCGGCGCGAACGTAGATGCGCTTCTCGGTGCTCTTGAGCCCTTCGGTGCGCGCACTCGAGGTTTCAAAATCGCCGGACAGCTTTCCGCGCAGCTCGCCCTTCAAACCAATGCCGGTCTTTAACGAGGCGGATGCCGCGCCTTCGGCGGCGGCGCTTCGGGATTTCTTGCCAGTCGATTCCCGGGTGACGGTTACCTCGACATGGGCTTCGTCACTGGGAGAATGCACGTAGGCAATCGATTCGTAGTCGAAGGCGCAGTCGGTCGCCATTGCGTGAATACGCGCCGTCCTCAGCAGGAAACGGCAATACCCCTCGTCGAATTCAATCTGAGCTTCATTGAAATGCACGGTCCCAACCAGAATGAACCCTTCAGGTGTGCTTTGCACGGCCGAGAAGTCCGAGAAAACGATTCCCGCATCGGAAAGAACCGACAAGGCGTCCACTTTGGTGTGTTTTTTCTTTTTCGGCCACATTGGATCTAATGCAATTGACGCGCAGCTTTGCGGGCCAACTTCAGCATCACCTGTTTCTCTTCCGGTCGACTTTCAGGAGACTAGCCAAGAGCCGGCAAAGTTGCGAGTGCGAAATAGATGGATGCGACCGTCTAGATCTCGCCCGCGTGGCTGCGTTCTGCCGCCAGGACGAGGACCAGGGATATTGCACCGGCGAGGATGAAGCCCGCCGCCAGGGGCAGGGCCGTTTGGTCGTAAAAGCGTCCGACGGCAATCGACATGACCACAGCGACAATGCTCGAGAGAGACGAAATGACAGAGGCGCCGAGCCCGGCGACGCGTCCCAGGGACTGCATGGCCAGGGCGTTCAGGTTGCCGAACAACAGTCCATTGCAGCAGAAGACGAGGAAGCACAGCGTCATGAAGGCCGGAAAGGGCGGGACACCGTCGTACCAAAGGGCCACCGCCAGAAGCGCGGAAGCGAAGACAATCAACCCGCCCAGGGCGGCGACCGACAGCCTGTGCATGCCGTAGCGCATGACCAACTGGCTGTTCGAGAAGGACGCGAGGCCTACCCCCATGGCGAGGATGGCAAAGTACAGAGGAAAAGTTTCGTCGACATCGTATAGATCAAGGAAGATCGCCTGCGAGGTACTGAGATAGAGCAGCAGGGCGCCGAAGATGAAACCTGCGGCAAAGGTGTAGGCCATGACTTTCGCGTGCCGCACGATCAGCATTGCGTTTTCCAGAATGGCGGCAAGGGAGAAGGCTATGCGGTGACTTGGTGCCAGTGTCTCCGGCTGGCGCAGTCCCAGCCAGAGCGCCACGACGGCAGCCAAGACCAAGAACACGACAAAGATGGCACGCCAGTCCGCAACGATCAGCACCGCTTGGCCAAGGGCGGGCGCCAACATCGGCACCAGGATGAAGACCATGAAAATAAACGACATCATGCGCGCCATCGCCGCGCCTTCATACTGATCGCGAACCAGGGCACGGGTCCCGATCTTGGGCCCCGATACGCCGATACCTTGAATGATCCGTCCGATCAGAACCTGCTCGATGGAAGAGGCTGTCATGGCCACGACGCTGCCCACTGCATAGATCGCCAAGCCGATCAGGATCGCTTGCTTGCGGCCCAGGGCATCGGACAGCGGGCCGAAGAACATTTCTCCGAACACCATTCCCAGGAAGAAAGTCGTGATGATGAACTGCGTGTCATTGCTGTCGGCAACCGCCAGGGCCTGTCCGATTTCACGCAGGGCCGGAAGGATGGCATCGATGCTGAGGGCGGTAAGCGAGGTCGTCAGCGAAAAGAGGACAACAAACTCGGGCGTGCGCAGCGGCGGTTTCGGCATCTAGGGCGCTTCATCAGGGAGGTTGGCGGACGCGCCGGCGAAGGGACCTGCCAAAGGAATCAACTTGTCAGGCCCGCTCGACGTCGACCTTCTTCGTTCTTGAGTGAGAAATCGGTTCCTGCGAATTCCGCCGCGTCTTCCGTGCAGAGCCAGGCAATGGCGCGGGCAGGCCAGTCTGCCGGGATATGGACGGAAGGATCGAGTTGGCTGACCGGGTTGACGCCCGACGCCTTGATCGCGATCTGCATATCGGTGGCGACGGTTCCCGGGCTGAGGCCCACGACGCGGATGCCCTTGTCGCGATACTCCTTGTCGGCGCAGCGGGTCAGCGAGAGCACCGCGGCCTTGGTCGAGCAATAGTGACTCCATCCTTCCAGCGCGCCGGTGGCCGCGCCCGAGCTGATGTTCACGATCACGCCGGAGCCCTGGGCCTCCATGATGGGAAGCACCGCGCGCAGGCCGTAGTAGACACCCTTGTAGTTGATGTCGGCGACCCGGCCCCATTCTTCCGGGTCGGAGTCCGCAAGTCTGGCAATCGGCTCTATGACGCCCGCGTTGTTGACCAGGATGTCGACCCGGCCGAAGGTGCTCAGACAGTGTTCGACCGTGGCGGCGACGTCGGCATAACGGCTGACATCGCAGGCGATCGCACTTGCCTTGCCTCCCGCACTGCGGATCTCTGCGGCCACTTTTTCAATTTCGTCAAGGTTGCGGGCGGCGAGTACGACCGCGACACCCTGTCGTGCCAGTTCCTGCGCCGTGGCGGCGCCGATTCCCCGGCTGGCGCCGGTAACAATGGCGGCTTTTCCCTCGAGTTCCTGCATTCCATTTTCTCCTTTGGTACCAGGGCCACAGGCAGCCTTGCTGCAGCAGCCGACATTCTGATGGATTGTTTCTCGACCGCCTTGCGAGCGGGCGACGTCGAACGAGGAGTTGAGAGCTCATCCAGGGGGTCTTTCAACTCAACCGAAACGACGTCGTGGTTTCATCAAGTTAATCGAGTGGGGTGACGATCGTATCCGGCGGCTCGGTCGCCCAGGGATAGCCATCTTTTGCCATGGCTTGGCCAAGGTCGTACAGCCCGTTCATGTAGGCTGGATCGAAGGGCTCATTGGGTTCCATCGAAAACGAGTCGGGGATATAGGCCAGGTTAAAATCGGCACCGTCGCGTTGCGCGACCAGATACATGCGGTTCAAATCGCCGAGCCCCTGCGTACGTATGAGAGAAGCGAGCGCCGTCTTGGTAAGGGTAAAGATGCTTGCTTCGATAGGCTCCCAGCGGGGCTTGAGGAGCGAGTTTCGTATGATGTAGAGCTGCGGCCTTCCCTTGGCGTCGAGCTTTTCCAGAATGGCAGGCAATCGACGGTCGATGGATAAACGAAAGCCTGTTGAACGGCCCCGCCGTCGACATGGATCTCATCGTACTTCATTCCGTCCTGCTCAACCTGGATGAATACCGGCGGAAACGCACCGGGTATCGAGGCGGAGGCAAGCAGCACGTCGATGATCAGTTCTTGAGCGTCGGGCGCGCCACTGGCTGCGATGGCGGTAATATTCCAGATCACCGGCCGCCGCGCGTCCAGGTTTGTCGTCCCGATGAACAGCCTTCGGCCGTTGCGGTGTTCTTCCGCCAGACGGAAGAGCATCGTGTCGTCGACATAGTGGTCGATGATCGCGCGCAGCTTGGCCGTGTCGACCGCCGCATCGCCGGTCGCGATGACAGTCCAGGCCCGCTGCTCGATCAGATCCTTGCTCGAGAGCGTTGTATAGATCTCGGTCAGCGCCTTGTCATAGTCGGGGCCAAGAAATGCAAAGGGCGCAGAAAGCGCACCTGTGCTGATCCCCGTTACCATGGTGAATTCCGGGCGTGTCCCGGCCTCGGTCCAGCCGGTCAGGATGCCCGCGCCGAAGGCGCCGTCCTGGCCGCCGCCGGAGATGGCGAGATAGTGGTGCTGTTTCCCTACAATACCCGGTTGGTCGGCGCGCATTTCTTCGGCCGTTGCGGTACGCATCCGCTTGACTAAAGTCTCCGGGGTTTCATCGCCCCAGAAACGCACATTCTTCATCCCCGGAATTTCCGCGAGCCGGCCGTCGGCTAGCGGCACGGGATTGCGATTGGGTATCGTGCCGCAGGCAGCGATGACGCCGCAAAGCAGCAGTGCAGGCAACAATTTCAAGAATTTCATGGATGATCCCATACCCATATCGAAGCCGCGGCGAGAAATTCTCCGCGGGTCATGCCACCCGATCCGGTTCCATCCGGAAGAATTGCATCCCCATGGTCTCGCCGCAGGGCGCAGGTTAGCGCGGCGACCTGACGATTGTCACGGCGCTCAGCGACCGTAGTATTTGTCCAGCCGGTCGAAAGCCTTCTCGATGATTTCGTCGTCGACGCAGTAAGCCATGCGGACATGACCCTCGCCGGTCGGCCCGAACGCGCTGCCCGGCGTAACCGTGACCTTTGCTTCCACCAGCAGCTTGATGGAGAACGCCACCGAGTTCTCGTGATCGGCGACAATCCTGGGAAACACGTAGTAGGCGCCTTCGGGCCGGGCATACTGGAAGACGTGCGGGAGAGCGTCGAGGCGCTCGCAGATCATAGAACGCCGACGCGAGAGGGTCTGCGCGAACTCGCGCAAATGAACAGGCTCTTCCGTCAACCCGGCGATTCCCGCCACTTGCGAGATTCGCGGCGTACAGATGATCGTCGCGTCGTGCACCTTCAGCACCTGGCGCTTGAGATGCTCAGGCAGGATCATGTAGCCGAGGCGCCATCCGCTCATCGCGTAGGCCTTGGAGAAGGTGAAGAGGTAGGCAATACGCTCGGACAGATCGGCGACCGAGGCCAGATTGAAGTATTTGCCTTGGTTTTCGTAGGTAAAGTGGCGGTAAGGGTCATCGAGCAGGATCAGCAGGTCGTGGGCTTTCGCGATCTCTCCGACACGACGCAACTCCGCTTCGGAAAAGATTTTTCCAGTCGGGTTCGAGGGTGACACAAGGACGATTGCCTTGGTCCTGTCGGTCGTGAGACCTGGTAAGGCATCGACATCCAGGCGCCAGCCTTGGCTTTCATCCATGCGCCAATAGACGGGCTCGCCGCGGCACAGCCGGATCTGCTGAAAGTGCGAGGCGAAGCCGGGGTCGGTCACGATGATCTCGTCGCCCGGGTCGATGATCGCATGAAAGAGGGCGTTCAGGCCCTGCATGTTGCCTGCGGTGATCATCACGTTGCGCTCGGGATCGGCGGCGATGCCCGTAGAGGCGAGATGCTCCTTCGCGACGGCTTTCCGAAGTGCCGGCAAGCCATCGGGCAGCGCGTACTTGCCGATGTCGGGGTCGGCCGCTAGCTGGGCCGTGACCGCACGACGGATATGCTCGGGCGTGCGGAAGGAAGGAAGGCCCCAGGCCAAGGACGCCGCGCCCTCAACCCGGGCACTGCGCATCGCCATCTCCTTGATCGCGGAGATCGATATGTCCGACACGCAACGGGAAACCCAGCTGTTGTGTTTGTTCATTGCCTTCCCATCATCCTGCTTCCATCGCCGGCGGGCCTATCTTGCCGGCATAGCATCGCCCGGCGGAGCTTACAGAGCGACAGCCCACCGTTTCGAGAGTAGCTGATAATGGGCGCTTCAGTGCCAAGTGCTTTTCAGTGCGAAGCTTCGCTTCGCATTTCACCTTCCGGCAGCAAGTGACTAGCCCCTGGCCGAGATGACCCTAAGATCTTGTCAGATAGCCCGGAATCTATCTAGCGTGCTGCGGGTTCGAGGCGGATCAACCGGCCCCTGGCGCTGTCGGTGAGGAGATAGATAAAACCGTCGGGACCTGAGCGCACGTCGCGGATGCGCTCGCGAAGGCCGCGCAGCAGAGCTTCTTGGCCGACGACCTTCTGGCCGTCCATCTCCAGACGGCGCAGGTGCCGGTGGGCAAGGGCGCCGACGAAGAGGTCGCCTTTCCACTGCGCGAAGAGGTCGCCATCGTAGAAGGCCATGCCGCTCGGCGCGATGGAGGGGTCCCAGTAGACCACCGGTTGCTCCATGCCCGGTGCCGAGGTCTTTTCCGAGATAATGGCGCCGCTGTAGTCGATGCCGTAGGTGATCGCCGGCCAGCCGTAGTTGGCGCCGGATTTCAGCAGATTCACTTCATCGCCGCCGCGCGGCCCGTGCTCATGCGCCCAGATCTCGCCGCTCGACGGATGCAGCGCCAGGCCCTGCACGTTGCGGTGGCCGTAGGTGAAGATCTCTTCCATGACCTTTGTCTGCCCGGCGAAGGGGTTGTCCTCGGGCAGGCTGCCGTCGTCGTTGAGGCGCAGGATGCTGCCGAGATGGTTCGCGGGGTTCTGCGCCTCCTTCATGTAGTTACGGCGGTCGCCGAGGCTGACAAAGAGCTTGCCGTCACGGCTGAAGACCAGGCGTGAGCCGTAGTGGGCGCCACCGGGGGTCTTGGGCAAGGCGCGGAAAATCACCTCAAGTGCTGTAAGCTCTCGTCCATCGAAACGAGCCCGTGCCACCTCGGTGCCGGTCAGGCGCTGGTCCTTCGCCGGGTCGGCGCCGGTATAGGAGAAGTAGAGGTATCCGTTGGTGGCGAAGTCGGGGTGCAGGGCGACGTCCAGCAAGCCGCCCTGGCCGCGGGCGATGGCCTGCGGTCCACCCGGAATGGGGTCGGCCAGCAGCTTGCCGTCCTTGAAGAGGCGCAGGCGGCCCGGCCGCTCGGTGATCAGAATGCCCCCGTCGGGGAGGAAGGCCATGCCCCAGGGATGCTCCAGGCCCTCAGCCAGGGTGACGACCTGGAAGTCGTGCTGTTCGGAGCGCTCGATGTTCTGCTGGGCCGGCGCAGCAGGAGAAAATACCATTGCCATCAGGTAGATCGATGCGCCGAAAGCCATCGCCGTAAAGGCTCCCGGCGGCGTTGCCGGCTTAAGTCGTGCCACGTTCATCCGCTCCTGTAGATTTGGTGCCCGCTGTTCAGCGGGTGTTTTTGACATGGGATTTTAGGGCGGACGGTCAATGCTTCTGGCCGCTCCAATCTTGTGCATTGCAAAAAGACCCTTGGCAAAGCAGCCTGCGATCGGTTATGAAGGAGCGGTTCATCAACAAGATTGATTTATCGACAGTGCCGATTGCTGTAGACCTTTTCTCAGCTTGCTGGCGCCGCTGTCGGATCGCAGGTGGCGGTAAATGTTACTTACTAACAATAGCTTAGCGGATTTTCATCCTTGACCGCACAAACTATCCCCGTCGATCCCTTCGAACTGGTCGTCTTCGGCGGCACCGGCGATCTAGCCTACCGCAAGCTGCTGCCGGCGCTGTTCCATCGCGACCAGGCCGGGCAGATCGTGGGCCCGAGTCGTATCATCGCGGTGTCGCGCCGCCATCTGTCCAACGACGAATTCAAGGCGACGACCCGGGAGGCGATCGAGCGCTTCGTCGCGCCGGAAGACCGGGATGAAGATCACTTCGCGTCGTTCATCGACCGGGTCAGCTACGTTGCCGTCGATGGCGGCGGCGAAGACGGTTGGAGCGACCTGAAAGCTGCATTGAGCCAGAACAGCGACTTCGTGCGGGTCTTCTACCTGGCGGTCAACCCGGAACTCTTCGGTCCGATCTGCCAGGGCATTGGGCGCAACGGTCTGATCACGCGTGAATCCCGGGTAGTGATCGAAAAGCCCATCGGCAAGGATTTCCAGACCGCCCAAGTGGTCAACGAGGCGGTCGGTACGGTCTTCGACGAGCATCAGATCTACCGGATCGATCATTATCTGGGCAAAGAGACGGTTCAGAACCTCATGGCGCTGCGTTTCGCCAACGCCCTCTTCGAGCCGCAGTGGAATGGCGCCCATATCGACCACGTGCAGATCACCGTGGCCGAAAGCCTCGGCGTCGAAGGCCGCGCCGCCTATTACGACACCGCGGGTGCGCTGCGCGACATGGTGCAGAATCATATCCTGCAACTGCTCTGTCTGGTCGCCATGGAGCCGCCGACCTCGATGGACGCCGATGCGGTGCGCGACGAAAAGCTGAAGGTGCTGAAGGCGCTGACGCCGATAGACGAGGACAACGTCGACCGCCTGACGGTACGCGGCCAGTACGCCGCCGGGGCCTCGGCGGGCGGGGCGGTCAACGCCTATGCAGAGTTGATCGACGGCAGCTCCAAGACCGAAACCTTTGTATCCATAAAGGCCGAGATCGCCAACTGGCGCTGGGCAGGCGTGCCGTTCTACCTGCGCACCGGCAAACGCCTTGCCTCGCGCGTGTCGGAGATCGTGGTCGCCTTTCGGCCGATCCCCCACTCCATCTTCGGCAGGGACGCCGGCGGGGTGGTCGCCAACCGGCTGGTGATCCGGCTGCAGCCGGACGAGGGCGTGAAGCTCTGGATCATGATCAAGGACCCCGGGCCGGGTGGCATGCGCCTGAAGCACGTGCCGCTGGACATGAGCTTCGCCGAGGCCTTCGGCGGGCGCAATCCGGACGCCTACGAGCGCCTGCTCATGGACGTGGTGCGCGGCAATCCGACCCTGTTCATGCGGCGCGACGAGGTCGATGCGGCCTGGCGTTGGGTCGACCCCATCCTGGCTGCCTGGCGCAGCAAGGGCGATACGCCGAAGCCCTACACGTCGGGCACCTGGGGGCCGAGCACCTCGGTAGCCCTCATCGAACGCGACGGGCGGACCTGGTACGAGGACGTCGATTGATGGACCTCGACGGCCCCAAGGTCGACGTATCGCGCCACGACTTCGCGGAGACCGCCGCTCTGGCAAGTGCCCTGGCGGAGGCGGTGGCGAACAATCTGCGCGACGGACTGGCGGCGCGGGGCAGGGCTTCGCTGGCAGTTTCTGGCGGGCGCACGCCGGAGCGTTTCTTCGCGGCGCTGGCCCGGCGGCCGCTCGACTGGGACAAGGTGGCGATCACCCTGGTCGACGAACGCTGGGTGGCGCCGGACCATCCGCGCTCCAACGAGGCCTTGTTGCGCCGCTGCCTCCTGCAGGGACCGGCGGCGGCCGCGCAACTGGTGAGCCTGGTCACCGAAGACGCAAGCCCGGAGGAAGGGCTCGCCGAGGTCGCGGCCCGCATCGCGGCCTTGCCCCTGCCGCTGGATGCAGCTGTGCTGGGCATGGGCAGCGACGGGCATACGGCTTCGTTCTTTCCGGGCGGCGACCGCCTGGCGGAAGTCCTCGATCCGGCGACCGGCGCCCTGGTACTATCGATGCGCGCGCCCGGCGCCGGCGAGCCGCGGATGACACTGACTTTGCCACTGATCGCGGCGGCCCGCGCGGTCTATCTTCATATCGAGGGGGCGGAAAAGGCCGGCGTGCTGGCCGCAGCCTTGCATGACGGTCCGGCCGAGGATCTGCCGATCCGGGCCGTGCTGCGTGGTTGCGCGCGATCGCCCCAAGTCTATTGGTGCCCCTGAGGCACCGTCCGTAACCGCTGGACAGCAAGGAGAGTAAGATGCCTCTGCATGACCGCGTGAGCGAAGTGACGGAACGGTTGCGTGTGCGCAGCCGCGAGACCCGCCAAGCCTATCTCGATCGTATCCGACGTGCTGCGGACGAGGGTCCGCGCCGTAGTACGCTTTCCTGCGGTAACCTGGCGCACGGCTTTGCCGCCTGCGGCCTGTCCGACAAGCAGGCGCTGAAGGATGACGTGGTCCCCAACCTCGGCATCGTCACCGCCTACAACGACATGCTCTCGGCGCACCAGCCCTTCGAGCGCTTCCCGGAGCTGATCAAGCAGGCGGCGCGCGATGCCGGCGGCGTGGCGCAGGTGGCCGGCGGGGTGCCGGCCATGTGCGACGGCGTGACCCAGGGCCAGCCGGGGATGGAGCTGTCGCTGTTCTCGCGCGATGTCATCGCCATGGCGGCCGCCGTCGGTTTGTCCCACAACATGTTCGACGCGGCGGTCTTCTTGGGCGTCTGCGACAAGATCGTGCCGGGCCTGGTGATCGCGGCTCTGGCCTTCGGCCACCTGCCGGCGGTCTTCGTTCCGGCCGGGCCCATGCCGTCGGGCCTGCCCAACGACGAGAAGGCGCGCATCCGCCAGCTCTATGCCGAGGGCAAGGTCGGCCGCGACGAGTTGCTGGAGGCGGAATCTCAGTCCTATCATGGCCCCGGTACCTGCACTTTCTACGGCACCGCCAACTCCAACCAGATGCTGATGGAGATCATGGGCCTGCACCTGCCGGGCGCCTCCTTCGTCAATCCCAACACCCCGCTGCGCGATGCCTTGACGGCAGAGGCGACCAAGCGCGCGCTGGCCATCACCGCGCTCGGCAACGCTTATACGCCGGTGGGCGAGATGATCGACGAGCGCGCGGTGGTCAACGGCGTGGTCGGCCTGCACGCCACCGGCGGGTCGACGAACCATACCCTGCACCTGGTCGCCATGGCGGCCGCGGCCGGCATCAAGCTCACCTGGGACGACCTCTCCGACCTCTCCGACGTGGTGCCGTTGTTGACCCGGATCTATCCCAACGGCCTGGCCGACGTGAACCACTTCCACGCTGCCGGCGGCATGGGCGTGCTGATCGCCGAACTGCTCGATGCCGGACTGCTGCATGGCGACGTCATGACCGTCTGGGGGCAGGGGCTCGACAATTACCGTCAGGAGCCGAAGCTGACCGCGGATGGCAATGTGGTCTGGGAGTCTTCGGGCGCCAAGAGCCATGACGAAGCGGTATTGGCGCCGGTCGACAAGGCCTTCTCGGCCAACGGCGGCCTCAAGATGCTGGACGGCAACCTCGGACGTGCGGTCATCAAGGTGTCGGCGGTCAAGCCGGAGCGTCATGTAATCGAAGCGCCGGCGGTGATCTTCCACTCTCAGGACGCTCTCATGGCCGCCTTCAAGGCCGGCGAGTTGGAGAAAGACTTCGTCGCCGTGGTGCGCTTTCAGGGACCTCAGGCCATCGGCATGCCGGAGTTGCACAAGCTGACGCCGCCGCTGGGCGTGTTGCAGGACCGCGGCTTCAGGGTCGCGCTGGTCACCGACGGGCGCATGTCCGGCGCCTCCGGCAAGGTACCGGCGGCCATTCACGTAACGCCCGAAGCGGCTGGCGGCGGGCCGATTGCCAAGCTGCGCAACGGCGATATCATTAGGCTCGATGCGGTGGCGGGACGCCTGACGGCTGACGTGCCGGAGGCTGAGTGGGCGGCGCGCGAAGCTGTCACCGAAGATCTATCGGCAAGCCACGGCGGCCTCGGCCGCGAGCTCTTTGCGCCCTTCCGGGCGGCGGTCGGGCCTGCCGACCGGGGTGCCCATGTTTTTGGAGGGGGATTGTGATGCAAGGCCAGAACGGCATCGAGGCGATCCTCAGGCTGGCACCGGTGGTGCCGGTGTTGGTGATCGACGAGGTTGCGACCGCGGTGCCGCTGGCCAGGGCGCTGGTGGCCGGCGGCCTGAAGGCCATCGAGGTCACCTTCCGCACGGCGGCGGCCCTGGAATCCATCCGTACGATCGCCGCGGAGGTCGAGGGCGCGGTGGTCGGGGCCGGTACGGTGCTGACGGCGGCGCAGGTCGACCAGGCGGTGGCGGCGGGGTGCCGCTTCATGGTTTCGCCGGGGGCTTCGCCGGGACTGCTGGACGCCGTTGCCGAGAGTCCGATCCCGCTGCTGCCCGGCTCGGCTTCGGCCTCCGAGGCGATGACGCTGTTGGAGCGGGGCTATGCCTTTCAGAAGTTCTTTCCGGCCGAGCCTGCGGGCGGCGCGGCTTACCTGAAATCCCTGTCACAGCCGCTGGCCGGCGTCCGCTTCTGCCCGACCGGGGGCATCTCGCGCGAGACCGCCGGACGCTATCTGGCGCTGCCCAACGTGGTCTGCGTCGGAGGCTCCTGGGTGGCGCCGGGGGACAAGGTCGCGGCAGGGGCCTGGGGGGAGATCGAAGACCTGGCGCGCGATGCCGCCGGACTTACGAGCTAGAGGAATTCAGTGCAATGACGGCTGCCGTTGAAAAGGCTTTCGAGGAGCTACGCGCCCATCACTGGGAAATGAAGGGCCGGCGCCTGCGCGATCTCTTCGCCGAAGATCCGGATCGCTTCGATCGTTTTTCCCTGCGGCTCGACGACCTGCTGCTCGACTACTCCAAGAACCGCATCCTGCCGAAGACGCTGGAAAAGCTTCTGGCACTCGCGCGGGCGGCGGATGTCGAGGGTGCCCGCGCGGCGATGTTCGACGGCGAGCGGATTAACGTGACGGAGGGGCGCGCGGTCTTGCACACGGCCCTGCGCAATCGCTCGGAGCGGCCGGAGCTGATCGACGGCCACGACGTCATGAGCGAGGTGCGCGAGGTGTTGGAGGCCATGACGGCCTTCGCCGAGGGCATCCGTGACGGCGCCATCGGCGGCGCGACGGGGGAACGCTTCACCGACGTGGTCAACATCGGCATCGGCGGCTCGGACCTCGGCCCGGCGATGGTGACCCGCGCGCTGTCACCCTATGGCCGGCCCGAGCTGCGCTGCCATTTCGTCTCCAACGTCGATGGCGCGCAGCTGAGCGATACGCTGCAGGGTCTCGACCCGCGCCAGACGCTGTTTCTGGTTGCCTCCAAGACCTTCACCACCCAGGAAACCATGACAAATGCCCGTTCGGCGCGGGCCTGGCTGGCGGCCGCCCTGGGGGAGGGCGCGGTGGCGGACCACTTCGCCGCCATATCGACAAATCTGAAAGCCGTAGCCTCTTTCGGTATCCAGGAAGCGCGGATCTTCGGCTTTTGGGACTGGGTTGGCGGGCGCTATTCGGTGTGGTCTGCCATCGGCCTGCCGGTGATGATCGCCATCGGTCCGGCACGCTTTGGCGAATTCCTGCAGGGCGCCTTCGAGATGGACGGGCATTTCCGCAGGGCGCCGCTGGCCGTCAACATGCCGGTGATCCTCGCCCTGCTCGGCATCTGGTACCGTGACGTCTGGGGTTGCGCTTCCCAGGCCGTGCTGCCCTACGACCAGCGGCTGGAGCGCTTCCCCGCCTATCTGCAGCAACTCGATATGGAGTCGAACGGCAAGCAGGTCACGCTGACCGGCCATCCGGTTGCCGAGGCGACTGGCCCTGTGGTCTGGGGCGAGCCCGGCACCAACGGGCAGCATGCCTTCTATCAGCTGCTGCACCAGGGGACGGACGTCGTGCCTTGCGATTTCCTGGTGGCGGCGGAAGCCCAGGAGCAGCTCGGCGACCACCATGCGATCCTGGTGGCCAACTGCCTGGCGCAGTCCGAGGCGCTGATGCGCGGCAAGACGGCGGAAGAGGCGCGCGCAGAATTGGCCGCGGCAGGCCTGGGCGCCGCCGAGGCCGAAGCCCTGGTGCCGCACAAGGTTTTCCCCGGAAACCGGCCGAGCAACACGCTGCTCTACCGAAAACTCGATCCCCGCACCCTGGGCCGGCTCATCGCCCTCTACGAGCACAAGGTCTTCGTGCAGGGCCGCATCTGGGGCATCAACTCCTTCGACCAGTGGGGCGTCGAACTCGGCAAGCAACTCGCCGGCGAGCTTCTGCCCAAGGTGAAGGGCGAGGCAGCGGCCGAGGACCACGATTCCTCGACGCTTGGCCTCCTGAACGAACTCGCGAAGCTGCGCGGTTCCTAAAACGCCGAGGCGCCGCTGTCGACGGGGATGACGGCGCCATTGACCAGGCTGGCTTCGTCGGAGGCGAGGAACAAGGCCATCTCCGCCACTTCCCTGGGCTGGCCGGTGCGGATCGGGCGCGCCGGGTTGGTGCCGTCGTCATCGCCGGTCATGCCCATGGAACGCGTGCGGTCGGTGAGCACGGCGCCCGGCGCGATGGCGTTGACGCGAATGCCCAGGGGCGCGCACTGCAGGGCCATGGCCTTGGTCAGGGTGATGATGCCGCCCTTGGCCGAGGTATAGGCGTCGGCGCCGCGGGTGCCTTTCATGGCGCGGATCGACGAGGTGTTGATCACGGCGCCGCCGCCGGCGTCCTGGATGTAGGGCACTGCGATGCGGCTGACGAGGAAAGTACCGTAGAGATCGACCGAGATGGTGCGCCAGAACTCCTCCAGGGCAATGTCGAGGAAGCTGCCGTCCCGGGCCGTGGCGCCGCCGGCGTTGTTGTAGAGGATGTCGAGGCCGCCGAAGGTGGCGGCGGCTTCATCGATGGCGGCTTCGACCTGCTCGGCTTCGGTGACGTCGGTCTCGAAGAACAGCACTTCACCGCCCTCCGCCTCGGCCGCTGCCGCCGCGCGCTCGCCCGCCTCGCGGTCGATGTCGAGGATCGCGACCTGCGCGCCCTCGCGCACGAAAAGCATGGCCGCCGCGGCACCGATGCCGTTTCCGCCGCCGGTGATGATCGCCCGCTTGCCGTGCAGCCTTGCCATGATGACGTCCCCCTTGTTTTCTCGATTCAGCCCCGACCTTCGACGCTTCGCAGTGTCGGGGGCGGTTCCTCCGGCCAAACGATGCTTTCCGCAAGCCAGGGCAGGCTGGAGGTGAGATCGGGCAGACGTCGCCGGATGATGTCGCGGATCGCCATCGCCAGGATCTCCGGTGTGGCGCCGAGGTCGTCGCGTCTTGCCACCAGGGAGATCGGGCGCGAAAAGCGCCCCCGTTTCAGCGGTTCGATGCGCAGGCGCTCCAGCCGCCCGGCTTCCTGCAGCAGGCAGAGCGGCGTGGTCATGCTCCAGCCCATGCCGTCGGCGACGGCGGAGAACTGGCTGATGGCGGTGTCGAACTCGGCGTCGATGGGCACGGAGAGGCGCAGGCGGTTGAGCTGACCCTCGATCTGGCGGCCAATCGCCGAGCGCAGGGAATAGCGCACGAAGGGCATTGCGGTCAGCGCCTCCAGCGGCTCGCTAGGGCCGCTGTAGGAGGCGGGGAATACCAGCACGAAGGGCTCGGTCAGGATCGGGTGGCTCTCCAGTCCTTCGACGCCGTCAAGCTCGTCGGTGGTGGTGACCACCGCGTCCACCGTATGGTTCATCAGGGCGGCCTGGTTTTCGGGCGAGATCCCCGCCCAGATGCGCCAGCGCTTGGCCAGCGCGCGCTGCTCGGCCACCAGAGGCGGGCCGACGGAGTTGGCGATGCTCTCGGCCATGGCGATAGTCAGGCTCGAAAGCTGCTTGAGTTCGCGGTCGCGCAGATCGCGGTAGAGGTCGCCGGCCTCGGCCAGCATGCTTCGCCCGCGATCATAGAGTGTGGTGCCGGCGGCGGTCAGCGCCAGGGGACGCACCGAGCGGTCGAAGAGGGCGCTGCCCAGGGCTTCTTCCAGATTGCCGATGATCTGGGAAACGCTCGACTGGGTGAGGCCGAGTTGCTTGGCGGCCGAGGTCATGCCGCCGGCCTCCGCCACCATGACGAAGACGCGGATCGACTTCAGATCGAAGTTCTGTG
>CAJHXP010000151.1_pt1 | contig 26999 bp, 24 predicted proteins | sample 9198551 | NCBI WGS metagenome assembly CAJHXP01 (sample SAMEA7708297, study PRJEB35096) | sediment metagenome | biome: marine neritic benthic zone biome [ENVO:01000025]; feature: sediment [ENVO:00002007]; material: shallow marine sediment [ENVO:03000034] sea grass bed [ENVO_01000059] ... | reverse complement strand
GTTTCCTCAAGGCCTTCTACGCCGCCCTGCGCGCGCACCTGGAAAACCGCCTGCTGTTCGGCGAGCGCCGCGAGAACAAGCATGCCGGCAAGACAGCGTCAAACGGCAACGGCAAGAGCTAGTCGAAGACCGCCGCGATCTCGTCGATGCCGGTGCCTTCCTTGACCCGACGCAGTTCGCGATAGGTCACCGTGCTGAGCACCGCCTCCAATGCGATCGTCGCCCCCGAGATCAGCCAGGCCACGCCGAGCGACAAATAGTAATAGCTGTCGAAATCCAGCACATTCTCGACCACTCTTTCAGCGGTCGACTGAATCACGATCACCACGAAGATGACGCCGAAGACCTTCCAGCGGCAGCCCTCGGTCAGCTTGGCACTACGATTGAGGCTGGCGCCGACGCCGGTGTCTTCCACCACCGCCGCGGGGACCGCCACCCAGTACATGGTCAGCACGATCAGGCCGGGAATGATGAAGAATAGAAAGCCGAGCATGGCGAGCAGACCGGCGGCGATGGCGACGAAGACGACCGGCAGCACCTTGCCGAGGCCGCCGGCCACGTTGGCGACAAAACTCACCCGTCGCCCTTGAAGCTGACGGAAAGTGCCGTAGACGACGGCGGCATGGGCTACAAAGCCCAGCAGAGTCTCGGCAATGATGACGCCGTACTGGAATACGGCATCGGGCAAGGACAGCAAAAAGTCCTCCTCCCAGGCGCCCCAGGCGAGGAAGAGATAGACCGGCGCCACCAGCAGCAGCGAGATGGTGAGAAAGGCCGGCAGGTTGCTGCCCAGCACCCGGAACGACTGGCCGAGCACGCTGCCGGCCCTGAACTCCGCGCTGGCCTGATCGCTCACCCCAACTCCCGGGAAGGAAGGAGACCCGGCGCGCAGGCCGGGCCTGTGTTAGACCTCAATCGAATACGGCGGCGAGCTGCGCGGTACTGACGCCTTCTTTGGCGACGCGCAGGTCATGGTAAGCCACCGCCAGCACTACCGCCAGAAACACAGTAATGAAAAGCTGCAGGCCCACATCGATGACTGTGCTGACAATGGCACCCGTTTCACCCAGAAACTGCAACACCAGGCTAAGCACTACGGAAATGACAGTGGTAACTAAAAAGGTGCCGATTACGGCGACGAGGAAAAGGCCCAGCAGCCGCCAGCGCGACCCCTTGGTCAGCGCCCGGCTGCGCGAGAGGCTGGAGAAGATCCCGGGTCCTTCCACCATGACCACGGGAATCGCGACGCAGAGCATCAGGGCGACGATGATGCCTGGTATGATCAGAAGAACCATGCCGATCCAGACCAGAATAGTGGTGATGAGGGCGATGATGATGATCGGAATGAAACGACGCAGCCCTTGCGCCAACGCCGCGAAGACAGACGGCTTCTGCCCGTCGAGATACTGCAACGTGCCGTATACGACGACACCGGTCAGCAGATACTGCATGGCGAGCATCACAACAATGGAACCCAGGAAGGCAATGGCGAAAGAGCCATCAATGTCCGGGGGCGCCGCCGAGGTCGTCGGATCGTAGGCCATGAGGGCGAGGAAGGTGCCGCCGAAGAGCAGCACGACTAGAACAACACCCGGCACCATGATGATGAAGCCCAGGACATTGAAGGAAATGAAATTTGCGAAAAAGGTCGAAAGGCTCCTGGAAAGGCAGGCGCCAACGCGGAAGCCCTCTCCCGAAACGGATGTATCAGCCATAAAAAGAAATCCCCCAGTCAATTCACGGACACATGAAGCAGCCATCAGCACTCCCTGAGTACCCCGACTATACTAGCCGTAATGCAATCTGTGGTCGATTCGTTGAGAGATTTTGTATTCTTTTCAGATATTTTTCGCGGTGCCGGCCTGCCCCTTCACCCCGCCACGGCGGCGGCGATGTGATCCGCGAAGGCCCGGGTGCCGAGGGGACCACCGAGGTCGCCGGTGCGGGTCTCCGGCTTGGCGAGCGCAACGTCGATGGCGCGGTCGATGGCCCGGGCCGCCTCGGCGTAGTTGGGAAGACCCCGCTTGGCGGCGATCCAGTCCAGCAGCATGGCGGCCGAGAGGATCAGCGAGGTCGGGTTGGCCTTGTCCTGCCCGGCGATGTCGGGGGCCGAGCCGTGCTGGGCCTGGGCGCAGCAGAGCTCGTCGCCGGCATTGACCGAACCGGCCAGCCCCAGGCCGCCGGAGAGTTCCGAGGCCAGGTCGGAGAGAATGTCGGCGTGGAAGTTGGTGGCGCAGACCACGTCGAAGCGCTGCGGCTCGCGCACCAGCAGCGCCGCCATGGCATCGACAATGACTTCTTCGGTCTCGATGGCGGGAAAGTCCTTGGCGACGCCGCGCACCACGTCGAGAAACAGCCCATCCGACAGGCGAAAGGCATTGGCCTTGTGGATCACCGTCACCTTGCCGCGCCGCTTGGCCGCCAGTTCGTAGGAGCGCCGCGCGATGCGTTCGGAGGCACGGCGGGTGATCTTGCGCAGCGAGATCGCGGTATCGGGGTCGGGCATGAACTCGCCGGGCCCCGCATACATATTCCGGTCTGGATACATGCCCTCGGTCGCCTCGCGCATGATCACCAGGTCGAAGTCGCCGACCTTGCCGGGCAAGCCGGGCCGGGTGCGCGCCGGGCGCACGTTGGCATAGAGGTCGAGCTGGACGCGCACGGCGGCGGAGATGTTCACCCCGCCCCGGTCGCGCGGCGGATAGTCGAGGTGCGAGATCGGGCCGAGCAAGATGCCGTCGCTGGCCCGGGCGCGGTCGAGCACGCCGTCCGGCAGGGTGGTGCCGTGGCGCTCCAGCGCCTTGAAGCCGATCTCCGCTTCCTCGAAAACGAGATCCAGGCCGAAGCGGCGGTTCGCCGCCTCCAGCACTTTCACGCTCGCCCCGGTGATTTCCTCCCCGATGCCGTCGCCCGCCATGACCAAAAACTTCACTGAGCCGCCCTTTCTTCCTGCAACCGATTCCGGGCGGCACTATAGGGTGTCAGTTCCCCGAGCTCTAATCGAAAACCTTGGCCTCGTCCCCTGAGACCGGTCCTTCCTTGAGGACCACCAGCGCCTCATGAATTGTGACCGTCAAGGCGATGAAATAGACGTTTCCCAAGGCACCAGCCAACCATCGCCAGACCGGGAGAATATCCAAGCTCTCGACAGAAAAGCCGTACTGCAGGGTAAGCCCCGCAATCAAGGCCACAGCGAGGATTGGCGAGGCGCTCACGGAGTATATCGCAAGGATGCGCCAGCGCGACCCTGAGGTCAGTTCGGCGCTGCGCTCGAAGCAGTAGTAGATGCCGGCGTTGTCGACTGCGGCACAGGGAATTGCGACACAGAATATCAGGGCGAGAACAGACAAAAGCGCAAAGAATAGAAGACCCGCAATGGGTAGCATCGCCGCAAGGGAGTCCGCGGCAACAGAAGTCAAGGCTAACGCCACCGCCAAAACCATACTGACCCCAAGGACTGTCGGCAGCCGCCGTAAGGCTTCGGCCAGAGCTGGAAACACCGTCCAATCATCACCCCGGCGATCCCTCAAGAGAGCCTGGACCATAACGGCAGAGACGAAGCCAAGAAGCATCGTCCCAACCAGCGGGATCACAAAGTCGGTCTCCCAGGAAGGGCGCGGCAGCGTTATGTCCCGGAGTTGCGGAAACTGCGGCAGGTCCGGCAACCGCTCTCGCGGCAAGAAACTGTGCAGGTAAGTCGGCAATTCGACCAGCAAGCCTAGCAGGAAAAAAGCCACGAAATGGCGCAGGCTGAAACTCAGTGTCTCGCCGATGGCTTTCGAAATACTGAGCCGCCTGCGTGACCGCTCGAAGCGGTCCTCGGCCTTCGGCATTGTCATATCAAGCTCCCCAAGCGAAACCGGCCAGTCCGCCAGAAAAGAACAAAGGCGGAACTGAAGTTTAGAGTAACCGCAACCGGGAGTCGATATTTTTTGTCGGAAATCGCCGTTTAGCGTTTGCTCAGACAGCCTTGCTGTAGCGCCCGCCGGCGTCGAGGTAGGCATCGAAGCAGGAGGCGATGAGGCGCACCGCGCGCTTGCCCTCTTCGCTGACCTCTACGCTTGCGCCCTGGATCGTGACCAAGCCGTCATCGGCCAGCGGCAACAAACGCTCCAGCGCCTCGGAGAAATCGAAACCCGGCATGGCATGCGCCGCCGCCTGGGCGTCGAGATCGACGGCGAAATCGCACATCAGAGCCTGGATCACATCGCGGCGCAGGCGATCCTCCGGCGTGATGGCGATGCCGCGGGTGACCGGCAGGCGTCCGTCGTGCAGCGCCTTGGCGTAAGCGACGATGTCCTTGTCGTTCTGGGCATAGCCCTGCGGCAGCGTGCCGATGGCGGAGACGCCGAGGCCGAGCAGCACCCCGGCCTGGTCGGTGGTATAGCCCTGGAAGTTGCGGTTGAGGCGCCCCTCGTCGGCCAGGCGGAACAGCGGGTCGTCCGGCAGGGCGAAGTGATCCATGCCCACGGCGCGGTAGCCGCGGTTCAGCAGCACGCGCTCGGCGGCCTCGGCCTGGGCGATACGTTCCTCCGCCCCGGGCAAGGCGGCGGTGTCGATCATGCGCTGATGCTTCTTCATCCAGGGCACATGGGCGTAGCCGAAGACCGAGACCCGGTCGGGCCGCAGGTCGGCGGCCAGCGAAGCGGTCTGCTTCACGTCTTCCAGGCTCTGATGCGGCAGGCCGTACATGAGATCGAAGTTCAGCGCGCCGATGCCCGCCCCACGCAGCATCTCAGCCGCCGCCGCCGTGGTCTCGAAAGGCTGCACCCGGTTGATGGCCTCCTGCACATGGGGGTTGAAGTCCTGCACGCCGAGACTGGCGCGGTTGATGCCGGCCGCAGCCAGGGCCTCGGCCTTCTCCTGGGTCAGGTGGCGCGGATCGATCTCGATGGCCTGTTCCGCCTCGGCCTGGAAGTCGAAGACCGCGCCGAGGTGCGCCATAACGGCGCTGAAGTCTTCAACCGAGAGAATGGAGGGCGTCCCGCCGCCCCAGTGGAGACTGCTGACCGGCCGGCCAGGGCCGAGGACACTGCCCAGCAGGCCGATTTCCTGCTGCAGCAGTTCGATATAGGCGGCCACGCGCTTGTAGGTGTTGGGCACCGCGGTGTGACAGCCGCAGTACCAGCAGAGCTGGTGGCAGAAGGGCACGTGGAGATAAAGCGACAGCGGCGCCTCGGCCGGCAGCGCCTCCAGCCAGCTACGGTAGAGGTCGCCGTCCACCGTGCCGCTGAAGTGCGGTGCCGTAGGATAGCTCGTGTAACGCGGGGCCTGGGCCTCCGCCAGGCGGATCGGGATGCTGGTCATGTACCAAAGCTAGCCGGACCAGGGTGGGTGAACAATGACCTCGGTCAATTTTTCGAACAGCCGCAAAGTCCCGAAAAATCGCAGATTCAGGCCGCCCCGCGCCGGTCCTCGCGGATCATTTCCGCCGCTTTCTCGGCGATCATGAGGGTCGGCGAGTTGGTGTTGCCGGAGGTGATCGTCGGCATGACCGAGGCATCGACCACGCGCAGGCCGTGCAGGCCGTGGACCCGCAGGCGCGGGTCGACCACCGCCTGCGCGTCGCTGCCCATCTTGCAGGTGCCTACCGGGTGGAAGATCGTGGTGCCGATGTCGCCGGCGGCCCGCGCCAGGTCTTCGTCGCTGTCCACCACCGCGCCGGGCGCATACTCCTCGGGCTGAAAGCGGGCCAGGGCGGGCGCGGCGCAGATGCGCCGGGTCAGGCGGATCGCCTGGGCCGCCACCTGGCGGTCGCCCGGCGCCGAGAGATAGGCCGGTTTGATCACCGGCGCGTCGCGGAAATCGCCGCTGCGGATGTGGATCGAGCCACGGCTTTCGGGGCGCAGGTTGCAGACCGAGGCGGTGATCGCCGGAAAGCCGTGCAGCGGATCGCCGAACTTGTCGAGGCTGAGCGGCTGCACGTGATACTGCAGGTTCGGCGTCTCGCGCGCCGGATCCGATTTCACGAAGGCGCCGAGCTGACTGGGCGCCATGGACAGCGGCCCGCTGCGCTTGAGCAGATACTCCAGACCCATGGCCGCCTTGCCGATGAGGCTGTTGGCGCGCTGGTTCAGCGTCACCGTGTTCTGCACCTTGAAGATCATGCGCATCTGCAGATGGTCCTGCAGGTTCTCGCCGACGCCGTGGAGTTCCTGCGCGACCTCGATGCCGTGGCCCTGCAAAACCTCCGGACGGCCGATGCCGGAGAGCTCCAGCAGCTGCACCGAGCCGACGGAACCGCTGGCCAGGATCACCTCGCCGCGGGCAAGCGCCCGGCGCGGCTGGCCGGCCTGGAGAAAGTCGATGCCGGTGATCTTCTTGCCGTCCAGCACCAGCTTCTCCGCCTGGGCCCGGGTCAGCACCGTCAGATTGGCGCGGTCCTGCGCGGGCCGCAGGAAGGCCTTGGCGGTGGACCAGCGCAGGCCGCGTTTCTGGTTCACCTGGAAGTAACCGCAGCCTTCGTTGTCACCACGATTGAAGTCCTCGGTCGGCGGAATCCCGGTCTCCGCCGCCGCCGCGCGGAAAGCGTCGAGAATTTCCCAGGACAGGCGCTGTTCCTCGACCCGCCACTCGCCCTCGCCGCCGTGGAAATCGTCGCCGCCCTGATAGTGGTCTTCCGAGCGCTTGAAGTAGGGCAGCACGTCGTCCCAGCTCCAGCCGGGATTGCCGGACTGGCGCCAGGTATCGTAGTCGCGGGCCTGGCCGCGCATGTAGATCATGCCGTTGATGGAAGAACAGCCGCCCAGCACCTTGCCGCGAGGATAGTTCAGCGCCCGGCCGTTGAGGCCCGGTTCCGCCTCGGTCTTGTAGCACCAGTCGGTGCGCGGCGTGTTCTGAGTATAGAGGTAGCCGACGGGAATGTGGATCCAGTGCCAGGAGTCCTTGCCGCCGGCCTCCAGCAGCAGCACCGAGACATCGGGATCCGCCGAGAGGCGATTGGCCAGACAGCAGCCCGCCGTCCCGGCCCCCACGATCACATAGTCGAAGACCCCGGCATCCTGCCGGGCGTTGTCCGCCGCCATTCCCTCTTCCCGTCCGCTCTGCGCCGCGATTCTCTGGTGAGAGGACTATAGCACTCCTTCAGGGCCTGCGATCAAACGGCTGCGGCGTTTCAGCCGCCCTCCCCGGCGGCCTCGCGGCGGCGGGCCAGGGCGGCGGTGATGCGCGGGCCGAACATCGGCACGAAGAGCACCAGGGCGGCGACGACCAGGATCGCAAAGGTCAACTCGCGCTCCCAGAGGAAGGACCAGCTCTGGTCGTAGATCGCCAGCGCGCGGCGCAGGTTCTCCTCCATCATCTTGCCGAGGATGAAACCCAACAGCATCGGTGCCATGGGGAAGTCGAGCAGCCTGAGCGCCACCGCCGCCACGGCGAAGACCACCATGAGGTGAATGTCGAAGGTGTTGAAAGAGACGAAATAGACCCCGATCAGCGAGAAGAACACGATCAGCGGCAGCAGGATCTGCGAAGGCACCGCCAGGATGCGGGCGATGTAGGGGATCAGCGGCAGGTTTAGGATCAGCAGGATCACGTTGCCGATGTACATCGAGATGATCACCGACCAGAAGACCTCGGGGTTGCGCTCGAAGAGCTGCGGGCCGGGCTGGATGCCGTAGGACAGCAACGCCCCCAGCATGATCGCCGTGGTGCCGGAACCCGGGATGCCCAGGGTCAGCAGCGGCACGAAGGAGCCCGAGCAGGCGGCGTTGTTCGCCGTCTCCGGCGCCGCCAGACCGCGGATCGAGCCCTTGCCGAATTCGGCGCCCTTCTTCGGTCCAGCGAGGCGCTGTTCCATGCCGTAGGCGAGAAAGGAGGCGATGGTCGCCCCGGCGCCCGGCAGCACCCCGACGAAGAAGCCGAGCACCGAGGAGCGGCCGATGACCGGCGCCATCTCCTTGATCTCTTCCTTCTTCAGCTTCATCGAGCCGAGATTCTTCTGCGCCTCCATCTCGCGCTTTCGGTCGGCATCGGTCTTGGGCTTCAGGATCGCCATCAAGGCCTCGGACAGCGCGAAGGTCGCCATCGCCAGCAGCAGGAAGGAGATGCCGTCGTAGAGCGATGACAGATCGAAGGTGAAGCGCTGCACGCCCTGGCCCTGGTCGGTGCCGACCGTCGACAGCATGAGGCCGAGCACCGTCATCAGCAGCGCCTTGACGATGTTGCCCTTGCCAGCGAAGGCGGCGACGGCGGTCAGGCCGAGCACCATGAGGGCGAAATAGTCCGAGGACTGGAAGGCCTTCGACACCACCGCCAGCGACGGCGCGGCGATCAGCAGGAAGATGGCGGCGATGGAGCCGCCGGAGAAGGACGAGTAGGCGGCGATGGCCAGCGCCTTGCCGGCCTTGCCCTGGCGCGCCATGGGATAGCCGTCGAAGGCGGTCGCCACAGTGCCGGCGACGCCCGGCGCGTTGATCAGGATCGACGAGGTTGAGCCGCCGAAGATGGCGCCGTAGTAGACCCCGGCCATGAGGATCAGGCCGGTCGCCGGATCGAAACCGTAGGTGATGGGGATCATCAGCGCGATGGCGGAGATCGGCCCGAGACCCGGCAGCATGCCGATGAAGGTGCCGACGAAGCAGCCGACCGCCACCATCAGGATATTGACCGGCGAGGCCGCCGTGGAGAGGCCCTGGAGAATGCCTTCCATCATCGGCCGAAATCCATGAATTCGGGGAGGGCGGCGACGTAGACGCCAAGAACCTGCGACATCAGCAGCCAGAACAGGACGACCAGGGGAACCGCGGCGCCGAGCAGCACCAGCCAGCGGCGCTCGCCGAGGATCCAATAGCCGCCGATCAGGAACAGGCTGGTGGACAGCAGGAAGCCGGCCGGACGCACCGTCAGGCCATAGGCAACCATGAGCAGGCAGATCAGCGCCGCTTTGCCCCAGAGGAAACCGGCGGCCTCCACCTTGGCGCCGTTACCGGGCCGCAGCAGCAGTATCAGCGACAATACGACGCCCATGACCGAGAGGACCTCGGGAATGGTGCGTGCGGTGAAGGCGGCATCGGCCTGAAACGGCAACAGCCGGATCTCATCGATACGCAGCCAGTAGAAGATGCTGAAGGCCAGCAACAACAGCGCGCCGATACGGTCGCGGGTCAGCATGGCGTTCCCCCCAACAGAAGACCGGGCTTTCTTGTTGTTATTGCCCGCTGGAAACTTCCGATGGAATTCGGGGCCGGAAGCCTGCGCTCCGGCCCCTCCTTCCTCAGTCGGAACTCGCTCGGCCTATCAGAGGAAGCCGAGTTCCTTCATCAGGTCACCGATCTGCTTTTCCTGGGTCTCCAGGAAGCTGACGAACTCGGCATCGGGGTTGTAGATGTTGACCCAGCCGTTGCGGGCACGAATCTCTTCCCACTCCGGGGTGTCGTACATCTTCTTCAGCGCGGCCACGTATTCGGCCTTCTTCTCGGCCGAGATACCCGGCGCCGCGAAGAAACCGCGCCAGTTGACGAACTCGGTGCCCGTGGAGCCGGCTTCATCACAGGTCGGCACGTCCGCCGCCGCGTCGAGACGCTTCGTCGAGGTCACGCAGAGAATCCGCACTTCGCCCTGCTTGGCAAGCTCGATGGCCTCGCCGAAGCCGGTCGACAGCGCCTTGATCTCACCCGAAAGCAGGCCGGCCATGGCCTTGCCGCCGGCGTCGTAGGGGATGTACTTCACGGCCGTCGGCTGAGCGCCGGCGCCCTTCATGACCAGGGCGGCAACCAGGTGGTCCATGCCGCCGGCAACCGAACCGCCGCCGATGGCGACTTTCTTCGGGTCTGCCTTATAGGCCGCAACCAGGCTGCCGAAGTCCGCGACGTCGGAGTCCTTGTTCACGACGATGGCCGCGTAGTCGCCGATGGTCGAGGCGATCGGCGTCAGGTCACGGAACGACTGCGGAAACACCCCCTGCAACGAGCGGATGACGATCGGCGTGGAGTTGACCATCAGGATGTCGTCTTCCTTGCCGGCCGTTTCGATCAGGTGCGCGATGGCCTTGCCGCCGCCGCCACCGGACATGTTCTCGAAGGAAGCCGCGCCGACCAGGCCCGCCTTGGTGAGGGCTTCACCGGTGCCGCGCGCCGTGCCGTCCCAACCGCCGCCGGCGCCGCCGGGGATCAGAAAGTGGATGTCTTTGACGACGGGCTCGGCCTGGGCGGCGCCGGCGCCGAGGGCGGCCGCCATGGCTGCACCCGCAGCCGCCGCGATCACCGCGCGGCGGTTCATGGGAAACTTTCGCATTTTTTCCTCCCAATGCATTATTGACGGGTAGTCACCCGTATTCGTGAGCCATGACCATAGCGCGGGAACCTGTCGTCAACCTGTCGCGCCGCCCTCTCACGCTCTGGGCGCCGGAAAACAGGGCGAAACGTCAACGTGAAGTAGAATGAACGCCGATGCGGCTGTTGCTGGTAGAGGACAACGAGGACTTGGGTGACGCGCTGGGACGCCATTTCCGCGCCGACGGCCACGCGGTGGACTGGGCCCGAACGGCACCGGAAGCCGCCGACTATCTGCGCGCCGAAACCTCGGGCTACGACCTGGTGGTGCTCGACATCATGCTGCCGGGCGGCGACGGGCGGCAGATCCTGCAGCAGATCCGCAACCGCGAGAACGACCTGCCGGTGCTGGTGCTGACGGCCCGCTCCCAGGTGGCCGACCGGGTGCATCTGCTCGACCTCGGCGCCGACGACTACATGACCAAGCCCTTCGATGTGGCGGAGCTCGATGCGCGCTGCCGCGCGGTGGTGCGGCGGCGCCACGGCAAGACCCAGAACCGAATACAGCTGGGCGCGCTCGAACTCGATGCCGCCGCTTCCACCGTCACCGCCGCCGGCCAGCCGCTCGACCTGCGCAGCCGCGAACTGCGCCTTCTGGAGGTGCTGATCGCCTCCCCCGGACAGGTGTTCAGCAAGGCACAGCTGATGGACAAGCTCTTCGGCCTGGCCGAGGACGCCAGCGAGAACGCCATCGAGGTCTACGTCGGCCGGCTGCGCCGCAAGATCCAGGACAGCGGCGTGGTCATCGACACGGTCCGCGGCCTCGGCTATCGCCTGCGCGAAGCCGGCAGAGACGACGGCCGCGAGGAGGGCGGCGCATGAGCGCCACCTGGTCCCTGCGGCGACGACTGCTCGGCCAGCTGCTGCTGGTGTTCTCCGGCCTGGCGGTGCTGCTCTATCTCTCGGTGCAGGCGGTGGCCGGGCGCGCCGCGGACTCGACCCAGGACACTATCCTCGGCGCCTCTGCGATTGCGATTGCCGAGCAGGTGCGTCTGGCCGAGGGCAGCATCACGGTGGACCTGCCCTACGCCGCCCTGGAGATGCTGGGGCTGTCCGGCGAGGACCGGGTGTTCTACCGCATCGCCACCAGCGGCGGCCTGCTCATCACCGGCTATGAAGACCTGCCGAGCGGCGCCCTGCCGCAGCAGGAAGACACCCCGCTGTTCTTCACCACCAGCTATCGCGGCGACACCGTGCGCGTGGCGACGGCGCGCCGCTCGATCCTCACCGGCGGCCAGCGGGAAACGGTGCTGATCAGCGTCGCGCAGACCCGCGAGGCTTTTGGAACGCTGACCACCAACATCGCGCTCTCGGCCGCCGGCGTCGGCCTCGGCTTTCTCGCCTTGGCCGGCCTGCTGGCCTGGATCGCCATCTCCCGCGCGCTCAAGCCGGTACAGGAGATCGAGCGCGCCATCGCCGCGCGCGAAAGCGACGACTTCTCGCCGTTGGAAACCGCCGCCCCGCGGGAGATCGCGCCGCTGGTCGACGCCATCAACGACTTCGTCGAGCGGCTGCGGCAGACCCTCGACACCAGCCAGGAGTTCATCACCGAGGCGGCGCACCGCATCCGCACGCCGCTGGCCGCCCTGAAAGTCCAGGCAGAGGTGGCGCTGAAGGCCGGCGGCGGCCAGGCCAGCGAGGAAAGCCTGCGCCGCATGCTGCGCGCCGCCGACGAAACCTCGCAGCTGACCACCCAGATGCTCTCCCAAGCCATGATTGCCTATCGCGCCGAGCGGGCCGAGCGCCAGCCGCTGTCGCTGGCCGCCCTGGCGCGCACCGCGGCCCGCGACCTTGAAGTGGCGGCGGAGATGCGCGGCATCGACTTCCGTCTCGACCTGGAGGAAGGCGCCGAGATCCTGGGCGACGAGATCGCCCTGCTGGAAGCGATCCGCAACGTCCTCGACAACGCCATCAAGTACGGCCCGCCCGACGACTTCGTGGAGATCACGGTACGTGCCGGCAAGACGCCGGAAATCGCCATCGCCGACCACGGCCCCGGCATTCCCCGCAAGGAGCGCGACCTGGTCTTCGAACGCTTCCGCCGGGGCGGCGCCCAGGAGGGGGCCACGGGTTCCGGCCTCGGCCTGTCCATCGTCCGCCAGGTCATGTTGGCGCATCGCGGCCGGGTGCGCCTGGAAGACAACAAACCACAGGGCCTGCGCCTGCGCCTCACATTTCAGTCGCCGAGGAAACGTGCATGAATCGAACCTCTGTATTTCTCCTGGCACTGCTCGGCATCCTGCTCGCCGACCCTCAAGCCCGGGCCGTCGAGATCGAGGAGCGCCGCAGCTATCCGGCACTCAACGAGGACGCGGCCGCCAGCACCCTGCACATCATCGGCACCACCGAAGCCGAGGTCATGGACGGCCTGGTCCGCGCCTACCGCGCCCTGCACCCGGACATCGCCGTGGTCTACCACCAGGCGACCAGCCGCAGCGTCTACCAGGCGGTCGAGCAGGTCGAGGCCGCCGACGGCGCAAGCTACGACCTGGCCATTTCCTCGGCCATGGACCTGCAGATCAAGCTGGTGAACGACGGCCGTGCGCGCCAGCACCGCTCGGTCGCCACGGCGCGCCTGCCGCGCTGGGCCACCTGGCGCGACCGCATCTTCGGCTTCACCCGCGAGCCGGCGGTAATCGCTTACAATCTCGCCGCCTTCGCCGAGGAGCCGGTGCCGCAGTCGCGCTTCGAACTGGTCAACCTGCTGCGCCGCGAGCCGGAGCGCTTCACCGGGCGGATCGCCACCTACGACCCCAACATCAGCGGCCTGGGCTATCTCTTCGCCACCCAGGACAGCCTGCAGTCGGACACCTATTGGCGCCTGATGGAGATCTTCGGCAACCTCTCGGCGGAACTGTCCTGCTGCTCCGGAGACATGCTGGACCGCCTGGAAAAAGGCGAGATCGCGCTGGCCTATAACGTGCTCGGCTCCTACGCCCAGGCAAGACGCGACGGCGGGGCGCCGATCGGCATCGTGCTGCCGCGCGACTACACCCTGCTGATGGTGCGCAGCGCTCTGATCCCGGCGACCAGCGACGACCCCGGCACCGCCGGCAGCTTCATCGACTTCCTGGTATCGGAAGAAGGCCAGCGCATCATCGAACATGAGGCCTTCCTGAGCCCCTCGCTTCCGGAAGGCGGCGACGGTACCCTGCTTCCCATACGCCTCGGCCCCGGCCTGCTGGTCTATCTCGACGCCCTGAAACGCCGCGCCTTCCTCTCGGAATGGGCCAGCGCCGTCACCGAGCGGCGTTAGAGCTTGGCATCGGGCGTGGAGCCCTTAAATATGCAGGGAACAACCCGGAGCCGCCGATGCATCATCCCTTTGCCGCCCTGAACCGCCGCCGTTTTCTCCAGGGCGGCCTCGCCCTCAGCGCCCTCGGCCTCTCCCTTCCAGCCGCAAGAAGCTTCGCCGCCACGCCCGAGCCGCGGATCATCACCGCCGGGCCCGGCGAGGCCCAGCTGCTGGAAGCTGGCCAGCCGAAGACCCGCAGCTGGCTCTACGACGGCGTCTCGCCCGGCCCGGTGATCCGCGTCCGCCAGGGCGAGGAGGTCAATGTCCGGCTGGTGAACAAGCTTTCCCAGGCGACCACCATGCACTGGCACGGCATCCGCATCGACAACGCCATGGACGGTGTCGCGGGCCTGACCCAAGAGGCGGTGCCGCCGGGCGAGAGCTTCGACTACCGCTTCACCGTCCCCGACGCCGGCACCTTCTGGTACCACCCGCACAACCGTTCCTGGGAACAGGTGGCGCGCGGCCTCTACGGTCTGCTGATCGTCGAGGAGGCGGAGGGCTGGGGCGGCGCCAACCAGGACATCGCCATCGTCGCCGACGACTGGCGGCTCGGCGAGGACGGGCAGATCGACGAGGCCTCCTTCGGCCACATGAGGGACTGGAGCCACGCCGGGCGCCTCGGCAACACGCTCACCCTGAACGGCCAGGACATCCTCGACATCCCGGTCGCCAGCGGCGAGCGCATTCGCCTGCGCCTCAGCAACACCTGTACCGCGCGCATCCTGGAACTGCGCATCGAACACCCAGGGATCTGGTTGGTGGCCGAGGACGGCCAGCCGGTGACGCCACGCGAACTCGACGACGGCTACGTCGCCCTGGCGCCCGGCGAGCGCGTCGATCTGCTGATCGACATGACCCTGGATCCCGGCAGCAGCGCCGCGATCACCGAGGTGAGCGGCGATCAGCGCCTCGTCGCGGGGCATCTGGTCTATCATCCTACGCAGGCGCTCGATCACGTGATGCCGTCGACTGTCCCACCGCCCGCTCTACCCGCCAACCCGCTTTCCACGAAGCTCGATCTCGGCTCGGCCCAGGCCGTCGAGCTGCTGATGGAGGGCGGCGCCATGGGGAACATGGCCCAAGCCCTGCACCAGGGCGAGATGAAGGACATCCGCGAGCTGGTGCGCGCGGGTCTGGTGTGGTCCTTCAACGGCGTCGCAGGCATGACCGACACTCCGCTGCTCACCGCGAAGCTGGGCCGCACCGTCACGATCGACCTGCGCAACGACACCGCCTGGCCGCACGCCATGCACCTGCACGGCCATCATGTGAAGGTTTTGGAGCGCAACGGGCAAGCGACCGGCAACGACGCCTGGAAAGACACCGTGCTGCTCGACCGCCAGGAGAGCGCCAAGGTCGCCTTCGTCGCCGACAACCCCGGCAAGTGGATGATCCACTGCCACATGCTGGAGCACCAGGCCGCCGGCATGGCCACCTGGTTCGCCGTCGAGGCGTAAGGTCATGTCCGAGACGCGGGCCATCAACCTCGCGCTTCAAGGCGGTGGCGCCCACGGCGCCTTCACCTGGGGCGCGCTGGACCGCATCCTGGCCGACGAGCGGCTGATCATCGAGGCGATCAGCGGCACCTCCGCCGGCGCCATGAACGCCGTGGCCGTCGCCGAGGGCCTGATGCGCGGCGGCCGGGAAGGTGCCCGCGCCTGCCTGCGCCGTTTCTGGAAAGCCGTCAGCGAGGCAGGGCAACACAGCCCGATCCGCCGCACGCCCATCGACCTCTTCATGGGCAACTGGAACCTCGACGCCTCGCCGGCCTACCTGTTCTTCGACCTGCTGGGCCGGGTGGCCTCGCCCTACGAGCTCAACCCCCTGAACGTCAACCCGCTGCGCGACCTGGTGGAGGAGCTGATCGACTTCGAGCGGGTGCGTTCCTGCGACAAGATGAAGGTCTTCGTCTCGGCCACCAACGTGGAGACCGGACGGGTGGAGGTTTTTGACCGCCACGAACTGACCGCCGACATGGTGATGGCCTCAGCCTGCCTGCCGCTGGTCTTCCAGGCGGTGGAGATCGACGGGGTGCCTTACTGGGACGGCGGCTACATGGGAAACCCGGCGTTGTTTCCCTTCTTCAACGCCTCACGCTCCAATGACGTGGTGGTGGTTCAGATCAATCCCATCGAGCGCAGGGGCGCGCCGAAGTCGGCCCGCGAGATCCTCAACCGGGTCAACGAGATCACCTTCAATGCCAGCCTGCTGCGCGAGTTTCGAGCGATCCACTTCGTCTCGCACCTGCTCGACGAGGGCAAGCTGGACCCGGCAGAGTACAAACAGGTGCTGGTCCACCGCATCGCGGCGGAGGAGGAGATCAAGCCGCTCGGGGCCTCCAGCAAGCTGAACTCGGAGTGGGCCTTCCTGGAGCATCTCTTCGACATCGGCAGCCGTGCCGCCGAGGGCTGGCTGGCTGAGAACTACCGGCACCTCGGCAAGCGATCGACCGTCGACATCCGCGCCATGTACCAGGGGACGAACGGCTAGCCGTTGTCGCCCTGCATAGGTCCGCCGCGGTGGCGCCGCAGGGAATCGTCACGGTCGATGACGCCGTCCTCGTTGTGGTCCATGCGCCGCACCATCTTGGCGTAGGGCGCCTTGAACTCCTCGGCGGTGACCTGTCCGTCGCCGTCGGCATCGAGGTGCTGGAAGCGGTCGACCATTTTCTCGCGCATGGCGTCGAGCCAGAGCTTCTCGTACTCGGCCAGGGTCAGGGTTTTGTCCCCGTCGGCGTCGAAGCCGCCGAAACGCTCGCTGCGCGTCTGGTCGATTTCCTCCTGGCTCAGCTTGCCGTCACCGTCGGAATCGAAGGATTCCATCATGCGGAACATACGGGACGAGCCGTGGTGCCCGCCGCCGTGCCGCATGCCCTGCTGCATGGCGTGGCGGTCGCCGTGACCTGCACCGTGAAAGCGCATGCCTTGGCCGCCACCGTGGGCCTGCTGCATCATGTGGGAAGAGCCGCCATCACCGGAGTTCCAGCGACTGTCCGCCTGGGCCGACAGCGCGGCGGCCCCGATACCGGCAAGGGTGACAAAAGCGACGGCGAGCTTGGTGGATGTCTTCATGGGGGGATACCTTTCAACCTGCAAGGGGTCAGTCTGCATTGTGCTTCTGCTTGCACTACGCAGCCTTGCCACCGTACATCCCCGCTCCCGGCGGAATTTTTCTGCCGTCCTTTGCGCCTGCCGCAGACCATTGCATGCCGCTTCAAGGGCGCGCAGACTTGGTTCCTATGAACACGCCGCCCTCCAAAGACCCGCTTTTGCAGCCCTACCGGCTGAAGCACCTGACGCTGCGCAACCGCATCCTCTCCACCGCCCACGAGCCGGCCTATTCGGAAGACGGCCTGCCGAAGGAACGCTACCGCCTCTACCACGCCGAAAAGGCCAAGGGCGGCATCGCGCTGACCATGACCGCCGGCTCCGCCGTGGTCGGGCGCGACAGCCCCGAGGCCTTCGGCAACCTGCACGCCTACAAGGACGAGATCGTCCCCTGCCTGAAAGACCTGACCGATGCCTGCCACGAGCACGGCGCGGCGGTGATGATGCAGATCACCCACCTGGGCCGGCGCACCAACTGGAACAAGGCGGACTGGCTGCCGGTACTGGCCCCCTCGCCAATCCGCGAGCCGGCCCACCGCGCTTTCCCCAAGGCGGCCGAGGACTGGGACATCGACCGTATCGTCGCCGACTACGCCGACGCGGCCGAGCGGATGCAGGCCGGCGGCCTCGACGGCATCGAGCTGGAGGCCTATGGCCACCTGCTGGACCAGTTCTGGTCGCCGGCCACCAACAAACGCGACGACGACTACAATGGTTCCCTCGACAACCGCCTGCGCTTCACCTTCCGGGTGTTAAACGCGATCCGCGCAAGTGTCGGCCCGGACTTCATCGTCGGCATCCGTATGGTGGCCGACGAGGACTGGAAACTGGGGCTGACCCGGGCGGAAGGGGTCGAGATCGCCCAGCGCCTGGTGGCGGGCGGGCAGATCGATTTCCTCAACCTGATCCGCGGCCACATCGAGACCGATGCGGCACTGTCGAAGGTGATCCCGGTCCAGGGCAGCCCCGCCGCCCCGCACCTGGATTTCTGCGGCGAGGTGCGGGCAGAGACCCGCTTTCCGGTATTCCATGCCGCGCGCATCGCCGACGTGGCCACCGCCCGCCATGCGGTCGCCGAAGGCAAGCTCGACATGGTCGGTATGACCCGCGCCCATATGGCCGATCCGCATATCGTCAACAAGATCGCCGCGGGCCGCGAGGCGGAAATCCGCCCCTGCGTCGGCGCCACCTACTGCCTCGACCGGCTCTACGAGGGCCACGAGGCGCTCTGCATCCACAATCCCGCCACCGGCCGCGAGGCGAGCCTGCCGCATGTGCTGCGCCCGGCCGCCGAACCGAAGAGGGCCGTGGTGATCGGCGCCGGTCCGGCGGGCCTGGAAGCCGCGCGGGTGCTTTCACTGCGCGGCCACCAGGTGGTGGTCTTTGAGGCCGCGAACGAGCCCGGCGGCCAGCTCCGCCTCGCCGCCCGAGTAGCCCGCCGGCGCGAGATGATCGGTATCGTCGACTGGCGTCTGGCGCGCTGCGAGGACGCCGGGGTGGAATTCCGCTTCAATTCATACGTCGGCGCCGAGGAGGTGCTGGCCGAAGACCCGGGGGTGGTCATCGTCGCCACCGGCGGCCTGCCGAACACCGAAATCCTGGCCGGCGCCGAACTGGCGGTGAGCACTTGGGATATCCTCTCAGGTGACGTCCCCATCGGAGAGAACACCCTGCTGTACGACGACAACGCCGCCCATCCGGGCCTCGCCGCCGCGGAGATGATCGCCGAGAGCGGGGCCGTCCTGGAGATCGTCACGCCGGAGCGCTTCTTCGCCGCCGACGTCGGCGGCCTCAACCACGTCGCCTATGCCCGCTGCTTCGACGAACACGGCACCCGCATCACCATCAACAAACGCGTCCTGTCCGCCGAGCGCAACGGCAACCGTCTTAGGGTGACGCTGGGCTCCGACTACGCCGGCAAGCGCGAGACCCGCGAGGTCGACCAGCTGGTGGTCGAACACGGCACCCTGCCCCTGGACGATCTTTATTTCGACTTGAAGCCCCTGAGCGCCAACCTCGGCGCCGTCGACTACGACGCGCTGCTGGCCGGCAACCCGCAAAGCGTCACGAAAAATCCGGAGGGCAAGTTCCGCCTCTACCGCATCGGCGATGCCGTCTCCAGCCGCAACGTCCACGCCGCCATCTATGACGCCCTCAGGCTCTGCAAGGATATCTGAAGGCGCGGCCTTCATGACCTAGCCGTTTGTGAAAGTTGGGGAACCTGACGGTAGCTCACACAACGACCCCCGGAACCCAGAGGGTTTCGGGGACGTCATTGCGAAGAGACTACCTCCTGCAGAGGAAATACGGCCGGTCCGCTTCCGGCATCAATCCGGACGATGCGATCTAGCTGTCGCTGGTCTCAGAAGTGCCATTCCCGGACTCTTGCACTATATGCCACCTCAGCGAGACAGAAGCGCGGAATGCGGGCCGCCTGGCGCCCCCCATTCTCGCGTTGCTGGATGGCGTCAGCTCGAACTCTCCTTGGGGGCGCGCGCCGGTGCGGCGGGCGGCGTGACGGATGGCCTGTCGGCCGGCGTCGTAGGTGGAGGCGCTGCGGCTGCCGCCCGCTTTATGACAACGACCTTCTTCGCGGCCGGCGCCTTTGTTTTCCGCGCGGCTGTTTGCTTCGCGACCGGCGCCTTTGTTTTCCGCGCGGCTGTTTGCTTCGCGGCCGGCGCCTTTGTTTTCCGTGCGGTTGTTTGCTTCGCGGCCGGCGCCTTCGTTTTCCGCGCGGCTGTTTGCTTCGCGGCCGGCGCCTTCGTTTTCCGTGCGGCTGTTTGCTTCGCTGCCGCCTTGGCGACCTTCTTCTTGGATTTCTCGGGCGAGGCGGCGGTCAGCGCGCCCGCGACCTTCTTCAACGCCGCGCCGAAAGCCGAGAGCTCGCGCGCGGTGGCCTTGCCCAGGCTCGACAGCTCCTTGCGCGAGGCTTTCTGGTGCTTGCGGATTTCCTTGCGCACCGCCTTCATGCGCTTGCGCACGTCTTTCGAGGCGAGCCCCTGTGCTACCGCCTCCTCGACACTCTCGACCGCCTTCAGCGCCTGAGCGCTGGCGCCACGAATGCTGGTGTAGTGCGTACTGGCTGCCTCTTCGAGATTACGCAGCTGTGCTTCTATCTGGTCTCGCAAGCCACTCGCAGTGACCGGCGCTTGCTTTTTCTTATTCTTTCTTGCCTTTGCCTTAGCCATGGTCTTTTCGTCCGTTCCGTTCGAGTTTCGGCCAACACCAGCCAGGACGTCGCCTTGCTTCCGTGAAGATCACCGAACTGCATTGGTCGCAAGCTCGCGCCTTTCGTGGATTTTTCGTTGAGGTGGGGCAACTCACCCTGATCGGCAGTTGGATCACCTCTAGTCCGATACCCTAGCTTAGGCGACTTCAGAATCATTGATCTGGCGCAGTTTGGTTGGATTGCCGGATCTTTTTGGGCAATCGAACGGGATCTCTGATCCTGACAAGCACCATTTGCGATCGTTGAAGGTATCGTTCAGACATTACTGCTTCGGGTCACAAGGTGCCTTCGGGCAGGCGGTCCACTTACTTCCGGTCGCCGCTTCCTAGCTGAAGTTTGAAGCACCGCCGCCGGTCTATGTCAGCTTACTGCTGAGGAGCCGTCCGCAGCATCAGGAGCAGTCATTGCCCGGCGAGCCGAGTTCAATTGTCGAGGTCTTGGAGCTGAAGCAATCGCTTAACCTGGGGCACCTCGCCGACGCCCGTATGGAATTTCTGAGCGGCGATCGCCATCGCCAATTCGGTTACAAAGGCAAATCGCGCTGAAACTGGGTTTCTTTCATCCGACGTGAAGTCAGAGATCATGGCCCCGATGATGAAGGGTGATAGGAACGTGTCCACCATCGGGATGTCGGTCGTGTAGGATTTTCCCTCCCCCGGTCCAGCAGCCGAACTTGCGAAGCCTTCCACGCTCCAGCTCGCCAGCTGCTCCCCCTCCATCGAATAGAGTCGAAACCCGAAGCCGATCGTCATTTTGAGCAGAACATAACCGAAGCCGCGCGGATTGGTACTCCCATAGAAGGGAGTGATCTCGGTGAAATACGGCTCGATGACTGCATCGAGTTCCAGATCAGTCGCATCAAAGGGAGGAATGTTCTCCACGGCCACGGTCTCCGAGAACGACAGTGCAAACACGCGTTTATAGAGTTCTACGCTCGGTTCGCCGATTCGAAACGTGTAGGTCTCAATGTATTGCTTCTCCAGAACTTCTTCACGGGCGCGAAAGTCGGAACTGTAGTATACACCGATGCGCAAGGGCAGCGGATCTACCACCGCACTCGGGCGCGGCGCGTCAATAGGTGGTGCTAAGGAACACCCTCCTTGCAACAGCAGAACCGGGAAAGCGGCGATCGCCCAGACCGCCATGATTAGGCACGAGGAAAACTTTGCGGTAGTAAGACCTCGTCGGGATGCTCTAGTCACGCCGACCTCCACTCATGCGAGATGTATGCACAATTAGCCTAGCACCCTCCAGTGGATGTGTTGCCAATGGATGAGCGCTTCGGGTCAATCCGCGACTTTTCTGCGGCGCTCCAGACCTTCCGCTTCTGGCGTAACTTCAGACGCAGCCTGTTGGCGCCTCACACCCCAAGGCACTTCGCCTCAGTCTGCGGTCACTCCGCGGCCTGCGTCCCGCGGGCGCGGTCGACAACTGGGTTCTCCAGCGCGCCGATGCCGCGGATTTCCACCCGCACGCGGTCGCCGTGCACCATATAGCGCGGCGGCTTGAAGCCGATGCCGACGCCCGCCGGGGTGCCGGTGGCGATGACGTCGCCGGGCAACAGGGTGATGCCCGCCGACAAGGTCTCGATGATGGTCGGCACGTCGAAGATCAGCAGCCCGGTGTTGGAGTCCTGGCGCTTCTCGTCGTTCACATAGGTGCTGACCGGCGTGTCCGAGAGGTCGATCTCCTCGGCGGTCACCGCCCAGGGGCCCATGGGGCAGAAGGTGTCCTGCGACTTGCCGATCAGCCACTGGCTGTGACGGCCCTGCAGGTCGCGCGCGGTGACGTCATTGACGATGGTATAGCCCCAGACGTGGTCGAGGGCCGCCGCCTTGGTGATGCCGCGCCCGCCCTTGCCGATGATGACGGCCAGTTCGACCTCGTAGTCGAGCGAGGCATCGACGGCGGAATCCATGACGATGGCTTCGCCCGCCGCGATCACCGATTCGGGCACCTTGGAGAAGATGATCGGCACCTTGGGCACCGCGCCGGCGGCGGCGCTGGAATCGAAGCCCGAGGAGGCGAACTCCTCGGCATGGTCGTAGTAGTTCTTGCCGACGCAGAAAACGTTGCGGCGCGGCCGCGGGATCGGCGCCTCCAGGGTAATGTCGGAGAGCGCAATGGGATCGCCGGTCTCCGGCGGCGGCAGACCCGCGTCGACCAGCCGCGCCAGGGCTTCGACGCCGCGTTCGGCGTGGATGCGCTCCAGGGCGAAGGGGCGGATATGGCCCTCCGACTCGTCAAGCTGCCCGACCAGGCGTTCGCCATCCCGGCGAAATGTGCCAACCTTCACGTCATCCTCCCTAGATACGCTTCTTCCATTCGATGGGTTAGTCCGGCGGCGCCGACAGACTGCAGTTCAGGTTGCGCAGCCGCCCGTCATCCAGACCATAGACCAGGCCATGCACCTTCAGCGGCAGCCCTTCTTTCCAGGTGTCCTGGACAACCGGCGATTCGGCCACGCGCTGCACCTGCGCCAGGACGTTCAACTCGCAAAGCCGGTTGAGGCGTTTGCGCTCGTCGGTCAGCCGATCGAGTTCTGCCGTCCAGCGCTTTGCGGTGTCGCGAATCGGCTGCAGCCAGTGGTCGATCAGGCCATGACGCGCGCCGTCGACCGCGGCAGCGATGCCGCCGCAGCCATAGTGGCCGCAGACGATGATCTCGCGCACATGCAGCGATTCGACGGCGAACTGGATCACCGACAGCGCGTTCAGGTCGGCCGGGTGCAGCAGGTTCGCCACGTTGCGGTGAACGAAGACCTCGCCCGGCTCCAGACCCGCGATGACATTGGCGGGCACGCGGCTGTCCGAGCAGCCGATCCAGAGGTAATGCGGCCTCTGGATTTCCGAGAGGCGTTTAAAATAGTCCGGATCCTGCGCAACCCGCTCGGCCGCCCAGTCGGCATTTTGTTTCAGCAAAGGATCGACCAAGACACCCCCTCTCCCGAGGTCCAGCGCCCGGGAAGCCGCAAAGAGTTCTGCAAGAACGCAGACTCAGATTAGCCTTTCTGCCCCAGACGATCCAGCAGGCGCAAGAGGTCGCGCCGTTCTTTCTCGCTGAGGCCGGCCAGAATCTCGTCGGAGATCGTCGGCCCGATGGCGATCAGCTCGCGCGCCAGCTCGTGCCCGTCGCGGGTCAGCTGCACCAGGCGGCGGCGGCCGTCGGCGGGATCGGTGCGCACCGCCACCAGGCCGCGCTGGGCCAGGCGCTGGACCACGCCCAGCACCGTGGCCGGGTCCATGGCGACGAGGCCGCCCAGTTTGGTCTGCGCGATCTCGCGCCGCTCCAGCAGCATCGCCAGGACCGAGAACTGCTGCGGCGTCAGGTTGCGATCGCCGACCTTCGACTGGAAGACCTCGCTGGCGTACTGGTGGGCGCGGCGCAGCACGAAGCCGATCTGCCGGTCCAGCCGGTAGTCCACCGTCTGTTCATTTTCCTCGGCTGGGGGGCTTTCCGCAGGGGGCGGCGCTGGCGGCATCAGGCGACCTCCGCCAGGGTTTCGGCGGGCGGCGTGTTGCGCGAACGCCCGCAGCGCACCACCCCGTCGATGATCACCATGGAGATGCCCGGCAGGTCGCCGAGACGCAGCGAGTCGAGAATGTCCTTGCCGGCGGTGTGCTGGGCCCGGTCCATGATGACGAAGTCCGCCGCCCGGCCGACCTCGATCAGGCCGCAGTCGAGCTCGCGCATCCGGGCGGTGTTGCCGGTGGCAAAGCAGATCACGGTTTCCGCCGACACCTCGCCGATGGAGGACAGCAGCGAGATCATGCGCAGGATCCCCAGCGGCTGCACGCCGGAGCCGGCCGGCGAATCGGTGCCGAGGATAATGCGCTCCGGCTGGCCCAGTTCCATGGAGGTGCGCATGGCATAGAGCCCGGCCAATTCGTTGCCGTTGTGGACGATCTCCACCGCGCGGCCGCAGCTCTCGCAGAGGCAGCGGATCTGGTCCAGCGGCAGGGCGGTGTGGCCGCCGTTGATGTGGCCGATGACGTCGGCGTCGGCCTCCAGCACCACGTCGGCATCGATGAGACCAGAACCGGGGATCGACGGCCCGCCGGTGTGAATGGTGCTCTGGATGCCGTACTTGCGCGCCCAGGCGACCATCTGCTTGGCCTCGTCGCCCTGCTTGACGCCGCCGAGGCCGACCTCGCCGAGCAGCTTCACCCCGGCCTCGGAAAGCTCCTTGAAGTCCTCCTCCACCATGCCCGTCTCAAGGACCGGCGCGCCGGCATGGACCTTCACGCCGGCGGGCCGCAGGTTGGAGAAGCTGCGCTGGGCGGTGATCGCCAGGGCCTTCAGGCCGACGATGTCCTTGGGCCGCCCGGGCAGGTGAACCTCACCGGCGGAGATCATCGTCGTGACGCCACCGTTGAGAAAGGAGTCGATCCAGCTGATCTGGTTCTGGCGCGGCGTCCAGTCGCCGAAGACCGGGTGCACGTGGCTGTCGATCAGGCCCGGCGCGACAGTGGTGCCCTTGGCGTCGACGGTCTTGGCGGCGCCGGAGGTGCCGACCTCCGCGGCCTTGCCGACCTCTGCGATGCGGCCGTCGACCACCACGATGGTATCGGCATCGAGGATCGGCTTCTCCAGATCCCCGGACAGCAGCAGGCCGATGTTCTTGATCACCAGTTTCTCGCTCATCGTTTCTCTCCCATTGCCCGTCAAACCGCCAGATACTGCTGACGGATCTCGGCGTTGCCTTCCAGCTCCGCCATGGCGCCCTCGTAACGGATGCGCCCGGTTTCGATCACATAGGCCCGGTCGCTGACCAGCGCGGCGAAGTAGAGGTTCTGCTCGGACAGCAGCACCGGAATGCCCTGGGCCTTGATTTCCTTCACCACCTTGATGATCTGCTCCACCACGACCGGCGCCAGGCCCTCCGAGGGTTCGTCGAGCAGGATGCAGCCGGGATTGCCCATCAGCGTGCGGGCGATGGTCAGCATCTGCTGCTCGCCGCCGCTCAGCGTTCCGGCCAGGCGGTGGCGCGCCTCGGCCAGGTTGGGGAACAGCTCGAAGAGATCCTCCACCTTCCAGGTTCTTGTGCCCTCGCGCGGCGGCTGCTGACCGCAGTCCAGGTTCTCCTGCACCGTCAGGCGGGTGAAGATGCGGCGCTCCTCGGGCACATAGCCGATGCCGCGCCTGGCGATGCGGTTCGGCGGCTCGCCCAGAATCTCCGCACCGTCATAGGAGATGCTGCCCTGAGGAACTCGCACCATGCCCATGATCGACTTGATGGTGGTCGACTTGCCGGCGCCGTTCCTGCCCACCAGCACGACGATCTCTCCCTTGGACAGGGTCAGCGAAACGTCCGCCAGGATGTGCGCCTGGCCGTAGTATCCGTGGATGCCCCTGACTTCCAGCATCGTCCCGCTACTCCTGCCCGCCGTAGATCTGACCCTCGCCGAGGTAGGTCTTGAGGACCAGGGGGTCGTTGCGGATCTGATCGGCGTTGCCCTCGGCGATCGGCTCGCCACGGCTCAGCACGATGATGCGGTCGGCGTGGCCGAAAACGATGTCCATATCGTGCTCGGTGAACAGCACGGCGACGCCCAGGTCGTGCGCGAAGCGCGCGGCCAGGCCCATGAGTTCGACCCGCTCGCGCGGCGCCATGCCCGCCGTCGGTTCGTCCATCAAGAGAACACGCGGATTGTTGCCCAGCGCCACCGCCAGCTCGACCCGTTTCAGATCGCCATAGGCGAGCACGCCGCAGGGCCGGTCCGCCTGCGCCGCCATGCCGACCAGATCGAGCAGTTCCAGCGCCTTGTCGCGGTGGCGGTTGACGGCGTTCCTGGTGAAGGAGAACAGCTCGCGGGCCTGACTCATCAGCACCATGGCGACGTTTTCGGCCACGGTCATGGAGGGAAAGGTCGCGGTGATCTGGAAGGTGCGGCCGACGCCGCGCCGCCAGACCGCGGCCGGGGACAGGCCGACCAGTTCCTCGCCGGCCAGCTTCACGCTGCCCCGGTCGGGACGGATCTGGCCGTTCAGCATGTTGAAACAGGTGCTCTTGCCGGCCCCGTTGGGCCCGATCAGAGCCAGCAGTTCGCCCTCGGCGACATCGAAGCTGACATCGTTCACCGCCTGTACACCGCCGAAGGCCTTGCTGAGGCTGTTCACCGAGAGACTGGGCCGCGAGGCTGCGTTGACTTCGGCGAGGCTCATGCCTGTTGCTCCTTCGCCGGGTTCGCGGCCTGCCGGTCGCCCGGCGTCGCCTCCAGCTTCATGAAACGGCCGAGGTAGTGGCGTGCGGCGCCACCCAGACCTTGCGGGAACAACAGCACCAGCGCGACGATGGTGAGGCCGACCAGCAGGCGCCAGTATTCGAAGCCGATGAGCTGGTCGTGCAGATAAGTGAAGGCCGCGGCGCCGACCACCGGCCCGGTCAGCGACTCCACGCCGCCGAGCAACACCATCAGCAACGCATCGAAGGACCGCGGGATCGACATCTCGTCGGGAAAGACCGAACCCTTGGAAAAGGCGAAGAGCCCGCCGGCCAGGCCCGCCATGGCACCGGCGAAGACGAAGGCGGCCAGGTGCTGGCGTTTGATGTCGATGCCGATGGCGGTGGCGCGCAGCGCCGAATCCCGGGTCGCGCGCAGGCCGTAGCCGAAGGGGGCGAAGACCACCCGGCGGATCAGGAAGATGCCGGCCAGGGCGACGACCAGGGCGATGTAGTAGTAGGTGATGCTGCCGGAAGCCCAGGCCGAGGGCCAGATGCCGAGCAGACCGTCGTCGCCGTTGGTGACATCGGACCACTGGAAGACGATCGACCAGGCGACCTGCGCGAAGGCCAGGGTCAGCATGGCGAAGTAGACGCCGGAGAGGCGTACGCAGAACCAGCCGATAACCAGGGCCAGCAGCCCGGCGCCGAGCGGTGCCAACAGCAGCGCCAGCTCGAAAGGAGTGGCGGCGTAGGTCACCAGCAGGGCGGCCGCATAGGCACCGCCGCCGTAGAAGGCGGCGTGGCCGAAGGATACCAGACCGCCGGTGCTCATGAGGAAATGCAGGCTGGTGGCAAAGAGCGCCAGGACCAGGATGTCGGTGATCAGCACCAGGATGAAGTCGTCGGTGAATACCGGCGTCACAGCCAG
>CAJHXP010000243.1_pt1 | contig 27016 bp, 26 predicted proteins | sample 9198551 | NCBI WGS metagenome assembly CAJHXP01 (sample SAMEA7708297, study PRJEB35096) | sediment metagenome | biome: marine neritic benthic zone biome [ENVO:01000025]; feature: sediment [ENVO:00002007]; material: shallow marine sediment [ENVO:03000034] sea grass bed [ENVO_01000059] ... | reverse complement strand
GCCGCCTTCTTCGTCTGGGACTACGGCACCAAGCACGGCAACATCCAGGTGCTGGGGGCGCTGTCCTACGCCGCGCCGCTGCTCTCCACCCTGGTCCTCATCGCCTTCGGCCAAGCCGAGGCGACCTGGGCGGTGGCTCTCGCCTGTCTGCTGATCGTCGCCGGCGCGGTGCTGGCCTCCAAGGAAATGCTGCGTCGGCGCAGCCGCGCAACAGACTAGTGCTTGTCGCGGGGTGTCGGTCGCCAGTCCGGCGACGCCATCTCGAATCCCTCGAAATGGAAGGCCGGCGCCACGGTGCAGCCGACCAGGGTCCAGGCGCCCAGGCTCTCGGCGCTCTGCCAGGCCTTCGCCGGCACCACGATCTGCGGGCGCTGGCGGGCGGCCAACTCCGGGCCCAGCACCCGGGCTTCCGCGTCGTGGCTGTTCTCGGAAATCGTCAGCACCAGCGGCGCGCCGGCGTACCAGTGCCAGACCTCCGCCGCGTCGACCCGGTGCCAGTGTGAAGTTTCGCCGGCCTGCAGCAGGTAGTAGATCGCCGTGGAGGCCGCGCGGTCGCCGCCGACCGTCTGGCTGTCACGAAAGGTCTCGCGGAAGTGGCCGCCCTCGGGATGGGGCTGCAGGCCGAGTTTGCGGATGATGGCCGCTGCATCCATTTTGACCGTCGCTTCCGTCATGCGCATTCCTTTCTCACTGAAAGCCCCCGTTAACCTATTGTTAGTCATAGCAGATCTCTCTGTCGCGTGGCGGAGGTCCCTGTGTTAAGTTATCCACAGCATGTGGCATGATGTTGTCGATCTGCGGGAATTCTACGAAACCCGCCGTGGCCAGGTGGCGCGCCATATGGTGCGCCGCGCGGTGCGTTCCGTCTGGCCCAATGTGAAGGGCCAGAGCCTGCTCGGGCTCGGCTTTGCCACTCCCTATCTGCGTCAGTTCAAGGGCGAAGCCGAACGCGTCACCGCCTTCATGCCCGCCACCCAGGGCGTCATGCACTGGCCGCCGGAAGGCCCCGGGCTGGTCAGTCTGATCGATGAGACTGACCTGCCGCTGCCCGACTACTCGGTCGACCGGGTGCTGCTGGTGCACGGCCTGGAGAACAGCGAGTCCATGAGCGCGCTGCTGCGCGAGATCTGGCGGGTGCTGACCGGCGACGGGCGCCTGCTGGTGGTGGTGCCGAACCGCCGCGGTCTCTGGGCGCGCTCCGACCGCACGCCGCTCGGCTGGGGCCATCCCTACAGCGGGGCGCAGCTCTCGCGGGTGCTGCGCGACAATATGTTCACGCCGACCCGGACCGAGCGGGCGCTCTACGTGCCGCCGCTGCGCAACTTCACCCTGCTGCGCTCCGCCCCGGCCTGGGAGCGCATGGGCGCGCGCCTCTTCCCGACCTTCTCCGGCGTGGTGATGATCGAGGCCGGCAAGCAGCTCTACGCCGGCTCCCTGAAACCGGCCAAGCGCAAGAAGCTGTCCCGCCCCGTGGTGGTCTCCCTGCCGCAGGCCGCCGGACGCCTCAGCCGCAATCCCTCCACCAGCGACAACTAGCGACCCTTTCCAGGACTATCGCCCCCGCCAGCACCGCGTTGGGCTCAGGCGGTGACGACGTTGCGGGGGCGGCCGGCGACGTAGGCTTCGATGTTGTCGATCAACTGGTCGCTCAGCGTCTGGATGGCTTCCTGGCCGGCCCAGGCGACGTGCGGCGTCAGGATGAAGTCGGGCCGGTCCATCAATGCCATGAAGGGGTGGTCGGCGGGGATCGGCTCCTGGGTCACCACGTCGAAGCCGGCGCCGGCGATCTGCCCAGCCTTCAGCGCTTCGGCCAGGGCCGCTTCGTCGACCAGGCCGCCGCGCGCGGTGTTGATGATCAGCGGGCGCTTCTGCATGGCGGCGAACTCCGCCGCGCCGATCAGGTTGCGGGTCTGCGGCATCAGCGGGCAGTGCAGGGTGATGACGTCGCTCTCGGCGATGATCGTCTCGAAGGGCGTGTAGAGAGGGCCCATGCCCTCGGTTCCCTTGTAGGACGAGAAACGCACCTCCATGCCGAAGGCCTCGCCGAGGCGCGCCACCGACTTGCCCAGGGCGCCGTCGCCGATGACGCCGAGCACCTTGCCCTGCAGGTTGAAGATCGGGAAGTCGAAGAAGCAGAACTGTCCCGCCTCCGCCCAGCGCCCCGCGGCCACTGCGCTGTGAAACGGCGCGACGGAGCGCATGAGGGAGAGGATCAGGGCGAAGGTGTGCTCCGGCACGGTGGCGGTGGCATAGCCGCGGATGTTGCAGACCGTGATGCCGCGTTCCTTGCAAGCGGCCAGGTCGATGACGTCGGTGCCGGTGGCCGCGACGGCGATCAGCTTCAGATCGGGAAGTTGCGCCAGAGTGTCGGCGCGCAGCGGCACCTTGTTGGTGACGACGATCTCGGCGCCCTCGGCCCGTTCGGCAACCTCATCTGGCGCGCTGCGCGGATGCTCCTGCCAGTCGTGCGGGAAGGCGGGCTTCCGCACCGTGACCGCCGCCGGCATGGTCTCGCGGTCCAGAAACACGATGCGGCGCGGGCCGTTGTTGTCGCCGGTGCTGTTGGTTGTCGTCATGGCAAACGTCTCCTCCTGCGGTCTTGCGGCCGCGCCGCAGGCACTTTCCGCTGGGATTTTGGAATCCGCGTGGCCCGTGCCCTAGTCCTTCTTCAATCTGAAGATCGCCTTCTCGCCGAAGAGGTTGGCGAGCCGGGGGTTGGTCAGGCCGGCGCGGTGCTCGCGGTCGTTCAGCACCAGGGCCTCGTCGATCTCGACACCGCAGTCGCCGCAGAGTGCGATGAAATCCTTCACCGTGCAGAGATGAATGTTGGGCGTCTCGTACCAGGGCTCCGGCAGGGCCTCGGTGACCGGCATGCGGCCATGCAGCAGCAGGCTCAGGCGGACCCGCCAGTGGGCGAAATTGGGGAACGACACGATGGCATGGCGGCCGATGCGCACCATCTGCTCGACCACCTGGCGCGGGTCGCGGGTGGCCTGCAGCGTTAGGCTCAAGATCGCATAGTCGAAGGCGCCCGTGGGGTACTCCCTGAGGTCGGTGTCGGCGTCGCCCTGGATCACCGAAAGGCCGCGGCCCACGCAGGCGTTGACGTTGCGCTGCGACAGCTCCATGCCGCGCCCGGTGACGCCGCGGACCTGGGTCAGGTGCTCCAGCAGCGCCCCGTCGCTGCAGCCGATATCCAGCACCCGGCTGCCGGGTTTCACCATCTCGGCGATGAGACGCAGATCGGCGCGCAGTTCCGGGCGCGTCGCCGTGCGGCTGCCGCCGGCCGGATTGGGGGTATCAAGCGGGTTCATCGGGCGTTCAGGCCGCGATGCTCGGCACAGCCGGAGATGAAGCCGGTCAGGGTTTCGCGGAATTCCGGCTCGTCTAGCAGGAAGGCATCGTGCCCGGCATCGCTGGCGATCTCGACGAAGCTGACGTCGGCGGCCACCGCGTTGAGGGCATGGACGATGTCGCGGTTCTCCGAGGTCGGGAACAGCCAGTCGCTGGTGAAGGAGACCACGCAGAAGCGCACCGGCGTATCGCGGAAGGCGTTGGCCAGCTTGCCGCCGTGCTCCTCGGCCAGGTCGAAGTAGTCCATGGCCCGGGTAATGTAGAGGTAGGAGTTGGCGTCGAAGCGCTGGACGAAGCTGGCGCCCTGGTGGCGCAGGTAGCTCTCGACCTGGAAATCCGCCTCGAAGCCGAAGGTCAGGTTGTTACGGTCCTGCAGCCGGCGTCCGAACTTGCGGTGCAGCGCCGGCTCCGAGAGGTAGGTGACGTGCGCGGTCATGCGGGCGACGGCGAGGCCTCGGTCCGGGTTTTTGCCCTCGGCCAGGTAGCGCCCGCCGCTCCAGTCGAGATCGGCCATGATCGCCTGGCGGCCGACCTCGTGGAAGGCGATGTTCTGGGCGGTGTGGCGCGCCGCGGTGGCGATGGGCACAGCGGAAAAGACCTTTTCCGGATAGGCCACGGCCCACTGCAGCACCTGCATGCCGCCCATCGAGCCGCCGGTGACGCAGAACAGTTTTTCGATGCCCAGATGGTCGATCAGCAGTTTCTGGGCGCGCACCATGTCGGCGACGGTGATCACCGGGAAATCCAGCGCCCAGGGCTCGCCGGTGGCGGGGTTGACCGTCTTTGGGCCCGTCGAGCCCATGCAGCCGCCCAGAACGTTCACGCAGATCACGAAGTAGCGCTCGGTGTCGAGCGGCAGGCCGGGTCCGACCATCTCGCACCACCAGCCGGGCTTGCCGGTTACCGGATGCACCCCGGCCGCGAACTGGTCGCCGGTCAGGGCATGGCAGACCAGAATGGCGTTGGACTTGTCGGCGTTCAGCTTGCCGTAGGTCTGGTAGGCGAGGGTGAAGGGCCCCAGGGCGACGCCGCAGTCGAGCATCAGGGGCGTGTCGCGGCCGAATTCCATCGTCAGGCCACGCTGCGCCGCTGTTTGCGGACTGTCTGCCACCGTTCCCGGGTGGTCTATCACCATTGACTAAGTCCTCACCCCACCCAAATTCCCGGGCCCGACTTTCGATTGTCGGCACGAAAAGTCAGCGCCCGCCCGGTCGCCCCGGTCCGGGGCTGCCCGGAGCCCTTTAGCTAGGGAGGCAGGACGGTGCCTGTCAACGCTTTCTTGCCCATGGCGGACCCTCGCTGTGGTATTGGCCGGCGCTCAGGTTTTCTTTGATTTTACGCGACCTAGCGACTATCAGTAGCTCCGCTTGGGCTGCAGGTATCGGGGCCAAATGTCTGACAAAATGCCATCCCTGGACGATTTACGTCATCAGATCGACGAGATCGACAACGACATCCACGACTTGCTCATGCGCCGCACCGAGCTTGCGCGCAAGATCGGCCTGGCCAAGGGCAACAATGCCGTGTTCATGCGTCCCGGCCGCGAGGCCCGGGTGTTGCGCCGTCTGGTCGCGCGCCACGAGGGTTCCTTCCCCAAGCCGGTGATCACCCAGATATGGCGTGAAATCATCTCCGTTTTCACCCGCCTGCAGGGCCCCTTTGCGGCGGCCGCCTTCGCGCCGGAACAGGGGCCGGACCTGTCCGGCCTGACTCGCGATCACTTCGGTTCCCTGACCCCGATTGCCCGCTACGGTTCTGAAATGGGCGTGCTGCGCGCGGTGAGCGGCGGCAAGGCGAACATCGGTGTCCTGCCGTTGCCGGAGGCCGACCGTGGGACCCCCTGGTGGCCCAAGCTGGCGCGCAGCGGCAAGGCATCGCCCAAGATTATCGCCCGCCTGCCTTTTGCCCCGCTCAAGGGTACCCGCAGCGAAAACCCGCAGGCAGTGGTGGTTTCCCTGGCCGAGCCGGAAGAGAGCGGTGACGACCACGGCTACCTGATCGTCGAGCTGGACGAGGCAGTCTCGCGCGGCGCGCTGAAGACCCTGTTGTCGGATGCGGGCTTCCAGGTTTGCGACATTCAGGCCTGGGTCGATTCCCCGGACCGCACCCTGCATTTGGTAGAGGTCGAGGGCTTCCTGGCCGGCGACGACCCGCGCATCGACAGCTTGATGGAAGAGGCCGAGACGGTGAAGCAGGCCTGGTCGGTGGGCAGCTTCGCCGTACCGCTGACGATCGAGGACCTGGCGACCAGGCCACGAGAACCGTCATGAGCGTCACGCCGCGCCCGGGCATACTGGATGTCGCGCCCTATGTCGGCGGCGAATCGAAGGCGAGCGGCGTCAATCGGGTGATCCGCCTGGCCTCCAACGAAAATCCGCTGGGCCCCAGTCCTCAGGCGATCGCCGCCTACGAGGCCGAGAAGAACCAGCTGCACCGCTACCCCGACGGCGGCGCCAAGGAGCTGCGCCAGGCAATCGCCGAGAGCGAAGCCCTGGACGTCGAGCGCATCGTCTGCGGGGCCGGCTCCGATGAGCTGATCGGTCTGCTGGTGCGGGCCTATGCCGGGCCGGGCGACGAAGTGCTCTACAGCGAGCACGGCTTCCTGATGTATCCGATCTCCGCCAAGACCGCCGGGGCGATCCCGGTGGCGGCGCCGGAGGCGAACCTGACCGCCGACGTGGACGGTCTGCTGGCGCGGGTGACCGCGCGCACGCGCCTGCTGTTCCTGGCCAATCCCAACAATCCGACCGGCACCTACATCTCCGAGTCTGCGCTGCGGCGCCTGCACAAGGGGCTGCCGGACCATGTTCTGCTGGTCGTCGACGCCGCCTATGCCGAGTACGTCACGGCGCCCGACTACCCGCAGCCGGCGGCCATGGTGGAGGCGGCGGATAACGTCGTCATGCTGCGCACCTTTTCCAAGATTCACGGCCTGGCGGCGCTGCGCCTGGGCTGGGCCTACTGCCCGCCCGCGGTGGCCGACGTGCTGAACCGGGTGCGCGGGCCCTTCAACGTCAGCCAGGCGGCCCAGGCCGCCGGGATCGCCGCGGTGCTCGACCGCGACCACGTGGCGCGCTCCGTCGCCCATAACCAGACCTGGCTGGCCTGGTTCGCCGAGGCCGTGACCAAGGCCGGCATCGAGGTGCTGCCCAGCGCCGGCAACTTCGTGCTGCTGCGCTTCGCCGGCGGCACGGCCCAGGCCGAGGCGGTGCTCGCCGAGACCAAGCGCCAGGGTATCCTGCTGCGCGGCATGGCCGGCTACGGCCTGCCCGACTGCCTGCGCGTCACCATCGGCACTGAAGAGGAGATGCGGGCCACCGCCGAGGCGCTGAGCGAGGCCGTGCAATGAGTACCCCCGCCACAGCGCCGCTGTTCCAGAAGGTCGCTCTGCTCGGCGCCGGCCTGATCGGCTCGTCGCTGGCCTGGGCGATCCGCGAACGTGGCTTGGCGCCGCACATCGCGGCCTACTCGCGCCGCGCGGAGACGAGAGAAACCATCGAGGCGATTGGCTTCGCCAACTCCGTGCACGGCGACCCGGCGGCGGCGGCAAAGGACGCCGACCTGGTCATCTTCTGCGTCCCGGTCGGCGCCAACGAGGCGGTGGCCGCTGCGGTCGGACCGCATCTGGCGCCGGGCGCCATCGTCACCGACGTCGGCTCGGTGAAGCAGGCGGTGATCCGCGACATCGGTCCCTACCTGCCCGAGGGCGTCGAGTTCATTCCCGGCCATCCCATCGCCGGTACCGAGCATTCCGGGCCGGAGGCCGGCTTCGGCGACCTCTTCGAACAGCGCTGGTGCATCCTGACGCCGCCGCCCGGCACCGCCGAGGCTGCCGTCGCCAAGCTGAAAGCCTTCTGGGAGCGCTGTGGCTCCACTGTCGAGATCATGGACGTCGGCCATCACGACAAGGTGCTGGCGATCACTTCGCATCTGCCGCACCTTATCGCCTACACCATCGTCGGCACGGCCACCGACCTGGAGGAGAGCGAGCGGGCCGAGGTGGTGAAGTTCTCCGCCGGCGGTTTCCGCGACTTTACCCGCATCGCCGGCTCCGACCCCGTCATGTGGCGTGATGTCTTCCTCAACAACCGCGAGTCGGTGTTGGAGATGCTGCAGCGTTTCTCCGAAGATCTGACGCTGTTGCAGCGGGCGATCCGCTGGGGCGAGGGCGATGTCCTGGAGTCCCTTTTCCGGCGCACCCGCGAAATCCGCAGCGGCGTCATCGAGGCCCATCAGGCCGGCTCTTTCGATCCTAGAGAACCGGCGGCACCGGCAACAAAGGGATCGGTCCCAGGTAAAGATAGCCCTCGCGAAGACTGACCGGCGCATTCAGGACCGACTCGCCAGTGGCAGAGTCGCGCCGGCCCATGGCCGCCACCGCGAGTTTCGCCGCAAAAGCCGCCTCCGGCTTGATCTTGCCGGTCGCGATCAACTTGTCGATGATCTCGCCGATGCCTTTCATCTTGGTCTCGAAGAGGCCCGCCGGGCGCATCGCCTCGTCCAGTTCCAGGCGACCTTCGGCCAGGACGTTGAGCGGTCCCCAGAGGGCCGTCAGGTGATGAAAGCGCACGCGCCCGCCACTGTCGCGCCAGACCGGCAGGGCCTCGGCCGGCTTGCCCTTGGGAATGCCGCCGACCAGCGTCGAGTCGAAGGAAATGCGTGCCAGAGAATCGCCCAGCAGGCCACCGCGTCCCGGCGGCAGGTCTACCTGCAGCGCTTCGCCCGCCAGATCCAGCTCGTCGAGGCTTTCTCCGTCGCTCTTGCGCAGGGGGCCGAGCCTGGCGGTCAGGCGCTGCAAAGTCACGTTCTCGGTCGCCGCGCCGCTGAGCTGCAGTCCGCCGAGATCGATCATGGCGCTCTCGACCTTGCCGTCGCTTTGCAGAACCACCCGGCCGTCGGCCTGCTCGGCCGAAATATCGGCCAGGTTCTCCGGGCCGCTCTGCGCCTTGAGCAGGCGGTGAAGCCCGGGAAACCGCAGGTCGATGGTGAAAGGATCCCAGAGCTTCGCCTCGCCGTAGACCGGCGGCCCCTGCCAGGTCAGGCCTTGAGGCGTGACGACCTTCGGCTCGCGGAAACTCACCGAAAGGGCGAAGGGAAAACCCTCGAAAGTTGGGCCCTGGTAGGTGATGTCGTAGCCGCGCTCGACCTGCTCGGCGCGCCACTGGGCGATGCCCACCTCCAGTGCCTGCCTGGCCCAGAACCAATAGGACACCACCGCCGCGGAGAGCAGCAGCAGGAGGAAGGTCGTGGCGACGGCCAGGCGGTAGGGGCGCATGGCGCACATGATAAGAGAGGCCGCCGTCTCTTGCAGCCCTCAATTGTGCCGCGCGGCAGGGAACGCGGCTTGCATTGACGGGCTTGGCCCTTAACATCGCTGGCGTCCTGAACCATAGCCGGCAAGCATGACACCCCCGACACGGCCCAACCTCGATGACCTTGAATATCTCTCAGCAGAGGAGATGGCGGCGCGTCGTCTGAGCCTGGCGCCGGGGGAGGATTTTTGGGTCTTCGGCTACGGCTCCTTGATGTGGAATCCCGGCTTTCCTCATGTCGAGGTGCGCCTCGCCCGCCTGCGCGGCCTGCACCGGAGCTTCTGTGTCTATTCGCACCGTTATCGCGGCACCCCCAAGGCGCCCGGCCTGGTGCTCGGGCTCGATCGCGGCGGCTCCTGCCAGGGCATGGCGTTCCGCGTGCCGGCGGCAGAAGGGGAAGAGGTGCTGGACTATCTCTACGAGCGGGAAATGATCACCGGCGTCTATCACCCGACCTGGCGCCGTGCCGAGACCGCCGAGGGCTCGGTGCGCGCCATCACCTTCGTGGTCGATCGCGAACATCGCCAGTACGCCGGGCGCCTGGGCCACGACGACATGGTCGAACTGGTCCTGCAAGGCCAGGGAAACCGCGGCCCTTGCATGGAATACCTGGAAAACACCGTGCATCACCTGCGCGCCCTCGGCCTCAGCGACCAGACGCTGGAGCGGTTGCTCAAGGAAGCCAGCCGCCGCCGGGACGATGCGTCTTGAAGCTGATCGGAAGTGAAGGAGCACATTGGTGACAGCCGCCAGGACAGAGATCACCCGCCAGCGCATTGCCGAAACCGAAAAGCGGATACGGCCGTATGTCCGGCGCACGCCGGTGCTGGCGGTCGACCTGGAGGATTTCGGCCCGGACTTCCAGCTGCCGGCGCAGGCCGTCGACTTGAAGCTCGAGTTCCTGCAGCACTCCGGCTCCTTCAAGGCGCGCGGGGCCTTCACAAACCTGCTGACGCGCGAAGTTCCGGAGGCCGGCGTGGTGGCGGCCTCGGGCGGCAACCACGGCGCCGCGGTGGCTTTTGCCGCCATGAAGCTGAAGGTGCCGGCGACCATTTTCCTGCCCAGCGTCACTTCGCCGGCCAAGGCCGAACGCATCGAACGCTACGGCGCCCGGCTGGTGGTCGGCGGCGCGCGCTACGCCGATGCCCTGGCGGCCAGCGAAAACTTCGTCGCCGAAACCGGGGCGATGCCGGTCCACGCCTTCGACCAGCCGGAAACCCTGCTCGGCCAGGGCACCGTCGGGCTGGAGATCGAGACCGACCTGCCGGAGACCGACACCCTGCTGGTGGCGACCGGCGGCGGCGGCCTGATCGGCGGCATCGCCGGCTGGTTTGCCGGGCGGGTCAAGATCGTCGCGGTGGAGCCGGAAGGCGCGCCGACCTTGTTCAAGGCCTTGGCGGCGGGGACACCCGTCGACGCCGAGACCGAGGGTCTTGCCGCCGACTCTCTGGCGCCAAAGCAAGTCGGGCAGTTGATGTTCCCCCTGGCTCAGGCTTACGTGGAGAGATCCCTGTTGATCAACGACGACGATATTCGCGCCGCTCAGCGCGCGCTTTGGGAAACCTTGAGGGTGGTGGTGGAACCGGGTGGCGCCGCAGCCATGGCCGCACTGCTGTCCGGCAAGTACCGGCCCGCGCCCGGGGAGCGGGTTGCGGTGCTGCTCTGTGGGGCCAATACGACCGCCGTCGATTTCGGCTGAGGCAAGGCCGACAGTCGTTAGATTTTCTCAGAATTCGGCCCTTTCATGCCTTTTTCCACCAGGGCGCGGGGCCGTCACATTTTAGTGTAGTCTCGTGATTTGTCGCGGGGGGCGGCCGCAAATATCTCTAGTCAGGCAGGCAAGGGCCTGCTTGATTCAACGAGATGTGAGAGGTTCTTCCCCCATGATGCGCAAACTTCTCTTGGCCTCGGCCCTGTCGGTAGCGACCTTCGGCGCCGCGCTGGCAGGCCCGCAGTACGTCGATGAAACCGGCTTTGCCGTCAGCGGATACGACCCGGTCGCTTTTTTCGAGCTGAAGCAGGTGCCGGTCGGCCAGACGCAGCCGGAAGCGGTTCCCGGCAAGGCCAATATCACCGCTGAATACAACGGCGCGACCTGGGCCTTTGCCTCGGAAGCCAACCGCGACAAGTTTCTCGCCGATCCGGCGAAGTACGCCCCGCTTTATGACGGGCACTGCGCCTATGGCGTTGCCCAGGGCGGCAAGGTGCCGGGCAATCCCAATCTCTGGCGCATCCTCGACGGCAAGCTCTACCTCAACATCACCCCGACGGTGGTTGGCTTCTGGGAAAAGGATATCCCCGGCTTCATGACGAAGGCCGAGAAAAACTGGGAGTCAAAGGAAGCCACTCCGGCCTCGACGCGGAGCTGGAAAGCGATCGATGATAATAAGGGGACTTACTCGGTGAACGCGCCGCTCAAAACAACGCTCACCAACTGAGCACCGCTTCGAGCCGCCACCTGTTTCGTACCCGCGTAGACCGTATTGGAATGACAGAAGGAGAGTCTGACGATGGCAGACAACGTTAATGCAAACGGGGGTAGGATCGTCAGTGCCGCGATGATTGCCGGTGCCGTGGCCCTGGCGGTTTCGGCGACGGCGAACGTTGCCCCGGCCTCGGCTCAGGCCAAGGAGAAGTGCTACGGCATTTCGCACGCCGGCCAGAACGACTGTGCCGCCGGCCCCGGCACGACCTGCGCCGGTACGTCCTCCGTCGACTATCAGGGCAATGCCTGGAAACTGGTCCCCGCCGGCGATTGCCTCAAGTACGGTGTCGAGGAAGCCCAGGCGCAGTTCGAGCTGCCCGGCGATCGCAAGGGATCGCTCGAAGCGCTCGACCGCGACCTGCCTAAGGCCTGAGGCACGCCTGGCGGGCCTTTGATTTGAGGAAACCGGCTCGATTGTGCTTGGCTGTGATCGGGCCGGTTTTCGTTGGCTGATCTCCCTTGGTTTCTTGGCTCAGGCGATAGGACGGCTTTTATGACGGTTTCGGCAGACATTCCGGCACGGGCCGGCGTAGGCCTGAAGGCGCAGCACTACGACGTGATCCTCGCCGAGCGGCCCGATGTCGGTTGGTTCGAGGTTCACGCCGAGAACTACATGGGTGCCGGCGGACCGCCGCATCACTATCTCGAGTCGATCCGCCGCGACTATCCGCTCTCGCTGCACGGTGTGGGCCTGTCGATCGGAGGTGAAGGTCCCCTCGACGAAGCCCACCTGGCGCGCCTCAAGGCGCTGAACGAGCGCTACCAGCCCGGGCTGGTCAGCGAGCACCTCGCCTGGTCGAGCCACAACGACGTCTTCTTCAACGACCTGCTGCCGCTGCCCTACACGCACGAAGCGGTGACCCGCGTCAGCGACCATATCGACCGGCTGCAGGAAGTACTCGGCCGGCGCATCCTGTTGGAGAACCCCTCGACCTACGTCGCCTTCGAAATCGCCGAGATGACCGAGATCGACTTCCTGAAGGCCGTGGTGGCGCGCAGCGGCTGCGGCCTGCTGCTCGATGTGAACAACGTGCGGGTCTCGGCCACCAACCTAGGCACCAGTGCGGAGGACTACATCGACGCCTTTCCCATGGCGTCGGTCGGAGAAATCCATTTGGGCGGCCATGCGCGCGATCGCGACGATGCCGGCGCGGTGCTATTGATCGACGCCCATGACCGGGCGGTCGACGACAAGGTGTGGTCGCTCTATGCGCGAAGCATCCTGCGCTGCGGCCGGATGCCGAGCCTCATCGAGTGGGACGACGACGTGCCGGCCTGGAAATCTCTCTTCGCTGAGGCGCGCACCGCCGACCGCCTCATGATGACCCAGGAGGCCCTGAAGCACGATGCAATCGGTGCCGCCGCGGTGAGCGGCAATGTCTAGCCTCGCTCAGCTGCAGGCCGATTTCGCGGCGGCGCTGACCGATCCGGCCCTGCCGGCGCCGGCCGCGGTGCGGCGTCAGGTGAAGCTGCCGCAGAGCCGGCGCTTCGACGTCCACCGCAACAATAGGGTGGTCAGCCTGATCGAGGCCCTGGAAGCGACTTTTCCGGCACTGCGCCGTCTGGTCGGTGTGGACTTCTTCAAGGCGGCGGCCAAGACCTACATCGGCTTGGAGCCGCCCCGCTCTCCGGTGCTGCTGCTCTATGGCCGCGGCTTCGGCGATTTCCTTGACGGCTTCGAGCCCGCCAAGGACGTGCCCTATCTGGGCGACGTCGCGCGCCTCGAATGGGCGCGGCTGAATGCCCATCACGCGGCGGATGCGGAGCCGGTTTCCATTGACCGTTTGGCGGCGATCCCGCAAGCCGCGCTGGAGGGTCTGCGCTTTACGCTGCATCCGTCTTTGCAACTGCTGCGCTCGCGCTTTCCGGTGGTCTCGCTCTGGGCGGTGACCTCTGGCGCGGACCCTGCGGCGGAGGTCGATATGACGCGCGGCGAGGAGGCTGCGGTGCTGCGGCCCGCCTTTGCGGTCGATGCTCGTTTGCTGCCGCCGGGCGGCTACGCTTTCATGGAGCAGCTGGCCGCGGGCCGCAGCCTCGCGGAAGCCGCCGGGCAGGCGAGTGACAGTTGCCCCGGATTCGATCTCGCCGCGCATCTGCAAGGACTCTTCGAACTTGGCGCGGTGGTCGCTATTCAGGTGCCCGGCTCAGAACCACAGAAAGCGTAGACAAGAAATGATTGCACGACTGACTGCCCAAATCGGCTGCTTGCATCGCTGCGTCTTCGGCTTCGCCGAAGCCAAGCTCGACGGCTGGTTCCTCGGCTTACTCGCACGCCTGACCTTCGCCGCCGTGCTGCTGGTCTACTATCTCAACTCTGCCGGCACCAAGGTCGGCGAGGGCATCGCTGGTTTCTTCAGCATCGGCGACAATGCCTACTTCCAGATCCTGCCGAGCGTGGTGGAGGCCTACGGTTTCGATGCCTCGCAGGTGCCGTTCTTCCCTTACGATATCATCGTCTTCGCCGGCACCTATGCGGAGTTCCTCCTGCCGGTCCTTATCGTGCTCGGGCTGTTCACGCGCCTGGCCTCCCTCGGCATGATCGGCTTCATCCTCGTCCAGAGCTACGTCGACATCGCATTTCACGGCGCCGATGCCAAGACCATCGGCAGCTGGTTCGACCGCTTCGCCGATGCGGCGATCCTCGACCAGCGCGCGCTCTGGGTCTTCCTGCTGGTGACGCTGGTGCTACGCGGCGCGGGGATGATCTCGTTGGATTGGCTGCTGGGCAAGAATCTCCTGACGAACCAGGCATCAACTTAGCCGCTACATCTTCTTGTCACCCTCGGACTTAATCCGAGGGCCCATTTTGCAGCAGCTGAGCGCTTGCCCTCGATGCTCGGGTTAAGCCAGCGCGTGACTGCCTAGAAAGCAAGCGCCGCGCAGCGCCTCACCCGCACTTCGAGTAGCCACAGGCGGTGCAGAGGTCACAACCTTCCTGGCGGATCAGGCTCGCGCCGCCGCACTTGGGGCACTGGGCGAAGCGTGTCGTGCCCTTGGGGTTGCCGAGGTTGACCACCGCCTGCTGCTCGTCGCCTTCGGCCGGCGCGTTCGCCTGCAAAAACCCGATGTCGATCATGTGGCGTTCGATGACGCCGCCGATGGCGGCCAGCAGCGAGGGCACGTAGCGCCCCTCCATCCAGGCGCCGCCGCGCGGATCGAAGACCGCCTTCAATTCCTCGACCACGAAGGAGACGTCGCCGCCGCGCCGGAACACCGCGGAGATCATGCGGGTCAAGGCGACGGTCCAGGCGTAGTGCTCCATGTTCTTGGAGTTGATGAAGATCTCGAAGGGCCGCCGCCGCGCTTCCTTGCCCGGGCCCTCCTGGACGATGTCGTTGAGGGTGATGTAGATGGCGTGGTCGCTCTCCGGCCAGCGCAGCTTGTAAGAACGCCCGGGCAGCACTTCGGGCCGCGCCAGGGGGTCGGTCATGTAAACCACGTCGCCCCGTGGCGGGATTGCCGAGTCGTCGGGGCGGCGTTCGGTCACCGTGGCTTCGGTCGTCGGCTCCCGGGCCTCGACCGAGAGCACCGCGCCGGTGATCTCGTTGGGCCGATAGGTGGTGCAGCCCTTGCAGCCCAGGTCATAGGCCTGCTGGTAGATGTCCTTGAAGGCCTCGAAGGAGATCGAGGCCGGCAGGTTGATGGTCTTGGACACCGAGCTGTCGATGTAGCGCTGCACGGCGGCCTGCATCACCAGATGGGCCGCCGGCTCCAGGGTCTGGGCGTTGACGAAGGCCGGGGGCAGGGGCGCGTCCTCGCCCTTGAGGCGGCGGAACAGGCGGTAGGCGTAGTCGCTCACCTCCTCCTCGCGGCTGCTGCCGTCGGCCTGCAGGATGCGGCGCTTGTAGACGAAGCTGAACACCGGCTCGAGACCCGAGGAGATGTTGCCGGCCAGCAGCGAGATGGTGCCGGTCGGCGCGACAGAGGTGACCAGCGCGTTGCGGATGCCGTGGCGCGCAATGGCGTCCTGCACGTCCTGGTCCAGCTCGCGGACGGTCTCGCCCGCCAGATAGGCGTCGCGGTCATAGAGCGGGAAAGCGCCTTTCTCCTTGGCCAATGCCACGGAGGCCAGATAGGCATGGCGGCGCAGCGCGGCCAGCCAGCGCTCGGTGATCTGCACCGCCTCGGCACTGCCGTAGCGCAGGCCACAGCAGATCAGGGCATCGGCCAGGCCGGTGATGCCCAGGCCGATGCGCCGCTTGGCCTGGGCCTCCTGGCGCTGCGCCTCCAGCGGAAAGCGCGACACGTCGATGGCGTTGTCGAGCATGCGCACCGCCGTCGGCACCAGTTCCGCCAAGGCATCCATGTCGAGCGCCGCCTCCGGCTCGAAGGGGTGCTTCACCAGCGCCGTCAGGTTGATGGAGCCGAGCAGACAGGCGCCGTAGGGCGGCAGCGGTTGCTCGCCGCAGGGGTTGGTGGCGCGGATGGTCTCGCAGTAGTGCAGGTTGTTGCGCTGGTTGATGCGGTCGATGAAGATCACGCCGGGTTCGGCGGCGGCATAGGTCGCCTGCATGATCTCGTTCCAAAGATCGCGGGCCTGCAGCGTGCGGTAGACCGTGCCGTCGAAGACCAGCTCCCAGGGTTGGTCCTCGCGCACCGCCTGCATGAAGGCGTCGCTCACCAGCACCGAAAGATTGAACATCGACAGCCGCCCAGGCTCCTGCTTGGCGGAGACGAAGGCCTCGATGTCCGGGTGGTCGCAGGCCAGCGTGGCCATCATGGCGCCACGCCGCGAGCCGGCGCTCATGATGGTGCGGCACATGGCGTCCCAGACGTCCATGAAGCTGAGCGGTCCCGAGGCGTCGGCGCCGATGCCGTGGACCACCGCGCCCTTGGGCCGGAGGGTGGAGAAGTCGTAGCCGATGCCGCCGCCCTGCTGCATGGTCAGAGCGGCTTCCTTCAGATGCTCGAAAATGCCGCCCATGTCGTCAGGGATGCTCCCCATGACGAAACAATTAAACAGGGTGACGCTGCGTTCAGTCCCCGCACCGGACTGGATGCGGCCGGCCGGCAGGAAGCGGAAATCCTGCAGCGCCTTTAAGAATATTGATTCAATTGAGCTTTTGGACTTGGCACCGGATCCCGATTCAAGCTCGGGGGCGGCCAGGGCCCGGGCAATGCGCCGCCAGGTGTCGGCGACGGTTTTGTCCACAGGCTCGCCCGAGGCCGTCTTCAGGCGGTACTTCATGTCCCAGATTTCCTGCGACAGGGCCGTCAGTTTGGTCATTCCGAAGCCTTTCGCCGGCCACCGCGGCGGCAGGCGTTTAGATATATGGCGGAAATGCACGGCTGACGATAGGTCCAGGCGGATCAAGGGTCAAGCGGCCGTTCTCGATTCGTTTCTATCTTCCGAGTCGCCGGCCGATTCTGCTTTGGCAAGAGGGAATTGAGCGTACTCGCCTCTGCGGCGTAAGCTTTCCACAAGTTTGCGCACAGCTATTTTTGCGCCAGGTACTTGCTTTCGGAGCCTAATTCGGCTTCTGCGGCGGCCAGTAGGGCGCGGCTGCGCCCCTCGATCGCCTGCTCGAGCTGCTGGAGGAAGACCTTGCGCGGCAGGCCCGCCTCGAGGGGCGGCAGGAATTCCAGGGTGATGGTGCCCGGCTGCTTCCAGAAGCTGCGGCGGCGCCAGAACACACCGGAGTTGAGGGCTACCGGCACCACGGGAATCCGCAGCTGGCTGTAAAGCGCCGCGACCCCCGGCTGATAGGGCCGGTGCTGGTCGGGCGCCACGCGGGTGCCTTCCGGGAAGATCACGATGGGTCGGCCTGCGGCCGCGACCTTCTTGGCCTCGGCCACCATCTTGCGCAGCGCCTTGCTGCCACCCCGGCGGTCGACGGGGATGAGGCCGGCACGGGAGAGGTAGAGCCCGAACAGCGGAATTCGGATCAACTCGCGCTTCAGGACGAAGCTGTGGTCCCACAGCAGAATCGAAAAAATGATGGTGTCCCAGGCCGACTGGTGCTTGGCGGCGATCAGCGCCGTGCCCTCGGGAAGGTTCTCCAGGCCGCGCACCCGGTAGCGCAGGCCGCAGATGAGGGCCAAGGCAGCGATGATGGGATGTGCCCAAAGGCGGCCGAGATAGTAGATGCCGATGCGCGGACCGAGCAGCAACGGCAAGCCCGCGACCACGCAGAGCGTGGTCCAGCCATAGAAGAAGGCGTTGAACAGCAGAGATCTGACCGCCGTCATGCCGCGCTCATGCCAGGATCGCCAACAAGGGGTCGAAGAGGCCGCGGGCAAGGGCGACCAGATACTTGCTGTACTCGGTGATCAGCAGACTGCTGCTGCCGGGCCACATCCACCAGTCGCTGCGCTTGAAGTGCTCGGGAAACACCGGGTGAGAAACGATTTCGATATCCGGCATGCGCCGGCGGAATTCCAGCAGCGAGCGCGGCATGTGATAGGTCGCGGTGACCAGGCGCAGCGAGGTGAAGCCCTGGTCTTCCATCCAGGCTGCCGTCTCGATGGCGTTGCCGCGGGTATTGTCGGCCTCGTAGCCCAAGACGACGCAGCAGGTCAGGTCTTCCGGCGCGTGCTGTGACAGGTCGAGGAGTTGGCGCACGTCGACCCCGCGGTAAACGCCGGAAACGAAGAGTTTGCCCCCCTTCTTGGCGGCCAGCAGGTCGAGCGCGACACTCAGCCGGTCACTGCCGCCGGTCAGCACCACGATCGCGTCGGTGCTGCGATCGCCGTCGCCCACCTGGGTCGGCAGCAAGGTGGCGAACCACAGAAAGCCGACGCCGTAGGCAATGACGAGCAGAACCGCCACGATGAGCAGCCGCGTGAGACGCCTGAGGCCGTTACCCATGGTCTTGCCTCTGTCTTGCCTGAGGAGCCTTGCCCGCATCGCCCGACCTTCTACGGCATGCGCGCCAGGGTGCGCAGCACTGTCACGCGGGCGGTCCACATGGTGACCACTGCGGCGGCGACCGGCAAGACGATGAGCAGTGACCATTCGTGCGGCTGAAAGCTCAATTCCGGCAACACGCCGCTCTCGACGCGTCGCAGCAGGAAGCCGGCCAGATAGAGCGTCGGCAGGGCGCAGGCGAGGCCGAGCAGACCGCCGCGCAGGCCGAGGCTGAGGGCATGGCTCTGAAACTGCCGGGCGACATAGGAATCCTGAGCGCCGATCAGATGCAGCAGCTCGATGGCCTGCTCGTGGGCGGCCAGGCCCATGCGGGTCACGAAGGCCACCATGATGCAGGCCGCCAGCACCACAAGAGCCACCACCACCGCTGCCATGATCTCCACCGCTCGAGCGAGATCGAGCAGATGCGACAGCCAGCGTTGATGATCGTCTACCAGGCTGCCGGGCGCCAGATCCCGCACCTGGCGTCTCAGCGCGGTGATATCGGGCGGGTTCGCGGTGTCGATGGTGACGGCGATCAGGCGCGGCAGCGGCAGGTCGCCGGTCAGCACGGCATCGCCCAGCCAAGGCTCCAGCAAGGCGGTTATCTCCTGGGTCGCCATAGGTTCGACCGCCAGGACGCCGGGCGTGGCGGACAGCGCCTCGACCACGGCGGTAAGCTGAGGGTCGCCTTGCGCCGCCCCGGCCTCGGCGGGCACCTGCACCGTCAAGGCGCCAGCCAGCCCGGTGTCCCAGCGGCCGGCCAGCTTGTTCGTCGCCAGGGCGCCGGCCAGGGCCAGGGCCGCCAGATAGACCATGATGGCAACCAGCAGCGGCAGGTAGCGGCCGGAGGCGTCACGGTCGAGGGGAACGGCTTGGCGGATGCGCTTGGCGGCCATGGCGTCAGCGATCGAGGGCGTTAGCGACGGCTTGACCGGCGTCGCCGTCAGCTTCCGAGGCGGCGCCATCGTGCAGTCTGGTGATCGGGTGGCGGAAGCGTTGGACCAGGGATTCGTTATGGGTCGCGATTACCACTGTGGTGCCGATCTTGTTCAGCTCTTCGAAAAGATACAGCAAGCGCACTGCCATGCGGTCGTCAAGGTTGCCGGTCGGCTCGTCGGCCAGCAGCAAGCTGGGCCGCCCGATTACCGCACGGGCGATGGCGACGCGTTGTTTCTGGCCGCCTGACAGCGTCGGGGGCAGGGCGTCCATGTGATCTGCCAGGCCGACCCAGGCCAGCAATTCCTCGACGTCCTTGTCGCTGCGCCCGTTGGCCTGGCCGCTGATGCGCAGGGGCAGGGCGACGTTTTCGCGGGCGGTCAGATGGTCGAGCAGGCGAAAATCTTGGAACACGACCCCGATTCGCCGGCGCAGCAGCGCGGTCTCGCGGCGCGACAGGCCGGCCACGTCGCGTCCGAAGAGGGCGATTCGGCCAGAGGTGGGATGCTGGGCCAGGTACATCATGCGCAGCAGTGAGGATTTGCCGGCACCGCTGGGTCCGACCAGGAAATGATAGGATCCCGGGTCGAATTGCAGAGAGATTCGCTTCAGGATTTCTGGCCCGTTTCCATAGCGCAGCACGACGTCCTCGAAGCGAACCAAGGTCCATTTTCCCTTTTTCGGAAGTTCAAATCGAAAATGGCATAGGCAAGTCAGTCCCGTAAAGGGTCCTGCTCCTGCCTTGCTTTGAATATACCTCGCCCATATAAGGTTATGGAGACAGCTCCTTGGAGGGCGGAAGTCGTTCATGATCCTTTCTTGTCCTGCCTGTGAAAGCCGCTTCGAGGTTGATCAGGAACAACTCGGCCATGACGGACGCATCGTCCGTTGCGGCAAATGCGGAAACTGCTGGCACCAAATGCCGGAAGCCGACCCGCGCGCCGCCGCGCCCGCGGCCGAAGCTGAGGCCGAACCCACGCCGCCACCGTTGCCGCGTCGCCGACCCGCGCCGCCGCCGCGCAAGAAAAGCCGGGCCGTCGTGGTCGGGTGGATTTTGCTGCTGCTCTTCGTTGTGGGCATTGCGGCCGGCGGCTGGTTCGGACGGCAGGAAATCGTCGCCCGTTTCCCGCAATTGGGCGACGCCTACGCGCTGATCGGGGTCCCGGTCGAGCCATCGGGACCGACCCTGAAGCTCGGCGACGTGGATCTCAGCTCCGAAGTGATCGACGGGGATACCGTGATCACCGTTCGCGGTGTGGTCTCCAACATCTCCCAGCGCAAGCAGCAGATCCCGACGCTGCGCGCACAGCTTACCGACTCGGCCGGCGAGGTGCTGGCGGAGTGGACCTTCGAGTCGCCCCAGAGCGAGCTCGACGTCGGTGCCGTCGTCGCTTTCCAGACCGAAACCAGGAATCCGCCCAAGGGTGCGCAAAACCTGGGTATCACCTTCGTCGGAAACGATCACTAAACGCCTGTTCCGCGCTCTCACGACGCCATCGTTAAGCGTTGCTTAACCACGCAGGTGGCAGTTTGATCGCGGAGAAAAGGGTCAGGTTCCGGTCGGGGTTCTAACGCGAATCGCCGCGTTTCCCGCTTGGAAATCCGGGGCACCTGTCTCGCCCGCAAGCTCTCAGGAGACGGAAATACCATGGCGCGAATCCTGGTCGCCGAAGACGACACCGCCGTTCAAAGTTTCGTAAGCCGCGCTCTCGTCCATCGCGGCCATAAGGTCACCTCGGTCGAGGACGGCGTGCAGGCCCTGGAGGCGTTGGACGGCGACAACTTCGATCTGCTGATCACCGATATTGTCATGCCGAGCCTGGACGGTATCGGCTTGGCGCTCAAGGTGGCCAAGGACTTCCCGGAGTTGCCGGTTTTGCTGATGACCGGCTATTCGGCCGAGCGGCAGCGGGCGCACAACCTCGAGGAGCTGATCTGCGAGGTGATCACAAAGCCCTTTACCCTGCAGGAAATCTGCGAGGCCGCTGATGCGGCACTGGTCGCCGAACAAATGACCTGCCACTAGAGCCTTTCCTAGTCAGATTGAATCAATTCTGTTTCCGGGCGGAGAGTCGATCCGCCAGGAGAAAGGCGCAGCGCGATGCGGGGCATCGGGCAAGCCTTGCGACGCCGCGGGCGGCCGCCGCCCGGAAACCCGAAGGGACGGGCGGCTTTGCGCCAATGCCTGCGGGCTTTGTCTTGGCCATAGCGCCACTATGGCCGGCGCCAAACCCCTTGCCCTTGTCACAAACCCACTCCGTCAGAATGGTTCAATCTGACTAGGAAAGGCTCTAAGCCCCTGCCGGTCGGCCGCAGCGGTCTCGGATTTCACCACTCTGATTCAGAACTGATCGAGCAGTCGGTCGATGTAGTCGAGCTCTAGCGGCGGGCGCTCACGTTCGCCGCTGCGTCGACGCAGTTCATCGACGATCTCACGCGCCCGGCGCAGTTCCATCTGGTCGGGAATGCCCACATTCTCGCGGCTCATTTGCCCTTGGCCCTGTCCTTGGGTCTCGCGGCCCAGGGGGTCGCGGTTATTGCCGCCCGGGCGGGCGCCGACCTGGCCTTCGCCTTCGCCTTCGCCGGGACTGAATTTCTCCATGAACTGATCGAGCGTCGCCTGCATGCCCTGTTGCAGCTGGTCGAGGGAGCGAGTCTGCGACGGCACCGCCTGGCCCGGCTGGTCGGAGGAAAGCGCGTCGCGGGCATCGCGCATTTCGCGCTCGGCCCGGCCCAGGGGGCGGGGAATGTCACCCAGGGCATCACCCAGTTGGCGCATCAACTCGCCCAGGCCGCGGCGCAGTTGCTCCTGGCGTTGCGAATCGGACTGGTTTTCGCTGCGTTGCTGGCCTTCGCCTTCGCCTTCGCCTTCGCCCTGCTGGCCGTTGCGCTGTGATCGTTCGAAGCTGCGGTCGAGCAGTTCCTGCTGCTCGCGCATCAGGTTCTCCAGCTCGTCCATCATGCGCGAGGCTTCCTGCATGTCGCGGTTCATCTGCTGGGCGTAGGGGTCGGCGCGCAGGTTTTCCAACATATCGCGCAGCTGCGCCAGCATATCGCGCGCGGCGTCCTTGGCACCGGAGCGCGCCAACTCGCGCGCCCGTTCAAGCATGTCCTGCAGGTCCTGGCGCTCCAACAGCTGGTCGTTCGGCGGCGCGTTCCGATCATTGAGGTCTTGGTTCTCCTGAGCCATTTGCTCGCGCATCTGCTCGGTCAATTCGTCCAGGAAGTTGTTGAGGGCCGCTTGCAACTCGTCGATCAGGCGCTCGATTTCGGCGTCGTCGGCATCGCGTTCCAAGGCCTCCATCAGGGCTTCCTGCGCATCGCGCAATTCGCGCTCGGCGATGGCGAGTTCGCCGTCCTCGATGCGCAGTGCCGTATCCCAAAGCAGTTGCTGGATCTCGCTGATCGCCTTGGCCGAGGGGTCGTAGATCAGCCGGCGCTCGGCAGAGCGGATGGCCAGGGCGACCACGATGTCGTGGAAGAAATGCTCGGGATGCTCATAGAGCCCGCTGAGCGCCTGCACCACCGGCAGCCGGCGGTCGGGGTTGAGGGTCAACTGCTTGCGCAGTTCCACCAGGGCGCGGGCCACCGGGTGATTGAAGATGCGCTCCGGGATCACCGTTCGCAGCGCTTCACTGCGACCCTCCTGGCCCGGCTGGTCCTTGGCGACAAGTTGGATCTCGACCGCCAGTCCGGCCCAGGGATGCGGCGTCAGGTCGTGGTAGGTGGTCGCCTCACTTATCGCGGGGGCTCTGCCGGGCAGCACCAGGTCGAGTTCCAGGGCCGGCATCTCGGGCTGATCGATGCGGCGGACCAACGCCTTCACGTCGGCGATGCCGTAGTCGTCCTTGGCCTCGTAGGTGATGCGCAGGGTTGAGCGTTCGGTGCGTCCCGGGGCCGATTGGAAGACGATCTCCGGCGGGTTGTCCGGCACCAGTTCGAGCGGCCAGGCAGCGAGGGTGCGGCCGTTCTGCACGATGGCGAGGCGATCGCCGGCCGTCAGGCTATGCTCCAGGCGGTAGGCTTCCTGGGCAAAGTTCTCAAACACCTGTAATCCGCCACCGACTTGCAGGCTGGGGGCATCGCCGCCGCCTTGAACCTGGGCCAGCAGCACGCTGCCTGCCGGCACTCTGAGGGGGGCAGCCGCAGAACCCGGTGCTTCGGCGTCCTCCTGGGCTTGACCGGCGTCGAGCTGCGCGTCCAGATAAAGCGGCGCCAAGCCGGTATAGGCCGGCGGGTTGATCCAGGCATCCAGGCTCGGCGGCAGCTGTGCGGTCTGATTGAACTTCGGCACGACGGCGGCGGCCAGGCGCCCGGTGACATTGCCATCGGTACTGGCGATGCCGACCAGGATCAGCAGCAGCACCAGGCCGCGTAGGGCCCAGGGGTCGAAAGCGGCGAGGCCGGGGCGGGGCAGACGCACGCGCAGGCCGCTGAGGTGGGCGATCACGCGATTCTGATGGGCACGCCACAGCGCCGCGGCCCCGGCGTCGTCGGTGCCGGTCATCATGCGGTCTTCCAGGGCCGTCAGCGGTCGGTGGTCGAGTTCGCTGTCCCGTTCCAGGCGGCGCTTGCCGGCCTGTTGATCGGGCAGGGAAATGCGCCGTATCGCAAGCGCTATCGTCGCTGCTAGCCCTGCCGCGAAGGCCGCCAGGACCAGGCTGTGGAGCCAACCGGCCAAGGCCGGCAGCAGTCCGGAAAGGGCCAGGGCGAGAAAGGTGCCGAGAACGCCCAGAACCGGCCAGATCGCGGGCCAGATGGTTTCCCAGGCGACGGCGCCCCGCGCCAGGCTCAGCAACAAGTTGAAACGGGCGGGCACCCGTTTTGACTCGAAAAAGGGACTGTCGGGCCGTTTCGCAGTCATGCTTGCGTCCTGTTCTTCGTCCAGGTGCCTGCGATTTCGCCCCCGAAAAACCGCAAGTTGTCTCTCTCACCGGAATTAGGTCATTCGATTCAAAAACCTAGGCTGCGCCGCGTCGTTCCCCGGTATTTTTCACAATAGGACTTGTGTCTTCGGGGTGCTGCGCGTCCAGCCAGTCCGGCATACGGTCCTGTCCGATCATTGTGTCATAGTCCATGCGCGCGCGCACTACCGCATGGCGATCGCCGCGGACCAGGACTTCCGGCGCCAAAGGCCGCGAATTATAGGTCGAAGCCATCACAAAACTGTATGCCCCTGCCGAGGAGAAGGCTAAGAGATCGCCTTCCTTGACCGGTGGCAGCAGACGCTGCTTGGCGAAGGTGTCGCTGGACTCACAGATCGGCCCGACCACGTCGACCGGCTTCAGCTCGGCATCGGGGGCCGGTTGGTTCAGCGGAACGATCTCGTGCCAGGCATCGTAGAGCGATGGGCGGATGAGGTCGTTCATGGCCGCGTCGACAATGACGAAGCGCCTGGGGCCGCTGTCCTTCACATAGAGCACCCGGGTGACCAGCACACCGGCGTTGCCGACCAGCAGGCGGCCGGGCTCGAAAATCAGCTCGGCGTCGAGATCGGCGACCAGGCCGCGGACCATATCGGCGTAGGCGCTGACCCGCGCCTCGGCCTCTCCCACTTCGTCGCCGGCCTGCGGCTCGTGCTTGTAGCTGATGCCGATGCCGCCGCCGAGGTCGAGGCGCTTGAGCGGCAGGCCGGCCGCGCGCAGTTCCCGGTAAAGGGCGATGAGTCGCTCGAAGGCGAGGCGGTAAGGCGTCAGGTCGGTCAGCTGCGAACCGATGTGCACGGCCAGGCCCTCGACACGGATACCCGGAATGTCGCGGTTGGCGAGCAGGAAGTCTCGCGCCGCTGCGGCGTCGATGCCGAACTTGCTGTCGGCGCGCCCGGTGGTGATCTTGTCGAGGGTCCCGGCGTCCACATCCGGATTGACGCGCAGGGCGACCGGCGCGGTGACGCCGCGCGCCACGGCCACTTCCGACAGCAGCTTCAGTTCCGAAAGCGACTCGACATTGAACTGCAGGATCCCGGCGTCCAGGCCGGCGGCCAGTTCAGCGGCGGTCTTGCCGACGCCGGCGAAGACGATCCGCTCGGCCGGAACGCCGGCGGCCAGCGCCCGGCGCAGTTCGCCCTCCGACACCACGTCGGCACCGGCGCCCAGCGCCGCGAAGGTGCCGATGACCGCCTGGTTGGAGTTGGCCTTCAGGGCATAGCAGATGGTCGCCGGCAAGCCGGACAGCGCCGCGGCGAAAAACCGGTAGCCATGCTCCAGGGCGTCGGCGGAGTAGCCGTAGAAGGGCGTGCCGACCTCTGCCGCCAGCGCCTCGAGCGCCACGCCGGAGGCGTGCAGGCGCCCATCGCGATAAGAAAAGAAACGACTGTTCATTTAATCGGGTTCCTCGCCGCCACGGCGCGCTGCAGCGCGCGGCCGGCGGCATCAATCAGTAAGTCTTCGTCCGGGTGCGCTTGTCGTCTTTGAAAATCGAAAAGGGATCGTAGCCTTCGCCGGGCAGCGAATCGGACGGCTGCGGGGTGGCCTCCGTGGCTTCCGTGCCGTCTGGCACTACGGTGTCCGGCGCGGGATAGGATCGCGGATAGGTGTATTCGCTTTCCTGACCTTCAGGCGGTTTGGGCGAACCTTTCTTGCCGCAGGCCGCAAGGCCGAACAGCAGGGTCGCGGCGAGGGTTGCGGTCAGCAGCAGGCGCAGGGGACCACGATTGCGGGGGTTTGCGGTCATAGGAAACGCTCCTTGGCTGCGGCGATCGCTTCGCGGACCCTTTCGGGCGCGGTACCGCCGCTACTGGTGCGGCTGGCGGTCGCGTTTTCGACGGAGAGTACGGAAATCACATCCTCGGTGATGCCGGGCTCCACGGCCTGCATCTCGGACAGGGGCAACTCGTGGAGCTGGCAGCCGCTTTCTTCGGCCAGCTTCACGATACTGCCGGTCACGTGATGGGCCTGGCGGAACGGCATGTCCAGGACCCGCACCAGCCAGTCGGCCAGGTCGGTGGCCGTGAGATAACCGTGCGCGGTGGCGGCCAGCAGCGCCGCGCGGTCGGCCTTCATGTCGGCGATCATGCCGGTCATGGCGGTGACGCAGAGCTGCAGCGTGTCGGCCGCGTCGAACAGCGGTTCCTTGTCCTCTTGCATGTCCTTGCCGTAGGACAGCGGCAAGCCCTTCATGACGACCAGCAGGCTATTCAGCGCGCCGATGACCCGGCCCGCCTTGCCGCGGATCAACTCGGCGGCGTCGGGGTTGCGCTTTTGCGGCATGATCGAAGAGCCGGTGGTGAAGGCATCGGACAGCTCCACAAAGCGGAAGCCGGCGGAACACCACAGCACGATTTCCTCCGACAGGCGCGAGAGGTGCAGAGCGATGATGGCGCCGGCCGAAAGGAATTCCAGCACGTAGTCGCGGTCGGACACGGCGTCGATGGAATTGGCCATCGGACGGTCGAACTCCAGGGCGGCGGCGGTTGCCTGGCGATCGATGTCGAAGGAGGTGCCGGCCAGGGCGGCGGCGCCGAGCGGCGATTCGTTCATGCGCCGGCGGCAGTCCTGCAGACGCCCGCGGTCGCGGCCCAGCATTTCCACGTAGGCCAGCATGTGGTGGCCGAAGGTCACCGGCTGCGCCGCCTGCAGATGGGTGTAGCCGGGCATCACGGTGTCGGCCTCGGCCTCGGCCTGGCCGATCAGCGCGGCCTGGAGGTCGCGCAGGGCCGCCTCCAGGCGGTCGACGGCGTCGCGTGTCCACAGCCGCACGTCGGTCGCCACCTGGTCGTTGCGCGAGCGCGCCGTATGCAGCCGCCCGGCGGGCGTGCCGATCAGCTCGGTGAGCCGTGCCTCGATATTCATGTGAATATCTTCCAGGCTGGCCTTGAACGCGAAGCCGCCGGCCTCGATTTCCAAGAGGATCGTATCCAGCCCGGCGAGGATGGCGGCGCCATCCTCCTGGCTGATGATGCGCTGGTGGACCAGCATGGTGCAGTGCGCCTTGGACCCGGCGATGTCCTGGGCGTAGAGTCGCTGATCGAAGCCGATGGAGGCGTTGATCTGCTCCATCACCTCGGCCGGACCGGCGGCGAAACGCCCGCCCCACATGGCGTTGGCGCCCGCGCTGTCGCCGGGGGTAACAAGGGGGCTC
>CAJHXP010000407.1_pt1 | contig 27026 bp, 23 predicted proteins | sample 9198551 | NCBI WGS metagenome assembly CAJHXP01 (sample SAMEA7708297, study PRJEB35096) | sediment metagenome | biome: marine neritic benthic zone biome [ENVO:01000025]; feature: sediment [ENVO:00002007]; material: shallow marine sediment [ENVO:03000034] sea grass bed [ENVO_01000059] ... | reverse complement strand
TGGAGCGGGTTGCGGCAAGTGACGAGGCTGTACAGGCCTGGACCTTCCTCGACCCGGACTACGCTCTGAAGCAGGCGCAGGAGCGCGACGACTTTCGCGGTTCCGGCCTGCCTTTGGGGCCTCTGCATGGCGTGCCGGTCGGTCTGAAGGACATCATCGATACGGCGGATATGCCGACGGAGAACGGTACTGTCCTCGATTCCGGCCGCGCGCCGCGCCAGGATGCCACCTTGGTTTCCCATCTGCGGGCCGCCGGTGCCGTCATCCTCGGCAAGACCGTCACCACCGAGTTGGCTTTCTATGCTCCGGGCAAGACAAGGAACCCGCATGACCCCGGCCGCACGCCGGGCGGTTCTTCAAGTGGTTCGGCTGCGGCGGTCGCGGCGGGCCATGTGCCCTTGGCGGTCGGCACGCAGACCAATGGCTCGGTCATTCGCCCGGCGTCGTTCTGCGGTGTCGTCGGCTACAAACCGAGTCACGGTCTGATCTCGCGGCACGGCTTGCTGTCCCAGTCGCCGCCGCTCGACACGGTCGGCGTCTTCGCCAATTCCATCGAAGATGCGGGCCTCTTGGTCGACGTGATCGGCGGCCATGATCCGGCGGATCCCGCGACCCGGCCGATGGCCCACCGTCGATTGCGGCAGACGGCGCTCAGCGAACCGCCGGTGAAACCATCCTTTGCCCTGGTCAAGGGGCCCACCTGGGATGCTGCCGATGCGGACACCAAGGAGGGCTTGACGGAACTTCGCGAGTTCCTCGGCGACGCCTGCGATGAGGTCCCTCTGCCGTCCGCTTTCGAGGGCGCCCATGATCTGCTGCGGATCCTGATGGTTGCGGGCTTTGCCAAGAATCTGGCCCCCTATTACGAGAAGGGCCGGGACCAGTTGAGCGATGTCATGCGCGAGGCCATCGAGGAGGGCCACAAGGTCTTGGCGGTCGACTACAATCTGGCCGTGGAATGGGTCGATGTCCTGAATGCCGGTCTTCGCGAGATTTTCGAGCGTTACGACGCGATCCTGACTCCGGCGGCGGTCGGCGAAGCTCCGCAAAGCCTGTCGTCGACAGGCGATCCGACTTTCTGCACCCTTTGGACCCTCTGCGGTACGCCGGCGGTTACCTTGCCGCTGCTTCAAGGCGGTGCGGGCATGCCGATCGGCGTGCAGGTCGTCGGCCCCCGTGGCGATGACGCTCGCCTGCTGCGCAGCGCGCAGTGGTTGACGAAACAGCTTTTGGCGGAGGAATCCTGATGACGTCGGTTCAACCCGGGATTCCGGTCTATGAACATTTGGAGGTTTTGCGATGCCCCTGATAGATAAAGTCCTGGCATTGCTTGCGATGGCGCTCTTCATCGGTTTCCTGGGAATCCTGGTTTGGTGGGTGCGGGAGCCTGATCTCATTATCGTGGTCGTCGTCGTCACGGGGATGGCGCTCTATGATTTCTGGCTGGGCGCGGGGCACGGCAAGGACATCTCGGTCCACAACAAGGACTAGCGACGGTTTACCGTAACGCCGTCAGCCGCGGAAATACTCGCGCTGCGGTCAGGTGGCGGCAGTCCTGAGCGGCTTTCAGAATTGGGGCTTCAGGGATGAAGATCGCGCTCTTGGATGACTATCAGGGGGTGGCCCTTGATAATGCGGATTGGCAAGGCCTGCTGCCGCAAGCCGCGATTGTTGTGTTCCGCGATACGATCACCGATCTTGACGCCCTGGTGGCGCGGCTGGTCGATTTCGAGATCATCGGCATCATGCGCGAGCGCACGCCCTTTCCCGCGGCCTTGCTGGAACGCCTGCCGAGCCTCAAGCTGCTCGTCACCACCGGTCACCGCAACGCCTCCGTCGACGTGGCCGCGGCCAAGGCGTTGGGCATCACGGTCTGCGGCACGCCGTCTTCCGCCCATGCGGCGGCGGAGCTGACCTGGGCGCTGATCATGGCCGCCGCACGGCGCCTCGACATCGAGAACCGCTCCTTCCGCGAAGGCGGCTGGCAACTAGGACTTGGCCGCGATCTGAAAGGGACGACGCTCGGGGTTATCGGCCTCGGGCGCCTGGGCGGACTGGTCGCCGGCTACGGGCGGGCCTTTGGCATGAAGGTCATCGCCTGGAGCCAGAACCTGACGCCGGAGCGGGCGGCGGAATGCGGGGCGCAGGCCGTCGACAAGGAAACCCTATTTCGCGAGGCTGACTTCGTCACCCTGCATCTGCGGCTCAGCGACCGCTCGCGCGGCTTGGTGAATGCAGACACCCTCGCCCTGATGAAGCCGGACGCCTGGGTCGTCAACACATCGCGTGGGCCGATCATCGACAACGCCGCGCTGGTCGCGGCCTTGAAGGCAAAGCGGATCGGCGGCGCTGCCCTCGATGTCTTCGATGTCGAGCCGCTGCCGGCCGACGACGAGTTGCGCCGTCTCGACAACGTCGTGGCGACGCCGCATGTCGGCTACGTGTCGCGGGAAAACTACGCCGTAATGTACCGCCAGACCGCCGAGAACATCGCCGCCTTCCTGGCCGGCAAGCCGATCAACGTCATCGAGCCCTAGATAGGGTACTTGCTTCTTAGTTTGCCGCTTGGAAGCTTGAATCGCCCCCTGGCCGGTTGCCTCAATGCGCGACGGGGCGAGTGGGTGATGCCTCACCCACTCGCTCCGTAATGGCCTTCAGAGGTTCGAAGCTTGGCCTACATGCTGTCTAACGGCTTGCCAATCAACGGACAGACAAAAATCGTTCCATCGGGAAGTTCCCAACGGGGCGACCATCCTTTATCTCCAGGGGCAAATTCAGCGTTTATCGGTCCATCAGGATTAAAGGCCTGTGTCGGCCCGTTGCTGGTTTTACCAGCGGTAGGAGTGACAACCGTGCTATACGTCTCCGTATCCCCTTCTGTGCCGATGGTAAGCGTACCAAAGTGGGCACCGTTACCGGCCCATGCGTTCCCCGTTAGGCCGAGGGCGAAGGCCCCAGCCAACAGGACGCTTGCGGTTGTTGTCTTTTTCATAGTGGTTATCCTTTATGCCACAGTGACTTCCAAGCATCTCACTGTGACAAAGTGGGATCACGCCACTATCGAGAAATTATCACATTTCTATCACGCTGGCCTTATTCGGCTCTATTCGGCGGGGGTGACAGTGGGCAACCCAAAGCAAAACCGGGTGCCATGGCCCAGTTCGCTGTCCACCTGCATGGCAGCTTGGTGGAGTTGCAAGATACGCCGGACAATGGCCAAGCCCAGGCCGGATCCCTGGCCGGCGCTGTTTGCCGCCCGGTAGAATCGATCAAAAATGTTGGGCAGATCATTTTTAGCGATTCCGACACCCGTATCGGTGACTTCAAGGCGAATGGCGCCCTGATGGTTCTCTACGTTGACGCTGATGGTGCCGCCCTTATTTGTGTGCTTAAGGGCGTTGTCGATCAGGTTGTCCAGGACCCGCTCGATCAGGGCGATGTCGGCTGAAACGGGGGGGACACTACTGGGGATACGGGTTTCCAGGCGGATGCTTTTTTGCTGGGCGTCCAGCGCAAATTTCTGTGCCACATCCTGCACCAGTTCTGCCAGGGAGAAGGGCTCGAAGACAGGCACCCGCTCACCTGCTTCCAGCATGGCGAGATCGAATATCTCGGCGGTCAACCGGCTCAATTGCCGGCACTGTGCCGTTGCTCGTTGAAGAAAGGTGCGCCGCTCATCATCGGATAATTCGGCCTCCTTCATCTGCAGCGTGTCCAGATAGCCCTGCAAGGTGGTCATGGGTGTTCTCAGGTCGTGAGATACGTTGATGAGCATTTGCCGCCGCAGGGTATCTGCTTGGTGTAGTTGTGCAATTTGATCGGCAATGCGTTGAGACATTTCGGCGACGGTCCGGCCCAGCTTGTCTATTTCATCCCCCTTGCCGTTGTGTCGCCATGGGGCTGCCGGCAGCGGAAACTGGAACTGGCCGTTCTTGAAGGTGATAACGCTGTCGGTCAGCCGTCGCAGCCTTCGGGTCAGCCAGTGAAAGGAGATCCAGCCGGCGCCCAGCGTTGTTACCAGCCCGATCAGGCCAGCCATGGCGGCCAGGCGCAGGATGTGGCTCTGTTCCAGAAGTCCCGCGATGGAATCGAAGGTTTCGCCACCCAGGACCGCGTAGAGGTATCCCCGAAGCTGGCCATGTTCGAAAATTGGGGCTGCCGAAAATGGCTTCCGTCGTTCCAAATCACGAGGGTCGTCACCCAGAATGGGCCATCGGGTCGGTTGGTCAAGAAAGGCTCCGACCGGCTGCAGGGCTACCCGTTTCCGGACAACCCTGTCCGGCGGCGCGTTGTAGGCGAGAATGATGCCCTCTGGATCTGTAAGATAGAATTCGATGCTGGGATTGATCACCATCATCGTATGAAAAAGGCCATCCAATTCCGTGGTATCCAGGGAGTCGCCCTTGAAGAAGCGGGTTTCTGCAACGATTTGGCCAGCGATCCCGCGATTGAGCTTTTGGTGGGCCTCCTGGAAATAAAGGCGGGTGGTGTGGAGGGTCAACATGAAGGAACCCGCCGCGATCAGCGTTATCAGCACCAGGAAGGTTGCAATCAATCTTACCTGCAAGCTACGCATTAAGCTGCGCAAACCCCTGACAGATCATTGAACTTGTACCCCACGCCCCAAACGGTGAGCACGTAACGGGGGTGGGAGGGGTCCTCTTCGATCTTTCCCCGCAACCGGTTGATGTGGGAATTCACCGTGTGCTCGTATCCGGCATAGCGGTATCCCCAGACCTGATCCAAGAGCTGCTGGCGGGAGTGGACGCGTCCCGGGGAAGTGGCGAAGTAGACAAGCAAATCGAATTCCTTGGCCGTAAGGACTATGGTTTGTCCGCGGCAGATCACGGTTCTGCTTTCCAGGTTGATTTGCAGGTCATCAATCCGGAGCGTTTGTGAGGCTTTTGCCCGCGATCCGGACAGGGCGTCGCAGCGCCGGAAAATGGCCTTTGTTCGGGCCAGCAATTCATGGATGCTGAACGGCTTGGTCAGGTAGTCGTCGGCGCCCAGTTCCAGGCCGACCACCCGGTCGATCTCCGTCGATTTGGCGGTTAGTATCAAGATGGGCGTGTAATCGGATTTCGCCCTCAGCTGCGAGCATACTTCCAGGCCATCTAGCGACGGCAGCATGAGATCCAGGATGATCAGGTCGAAGTCCGCTTTCGCTGCCAGTTCCAGACCCGTTTCCCCGTCCGCGGCGTACTTGACGTTACAACCCATGTCCTGGAGGTGCAGGCTGACCAACCCCGAGATTTCCACATTGTCTTCGATAATCAATACGTTACGGTCCATGGACATCAAACGCCTCCCACTGCGCCAATCTTGGGCGTAATTTTCATCGGACAAATCCTGCTCACTACGCAACTCATGTGGTTGCCTCACTTCTATTCGTGGCGCAGGGCTTCGATGGGTCGGGATCGCGCAGCCTTTGCGGCATGTCCGCCCACTGTCACCCAGGAAAGAACCAGGGCCAAAAGAACGGCAGACAGGCAGATAGCGATACCGAAGGCGGCAATATCGAAGTGGTAGCGGTACTGAGACAGCCACTCACGCCGCATGAAATAGACGGCGACCGGGCCGGCGATCAGCGACGCGAACAAGACCGGCTTGGACGTTTGCCACAACAGTAGTTGCAGGATTCGAAATACGCCGGCGCCCAAGATCTTGCGAACGGCGATCTCCCGGGTTCGCCGATGTGCGGTGAATACGGAAACGCCGTAAAGTCCCAGACAGGCTACCAGAACCGCCAAACCGGCAAAACCGGCCAGCAGGGTCGCCTGTACCCTCTCCTTCTCGTACTGCCCGGCCAGCACGTCATCCAGACGCTGATAGAGAAACGGAATGCCGGGGATCAGGGTCCGCCAAGTCCGTTCGATCTCTACGGCTAGGGCGGTGGGGTCTGCATCCGGATGGTACCGTACACCCAGCACTCGAAAACCGATCCTATTAGCCAGATAGATTTCCGGCTTCAACGCCGATTTCAGACTATCGAAATGAGCATTCGCTACCACACCGACCACGGTTAAGGTCAGGGGGGCGTTTGGATTGAGGATGATCTTCTTTCCAAGTGCTTCATCGGCGGTCCCCAGCCCCAGGTGCCCCAGCGCCGCCTGGTTCGCAATTACGCCGGCCACGCGGAATTCCGGCGCCAGGCGGGCAGGGTCGATGGGTAGAAAGTCGGTCGGCCGGGCTTTGTCGAAGTCGCGGCCGGCCAGAAGCTTGATGCCGTAAGTGGCCAAAAAATCCTCATCAACGGTGCGCTGACTGATGAGAACGTTATCACCCCCGGCACTTCCTGGCAGGCGGACTTCGGTTACTCCGTCGGAATCGTCCCCCGGCCAGGTATCCGAGCGGGCGACGGAAAGCACTCCCGGAAGTTTAGCGACGTTCCGTTTGAATACCTCCTGCAGAGGAAAGGCCTCCGGGCGCTGCAGCCGGTGAACCAGCAGCATGTTCTTTTTTTCAAAGCCCAGATCCGCGTTGTCCACATACAGCAACTGTCCGTAGACGATGGCAATGGCGACGAAAAGGGCGGTGGAAATTGCGAACTGCAACAGGACCAATCCCTGGCGCACGACCAGGGAACCCGCTGTATCGCCGGCCGAACCACCGGCTTTCAGGGTTTCCGCCGGCCGGAAGCGGGACTGGAAAAAGGCCGGGTAGATGCCGCCGGCAATCCCCACCACCGCAGTCAAGCCGACGACAGCAAGCCATGTGGCGGGATCGAAAACCACATCTGCGCCGGCAGCCTTGCCGGTGAAGGCCCGATACCAGGGCAGGACCGCAGCGACCATGACCAGCGCCAAGCCCAGGCCAAGGCCGGACATGAGAACGGATTCCCCCAAGAAACGAAATACCAGGGCGCTTCGGCGGGCGCCCAAGAGTTTGCGCAAGGCCACTTCCTGGGCCCGCTCCGTTGATTTGGCCGTGGCGAGGTTCATGAAATTGAAGCAGGCGATGGCCAGGATCAGCAGGGCGATGGCGACAAAGGTTCTGACGGCGTTGATGTCGCCGTTGGGCTTCATCTCGCCCACGCCACGGGCATGCAACTGGATATCGCCGATCGGCATCATGGAAAGCTTCAACAGGTCTGAAGGCAGGCCGGCATTCAGGCCGATGGCCAGCGGCGGGACGTTGTTGTCGAGTATTTCCCCCAATCGGGCTTCGACCTGCTGGGCGCCGGCGCCGGGTTCCAGTCGGGCATAGGTGAACATTGAGCCCGAGGTCCAGGACTCGAACAATGCGTCCCGGCTCTTCAATTTCAGCTCGTCAATAAGAACAAGCCCGCTGAAATCCATATGGGTATTGCCGGGAAGATCGGGAATGACCGCAACGATTCTGTATTCCCGTTTCGTACCGCGAACGGTGAGGGTTGCCACCTGCCCAATCGGGTTTTCCGTTCCGAAGTATTTCTCGGCCAGGGAGCGGGTGATAATGAAAGCCGAGCTGTCGCCTTGGTGGACGTCGATGCTTCCCGCCAATGGCTGGAATCCGAACAGCTCGATGAACTCGGGGTCGGCGAACCCGACATCGTCGACGAACACCCGGTCCCCAAAACGGAGGGTGGGGCGTTGCACACTTAGCCTGGCAACGGACTCAATTTCCGGCAGGTCTTTATCCAATGCATTCTTAAGAGGCCCCATGGTGCGGACAGTTTCAAGGGGCTCCAGGTTTGGGAATGCAAATTGGGTGTGAAAGCGATAGATGCGCTCCGATTCGGGCCAGAAGTCGTCGTAGGAAAGTTCCTCGCGGACGAACAACAAAATCAACACGCAGACTGCAAGACCGATGGCAAGCCCCGCGATATTGACAAACGCGAACAGTGGATTCAGCGTGATGACCCGAAGGATCTGCAATGGGTCGTCCTCCCTTTACAGGCCGCCTGCAGCGACAGCGATATTTTCGATCATCGAGTCCGGCTCCAGACCTGCTGCCGAGCTCGAATTTACGATTTTCCCATCCAGCAGGTTGATCACACGGTTTGCGTAGTGGCTGGTGTAAGCCGAGTGCGTGACCATGATGATGGTTGCGCCGGCCTTGTTCAGTTGCTGCAGCAACAGCATGATGGCCTTGCCGTGGTTGGTGTCGAGGTTTCCCGTGGGTTCGTCGGCTAGAATCAGCTTTGGTTGGGAGATGACTGCCCGGGCGATGGCGGCCCGTTGCTGCTGCCCGCCGGATAACTGCCGGGGCCAGTGATTTTTCCGCTGGGCGAGACCCAGCGTGTCGAGAAGATTCTCCGCTCGTTCCCTGCGTTCCTTTCTCGGCACGTTTTGGTAAGTGAGCGTCAATTCCACATTTTCGAAAACCGTCAACTGGTCGATCAGGTTGAAGTTCTGAAAGACAAAGCCTACGTTCCGCTTGCGAATATCGGCCAGCCGCGCCTCCCTCAGATTTGAAATATCCGTACCCTGGAACCGGAATTCTCCACGGCTAGGCGTGTCCAGCATTCCCAGAAGGTGAAGCAAAGTGGATTTGCCACAGCCGGACGGACCCATAACGGCAACGAACTCGCCGGGCTGTACACTCAGGTTGATATTGTTGAGCGCGGTGGTCTCGACGTCTTCGGTTCGATAAATCTTGGTGATTCCGGACAATTTGATCATGGTGATACCGATTTATCCCGACGGCTTGAGGTTGAATGAGGTCAAGTCCTTAAAGGTACTGTAGGGGCTGGTGATGACTCTTTCGTCCTCGACAAGGCCTTCCTCGATTTCCACACTATCCGTGTTGCGTCGGCCGAGCCTGACCTGTCGGCGCACCGCCCGGGATCTGTCTTCAGTGATGACGAAGACCCAGTTGCCGCCTGTATCTTGATAGTAGGGCCCGTTGGGGATTGTCAGCGTCCGCACGGGATCGCCCAGCGTCAGCTTCATTTGCAGGGTCTGGCCGCGGCGTATATCCGCCGGCTGCAGGCCCTGAAATACAAGATCCGCCTTGAACTGGCCTTCAGTAACCTGGGGGTACAACTTGGAAACACGAAGGTCGTAAACCTCGCCGGCCACTTCCACGGACGCTGTCTGGTCTATGCCCACCCGGTTCAGGTAAAACTCGTCGATCTGCGCGGTGACCTTATAATTATCGGGGTCATCGATCTGCCCCAGCCGCTCGCCCCGCTTCAGGGACTGGCCAACTTCGGCGTCGAACGCCGTCAGCTTTCCTTTCGTGGGCGCCCGGATGTTCAGGCTATCCAGATTGGATTTTGCGAACTCCAGGTTCGACTTGAGGCTGTCAATGGAGCCCACCAGCACGACCATTTGCGCCTTGCTCAGCCGCTCATCGGCTTTTTGGGAGTCAACTGTCAGTTCGCGCAGCTTGACGTAATATTCATACTCATCCTTGTTCTCAATATACGCGCTCTTGGCAACCACACCCTTCTTGTAGAGGGGTCCAATCCTCTCCATTTCATGCTTCAGGCGGGTTATCTCGTACTGAATATCCACCAGGCGCTGTTTGTGATCCAGCCGGTTGCGTTCCAGTTCCAATTCAAGGGCCGCGAAGTTGTTGAGTTGCTCCGCCACTTCGGCTTCGCGGGAGATGGCGTCAAACTGCAGTGCCGAATTGGACAGCTCAACCAAGATTTGGCCGGGGGTGACCAGAGCGCCGTCTTCCGCATGTATCTTCTCGACCCGTCCCCCTTCCACGGCGTCCAGATAGAGAGTACTAAGCGGTGTCACCAGTCCCCGAATGGGGACAAAATCTTCAAACGTGTCGGTTTGCACCCTGGAAATCACCAAGCTGTCGGCCGCCACGGCAAATGAGGCCCCTTGGGTCGGTTTCAGGATAATCCAGGCGCCGGAGATGGAAACGGCGGCCAGAATCAGGTACGCGATCTTCTTGTGTTTTGAAATAAAGGATTTCTTGATCTCGCGATCCATTAATCCCTCCCGGGGTACACGCGTCTCTCTTGTTACAGAGAGACGCGTGTACCCCGGCGCTCCGATCACTAACAAATCATATTCTTGTTATCTTTGACCTAGGTTCTTGAAAACTCTTCAGTTTTCGGGACCGAATCAAATGCATGAGATGGACCGTGAAATGATCGCAATTCTTGGAAGAAGAGGTCCTCGGGATTTTCTTAAAGGATCTGGAGGCGGACATGAAGGCCGCCGATTTGCCGCTGACATGAGATTTCGGAGGCGGCCTTCGAAAAATACAAGACCAAGTTCGGCGGCATGGATTTTTCCGATGCCCGCAAGCTAAAAGCTTTGCAGGAAGACAAATCCAAGCTGAAGAAGGAACGCATCGGCAGCGCTGTCTTCGATGTCGAGCCCCTGCCGGTCGACGACGAGTTGCACCGCCTCGACAACGTCGTGGCGACGCCGCATGTCGGCTAAGTGACGCGGGAAAACGACGTCGTGATGTACCGCCAGACCGCCACCGAGATATCAAACCGCCACCTGCATCGAATTGATTACGCCATAGTGATTCAGATCAATTCGATTGCAGGGCGGTTGTGCAAAAGTTCCTACACCACTGCCTAGAATCATTCACCCGGTTTCACCGGGCCTATAGAGATTGATCGCCAACCTCGGATGGTGTCGATGAGGAAAAGGGCGTGCGGTGTGTCACACGCCCAAAGCACAGGGTTGAGGGACTGCATTGGGTTCATTGGAGCCGATTGGCGCTAAGCGTCGCGGACGCGTTCCGGCGCGGCAGTGGTGAAGAAACCGCAAACTCGTTCCAAAATGGGAGTGCCGAGAATGCCAACCGCCGCCTTCCGGACTGGACATAGCGGCTCAAGCGCCAAGGTTTCCAAGGCTGTCGCTTTACCGCTGCTGCAACTGATACTCGCAGGGCTTCTTTTACTCCCGCTCTTACTGCTCCCTGCTCAGCAATCGTTTGGGCAGGACCGGGCTGAATTCATCCTGGGCCGCAGTCCGGGCGGCAACATGCGCTGGCAAGTCCTCAACCAGCAAGAACCCGCCGGCACGATCGAGACCTTCGAGTCCGGCGGTCACGGCTGGGGCGGCCTTCGCGGCGTGGGCGCGCTCGCAATGGGCGATGTAGACGGTGACGGCCTGGACGAGGTGGCGCTCGGTCGTAACGACGGGCCCAATATGCGCTGGGTGGTGTTCGACGATGCGGCGACGGTCTTGCGGCAGATCCAGTCGGGGGGTGAGGGCTGGGGCATCGGGCGCGGTGTCAGCGCTCTCGCGATGGGCGACCTCGACGGTGATGGCCGTGATGAGATGGTGATCGGGCGATCACCCGGACCCAACATGCGCTGGGCCATCTATCGGTACAACGACGCGACAGGCAGAATGGAGGAGTTTCAGTCGGGCGGTGAAGGCTGGGGGAGCGGTCGCGGCGTTGCAGCGCTGGCGATCGGCGATATTGATGGGGACGGAGACGAAGAGCTCGCGATCGGACGATCTCCCGGGCGCAATATGCGTTGGGCCCTGTTCCGCTTTAACGCCGCGACGGGCAGAATGGAGGAGTTTCAGTCCGGCGGTGAGGGCTGGGGCGGTTTGCGCGGGGTCAGTGCGCTCACCATTGGAAATATCGATGGCGATGCGGGCAGCGAGCTCATTGTTGGAAGATCGCCCGGAGGCAATATGCGCTGGGCCGTCTACCGCTACAACAGCGCCACGGAGAGGGTGGAGCAGATTCAGTCTGGCGGCGACGGCTGGGGCAGAAGTCGTGGCGTCACCGCTCTTGCCGTAGGCAACCTTGACAATGCCGACGGCGTCGAACTGGCGATCGGGCGGTCCCCCGGGGTGAACATGCGGTGGGCAATCTACCGTTACAATGATGCGACGGCCAATCTGGAACAGATCCAGTCCGGCGGTGCGGGCTGGGGTATCGAGCGCGGTACCGGTGCCCTCGCGATGGGCGATGTCGACGGAGACGACCACGACGAACTGGCAATTGGCAGATCGCCCGGTCCGAACATGCGCTGGGCCATCTATCGTTACAACAGCGCCACTGACAACGTGGAACAGATCGAATCTGGCGGCGATGGCTGGGGAATCACGCGTGGCGTAAGCGCCCTGGCGGCGGGGCAGGGCGGAAGCCAGGATCAAGACGGAGACGGCTTGCTCGATCATTGGGAGTTGAATGGGATCGACACCAATGCCGATGGAACCGTCGAGTTTGATTTGCCCACGTTTGGCAGCGATCCCTTGCGCAGGGACCTGTTCGTAGAGGTGGATTGCCTGGTAAGCGACGGCAACGGCAACGGATCTCTCTTGGATGCCGTGGATCACTCGCACTGCCCGAACCAAGCGGCGATTCAGGATGTCGTGCAGGGTTTCGCCGATGCGCCGGCCGCGAACCCGGACGGCACAAGCGGAATGCAGCTGCACGTCGATACCGGCCCGCTCTATGGCGCCGGCACGGTGATCAATGTCCCTGGGGCCGCAGGTGCCAACGGCAACTATGGCGATATGGGCGGCGGCGGCGATCAGGTTGCCGAGGCCGGTAACGAGATTATCGACTGGGACGGCGCGACAGGCGATCCCGGGACCAATTTCTACACCCTGAAACAAGCAAACTTCGATCCCGCGCGCCGGCTTGTATTCCGGTATGCCTTCTTCGGCCACCAGACCAACGCCCGCCGGGCTTCAAATGACTGCACAAGCGGCTGGGCCGAGGGTATTCCGGGAAACGATTTCATGGTCACGCTCGGCGGCAGGCGCGACGTCAACGACGACGGCACTGCCGATACTGTTTGTTGGGGCAGCGGTATTGCCAACAATATCGACGATGACGGTGACGGCGCTATTGACGAAGATCCGCCGAACGGCGTCGACGATGACGGGGATTGTACCGGCGACACCGACGGCGATGGCACGCCCTGTGATCGGGGCGACCTTGGCGTGGATGAAGACGGCGGATTTTCGGTCGGCAGCCGAGAGCAGCAGGCCGGTACTTTCATGCACGAGTTGGGGCACACCGCCGGTTTGCGACACGGCGGTATCGACCATGTCAATGACAAGCCCAATTTCCTGAGCGTGATGAACTATGCTTTCCAGCCCTGCGCCGTGCCGAATCAACCGGGTATTCTGCCCGGTGGATGCGACTATTCCAGAGATGAGTTGGACACCCTCAGCGAGCCGCTGCCGCCTGGACTCGACGAATGTGTCGGAATCGACGGGCTCTATGGATTGGGGCCCATGCAATGGGATGGAGACGCGACGTTCGAGGGCGTCACGAACTGTCAACCGCCCAACAACGCAAACGTCACGGCCGATATCAATTTCGACGGCGATTTCACCCAGCTTGCGGGCTTTGACGATTGGGACAATATCCGTTTCGATTTCCGCAGGCAGGAAAATTTCGCCGACGGCGTGTCCGATCCAGTGCGTGACGAACCCGATCCAGAGACCATAGAGCGCTCGCAACGTAATTTGTCACAACGGCTGCGGCCTGCAATATCGGTCGAAAAGACCACGCAGTCCGACAGTGTGGGAATCGGTGAAACGGTGATCTACACTCTGACGGTGCGCAACACTGGCGCAGGGCCTGCGCTCAATGTCATTGTTACCGATACCCTCCCCGACGGGACGAAGGAGGTTTTCGATCTGGGCACGCTGATAGCGGGCTCGGAACAGCTACGAACTATTGAATACTTTGTATCGGCAGAAACGCGTAGCTGCACAAATCTGACCAATCGTGTTGAGGTCGAATTCAGCGATTTCGTCGGCAAGAGTTTTGCCGAATCCGTCGTGGTCGAAACCCCTGTCAGGGCACGCTACGAGTATGCCGCCAAGTTTGTCTGCGGTGCGCAACCCGACCCGGCCGATATGCGCCTGGCACGCGGTTTTTACGCAACCTCGATCAATATCCACAACCCGAGCTGTTCTGAAGCAGTCGTTTTCAAGAAACTTGCTCTGACCATCCCCCCAGGCAGCCAGAAGCCCGGCAAGGTTCTGCCCATTGCGACTGATGTGCTAAAGCACGACGAGGCCATCGCAGTCGATTGCATGGATGTTGCGGAAAGGTTGTTCCCGAAGGGATTGCCGGCCTCCTTTATCGAAGGCTATCTGGTGATCCAGAGTCCGCAGAGCCTGGATGTGACCGCATTGTATTCGACGGCAACTTTGGATGAGAAAGGTCAAGCCGCCGATCATAGCGATATGGAGGTCCAGAGGGTTCCCGAACGTATCCTGAGCGTGGAAACCGGCGCGGATCTGGCAATCGAAAAAGAAGCGCAGGTAACTCACTATTCTACCGGTGGCGTGCGGGTGGCGCTGGTGCAATATACCATTCGAGTCACCAATCGCGGACCGGCGTCGGCGACGAATGTCGTGGTCGAAGAAACCTTGGATCTGAGCGGAGGCTTGCTCGGGGAGTTCTCGGAGAGTGAAATGAGCGTGAGCCATGGCGGTCACTGGACCGTAGAGAGCCATGAGCGGTCAGAAGCCGAGCTCAGGGCCGAAATACCCAGCCTGCCGGCATCGGAAACGGCGACGTTGGAACTGGTCGCAACGGCGGTCATCAGCTACCCCGGTGAAAACGACCAATCAGAGGAAGTCCTGCGGAACACCGCAACCGTATCGAGCGTCACTGACGACCCGAATGAGGGTAACAACAGCGTCAGCCGGGACGACGAATTGTAGAGACTTGGAACGGTGATCCGCAGCGGCGCACAAGCGGGAGCATTGCCATGCTCGGATGACCGGTCTCGGCAAGTCTGCGATAGGCACAACGTGAGCCCGCTTGTCCACATTGGCAGCGAAAGCGGGCATGTGACGCCTGCTCAGGCAGGCGCATAGGAAAAGCTGGAGCCTCAAGACCAGACGCAAGTCGGCCGCTTGCGGCCGGAGGCGGCCCAGGGCATAGACTTCGCCGCGCTTGAAATACAGAGGACCAGCACGAGTTGCCTTCTGGCCAGGCTGCTTGGAGATCATTTTCGCGACATTCGGACGCCAATTAGCTCGCGTGGCATCGGTCTGGCGGATGAGTGCCATGCCACAGGGGCATCTTCCTTGGATTCTATTGTTGTGCAAGGGCGAATTCTGCGGAAAATTCCACACGATTTGAACCTTTTGCAAATACTTCAGATGATACACCTCAATGCGGGAACCTGTCGTGGCGGCCTGTAATAGTTCGGGTGAACAGGGATTGGCACATGAATTTCTCGACTTGGGTCTGGGTAATGTTGTTGACGGTTGGGGTGTCGACCGGCGGTTGCTCTTTCCGAGGCCTTGCCGTGGAATCCATCGGAGACATGCTTTCCACGGGAGGCTCCGCTTTTGCCGATGAGGATGACATCGAACTGGTCGGCGAAGCGCTGCCGTTCAGCCTCAAGTTAACGGATAGCCTGCTTCAGGAGACTCCGGATCATCGCGGGCTATTGCGCTCCGCTGCGCAGGGCTACGTGCTCTATTCCTACGCTTATGTGCAGTTTCCCGCGGAGCAGGCGGCGTTAGAAGATCTCGAGCGGGCGCGCTATCTGCGGGCCCGCGCCCGCAAGCTCTATTTCCGCGCTTTCAACTATGCCATTCGCGGCTTGGAGCTCAATCAGCCGGGAATCGGCGCGGCGCTGATGAATGATCCCGTCGAAGCGCTCGAGCGAATCGGTAGCGACGGAACCGATGAGGTTCCATTTCTATATTGGGCGGCTAGCGCGTTGGGGCTCGCAATTTCCGTGTCCAAGGACGATCCGGCTATGTTAGCGCGGATTGAGGAGGTCGAAGCGATGCTGCGGCGCGCGCTTGTCATTGACGAAACCTATGACAACGGCGCGCTGCATGAGTTCGCCTTGATCCTCGCGGGAGCGTCGCCGCGTATGATCGATCACAGTGCTATCGATCTCCACTACCGGCGAGCGCTCGAACTGTCGGAGGGGAAGAGGGCCAGTCTTTATGTTGCCTACGCCATGGTCGCGCCTTTGCGTGCTCAAGACCGGACGGCATTTCTGGCTTTGATGGAGGAAGCCGTGGCAGTTGAACCGGACGCCGTGACGGGACAGCGGCTCCGAAATACCATTGCCCAACGTCAGGCGCGCTGGTTGATGGGCCGTGCGGACGAGCTGTTTTTGAATTAGGGGATGTGCATGAGGCTGCTGGCGCTGATTCTTGGCGTGATGATGCTGGTCGGGTCGGCTGCACCGGCGGATGCCCGCATCACGATCAAGCTCGGAACCCTCGCGCCGGAAGGATCCGTATGGCATGACGCCTTGCTCGAAGTCCGCCAAAAGTGGCTTGCGATCACCGATGGCGAGGTGGAGCTCCGGATCTATGCAGGGGGCGTGCTTGGCGGCGAGGACGAGATGGTGCGCAAGCTGCAACGACGCAGCCTAGATGCCGTAGGTATCAGTGGCGGCGGACTGCCCCACCTGGATGACAGCGTCGATGTCCTCAACATTCCCCTGCTGTTCGAATCCTATGAAGAACTGGACTATGTGCGCGACCGCATAGCCCCCGAATTGGAGCGCCGTTTGGAGAAACGCGGCTTCAAGGTGCTGAACTGGTCCGACGGCGGCTGGGCGTATTTCTTCGCCAAGTCGCCGGTGCGAACACCGGACGATTTGAGAGAGCTTCGACTATGGATCTCATCCGGCGCTCCCGAGGCGGAGAAGCTTTTCAAGGACTTTGGCCTCCGCGTCGTACCGCTTCCTGTCACCGATATGCTTACCGGGCTTCAGACGGGACTGGTCGAAGCCATCGATGTTCCGCCCCTGTTTGCACTGCTCGACCGTTCCTATCGGCATGCCGGTTACATGACCGACCTGCGTTGGGCCCCTGTGAATGGCGCTGTCGTGATAAGCAACCGAGCTTGGCTCAAGATCCCGGCCCAATATCATGACGCTCTCTTAACGGCCATACGCGCAGTAGCCCGCGTCGTCCAGGCCAAGATCCGCCAAGCGGGGAAACAGTCGATCGCGGAAATGCAGGCACGCGGCTTGAAAGTCGTCTCCCTTGATCCCGATACCCTGGCGTTGTGGCGCCGCGAGGCGCAGGCGGCCTATCCGGCGCTGCGGGCGCATAGTGGGTTTCCCGAGCTATTCGACGAGGTGCTGCGGCTCGCGGCCGAGTACAAGAAAGCGCAGAGGGGAAAGAATTAGGTGCGCGAACAAGATGGGTATGGCGACCGTCAGCTTAAGGCAGAATCTCCTGAACCCTCGACATTCTGTAGCCGCATGGAAGATGCCTTTGCTGCGGCGGTGCTCGCGGCGATAGCGCTGCTTCCTGTTGCCAATCTGGTAAGCCGCGAATTCTTCGGCGGTGGGATTCCCGGCGCGATATCGGCTGTACAGCATCTGACCCTTTGGATCACATTCATCGGCGCGGCCATCGCGGCGCGTAGCGACCGTCTTCTTGCCCTCGCCACCACGGAGTTTATGACCAGGCAATGGCAACACAGGGTGAAACGCTTGACCGCCTTCCTGGCGGTAGCGGTGGCATCAACCCTGACAGTCGCAAGTATTCAGCTTGTCCGTGTCGATGCCGAATATGGCGATACGATTGCCTGGGGAATTCCGGTTTGGATCGTGTCGCTGGTGATGCCGATTGTCTTTGCTCTTATTGCCTACCGGCTGATGACGGCGGCCGCAGCGGATTGGCGCGAAGGGTTCCTCATCAGCAGCGGCATTGCCGTTCCGGTTCTCTTCTACTTCGTACCAGCGTTGAACGCGCAAGCTTTGCTGTTGCCGGGCATCGGCGTGCTGGTCGTGGCTACCGCGCTTGGTCTTCCCATCATGATTGCGATCGGTGGCGCCGCCACCCTGCTTTTCTTTCTGGAGGGCACACCCATTGCGGCGGTGCCGGGCGAAGCCTATCGGATGGCAACCTAGCCAATGCTGCCGGCCATTCCGCTCTTCACCCTTGCGGGCTATATCCTCGCCGCAGGCGGCTCCAGCCAGAGATTGCTGGCGCTCTTTACCGCGATGGTCGGCTGGCTGCCTGGCGGGCTGGCGATTGTCGTCACGCTGCTGCTGGCTTTCTTTACCCCGTTGACCGGTGCCTCGGGGATTACCATCCTCGCCATGGGCGGTCTCCTCCTGCCCATGCTTGTTCGGGCGCACTATCCGGAGGGCCACTCGGTAGGCCTGGTGACCGTGTCCGGATCGATCGGCATTATGTTGCCGCCGAGCCTACCGGTGATCCTCTATGCGTATTACGCCGAACTGCAACTGAATCACCTGTTCATCGGTGGCTTGTTGCCGGGGTTGTTGCTCATTGTCGTGGTGGCGGCCTGGGGGGCATGGCGCGGTTGGAATAAAGGCGCCATTTGCACGCCTTTTGAGTGGCATAAACTCGGTGGCGCTTTGTGGTTGGCAAAGTGGGAGTTGATGCTGCCGCTTATCATACTCGGCGGCATTTTCAGTGGTCTGGCGACACTGGTTGAAGCGGCCGCGCTGACCGTCGTCTACGCGCTTTTCTTGGAAACCCTGCTCTTCCGCGACATACGGATAAACAAGGATCTGCTGCGCGTTGCGGTGGAGAGCGCGGCCATGGTCGGCGGCTTCATGATCATCCTGAGCGTGGCGCTCGGGTTTACCAACTATCTGATCATCGCCCAGATACCGATGCAGGTGCTGAACTGGGTGAAAGAAGTCATCGAGTCGCCGACGCTGTTTCTCCTGGCGCTGAACGCGCTGCTCATCATCGTCGGCGCGCTCATGGACATCTATTCCGCGATCATCATCATCGTCCCGCTGATCGCGCCGATGGCCGCGGCCTATGGCGTCGATCCCGTCCACCTCGGTGTCATATTCCTTGCGAACATGCAGCTCGGCTACCTCATGCCGCCGATGGGGGAAAATCTGTTTCTTTCGGCATACCGTTTCAAGAAATCTCTGCCACAAATCTATAGGGCAACGATCCCCTATGTTTTCGTGCTCGGTATCACGATCTTGCTGATTACCTATCTGCCGTGGATGACGCTCGCGCCCTTGGACCTGCTAGGGCAGTGGGGTCGCTAAGTCAGTCGTCCCGTGATGAGTCGCCGCTACTCCGCCGCCTGCGGCCAGAGGTTGCCTGGGACATAGACTTCGCCGCGCATCAGCTTGCGGGCGGTCCTCAGCGTGCCGGCAGAGCGCAGGGTAACCTCGCCGCGGCCCGGGTCGGCGTCGAGCATGATCTCGAGGTCGCCGGAAGGATGCTCGATTTTGATGGGGTAGGGCGGCCCAGCCGGCAGCTCGACGAACTCGGCGGCGACGCCGTCCTCCAGCAGGCAGCAGCAGGCCAGGCAGATACCACCGGTGACCGCATGGGCGGCGTGGGTCTTGTGCGGTACCAGATAGCGTGAGGTGATGGTGCCGCCGAAGCGCGGTTTGGCCAGCAGGATGATCTTGGGGGTCACTTTCTCGGATACGTCACCGAGGCCCATCATCTCGCCGGCGATGCGCCGGATAGCTTCGATTCGCTTGAAGAACTCGCTGTCGGCGTCGAGCTCCTCCGTCGTTTCGTAGCCGGTCTTGCCGACCGACTCCGCCGCCAGCATCATCACCGGCATGGCGACGTCCATGCAGGTCACCGGGACGCCCTCGATCACGTCGATGGCTTTGCCGGTGGGCAGCAGGCTGCCGCAGGTCGAGCCGGCCACGTCCATGAAGTTCAGCAGCACCGGGGCCGAGGTTCCGGGCACGCCGTCGATGGCGGTGTCGCCTTCATAGCTCACCTGGCCGCCCGGGGTCTGCACCACGGCTTCGATCTTGGCGTCGATGTTCACGTGGTAGATGCGCACCCGGCTGACCTCGCCCTGCGGTTTCACCAGGCCGGTTTCCAGCGCGAAGGGCCCGACCCCGGCCATGATGTTGCCGCAGGGCGGATTGGTGTCGACGCGCGCGGCGTCGATTTCCACCTGGGCAAAGAGGTAGTCGACGTCGATGCCGGGCCGGGCCGAGGGGCTGACGATGGCTACCTTGCTGGTCAGCGTGGTAGCGCCGCCGATGCCGTCGATCTGACGGGCGTCGGGCGAGCCCAAGGCGGCGAGCAGAACCTGGTCGCGCAAGGCCGGGTCGGACGGCAGGTCCCGGGCCATGAAATAGGGGCCCTTGGAGGTTCCCCCACGCATCAGGATGCAGGGAATGGCGACTTGTGAGTTTGTCATGGCAATGGTCCGGAAGGTCTTGATCTGATGCCAATATACGCAGCTACGCCGGTGACAGCCAGCCCCTGCCAAGCCGGCTTACAGGGCGCTCGCGGTTCTTTGAGTTTGCCTGGGCGGGCCCGGGTGCCAGATTGAGACGGTAGTCCCCACCAAAGCAATGGAAGGCCTCATGCGCCGCATAATTTTCTTGTTCGCTCTGATCCTGCCGCTCGCAGGCTTCGCCTCGGCGGAGCGTCTCTTTGCGCCCTCGGCCGATCTCTGGCCGCGATGGCAGGGCCATGATGCCGCCAGTACCGCGACGATCGACTTCGCCGTCTGGAACGGCCTGCTGCAGCGGGTGGTGCTCCGTGGCGCCGACGGCACCAACCGGGTCGACTACATTGCGCTGGCGGGAGACGAGGCGGCGGTGCTCGACCAGGTGGTCGCGGACTTGGCCGCGGTGGAGATCAGCCGGCACAATCGGACCGAACAGCTCGCCTACTGGATCAATCTCTATAACGCGGTGACCTTGAAGGTGGTGGCCGCGCATTTCCCGGTCGCCTCGATCCGCGACATCGACATCTCGCCCGGCTGGTTCGCCGACGGGCCTTGGGACGCTGAACTGGTGACCGTCGAGGGCGAGGCGCTGACCCTCAACGATATCGAACACCGCATTCTCCGGCCGATCTGGAAAGACCCGCGTCTTCACTATGCGGTCAACTGCGCTTCCCTCGGCTGCCCCAATCTGGCGGCGGAGGCCTATCGCGGCGCCGGCATCGAGGACAGGCTGAACCAGGCCGCCCGCGCCTACGTCAATCATCCGCGCGGCGTTACCATCGACGACGGCAAGGTTGTGGTGTCCAAGATCTACGATTGGTTCCTGGAAGACTTCGGTGGTTCCACGGATGGCTTGCTGGCGCACCTCGGGCGTTTTGCCGCGCCGCCCTTGGCCGCCCAATTGGCGGAGATCAGCGAGATCGGCGGCACCGCCTACGACTGGTCTCTCAACGGCCCAGAAGGCTAAAGGACGGATTGCCGCCGGCAGTTGTGTTTCAATTGTAACTCTGTGAGTTTTCGCACAGGATTGTGTCGCTTCCGGGCGGTAGAGGACAGGTGCATGTCTATATCCCAATGCAAGCGCCGCCTCACCAGATGGAAGAGATCATGATGATGATGACATATGTCGATGCACGCGGGGAGCCGGTAAGCGGAGCCTCACAGGTGGCCATCGCTCTCTATGAAAAGGCCCTGGCCGAACTGCAATGCTACAGCGGCGATCCGGTGGCAACCATTGAGCGGGCCATCGTCGATAGCCCCGACTTCGTCATGGCCCACTGCTTTCGCGCCTATGTCCATGCTCTGGCCACCGAAGCCCAAGCGATGCCGGAGGTTCAGGCCAGCTTCGACGTCGCGTCCCAGTTGAAGACCAACGCCCGTGAGCGCCGGCATCTGTTGGCTCTCCGACAGTTTCTGCAGGGCAGTTGGGAAGGCGTAATTTCTGCCCTGGAGAATGTACTGACCGACAGCCCGCGCGATGCCTTGGCTCTTCAGACCCTGCACCTCTGCGACTTTTATACCGGCGATGCCCGCAGTCTGCGTGATCACGTGGCCCGAGTACTGCCGGAGTGGTCGCCGGAGGTTCCGGGCTACCACGCGATCCTTGGCATGTATGCCTTCGGCCTGGAGGAGTGCGGCGACTACGCCCGCAGCGAGGAGATGGGCCATCGAGCCATCGACCTCAATCCGCGCGACGCCTGGGCCCAGCATGCGGTCGCCCATGTGATGGAGATGCAGGGCCGCCAGCAGGAGGGCATCGACTGGATGATCAGGCGCGAACGCTGCTGGGCCGAAGACAGCTTCTTTGCCGTCCACAACTGGTGGCACCTGGCGTTGTTCCACTTGGATTTGGAGCAGAACGACCGCGTGTTGGCGCTCTACGACGAGCCGATCCGCGGCGATCGCTCCAGGGTCGTACTCGACCTTCTGGACGCTTCTGCCTTGCTGTGGCGCCTTCACCTGCGGGGCGTCGATACCGGCGAGCGCTGGCAAGAATTGGCCGATTGCTGGGAGCCCCTGGCAGCCGACGGTTTTTATGCCTTCAACGACGCCCACGCCATGATGGCTTTCGTCGCCGAGGGCCGCGACGAGGCGGCCGACGACTTGCTGGCCGCTCAGCAACAGGCCATGACCGGCAGCACAGGAAACGCCAGGATGACGTGGGAGGTCGGCTATCCGCTGTGCTCGGCTTTGCATGCCTTCGGGCGTGGCGACTATGCCACCTGCATCAGTCTGCTGCGGCCGATCCGCAGCCGGCTCAACCGTTTCGGCGGCAGTCACGCCCAGCGCGACGTCTTCGACCTGACCCTGCTGGAAGCGGCCAAGCGTGACGGCCACTACGGGCTGCTGCGTGAACTTGCCAACGAGCGCGTCGAGCTGAAACCAAGCAGCCCCTTGAACCAGCGCTACCGCCAGGACGCGGCGCGCTGGTCGGCGCAGGCCGTCGGCATCGCCGCAATTTAGCTTTGGGGAGGGATTAGCCTGCGGCCGGCGCGGGCAGTCCGGCGATGAGGTCTTGCCAGAACTTCTTTTCCAGGGCTTTGGGCAGGTCGGCGGGTTTGGCGACCGTCATCAGGAAGGCCCCGGGTCCGCCGACGACGTTGCGCCGAAAGTAGTCGGGCAGGTCCTGGCGGCCGCCGAAGACGACGCCGTTGATGGTGACCCCCAGGCGGATCGCCTGGTCGCGCACGACGGTGGGGTCCCGGCCGTCGTTGTCGACACCGTTGCTGAGGATATTGATCACCGAACGGCGTGCCGGATAGGGCGCCGCCATTGCCAGGTCCAGCGCCGCCGTCACCGCTTCGGCGATGTCGGTCATGCCTCCCTTCGGCGCGGCCTGACCGGAGGGCCGATAGCTGCCGTAACCCCTGCGGTCGATCCGCGGCGCGGCATCAAACTGGGCCGCTACGCGCTCGGCGTCGGCGCGGGTTTCGATCACCGTCCAGGGCACGACGACTTCGAACTGTCCGCCGCTCGACCAGGTGAAAGCCAGGAAGCCGATGCGCTGTTCCAGGCCTTCGGCGATGCGGGCCAGGAAGGCCGCGTCGACAACGCCGCGGGCGAGCCCGGAATATTGCAGCCATTCATCGTGGCGGGTGATCGAATCGGAGACGTCGACCGCGGTGACGACGTTGAAGTCCGTATCGAGCGGCATCGGGTGGTCGCGCGAGGCCAGATCGAAGGCGCCGCGATCCTGCGCCATCGCCGGGGTCATGCTGGCGGCGGTCAAGACGAATAGGATAAAAGTCAGGTATCTGAACAACATGGTTCCAGCTCCTCAGGCTGCAGTACAACAGGGAGTTGGAAAAAAGCGGTTAATTCAGCGCTAAGTATGTTGGCGGCAAGGGCGCCGCCGCCGGCGAAGGCCGCCTCAGGCGGCGATCCCGGCGCCCGGTCGGGCCCGCGGCAGGCTGAAGCGCTTGGTCAGCGGATTGAACATGATCCGGTTGCGGCTGGCCATTTCATGGAGCAAGGCCGTGGTGGTCACGGGATCCAACCCGGAGGCCTCGGCGATTTCCTCGGCGGTAGAAGGCAGCCTATCGGCGATCACCTGGTTGATACGGCTGCGCGGATCCTGCTGTGCTGTTATGTCGTCCATGGTGCGACCTGTCTTGCTGCTTGCGCGGCTTATCCGCCGGGAGAGGCGGGTGCAAAGTGAGATAACGGGAATCTCGGCTGCAAACATGTAACGCTTCCTTAACGAAGAATGCCTCGTCGGCAAACAGTTCATTGGAGGTGCCCCATAAGAGGCAGGCCTTCGGCGGAAGCGCTTTTGACTTCCTGCTTTCAGTTACGCGGCTCGGTCGGAAGCGGTTTCAACGGAATCGCTGAAATTCGGTTCAGGCGGCCTGTCAGGCCGCTGCCGGGGCTTTCAGCACGGCCAGGAAGCGCTCTATCGCGGCCTCCAGAGGCCCGTCGTTCATGACGGTAACCACACCGGGGCCGCCCGGCGGGGCAACGCTGCGGGCCAGGCGGTGCTTCACCGCGGCGGTCTCCTCGCGGCCGCGTGCAAGCAGGCGCCGCTCCAGCACCTCCGGCGGCGCGGTAACGAAAATCACGGAGGTGGCGGGGTGGATCCGGCGTGCCTCATCGATCACGGTCCGGGAAACATTGGCGATCACCGTCCGCCCGGCGTTCAGGGCATCGGCGGCGGAGCCGGGCAGGGCATAGCGCAGTTCGTGCGCCCCCCAATACAGGAAGAAGGCGCCGGCCGCCTGTTGTTGCGCGAATTCCTGCTCAGTGAGGGTGAAATGGTCCTCGCTGTCGGGGTCGCTCTGCCGGGTGATGATGCGCCTTGGAAAGACGAACTGGGGCAGGTCCTGTAGCGCGTGGCGGGCGCCTTCGATCAGGCTGTCCTTGCCGGCGCCGCTCGGTCCCACCACCAGGATCAGGCGGCCCGATGTATTTGTCGACCCGGCCACCTCAGGTCCCTGGGTGGCGCTCGGCACGCTCGAGTACCGGGCGAAAGTCTTCGAGGTCGGGGGTGCGCATCTCCGGGTCTTTCGCCAACTCGTCGCAGCGCCTCAAGGCAACGGCCTCTTGGGCATAGGGGCGAGCCAGGAAGTTCGCCGCTTCCTGCGCCGTGAAGGGGCCGCCTTGCAGCGACAGGCTGAGCACGGACTCTTCGGAGAGGCGCTCGAAATAGCCGTCTTCGGCCTGGCAGAGATAGCGCTTGGCGTTGACGTGCTGGGCGATGGGCGCGGTCACCGCCGGGCCGAACCAGCGCGCCAGGTAGCTGGCGCCGATCTTCTCATGGGCGGCGTCGATGCCGCGGGCGCTGGCGCCCTCGTCCTTGGGGTTCACCAGGTGGCCGATGTCGTGCAGCAGCGCCGCCGCGACGAGGTTGTCGGAGCCGCCCCTTTGCTGGGCGAAGGTGGCGCACTGCAGCGCGTGGACCAATTGGGTGACCTCCTCGCCGTCGTAGCGGCTGTGGCCCAGTTCCTTGAGCAGCGACAGGACATGGTCGACGGGATCGGCGATCTCGCCGGCAGCGGGCTGCGCCGGCGGCGCTTCGCTTTCACGAGGTTCGGTCATGATGTGGCTTGTCCTTGTTCTGCTTTTGCTTGCGCCTCCGGCGCCGCGCCCAAGCCGAAGCGGTCGAACAGGCGAAAGGGCGCTTCGACCGTCTCTTGACTATAGAGGCAGATTTCCCGGACTGGAACGGGCTCGGCGAGCTCGGGACGAAAGAGGGCGGTCAGCGTGGTCTGCAACCGCTCGCGCAGATCCGGCTCGGCCAGCGGCCCGGTCAGGGTCATGTGGAAGCGGAACTCCTCCAGAACGTAGGGATAGCCCCAGCCCCGCAGCAGCTCTTCCTGGCGCGGCGTCAGGCCCTGGCCGAGGCGGCGTTGCAGCTCGCTCTCCGTGAGTGGCGCCCGCAGCGGGTCGAGGTCCCGGACCGCCGCCGCCGCCAAGGCCGTCATCTCCGGCGAAGGGCCGGAGAGGATGAGCGCCAGGAACGGCCCGATGGCCGAAACCTTCAACGGCGGCGCCTGAAAGGGCCGCTGCCGGGCGGCGAAGGCTGCGAGGTGTTGGCGCAGGTCGCGTAACGAGGTCTCCGGCGCGAGACGGAAGGGCGCTTTCAAGGTGGCGTGGAAACCGTAGTGGCGCGGGCTTTTCGTCGCCGCGGCGATCTCCTCCTCGGTCCAGCCGTCGAGCGCCGGTCGGGCCAGCGCCGCGCCGCTTTCGCAGTCGCGGCCCAGCCAGCTCTGCGCCAGGCGCCAGGTCCCGCTGTCGCGGGGCAGGGCGTAGTAGACGGCGTAGCGGGCTTGTGGGTCGTCGGACACGGCAGGCCTCAAGGAGACGCGGATCGAAATCTTGTCCCCGTCTTGTAGCCAGCGCCGGCCCCCGCGTACAGAGCCTGAGAGGCTATGGTTTCATGACAGTCCTGTGAAACGGGGTGAATTGTAGAGTGCGGCGCGACCATTGCCGTGAACACGCCCCAAAGCTCTCTTCGACAGCTTGCGCCGAGATTCTCCTCGACAGCCCATGGCCGGTTACCTAGCCGTTTGTTCCAATTGGCGTCATACCTTCCGGCCGTTAAACTCCTCTCAAGACAAGGGCATAGAGGCCGTAGAACTTGGGGGAGGAGCAGGGGATGTTTCCGGAGTACGATCCGCGCGACGCGCGCTTCAACGACTACCTGAACGGCAACTGCCAGCTCGAAAAGCTCTACACCGGTACGCTCTGGGCCGAGGGGCCGGTTTATTTCTGCGACGGGGACTTCCTGCTGTGGAGCGACATCCCCAACAACCGCATGATGAAGTGGACGCCGGGCGGCGGGGTGACCGAGTATCGCCGGCCTTCCAACTATGCCAACGGCCACACCCGCGACCGGGAAGGGCGGCTGGTTTCCTGCGAGCACGGCGCCCGGCGCGTGACCCGCACGGAGTGGGACGGCTCGATCACCGTTCTGGCCGACAAGTACAGGGGCAAGCGCCTCAATTCTCCCAACGACGTGGTGGTGAAGTCCGACGGCATGATCTGGTTCACCGATCCGCCCTACGGCATCCTCTCCGACTACGAGGGCCACAAAGCCGACAGCGAGATCGGCGCCAACTACGTCTACCGCTGCGACCCGCGGACTGGGGAACTGGTGGTCGTGGCGGACGATTTCGACAAGCCCAACGGCCTGGCCTTCTCGCCCGACGAGAGCATCCTCTATATCGCCGACACCGGGCTTTCTCACGATCCCGAAGGGCCTCGCCATATCCGGGCTTTCCGGGTGGCCGAGGACAACAGTCTCTCCGGTGGCGAGGTCTTTGCCGTCTGCGACCAAGGGGTCTTCGATGGTTTTCGTCTCGACGAGGACGGTAACATCTGGTCCAGCGCCGGCGACGGGGTGCACTGCTTCGCGCCCGACGGTACCCTGCAGGGTAAGATCACGGTGCCGGAGGCGGTCTCCAACGTCACCTTCGGAGGCCCCAAGAAGATTCTCTTTTACAATACCGCCACCACCGCGATCTACACCGTCTACCTGAACCGCCGCGGGG
>CAJHXP010000249.1_pt1 | contig 27773 bp, 22 predicted proteins | sample 9198551 | NCBI WGS metagenome assembly CAJHXP01 (sample SAMEA7708297, study PRJEB35096) | sediment metagenome | biome: marine neritic benthic zone biome [ENVO:01000025]; feature: sediment [ENVO:00002007]; material: shallow marine sediment [ENVO:03000034] sea grass bed [ENVO_01000059] ... | reverse complement strand
GGGTGCAGCCGAAACCGGCGGCCACCAGATTCAGCAGGGTCTCCAGGCTGGCGGCGCGCAGGTCGGCGAGGCCAGGATCGGCGGTATCGCGCGACCGGGCGCAGACCTGCAGGATCTGGTCGCGCAGGCAGTGCCCGTCGGTGAGCAGCAGCAGCTCGACCCCGGCCAGGTCCGCTTCGGTGATCTCCGCCAGGTCGTCCAGCGGATGGCCGCGCGGATAGGCGACCCAGAATGGCTCGTCGAACAGCGGGATCGAGGCCAGCTCCGGCGCGTCCGGCGCCGTGGCCAGCAGCGCCGCGTCAATCTCGTGCGCGGCCAGGCGGTGCAGCAGGGCTGCCGTCACCTCTTCCGAGAGGACCGGGGTCAGCTCCGGGTAGCTGCGTTTCAGGGCGCCCAGCACCAGCGGCATGAGATAGGGGCTGATGGTCGGGATCACGCCGAGCCGCAGGCGCCCGGCCATGGGATTGCGGTGGGCCTGGGCAATGTCCTCGATCTGCCCGGCCTGCTCCAGGGCGAGGCGGGCGTGGCGGACGATGGTCTCGCCCAGCGGCGTGGTGACCACGGAACGGCTGGTGCGCTCGAAGAGGGTCACCCCCAGGGTCTCCTCCAGCTTGCGCAGTTGGCCGCTCAGGGTCGGCTGGCTGACGTGGCAACGCTCGGCCGCGCGGCCGAAATGCTGCTCCTCGGCCACCGCCACCACATAGCTGAGGTCCCTCAGATTCATCGCTCGAGAGGCTCCAGAAGCCTGAAATCCGGCCGTTTCGGCAGGTTGAGAGCCGCCGAAGTTCTATTGATAGATATTACCAATCTAATCAATTGAAACAATCGATTTCACGGATGACCTCCCAGGAGTTTATCTTAGAAGCATTCCAGAAAACGGCCATCGGTATCTGCCGGAGGAAACCGCCGCCGGCCAGCCGGATGACAGAGCGAGAAACAAGCAGACCCCAAGGAGGACTCAATGGCTGACAAGAAGACCCTGACGACCTCGGCCGGCGCGCCGATTTCGGACAACCAGAATTCGATGACCGCCGGCGCGCGCGGCCCGGTGCTGATGCAGGACTACCAGCTGATCGAAAAGCTGGCCCACCAGAACCGCGAGCGCATCCCCGAGCGCACGGTCCACGCCAAGGGCTGGGGCGCCTTCGGCACCCTCACCGTGACCCAGGACATCACCAGCTACACCCGCGCCAAGATCTTCTCAGAGGTCGGCAAGAAGACCGAGATGCTGGCGCGCTTCTCCACCGTGGCCGGCGAGCAGGGCGCGGCGGACGCCGAGCGTGACGTGCGCGGCTTCGCCCTGAAGTTCTACACCGAGGAAGGCAACTGGGACCTGGTCGGCAACAACACGCCGGTGTTCTTCATCCGCGACCCCTACAAATTCCCCGACTTCATCCATACCCAAAAGCGCCATCCGCGCACCAACCTGCGTTCGCCGACGGCGATGTGGGATTTCTGGTCGCTGTCGCCCGAGAGCCTGCACCAGATCACCATTCTCATGTCGGACCGCGGCCTGCCGCAGTCGGTGCGCCACATCAACGGCTACGGCTCGCACACCTTCTCCTTCATCAATGCCGCGGGCGAGCGCTTCTGGGTGAAGTTCCACTTCAAGACCCAGCAGGGCCACAAGCACTGGACCAACGAGGAAGGCGCGAAGGTCGTCGGCCAGACCCGCGAGTCGACCCAGGAAGATCTCTTCGGTTCGATCGAGAAGGGCGACTTCCCTAAGTGGACGCTCTACGTCCAGGTCATGCCCGAGACCGATGCCGAGAAGACCGCCTACAATCCCTTCGACCTGACCAAGGTCTGGCCGCACGGCGACTACCCGCTGATCGAGGTCGGCGTCATGGAGTTGAACCGCAACCCGGACAACTACTTCGCGGAGATCGAGCAGGCCGCCTTCTCGCCCTCCAACATCGTGCCGGGCATCGGCTTCTCGCCGGACAAGATGCTGCAGGCGCGCATCTTCTCCTATGCCGACGCGCACCGCTATCGCCTGGGCACCCACTACGAAGCGCTGCCGGTGAACACGCCCAAGTGCCCGGTCCACCACTACCACAAGGACGGGCCGATGCGGTTCTTCGCCAACAACCCGAACCCGGAGGCCTACTACGAGCCCAACTCCTTCGACGGCCCGAAGGAGGACCCGAGCGTCGCCGAGCCGCCGCTGAAGATCTCCGGCGACGCGGACCGCTACAACCATCGTGAGGGCAACGACGACTACACCCAGCCGGGCAATCTCTTCCGCCTGATGACGGCGGAGCAGCAGCAGCGTCTCTGCGCCAACATCGCCGCCGCCATGCAAGGCGTACCCGATTTCATCGTGCAGAAGCAGCTGGCCCACTTCGCCAAGGCCGACCCGGCCTACTGCGTCGGCGTCGCCAAGGCCCTGGGCGTCGAAATCAAGACCGTCGCGGCGGAGTAACCGAGTATTGGGCGTCTCGTGACACATGCTTCGAGACGCCCCTTCGGGGCTCCTCAGCAGCATGAGGGAACGAGAAGAGCCTCATCCTGAGGAGGGCCGGCGCCTTTCGGTCGGAGCCGTCGGACGCGTGTCTTCCTCTCCCGAGGCCACGCCCGGCGGTTTCCGGCCGGACTTTTTCTGACTATTTGCGCCGCCGCTTGTCGGCCTTCTCGGCGATGTCGGTGAACTCCCGCGCGGCCATATCCTGGTAGGCTTTCACCAGGGCATCGCCCTCGCGGCGCTTCACCGAGACGGCGAGGCGCAGTGTCGCCTCGCCCAGATGCGCAATGAGGAATGCCCGCGTGCCGATCTCCGCCGCCTCCGCCCGGGGCCAGAGGCGCGTCAAAGCAGCCGCCAGCAGCTCACCGACCTCCCGGCTGTGCGCCAGCTCGATCACCCGCAGTTGCTTGTCGGCCTGGGTTCCCGACCAGATGTCGCGGATGACTGGCTCCGCCAGGAACAGCGCGTAGTAGGTGTCCACCAGTTCACCGAAGGCCACGCAAAGGCTGTCCAGGTCCTCGACCGGCACCAGCCCCGCCTCGAAGCAGGCGCGGCCCTCCGCATTGTAGCGCTCGGCCAGGGTTCGCAGGATCGCAGCCTTGTCCGGAAAGTACTGGTAGAGCGAGCCGATCGAGATGCCGCTCTGCTCGGCGACCCGGCTCATACGCAGCACGTCGCTGCCCTGTTCGGCGATAAGCGCCGCCGCCACGGAGAGGATGCGTTCCACCCGTTCACGGCTGCGCTTCTGGCTCGGCGCGCGGCGCAGCCCCACCTCGTCATCTGCCGGGGCCGGCACCCGCGGTGCGGACTTGGCTTTCGCCATAAACCCTCCTTTTCGAATAACCAGGCGCTTGACTCCGATAATATGAGGGTTTATCACATTTAGCAAATGTGAGGCCTCCTCATATTAAAACATCGGCAGATCCGAACCCCGAGAAAGGAACGAAAGATGGAACGCAAGGATTTGACCCTGGTGATCGGCGCCACCGGCAAAACCGGCCGGCGCGTGGCGGAACGCCTGCTGCGGCGCGGCTTGCCCTGCCGCCTCGGCTCGCGCAGCGGCACGCCCCGCTTCGACTGGGACGACCGGGAAACCTGGGCGCCGGCGCTGCAGGACGTGACGGCGGCCTACATCACCTACTACCCGGATCTGATGGCCCCCGGCGCGGTCGAGCGGGTGCGCGACTTCGCCGAGCTGGCCGTGCGCGCCGGCGCCCGCCGCCTGGTGCTGCTCTCCGGACGTGGCGAGGACGCGGCCGAGCGTGCCGAGAAGGCGCTGCGGGAAAGCGGCGCCGACTGGACCATTCTCAGGGCCAGCTGGTTCGCCCAGAACTTCAGCGAGAACTTCTTCGTCGACGGCCTGCGCGCCGGCACCCTGGCCCTGCCGGCCGGCGAGGTCGCCGAACCCTTCGTCGACGTCGAGGACATCGCCGACGTCGCTCTGGCGGCGCTGACCCAAGATGGCCATGCCGGCCAGCTCTACGAACTGACCGGGCCGCGCCTGTTGACCTTCGCCGAGGCCACGGCGGAGATCGCCCGGGCCAGCGGACGCGACATCCGCTACCAGCAGATTGCCGCGGCCGACTTTGCCGCCGGCATGGAGGCCGCAGGCCTGCCCGGCGACTTCGTAGAGCTGGTGATGGATCTCTTCACCGTCGTCCTCGACGGCCGCAACGCGAGTCTTGCCGACGGCGTGCAGCGCGCCCTCGGCCGTCCGCCGCGCGACTTCGCCGACTACGCCCGCGAGGCCGCCGCGACCGGCGTCTGGACCGCCGAACCCGCCGCCCAGCGAAGGCCTGCAGTTCTTTAGCCAGGTGCGCATCGACGGCGAGTCCGGGGCCATAACGGTGATGCTGAAGGATCTCGAGAACCGCGAGGTCTACTCGGTGACCCTGGAGGCGGGAACCACCGCCTGAAGAAGGGGAAGGCCGCGGCGGCCTGACGCCCCGCGCCGGCCGCCCGCCGGCAGTGCGACGGCGCCTCCGGAATCTCGCCGATTCCGGGGGCGTTTTGGTTAACGGACTGGCCGGGCAGGGCGACAAAGTCGCGGCGCCGGTGCGTTAGACCTTTGCCCGGCCGCAGACCGCCGGTATCCTCATCGAAAGAACAAGAACCGCGGGCAAACAGCCCGCGGACAGGGAGAGAGGGCGGCTTTGCCTTTGGGACCGCGGCGCCGGAAGATCCTGGTCGAGATGCGTGAAGAGCTGAGGGCCTTCGCCATCACGATCACGCGACGCCCCGATCAGGCGGACGATCTGGTGCAGGAGGCGATCGCCCGGGCCCTTTCGGCACCGAGTCTGCCACACGAGCGCCGGGCGCTCAGGGCCTGGACGCTGCGGACCATGCGGAACCTGCATATCGACCTGCTGAGAAAAAGGTCGGTGCGCCTGGAATACGAAGGGGAGGTCGCGCGTTTTGTAAAGGCGGCCGCAACGCCGGGATTGAGCCCTGTCGACCGCATGGTGGTGCGCCAAGCCTTCGAACGGCTGTCGCCGGACCACCGGGAAGTTCTTTGCATGGTCGATGTCCTGGGGATGCGCTATGCCGAGGTCGCGAGCGTGCTGGAGATTCCGGAGGGCACGGTGATGAGCCGTGTCAGCCGCGCGCGGGCCAATCTTCTGGAGGAAATGGAGGCGGGAAAAGTTGTACGTTTGCCGAAAACTGCGAAGGCAAGACGAGAATGAACGACGATAGGCTTTGGCAGGAACTCAATGCCTATGCCGACGGCGAGCTCGCGGCCGAGCCTCGCGCCAGGCTGGAAGCTGCCCTGGCGGCAGACCCCGACCTGCGTGAGACGCTGGAGCGCATCTACGCCGTCAAGCAGGGCCTCGCCGCGGAGCGGCCGGCAGCCAAGAGCGAAGCCGCGGCGGCGGACTGGAAGCGGCCGGCGATGGCGCTTGCCGCCTGCGGCATCGCTGCGCTGCTCGTCATCGCCAGCTTCCTGCCCTTTAACCCCGCGCTGAGCTGGCAGGAGAAGCTGGTTGCCGCGCACAGCGGCCTGTCCGAGGAAACCTTCGTCGTCGAACAGAACCGGCCGCTGCCCGTGGTCTCGAGCCGGCGGTTGAACGATTTCGCGGTGCCCGATCTGCGCGCGTCGCGTCTCTACCTCGTCGAGGCCCGTACCGTCCATGACGAAGCCACCGAACAACTGGTGATGCACTACCGCGGCATGCGCGGCTGCGCCCTGACGATCGCCGCCATCGCGCCGATCGCCGAGGATGGCGAAGTTGTCGCTGCAGCCTCCGATGACGCGACCCTCTTCGCCGGCTGGCGCTTCGGCAAGCTGGGTTTCGCGGTGATCGCCGACGGCATGGACGAGGCCCGCTTCCAGGCCATCGCCACCTACGTTAAGGTGGCGATCGACGACAGGCTCACACCGAAAAGCGACCTGCGCACGGCGATGGCGGAAAGCTATCGCGCCGCCAAGCCCTGCGCCTAGAGCGGATCATGTTTTGACGGAACCACTTCGTGGTTGCGACAAAACATGTGAATCCGCTCTACACCTAACAATTAAAGCAGATTCACCGGATTGATGAATCGCCAAAGCGATTCCATCAATTCCGGATCTGCTCTAGGGGCTTCGCACAAGGGCGCGAAGAGAACTCAGCGGCCGGGAAAGTGCGGTCGGTCGACGTTGTAATACTTGGTGAGATAGTCGAGCACGGTGCTGCGGTCGGGCTCCTCGATCTCTTCCATCTCCTGCTCTTCGACCATCCAGACGAAGAGTTCCTCCCAGTCCTGCCGCGTCAGCCCCTGCTGAGCCACCAGCCTCTCCGAGTGACAGGCGGCGCAATAGATAAAGGTCTCCTCGACCCCTGGCGCCTCATGAAGCACCCCATACTCCGAATCCTGCGCCAGGCTCGCCGCAGTCGGCGCGATCAGGCTCGCGGCGAGCGTGCCGGCGAGAAGGGACAAACGTACGATCAAGGCTGGAACTCCCTGCGAAGTCATCGGGCGAGGTGAAAGGGGCGGCGGAGCCCGTAGGGCCCCGCCGCGGAGGGTGGTCGTGACCGCGCCTCTAGGAGACGCGCACCGCGACCCGGTGCATCGAATTGTTGAGGTAGCCCTTCGGGTTCCAGGCGATGGCGAAGGGCTGGGTCTCGCCGGTGCTGTCGGTCGCCCGCGCCCAGACTTCGTAGTAACCGGCCATGGGGAAGGCCACGCGGGCCCGCCAGTTCTGCCAGGCCCCGGGGTTGACCGGCCCATCGAGATTGGCGGTGATCCAGGTCGCGCCGAAGTCGATCGACAGCTCGACCTTGGAGATGTCGCGGTCGCCGGACCAGGCGTGGCCGCGCACCTCGATGCTCTTGTTGGCCGTGACGGCCCCGGTTTCCGGCGAGGTGATCAGCGACTTCACGGGCATGCGCTCAATGATGTCGAAGTCTTTCTTGTCGACCTTCTCGCCCGGCTCGACCGGCCGGTTCGGCACACGATAAGACGTGCCGGTCATCTTCGGCCCGTCGTGGACCACGTCGCGCAGATAAATGCGCTTCAGCCACTTCTGCGAGCAGGAGCCCGGCCAGCCCGGCACGACGAGGCGCAAGGGCGCGCCGTTCATCGGATGCAGCGCGCCGCCGTTCATCTCGAAGGCGATCAGCACATTGTCGGTCATCGCCTTGGCGATCGGCAGACCGCGCGAGATCGGCAGCTTGTCCGGGTTGCCCGAGAGATGCCCGTCGGCCCCGACATGGGCGGTGTAGACGACATTGCTCTTCACGCCGGCGGCGTTCAGCACGTCCTTGAGGCGCACGCCGGTCCATTCCGAACAGGCGACGGCGCCCAACGTCCACTGATTGCCCTTGGCCGGCGGATCGAAGAAGGCACGCCCGTTGCCGCCGCATTCCAGCGTCAAAGCCATGGAGACGACGTCGAACTTGCTGCGCAGGTCGGCGATGGAGAGTTCCATCGGCGTGTCGACGAGGCCGTCGACGGTCAGACTCCAGCTCGCTGGGTCCATGTCGTCGGGCACAGAGCCGTTGTTGCGGATGAAATGCCGACTGGTCGGTGTGATCGCGTCGTCGAGCAGGTGCGGCGGCGTCTCGGCGTTGACGGGGCGGTCGTTGAGCAGGGTCAGGCCGTCCTTGCCGACCAGCACGTCCTCGCTCGCCAGAGCCACCGGAATGAAACCGGACGGCATGTTCTGCGAGAAGGGAATGGCGCCGCCGACCATGGCGCCCATGGTCGCGAGACCCGCGCCCTTCAGAAACCCGCGGCGGTCGCTGCCCGCGACGCGCCCGAAGAACCGCCGGTCGGCTTCGGCCGGATTGCTCTCGAAGAACTCAAAAAGGCCCTTTCCCCTGTGAGCCAGTGGTTTTTTCGACTCCATGTACACCTCCCGTCAGATTTATTTATTTAAAGGGAACGTACGGGGAGAGCATTTCATTCCACCGCAGGACACTTTTCTCAGACGACGGCACGCGCCAGGCGCGCGGCGGACCGTGTTCGAAGGCCGCCTCGCGGGAGTTTTCAGACCGTTCCCGGCCGCTTTGTCTTCGTGCTAGCCCGCTCGACCCTTCGCATAATCCTCCACCTCGGCGAGGTATGCCGCCTTGGTGGCGTCGTCGAGGAAGGATGCCTCGAAGGAGTTGCGGGCGATGAGCGCGAGTTCTTCCTCGGTAAGGCCCAGGGCCTGGCGCACCGCGGCGTAGTTGTCGTTCATGTAGCCGCCGAAGTAGGCCGGGTCGTCGGAGTTCACGGTGACCATCAGGCCGCGGTCCAGCATCATCTTCAGGGGATGCGCCGTCATGTCGTCGATGACGCAGAGCCGCAGGTTGGAGAGCGGACAGACGGTGAGCGGCATCTTGCGCCTCGCCAGCTCCAGCACCAGCTCCGGGTCTTCCAGCGCCCGGTTGCCGTGGTCGATGCGGTCGACTTTCAGCTCGTTCAGCGTCGACCAGACATAGGCCGGCGGTCCCTCCTCGCCGGCATGGGCGACGGCCTTGAAACCGGCGGCGCGGGCCTTGTCGAAGACCGCCTTGAACTTCTCCGGCGGGTGGCCCAGCTCCGAGGAATCGAGGCCGACGCCGACGATGCGGTCGCGGTAGTCCAACGCCTGGTCCAGGGTCGCCATCGCCGCCTCGGCGGAGAGATGGCGCAGGAAGCAGAGGATGATCTTGGAGGTGACGCCCAATTCCTTTTCGCCGTCCTTCAGCGCCCGCTCGATGCCCTTGAAGACCGTCTCAAAAGCCACGCCGCGGTCGGTGTGGCCCTGGGGGTCGAAGAAGATCTCCACATGGCGCACGGAGTCCTGCGCGACGCGGCGCAGGTAGGCCAGGGTCAGGTCGTAGAAGTCCTGCTCGGTCAGCAAGACCGACATCCCCTGGTAATAGAGATCGAGGAAGTCCTGCAGCTTGTTGAAGCTGTAAGCGGCACGGATCGCCTCGACATCGGCGTAAGGGAGGGCCACGCCGTTGCGCTGCGCCAGGGCGAACATCATCTCCGGCTCCAGCGAGCCCTCGATGTGCAGATGCAGTTCGGCCTTGGGCAGGCCGTCGATAAAATCGCTCACGTCGGTGATCTTCCTCGAATCAGGTCTTCATCAGATGGCGACTGAAAAGCCGCCGTCAACCGCCAGCGCCGTGCCGGTGACGAAGTCGGAGGCGGCGGAGGCGAAGAACACCGCCAGGCCCTCGAAGTCCGCCGGGCTGCCCCAGCGCCCCGCCGGGGTGCGCTTCAAGACATTTTCGTGCAGGCCGTCGATTTCGCGCCGGGCGCGCTGGGTCAGCTCGGTGTCGATCCAGCCGGGCAGCAGGCAGTTCACCTGGATGTTGTCCGCCGCCCAGGCCGTCGCCAGGGACTTGGTGAGTTGCACCACGCCGCCTTTGCTGGCGCCGTAGACGGGGCTCCAAGGCGCGCCGAAGATTGACAGCATCGAACCGTTGTTGATGACCTTGCCGCCGCCGGCCTGCTTCATCAGCGGGTAGCAGGCCTTGGAGCAGAGAAAGGCGGAAGTGAGATTGGCGTCCATCACCTGGTGCCACTCCTCGGCGCTGAGGTCCTCCGGGCGTTTGCGGATGTTGGTGCCGGCGTTGTTCACCAGGATATCGAGACCGCCCAGACGCTCGGCGACCTGCCCCGGCAGGGCCTCGATCGCCGCCGCGTCGCAAACATCGCAGGACAGCCCCACGGCGGTCGTGCCCAGCACCTCCAGGTCCTGCACGGCCGCCGCCAGCTTGTCGGCGTTGCGCCCGACCACGGCAACGGCGGCGCCGGCGCGGGCCAGGCCGCGCGCGAGGCCCAGGCCGATGCCGCCGTTGCCGCCGGTGACCACCGCCACCTTGCCGTCGAGATCGAAGAAGCTCATGTCAGCCATCTTGCCGATTGATCCTTGAAAACAAGCTCCTTGCCGTTGCCGGCCTTTGCGGGCCGCAGCCTAGCGCGGCGCGGCCGGGAGGCAAAGCCGCCACCGCCTTTCGGCGCGACACCCCTTTTGCGCGTCACCTTGCCGCCGATGATCTTCGCCCGACAGCCGCCCGAATGGGGTAGGATCACATAAAGGCCATCCGCGATGCGAGGGGAAAGCCATGCCATTCATCCTGAACGACCGCTTGGAACTTCATATGGGGCCCGCGAGTTTGGATGCCCCCGACGACCTGCTGCGGGTCATCATCGACTTCATCGACCGGGCGAAGTTCACCCTGGACGTCGCCGTGCAGGAAATCGAATCCCGCCCCATCGCCGAAGCCCTGATCCGTGCCAAACAGCGTGGCGTTCGCGTGCGCCTGGTTCTGGAGCAGGACTATCTGCGCGCCGGTAAACCGCCGGCCGACCCCTTTTCCGTGGGCGGCGAGGACGAGGAGAACCGCAACCTCTTCGCCGCCATGCTGCGCGCCAACATCGATGCCCGCGCCGACTATAACCCGCATATCTTTCATCAGAAGTTCATCATCCGCGACAGCGGCAAGACGCGGCGCGCCCTGCTGACCGGGTCGACCAATTTTACGCCCACCGGCGTCGGCAGCCACGCCCACAAGAAAAACCTCAACCATCTGGTCATCGTGCACGACCAGTGGGTCTGCAAAGACTACGACAAGGAATTCGAGGAGATCTGGCAGGGCACCTTCGGTGCGGTGCGCAATCGTCACGACCCTTCGCCGCGCAACAACACCGTCGCCGGCGTTTCGCTGCGCGCGCTCTTCGCGCCGGACCACGCGCCGGAGATGGAGATCATGAAGCAGATCCTGAAGGCGGAGGATCGCATCGATTTCGCGATCTTCACCTTCGCCCAGTCCTCCGGCATCGACGATGCCCTGGTCGCCAAGGCCAGGGGCGGGACCACCATCCGCGGCATCTTCGATTCCGGCCAAGGCAACCGTGACTGGGCAGCGACACGGCTGGTGGCCGACGCCGGCGGCGAGGCCTTCCTCGCCTCGCGCAAGAACGGCCTGGGCAAGCTGCACCACAAGCTGATGGTCATCGACGGCGCGGTGATCATCGCCGGCAGCTTCAACTACACCGGCCCCGCCAACCGCCTGAACGACGAGAACATCGTAGTGATCGGCGACCTGGCCGAAGAAGATGCCGAGGCCAGAGTCGCCCAGCGCGGCCTCGCCGCCTTCGCCCTGGCGGAGATCGAGCGCATCATCGCCGCCCACGGCGAAGCGGTGCCGCTCAGCACCTAGTTTTTCTGCATCGCCCCCCACCCTAACCCTCCCCCACAAAGGGGGGAGGGAAGAGCAACGGCGATCAGTCTGCCCCTTCCTCCTTAACGGGGGAAGGTTGGGATGAGGGTGGAGCGAGCGCTCAGTCGATCACGCGCTCGGGCGCAACTCCCACAGCCGCCAGACGCCGGTAGAAGGTCTCTTCATCCGGCACACCCGCGACTTCCAGCAGCAGTTTCTTGCGTACCGCCGCGGCGAAGCTCTGGTTCTCGTCGGCGGTGACCACGAAGGCGGCGGGGCCGCCGATGATGTCGCGGCGGTAGGCTTCCTCCAGATCGTAGTAGCCGGGACGGCCGCTGCAGTCGCGGCAGAGGATGGCCAGGCCGTTGATGGCGATGTCGGCGGCCAGGGCGTTCTGGCGCGCCACCTCGATGGGCACCCCACCCCAGGAGTTTGCGGAATCGCCGGAGAGGTCGATGACCCGGCGGAAACCCTTGATGTTGTTGCTCTCGATCAGCAGGTGGGCATAGGTGATGGCCGAGCCGATGGCGTTGCGGCCATAGGCCTTGCGCGGCGTTTCCATCAGGGCCTCGGCGAAACCCGCGGCCGCCTGTGCCCCGTCGATGATGGTCCAGGGCACCACGACTTCCTGAGAGTCGGCGTCGCCCCATTCGACGTAGGTCACCGCGATCTTGCGGTCGTGGCCGAGGGCGATGGCCGAAAGAATGTCGGGGTCGGTGATGGCGTCGGCGTAACCCCGGCGCTGGAAGAAGATCTCCCGGTCGTCGATCGAGCCGGTAGCATCGGCCAGCAGCACAAGTTCGAGGTCGACCGGCTCGCCGCCTTTGTTCCGGGTCTGCGCCGTGGCGACGCCTTGACCCAGCACGGCAAGACCGAGCAAAGCCACAAGATACACCTGGAAGCGCTGTCGCATTTTCACCGCCCTCTCGTTTCGTCGCCTTGGTCGAAAATCCCCTCAAACGAAGAACTAGGTCGAACCCGCCGATTGCCAAGCACCCGGGAACCCGCGCGGCGGTGCAGGCCGAGGCTCATAGTCTATAGCGAGGCTCCTGCAGCCGGAACAATGTCTTGAGCGGCTTTCGCCGCCCCGGCGATGGGCGTAGAAGGGGCCATGCTCTCGCTGACCTTCCTGCGGACCCATAGGCGGCTCCTCGCCTTCGGCGCCTTCATGACCTTCTGCTCCAGCATGGGGCAGACCTTTTTCATCTCGCTGTTCTCCGGCGAGATCCGCGAGGCCCTGGCGCTCAGCGACGGCGAGTTCGGCAGCATCTATTCCCTCGGTACCCTGACCTCCGCCGCCGTGCTGCTGTGGGCCGGACGCCTGATCGACCGGGTGCCCCTGCCGATTTTCTCCGCCGCGGTGCTGACCGGCCTGGCCGCCATGTGCCTGTTGATGTCTGCGGTGTGGAGCGCCGCGGTCCTGACCCTGGCCATCTTCGGCCTGCGTTTCTTCGGCCAGGGTCTGGCCAACCACTGCGCCATCGTCGCCATGGGCCGCTATTTCGAGGCCGCGCGCGGCCGCGCCGTCAGCATCGCCACGCTGGGCCACACCTTCGGCGATGCGGTGCTGCCCAGCCTGGTAGTCGCCGCCTTGTCCTTCGCCGCCTGGCAGCAGGTCTGGACCGGCGCCGGCCTCGCCCTCCTGGCGCTGGTGCCGCTGGTCTTCCTGCTGTTGAAGGGCCAGCGCGCCCGCGACCACGCCTTTCACGCCCAGCGCCAGAGCGGCGATCACAACGACCGCGCCCTGGGCGCCGCCTTGCGCGACCCGGGCCTTTGGCTGCGCCTGCCGGCCTTGATGGCGCCCTCCTTCATCTTCACCGGGCTGATCTTCCACCAGGTGCATCTTGCCGGGTCGAAGGGCTGGCCGCTGTCCCTGCTGGCGGGCTCCTTCGTTGTGTTCGCCGCCTGCGCCCTGGGCGCCCTGATCCTGGCTGGGCCGCTGGTCGACCGCTTTTCGGCGCGCCGGCTGGTCCCCACCTTTCTCGCACCCCTGGCTTTGGCCTGCCTGGTGCTGGCGTCCAGTGACGCGCCGCTCGCCGCCCCGCTGTTCATGGCGCTGCTGGGGATCAACACCGGTATCGGCGCGGTCTTGATGGGAGCCATCTGGCCGGAGCTCTACGGCCTGACCCATCTGGGCGCGATCCGCGCCTTCGGGCAATCCGCCATGGTCTTCGCCTCCGGCCTCGCGCCGGCGATCATGGGCTATTTCATCGACCGGGGCCTGGCCATGGAGACCATCGCCTTCACCTGCGCGCTCTATTGCCTGCTGGCCTCCGCCCTCGCCTTCGTGGCGGAGCAGACCGGGCGCGCCAGGGCCGCGCTGCGCTGAGGCCGGCAAGACGCCGCAATCCGCTTGGTCGCGGGCCAGCCGCGCGGCTATGCTGTCGCCGTTAGGGGAGTAAATCTGGTGGACTTTCATGAATATCGTCAAGGCGCGCGCCTATGTCGGCCCCAACGTCATTGCTACAATGCCGTTGGTGCATCTGCGCGCCGACGTGGAAGGACCGCAGCATTGGCCCGATGATGACACCGATCCAAGATACACAGATGCGCTCCTTCGGCTGCTTCCCGGCCTTGCCGGCCATCCGGGCGAGTCAAACGAACCCAACGGCTTTGTAGCGGAACTGCGCGCCTCCCCAGGCTTGCCTCTCGGTTATGTTGTTGCCCGCGTCGCCACCGAACTTCAGCGCAGAGACGGCGATGGCGAGAAGCTGGCCGGCGTCAGGCATAAGGCGACCAGTCGGATCCAGGACATCTTCTTTAGCTATGACGATCCCGACATCGGCCTCCTGGCCGGGCGGGTCGCGATAAACATCGTGCTTTCCCTGCTGCCACATGAAATGCGACCGGCCAACCGGTTGCCCGACGATTTCGATGCCGAAGCGGCGCTCTCCGCCTTCCGGCGCAGATCGCAGGCAATGGCGCTCGATCAGACGGCCGTCGCGCTGATCAAAGAGGCGGAACGCCGAGATATTCCCTGGTTCATTCTCGACCGAGCGAAGCGCATGGTTCAGCTCGGCCAGGGCCGTCACCTGCGCCGCATCCGCGAGACCGTCACCGATGCGACACCCAACATTTCGACATTGATTCAACGAGACAAGGCCACGACCAATCGGATTCTTGCCGGAGTTCACTTGCCGGTGCCGCACCAGATCACCGTTCGTGACGCGGAAGCGGCAGTGCTGGCGGCCAAGAATATCGGCTACCCTGTCGTTATAAAACCATCGGACTCCACGAAGGGGCTAGGCATCAGCCTCACGCCCGCAGATGACGACGCGGTCCGATCGGCCTTTGTGCTCGCGCGTCGCCACAGCCCGCATGTCATCGTCGAGAGTTACATTGCCGGAGACGATCACCGGGTCTTGGCCGTCGGCAACCGGATTATCGCAGCGGCAAAGCGCGTGCCGGGAGCCGTGACAGGCGATGGTGGCAGTACCGTTGCTCAACTGGTTGCCGAGCTGAATAAAGATCCAAGGCGCGGCGTCGGTTTCAGCCGACTTATGAACCGTATCGACCTCGATGAGCAGGCTGACATCATGCTCAGCCGACGCGGTTATACCCGGGATAGCGTGCCGCCCTTCGGCGAGGTGGTCTACCTGCGCGGAACCGCCAACATCTCGACCGGCGGGACCGCCATCGACGTCACGGACCAGATCCATCCCGAAAACAAATCCATGCTGGAACGGGCCGCCCGCGTCACAGGTCTGGATGTCGCGGGGATCGATTTCATCACGCCGGACATCGGGCGACCCTACCGGGAAGTCGGTGGTGCCATCTGCGAAATCAACACATCCCCAGGTCTGCGCCCGCACCAAGTCGCCGAGGGGCCGCCGCGTGACGTCGTAGGGCCCATCGTCGACATGCTTTTCCCGGAGAAACGCAACGGGCGCATACCCATTGCAGCCATCACCGGAACGAATGGCAAGACCACGACCTCGCGCATGCTGGCCCATATTCTTCGGCTCGGCGGATGCGATATCGGCGTCAACGTGGTTGGCCTGGTCACCACGGATGGTGTGTATATCGACAACGAGCTGGTCGCGAAGGGAGATTTCTCGGGCGTGACCGGTGCGAGAGTCTTGCTGCGTGATCCCTCGGTTGAGGCCGCAGTGTTGGAAACCGCCAGGGGCGGAATCGTGTTGAGCGGTCTTGGCTTCGACTGGTGCGATGTCGCTGCGGTCCTGAATGTGACATCAGACCATGTCGGGCTCGACGGCATCGAAAACCTCGACGAGATGGCGACCGTCAAGGGACGGGTCGCCGAGGCGGCGCGCAAGCTCGCCGTGCTGAACGCCGACGATCCGCGCTGCCTGGGCCTTGCCGAGAAGAAAATACCGGAGCAAGTTTGCCTGGTCACCACGGGTGCCCTCACCCAATCCTTGCGCGACCACCTAGGCAAGGGAGGATTGGTGATCAGCGTAGAAGAACTGTCCCAAGGACCCAGCATCGTTCTGCATGACCTTGAAACACGCAAGACGATTGCACCGGTAAGCCGGGTCCCCGCAACCCTAAACGGGGCCGCACAACACAATCTGCAAAATGCCCTGAACGCCATCGGGTTGGCCCTTGGTCTCGGCATTTCGAGGGAACGCATTGCCGAGGCCCTTGCCAGTTTCAGGAACGATCACCATTGCAACCCTGGCCGCCTCAATATCTACGAGGGGCACCCTTTCAAAGTCGTTCTGGACTTCGCCCACAACCCGGACGGCGTTCGCGCCGTCTGCAACGCCATTCGCCCGATCACGGCGCGCGGCCGCCGAATCTGCGTATTTACCGGCATCGGAAATCGGCATGGCGAACACATAGATGAGATCGCCGGGATCGTCGCCGATCAGTTCGATGTCTTCATCTGCTCGCGCCTTCAGAAGGTAAGCGACGAACGGGAGGCGACCCGCGGATTTCCGTCCGGCGAGATTCCCAAACGCCTCGCCGCTTCACTGATCGCGCGGGGCGTCGACGCAAGCAACGTGCTGGTGATAGACATCGATCGGGATGCCGTCGACAAGGGGCTGGAAATGGCTGCTGAAGGCGACCTGCTGGTCTATATGACCGGCATAGCGGACTGGGTCTGGGACCAGATCGTCGACTACCGCCGTCTAGAGAGAAGCTAGAGCCTTTTCCGATCAAATCGAAGCAATTCTGTTTTCGAGCGGGGAGGTGCCCGGCAGGAGGAGGGCGCAACGCGATGCGGTGCATCGGGCAAGCCATCCGACGCAGCGGGCGCCCACTGCTCGAAAACCCGAAGGGCCGGGCGGGTTTGCGCCAATCCCTGCGGGCTTCGCCTTGGCCATAGCGCCACTATGGCCTGCGGCAAAGCCCTTGATCTTGCCCCAAACCCACTCCGGCAGAATGGTTCTATTTGATCGGAAAAGGCTCTAGTCGCCGGCGACACCCGCACGCTGGGGATCAGTCAGCGGCACCGGCTTGGGCGCCGCCGCTTCGCTCAGCCAATCGATGGCCGCTTGCGTGCCGCCCTTGCCGTGCGGAATGCCGAGCGCGGCAAGCGAGGTTTCCACCACCCCCAGAGTGCCCAGGATCATCGGCGCGTTCACATGGCCCATGTGGGCGATGCGGAAGGCCTTGTCGGTCAGCTCGCCGATCCCGATGCCGAGCACCACACCGCAGACCTTGTCCGCATAGGCCAAGAGGTCGGCCGGATCGTGTCCTTCGAGAAGCACGGTGGTCACCGAATTGGCGCGCGCCCCGGGATCGAGAACATTGAAGGACAGCGCGCCGCCCTCGGCCCAGACGGCAACCGCGCGGCGCGTCGCCTCGGCCAGGATGCGATGGCGCTCGAAGACTGCCGGCAGGCCCTCTTCGAACAGCATGTCCATGGCCTTGTTCAGGCCGAACAAGAGGTGTTCCGGCGGGGTGCCGCAGTACTTGTTGTAGTGGCGCGGCCCTTCGCGCGCGGTCCAGTCCCAATAGAAGGTCCGCAGGTCAGCCTTCTCATGCGCCGCCAGGGCGCGCTTGCCGGCCGCCACGAAGCTGAGGCCCGGCGGAGTCATCAGGCCCTTCTGCGAGCCGGTCACGCCGATGTCGATTCCCCAGTTGTCCATGTCGAACGGCATGGTGCCGAGCGAGGCGATCGCGTCGACCATGTAGAGCGCGCCGTGGCCGGCCGCGGCAATGGCGCGGCCGATCGCCGGAACGTCGTTCACGATGCTGGAGGCGGTATCGACCTGGACCACCAGGACCGCCTTGATCGAGCCGGCCGTATCGGCGCGCAGCCGCGCCTCCACCGCCGCCGGGTCGATGGCGTGCTGGTAGCCGGAGGACAGCACCTCGACCTCGATGTCCAGATAGGTGGCCATCTCGCCCCAGGACGGCCCGAAGAGGCCGGAGCCGAGCACCAGAACCTTGTCGCCGCGAGACAGGGTGTTGCTCAACGCCGCCTCCCAGGCGCCGTGGCCGTTGGCGGCATAGATATAGCTGCGCCCCTCGGTGCGGAAAATGCGCTTCAGGCCCTCCAGGCAGCTCATGGTGGTGTCCATGAGGGGGCCGGAATAGATCTCGATCGCCGGCCGGTGCATAGCCTGCAGCACCTCGTCCGGCACGGTGGTCGGGCCCGGAATAGCGAGAAACTCTCGCCCGTTACGCAAAGTCATATTCAGAAATCCAGGTTGTATATAGCGGCAGGCCAGAGGTTATGCCGAGCCGGCGGCAAAGGGCAAGCTGGCTCGACCTTCGGCTGCCGCAACCGGTGCGGCCGCCGCCGGCAAGGGATGACCGCCAAAACACGAACAGCGTCCAAATCCAGCTGAAAGGGCCGTCAATTCAATCGTAAATTAGGACTAAATCCCTTTCATGCGCGCGCGCTCCAGGCTGCTTACCCCCTATGGGCCGCCCGGTTCGACTGTGGCGGCACTTGCCAGAGCGGCACCGGAGGATCAGACTGAAAACGCTATGGTGTGCGATGCGCGCACCGCCGCCGAGACGTGCCATTGCACAAGGGGGCGAAAGTGGCGATGGCGGACTATATTTCCGAACGTACCGCCGGTCAGATTATCGGCGACAGTATCCGCATTTACATCAGGCATCTTCCGAAGATCTTCGTGATCTACGGGCTGCCGATCTTTCCGCTCACCGTGATCGAGGCTGCCGCACTTGCGAGCGGCGAAGAGTCGGTCAACCTGTTCGCGACGGGGATCGAGGCGATCGTCTCGATCTTCACCATCGGGGCGGTAACTTTTGCCGTTTCAGACATCTGCCTCGGCAACCGGCCCAGTATCAGACGATCGTACGGCGCTCTCGGCAGGGTCTTCTGGAGCTATCTCGGGACCTACGTTCTCTACATCGTTGCGACGATGGCAGGTTTCGTCCTCCTGATAGTGCCGGGGTTCTTCGCAATGCTGATGCTTCTCTTTTGTCTGCAGGTGGCGATCATCGAACGCCGTGGCCCCATCGAATCCTGCAAGCGCTCAATCCGGCTCGGCAAGCACCATTACTGGCGGAACTTCGGCGTGCTGCTGCTGGCCATCTTGCTTGGCATGCTCATCATGTTCGCAATCCTCGTCCTGTTCACAGCCTTCATGCTGGTGGCAGGCAGCGATCCGGAGAGTTTCTTGCTCAACCTCGTGGCGGGATTCCTGATCTTGCTTGCGGCACCGCTCTTCCAGATCCCAGCGATCCTGCTCTACTACGACATGCGCGCGCGCAAGGAACATTTCGACGGTGCGGCGCTGGCGCAGGAACTGATGGTGTAAGGAGCAGGCCATGCCGAACGACCCTCTTGTCTGGATGGTGGCGATCCTGGTGGGCGGTGTTGTCGTCGCCGTGGCGCTCGTCCTCGGAGGGGCCGTCGAGGTGGGGGTCAAGCCCCTCAAGCTCTCGTTTCGCCGCAAGAAGAACCCGGCGCGCGAGCAGGTTTCAGTCCTTGAGGAGGCAGAGATCGAAGAAGCCGAAGTCGGCAACGTCACCGGCATGGTACGACAGACCTCGAATAATTCCGGCGACGACGCTGTACGCGATATCGATGTCGCGCGCAGGGCCAAGGTCAAGGGCGGTAAGATCGGCGACATCACGGGCGCGATCGTGACGGGCAAGAAGCCGGATGGCCCGGACGACGGGCAGAACTGAGGACACGGCACGGGTTGTGCCTGGAATCTAAAACGCCGGGTTGGGTTGGGGAGGCAGTGTGAGGACCCACGTCGAACGCTTGCTCGCCGAGTTCGTCAATCGCGAAGGCGAGATGGCGCGCTTTCGCAAGATGCTCGACGACGCGGGCGCTTACGTATTTGCGGTCTGGGGGCCCGGCGGCGTCGGCAAGTCCTCAATTCTGGCCAAGATGACCCATGAGGTGGCGACTCGTGGGATCGAAAAGTCCGAGGTGATCTGGACCGAGACCCGGAACCACGACTTCCTCGCGATCATGCGCAAGATGCGCGACGACCTCGGCCCCCAACACTTCAGCCGCTTAACCGACCTGGTCAACTTCTTCACCGTGCCGCAATACGAGCTGAAAGTAACGCTGGAGGGCACCGCGAACATCTCGGTGGCCGAGGGCGCGACGATTGCCGAAAGCGCGCAGGTCGGCGACATCGCCGGCATCGTCGTCAAGGATGTGATGTTGACCGAACCGAGGGTCGACATGCAGGTGTCGGCGAGCGAACGCCGAGCGCGCCTCACAGACGCCTTCGTCCACGGCATGGCCGGCGCGCTTGCCGCGCGCGACGCGGTGGTCTTCTTCGATGCCGCGGAGAAGATGACCGAGGAAACCGAAGATTGGGTTTGGGAAGAGCTCTTGCCGGCCGCCTGCGAGGGGCGGCTGGGGCAGGTGAAGTTCGTGATCTCGGGACGCAAAGAGCCGGAGGTCGATAGGCAGTGGCGCGGCGCCATCGAGGTGGCCGAACTCAAGCCGCTCACCCTTGAGCACGTGCTCGCCTATCTCGAAAGACGTGGCGTCGAGGAGTCGAGCCGAGAGGTGCTGGCCGATACGCTTCTGTTGGTCACCAAGGGCAACATGCTGGATCTCGCCACCCACGTGGACGGCTACCTGAAGATTCAAGAGCGCCGGCAGCAGGAAGCGAGCGGCGAGTAATGGCTGAGCGTCCCAGCGCCCTCGACGAATACCGCAAGCTGGTCGCAGACCTGCCCGGCGGCACCGCCGGCAGCGTGGAACTGGTCGCCTCTCAACTCTCCCCGATCGCCGAGCGCCTTTTGCGTCTGGGCGCAATTCCCCATGGCGTGGACTCGACAGTGGCCCGGGTACTGCTGCCCGAGGCCGGGGAAAAAGACCTGGAAACCGCGGCCGAGGAACTGCGCCCGCTGTCTTTCGTCATCCGCACCAGCGACGGCAGCTTTCTGCACGACGAAGTGCGCGCCTACCTCTTTGGACAGTGGTTGGAGGCACACGACGAGGGCGCCGAAAAATGGGGTTACTTCAAGAAAGTGAACGCGCGGCTTGCGCAGTACTACACGGAGCTTGCCGAAAGCGCGGTGGGCGAAGCACTAGCGGTCGCCGAGCGGCAACGGATCTTTCATCTGACGGGCGCCGACCGGGCGCGCGGCTTTGCCGCCTTCGAACAGCTCTGCCGAGCCGAACGCTATCGCTTCCGACTCGAGTCCTGTGAAATTCTGATCAAGCTGCTCCGCGAGTACGTGCCGATCCTCTCGGCGAAGCAGCGCAGCTGGCTCGACTACCATGAGGCCAAGCTGGAGATAGACCTGCACCACTGCGACTTGGCCGAACGCAGGCTCTGGGAGCTTCTGGAGCGTAACAGCGTAAAGTCGGATCCAGCGCTCCAGGCGCGCTGTCTCTTCCGGCTGGGGAGCGCCCTCAAGCAGATGCGGGAATTCCAACGGGCGCTAACGATCTTCGAGCAGTTGAGAGAGTTCGCCGCGGCGACGCCTGCGGTCACGGACCTGGAACTGCGCGCCCTGCAGGGCTTGGGTGCCCTGCTGATCGAGATGGGCGAGGCGGAAAGGGCGGAGGAAATCTTGGGAGAAGCCGTGATGCTGGCCGAGGCGGGCGGGCGTCATGGCGAGATCGCCACGGCCTGGAACACGCTTGGGATCCTGCACCGCAAGCTGGGCCGGCCGATGCGTGCCCTCGAGGCCTTCGAAACCGCCCTCACGCATCTGGCGCAAAGCGGCGAGGTTTTCCGGCCGCGCCAGGTCCACAACAACATTGGTTTACTCTACGCCGACCGCGCCGAGTGGCAGCCGGCCCGCGAGAACCTGGAGAGGAGCCGCGAGATCGCGCGCGAGGCGGGCGACATGAACGGCGAAGCGACCGCGCTGAGCAATCTGGGACGGGTCTATCTCTCACTCGAGCGCCCGGGCGAGGCGGTGGAAGCCGCTGAGCGGGCCATCCAGCTCTTCCGCAACGTGCATAACTGGTACGGCGCCGCCATGACCCGGCGTGGCATGGCGCGTTACTACAGGCGCGAAGGTCGCCTTGAGGAAGCACGCGCGGCCTTCGTGGAGGCAAGAGAGCTGCTGCTGCGCGCCGGCGCGGCCAACCGGGCCGCCGAGGTCGATTCGGAGATCGCCAAGATGGAAGGAGCCGAGAAATCCTGGAGCTGGCTGCGATGGCTGCTTGTCATCCTCGGCGGCTTCATCGGGCTCATCTTGCTGGTCGTCTTAGTCGTCGCGCTGTTGGAATCATGAGCGACCGTGCCTCTGCGGCCGCCCGGCGCGTGACAGGGACAGATACTCCCTAGCAGGCTGCTGAAAGAGTCGGCTCCAAGATTGACCTCTTGCTTCGAGACGCTTCGCTCCTCAGCATGAGGTAACTTATTTCAACAACTTACCTCACCCTGAGGAGACCCGAAGGGTCGTCCCGAAGGGTCTTGAAGGACAGCACGAAGACTTTTTCAGCAGCCTGCTAGAGCATATCCGGCTTGGCTGGAATCGCTTTAGCGATCCACCGACCCGGACCTGTTCGAGAGCCTTTTCCGACCAAATCGAAGCAATTCTGTTTTCGAGCGGGGAGGTGCCCGGCAGGAGGAGGGCGCAGTGCGATGTGGTGCATCGGGCAAGCCATCCGACGCAGCGGGCGCCCGCTGCTCGAAAACCCGAAGGGCCGGGCGGGTTTGCGCCAATCCCTGAGGGCTTCGCCTTGGCCATAGCGCCACTATGGCCTGCGGCAAAGCCCTTGATCTTGCCCCAAACCCGCTCTGGCAGAATGGTTCGATTTGGTCGGAAAAGGCTCTAGGGTGCGGCGTCGGCGGCGGCATCGATCTCCTTCAACAGCCGCTCATAGTCCGGCCGGTCGGGCGCGGCATAGTTGAAGTTCTTGAACAGCCCGGTCAGCTTCGTGAAATAGTCACGGATCTCCGCCTTATCGTTGAACTTGTAGGGCCGCGTGACCAGCCTGTAGACCTTGTCGAAGACCATCTTCTGCCGCTCCAGGGGTACCGAGGAGTCGACCGGATCGAAGGCATCTTGCTGGAGATAGACCATGTCGACGAAGAGCGACTTCTGGAAGGTGACGAAGTCTTCGAGAGTAATGCCCTCCTCGCCGGTCACCTGCATCATCTGCGAGACGGACTCGCCCTTGTGCAGCAGGTCCTGCATCTCCCGGACGCGGCTCGCCCAGCCTGCGTCGATGTTGCTGTCGAACCAGGGCTCCAGCTGCTCCAGGTAGCGCGACCAGGAGATCAGCGGATCGACCGCGGGATAGAAACGCTTGTAGGCCCGTTCCGCGGAAAGCCCGAGGAAGGTCTTGACCGTCGACAGGGTGGATTGGGTGACCGGCTCCTCGAAGTTGCCGCCGGCCGGCGACACCGTGCCGATAAGGGTCAGGCTGCCGACCGAGCCGTCGCCGGTCTCCAGCACGCCGGCGCGCTCGTAGACGTTCTTGATCGAGGACTCGAGATAGGCCGGGAAGCCTTCTTCGCCGGGGATCTCCTCCAGGCGGCCGGAAGTTTCGCGCATGGCCTGTGCCCAGCGCGAGGTGGAATCGGCGATCAACAAGACGTCGAAACCCATTTGGCGGTAGTACTCGCCCAGCGTGATGCCGGTATAGATCGAGGCTTCGCGCGCGGCCACGGGCATCGACGAGGTATTGCAGATGATGATCGTGCGATCCATCAGCGAGCCGCCGGTCTTCGGGTCCTTGATCTTGGGGAACTCGTTGATCGTCTCGACCACCTCCCCGGCGCGCTCGCCACAGGCGACGACGAGCACGATATCGACGTCCGAGTGCCGCGAGATGAGGTTCTGCAGGACCGTCTTGCCGGCGCCGAAGGGCCCCGGAATGCAACAGGTCCCGCCCCGGGCCACCGGGAAGAAGGTGTCGATCAGCCGCTGGGTGGTGGTCAGGGGTTCTTCCGGATAGAGCCGGCGCGCCTTGCGGTTTCGCACCAGCTGCGCGTCGAACGCGCGCCGAACCGGCCACTCCTGAGCAAGCCGAATCTCCCGCTTCCGTTTTGCCTTGTCTTCGAGCTGGGCCACCACTTCGGTGACGGTGAAGTTCCCTTCCTGGATCCAGGAGACCTTGAACTCTCCGCTCCAGCCGACCGGCACCATGATCTTGTGCGCGTAGCGGCCCTCTTGAACGGTTCCGAGCACGTCGCCCGCGCCGACCGTCGCGCCGTTTTTCACGATCGGCACGAAGGACCACTTTTTCTTGGAGTCCAGGCCCTCGGTCGACATGCCGCGCGGCAGAAAGATACCGGCACGCTGCGCCAGGTCGTAGAGCGGATTCTGGAGGCCGTCATAGACCTGCCCCAAGAGGCCCGGGCCCAGTGTCACCGACAGCATGTCGCCGCTCTGTTCGACCGGGTCGCCGATGGCCACGCCCGCGGTATCTTCGTAGACCTGGGCATCCGCCGTGCGTCCGCGCACCCGCAGCACCTCCGCCTTCAGGCGCTCCTGCTCGCCTTGCTCGTTCGGCCTGCTCGGGCAGACGTACACCACCTCGTTCTTGACCAGGTCCGCGGGGTTGCCGTCAACGTCGTTCAATGCCTCGATCTCCACGAGATCGTCCTGAACGGCGATGACACGGGCCGTTGCTTGCAGATTGCCTTCCGCCATATGGCTCTCCCGAGATCTTTCGAACCTGGCCCTCACGGGGCCGGTCTTGGTTTTCCTGGTCTTGAACTAAAGCCGCGCGGCTGTTGGTCTTCGCCCGGCCACTACTGTTCCCCTTCAAACAAGGCGCGGTGGCCGCCGAGCGCCGCCTCGGTCAGTTCTTCGAAACGCTCCGAGGCCGGCTCGCTCTTGTAGCGCCCCCAGCGATCGACGATGTTCCACTGCACCACGTAAATGACGACCGCCTCGAAATCGAAGTAGTGCTCGTCGATGCTGCGGGACGCGCTTTTCCAGGCCTGCTCCAGAATCATGCGCTGCAGTTGCAATGTCTCGCCGGCCTTCAGCAGGCTGTTGGCCTCACGAAGCCAGGGAAAGGTCAAAGCGAGGTTGAATGTTTCCTCGGTCCAGTTGCGCTCGATATGAGACATCCACCGGCCGTAGCCCCAGGGAGATCCCGGCGCCGGGGGACCTTCGCCGTGGAAACGCCGCCGCAAAGCGGACATGCAGGTGCGAATCTCGAGCCGGTCGCGAATGATCTGCCGCACCGTCTCGTTTTCAATCTGCGCCATTGCCTTGCGAATGCGGGCGAGGATCTCTTCATCCGTCATGGCAATCGACATCTCGCCCCAGTGCAGGACGCTCTCCGTCAGACGCAGGACTTCCGCGTGTTCCGGCGCGAGGATCCGCAAGCGTGCCTCCAGCTTCAGGCGCGACAGCGGCGGACGCTTTGCGAGAAACAAGCCTGCCGGGCGCGGCAGGCCCGAAATCAGCATGATATAGGCGTTGGGGTCGCTCATTGCCTCAGCCCCTGACTATTTGACGATGCCTTCGAGAACCGCCCGGAAACGCGGCTGCAAATGCTGGAGCAGATGCGCCGCAATCGCCTCGTCCGTGACGTCGATGCTGATCTCGCTATCCACTAGGCGGATACGAATGCCCGCTTTGACATCTTCCGAAGCGCTGAAGACCAGACCCTCGCGAAGCATTTCATCGGTAAGCCCCAGCACGAACTTCGTCGCCCGGCCCTCCTGCAGCTCGGCCGGGTCTTTGCGTAGTTCCTCCAGGCCCGCGGCTTTTTCCGGCAGGATCAGCTCGACCTTCTTCTCCTTGTCGAGCTTGGTACGTTCCCGCACGCGTCCCACCAGTTCGAGGATCATCTCCTTGAGCAGCGCCTCCTCCTGCACGCGATCGGAGACCAGCCGCTCGACGTCGGAAGAGAAGCGCTCCATCAACCGGGACTTCATGGCCAGGATGGTGTCGCGCATGGCGGTCTTGACGGCTTCCTCGCCGGCAGAGCGATATGACTCCGCCTCCTTGCGGGCCGCCTCGGTATGGCTTCTGGCTTCCCGCTCCGCCTTGGCCAATATCGCCTTGGCCTCGCTTTGGGCATCGGCCAGGATTTTCGCGGCTTCTTCGCGACCGGCAACGACCCCCTCTTCGCGCAGCTTTCCGATGAGAATATCGACGCCGCGTGACGCCGGGGCGGCTTCTTGCGCTCCTTTGGCCATCGCTATGCCCCCGGGATGCCCGCGCTGACGACCAGCGCGAAGACGAATGCAAAGACCGCGAAGCCTTCGATGATCGCAGCCGGGGCCAGTGCCAGGCCGAAGATTTCCGGTTTCTCCTTAGAGGCATTGATCGCCGCGGCGCAGGCACGGCCCTGCCAGATTCCCGCATAGAGGAAAGCGAGGCCGGCAAACAGGCCGATACCGAACAAGGCCCCTGAGTTCTCGGGCGTTACCTCCCGGTTGAGGGTAAACATGACCACGATCCCATAGATCACGAAGGATGAAGGAAAGGCCGATAGGCCGATAAAGCGGCCGTAGCCGCTGTCGGTCTCCAGCATCGCGCCGATTCCTGCTTGGCCGGCGATGGCGCAGCCGATCGAACTACCGATCGCACCAATTGCCATGGGTGAATAGATCCCTGTCCAGCCAAGCGCCAATACGAGTTCGTTCAAAGCTCCGCCTCCTTTCGGGCAAACCGCCGGAAGGCTTTACCTTCTTCCGGTATTCCCCACTTGTAGAATTCTATGAAGTTAAGCCTCAGGCCGTGCACCACCCCGCTCATGATCGACAGACCGAGGTTGATGGTGTGGCCCAAGATGAGAATCAGGATCGCCAAGAGCAGCCCGAGACCGGGAACCGCCTCGTAAATCTGGTGAGCGAGGTTGTTGAAGGTCAGCGCCAGGGACGCGCCCGCCAGTCCCAGCGCGAAGAGGCGCATATAGCTGAGCACGTCGCCAAAGATCCCCATGACCCCCATCAGGGATTTGACCCCGTCGACCCCGCGCCACAGATAGTCGACGGGCTTTTTGGGCAGCGGTCTGTCGCTGGAGAAAAGGAAGACCGCGATCAGTCCGCCGACAATGAGCAGGATGCCGAGCCCGGCGAGGAATCCGCCCTCTTCGCCAAAGACGGCGAAAAAGCCGCCGAACAGCCCGGCAATCCAACCGAGCTTGGAGAAGGCAACGGGACGCGGCCAGGCCAGATAAGCGACGATCCCCTGCGCCAAGACCAGGTGCAGGACCCCGACCCCGACGGAGATCATCATCATCGTATCGTAGTCGCCGCCGTCCAAGACGTGGAAGAATCCCAGGAAGGAACCGTCGTCCGGCGTGACACCGAAGTAGCCGCCGACCATCATGCCGTAGAGAATCGTGCAGCCGAACAGGGAGAGGCCGAGCAGCCGATAGGCCCGGCCCGTCGCGCTCTGCCCGAGGCGTTTCCAGTACGCCAACAGCATTCCCATCAGCACCGCGCCGTAGCCGGCGTCGGAAATGATCATCGCGAAAAAGATCGAGAAGGAGAAGAACAGCACGGCTGAGGGGTCCCAGGCGCGGTAGTTCGGAATCTGATAAAACATCGCCAGATCCACGCCGGCCCCCATCTCCGGAGCATCCTCCAAAAGAGTGGGAGGAGTCTCGTCGGGAAGCGGGTCCTCCATGAGGCAGGCAAGGCCTCGCTCCGCCGCATAGGCTTCGATATCGGGAATTGCGTCGGTCGGCACCCAGCCCTGAACAGCGACGACTTGGTCGCCATCGCGCGTCTGTTGGTCGGCATAGGCCAGAGAAGCACGGTTCTCGGCCTCCGCGAGGTTAGCGCTCAGAAGATAGATATAGCGCGTCAGCGCCTGCCGCTCCGCGACAATGTTTTCAAGTTCGATCTCGGCTTCCTCGAGCTGAGCCTTGAGCTCGCTCAACGGCAACGCGCCGGCATGGGTTCGCGGAACCGGCAGGAAGTCGCCCGCCGGTTCGTCGTCGGCGATCACGACCACGTATACGAAACGGTGATCCTTATGCACGATCTGCCAAGGCAGATCGATCTTGTCCAAGGCGGCGATCTTCCCGACCGGCAGGAGATAGAACCAGAGCCGGTAGCCTGCGAGATCCTCGTGCGGCGGGAACATGATGCTGCCCCAGGGCTCCATCGCGGAGATGCGATGCTCGAGAAACTCGCGGCGATCACTCGTGTCGCGCAGGCGGTCCTTGGTATCGAGGACTCGCGTAACCAGGTCATCCACGTCGAATTCCGGATCGCGCGTGATCTGCTTGCGCTTTTCCGGCACGTCGGTCAGGAAACGCAGCGCCTTGTAAGCGTCGTTTGCTCTTGGCGAAGCGACCTTCTCCACTTCCGAAGGCGCCGGGCGAAGCGCCAGCAGATGCATGCAGCCGAGTTCCTGGAGGCCTTGCAGCAATTGCCGCTTCTCCT
>CAJHXP010000093.1_pt1 | contig 29275 bp, 24 predicted proteins | sample 9198551 | NCBI WGS metagenome assembly CAJHXP01 (sample SAMEA7708297, study PRJEB35096) | sediment metagenome | biome: marine neritic benthic zone biome [ENVO:01000025]; feature: sediment [ENVO:00002007]; material: shallow marine sediment [ENVO:03000034] sea grass bed [ENVO_01000059] ... | reverse complement strand
TTTCAGAATACGGGGCATGTGCATGATGGATTTTCCTCAATCTAAGGTATCTTATGAGGGCAGCCCAATCGCACGAGGAGTGCAAGCAAAAAGCCACCGGACGGGCGTTGATGAAGCCTTCTTCCGCGTGGCCAGCGCGGTGTACGGCGCCAGCCCTCGGCATTCCCGACTAGGCGCGGCAAGGTGGATTGAGTAGCATGGCGGTGCGCGTCACAGGCCACCCCCCGCGATATATTCTAGCCAGCGAGACGCCTTGCGACGGCGGGGTTCCGGGACGCGTTCGAGGTTTGGAATTTCGGGGTCCACGTGGAACAAACTGTCAGTAGAACGGTCGGCGTCGGGCTCGGCGCCGCCTTCGTGATCTCCCTCGCCGCCGGGGGCTCGGACCTGCTGTCCACCGCACTGCTGGTGGCGCTGACCACCTTTCTCTGGGCCACCCTGGCGATTCCTGCCTATCTGACCGCCCTGATGTTCTTCACCGCGGTACTGCTGAGCGGGCTGGCGCCCGACAGCGTTGCCCTGGCCGGCTTTGGGTCGAAGGCGGTCTGGCTGGTTTTTGCCGGCCTGGTGCTGAGCGAGGCCATCGGCCAACACGACATGGGCCATGCCCTTTTCGACCGCTTGCTCGGGCGGCTGCGCTCTTACCCGGCGCTGGTGTGGCTGGTTGCCGTGACCGGCCTGCTGATGGCTTTCCTCATCCCCTCGGCCATGGGGCGGGTGCTGCTGTTTGCGCCGCTGATCCGCGCGCTGGCCGACCGGTTGGGCCTCGCCGAGGACGACAACCGGCGGAGCGGGCTTTTTATCGCGGCGGTTCTGGGCACCGTCCTGCCCGCCTTCACCATCATCACCTAGAACGTGCCGAACCTGGTTCTGATGGGCGCGGCGGAGGCGATCTACGGGCGCACCCTGGGCTACGGAGAGTATCTGCTGCTGAATTTCCCGGTGCTGGGTTTCGGCGCCTTTCTGCTGATCCCAATGCTGGTTCTGCGCAGCTTCCCGGGCGAGGCGCGGATCGCCTTACCGGAGATCCGGCCCGAACCCTGGACGGGCGCGCAGGTCAAGATCGGCCTGTTGCTGATGGTGACGCTGGCGTTCTGGACCACCGATACATTGCACGGTATCTCCGCCGCCTGGATCGGCCTCGCGGCGGCGGTCTTCAGCCTCATGCCCGGCATCGGCTTGCTGCCAGCCAACGCCATCGGCAAGCTGAACTTCGGGCCCTGGTTCTTTGCGGCCGGCTCCATCGGCCTCGGCGGCGTGGTCAGCCACAGCGGCGTCGGCGATCTGCTGTGGGGCCAGATCACCGCCCTCGTGCCCTTGGCGGGTCTGCCGGATGCCGCCAAGTACGCCGTGTTGCAGGGCAGCGCGATGGTCCTGGCGATGTTCACGACGCTGCCCGCGGTCCCGGCTGTCTTCACGCCGCTGGCCAGTTCAGTCGCGGAGACTCTCGACTGGCCGCTGGATACCGTCATGCTGGCGCAGGTCCCGTCTTTTGTGATTTTCGCCTTTCCTTATCAGGCGCCGCCGGTCCTCGTCGGCCTGACATTCCTAGGCGTGCCCATCGCCGCGGCCATGAAGTTCATGGGCCGCTACTTCGTCGCGGCGCTGCTGGTTCTCTCTCCTTTGCACTACCTCTGGGGCCGCTTGATCGGGGTGTTTCCCTAATACCAAGGATCACTATCAGTGACCCTTGGTGTATGGGCGGGCATTCGGGCCGGGTCGGGCTACTTCCAAATCGGCCCGGCGCTCATCGAGAAAAACAGTGGACTTTGTTTTTGCTTTGGTTTTGGCTGAAGGTTCGGTCGGCTTGGCTGAACGGTCCTCTGAAGAGTCTTGTAAGCGGCGGGGGAGGACCCGCCGAGAAATCGGAGAGGAGGCGCCATGTTCGTGGCAACTCTGGTCGTCATCGTGCTGATCTTCGTCCTGCCGGCATTCTGGGCGACACCGCCGCTGGGTGAGGGTATCGTCTGGTCGCTGATCGCCGCGGCCTTCCCGTTATCGCTCGTCTCTCTGATCCTGATCAATCTGAAAGGCACGTTGATGCGCCGCTTGAGCGACGTGCTCGAGCAGATCCAAAAATTCAAGGGCTCGCTGCGGGCGAAGCTGGAGGCGGAGGAGGCTAAGCCGAAGGCCCAGCAGGACGATGAGCACATCACGACCTGGCTGACCAACCTCGACGGCCTTGAGGAGCAGGAACGCGAACTGGACAGCACATACAAGCTGGAGCGATTCTGCGGCAGCTTTGCCTTCCTGGGCGCGGTATACACCTTCGGGTTCTTCTTTGCCTTCAACAAGATTTTGGCAATCAGCAACTTCGGCGGTTTGCAGACAACTCTGGAAATGTTTCCGAACTCGGCCGCTGCGGCGCTGGTCGGCGCCTGGGCCTTTGCGCTCTATTCGGTCATCGCCCGGATATCGACTGCCGACCAGTCGCCGCAGTTCTTGCTGCGGTTGAGCTATCAGCCGATCATTGCTGTAACCGTCGCCTATTTCGCGACCTTCATGTTTGCGGAGGATTTCATCCTCTTCCTTTCCTTCGGCATCGGGTTTCTGCCCTATTCGGAGATCGTTCGATGGATCAGAGTGCAGACGCAAAAGCGGTTGAACAGCGGCAAGAACGATGCAGCGGGGGCCGTCGACGCCGAAAGCGCCGAGTTGTCGGAGATCGACGGCATCGACTTCGACGAGATCGATCGGCTGCATGAGGAAAACATCAAGAACATTCAACAGTTGGCCTTCTCCAATCCGCTGGAGATCCATTTCTCTACGGCTTTTCCCTTGAAGACCGTTATTGATTGGACGGACCAAGCACTGCTGAGGCTGTATCTAGGTAAGGAGAAGATAGAAAACCTGAAACCCCTCGGCATCCGCGGCGCCATCGAAATGGCCCAGGTGCGCCGGCGTGTGCGGGAATTCGAGAGGCGCATTGATCAGGCCATAAGCGCCGGCGATCAGGCGACGGCCACTGCCCTGACCGCCGACATTGATGAGCTTCTGACGGCGGTTGCCACAGCAGCTGGCACCGATAAAAGCGCAACCCGATACCTTGCCTATCAGCTCGGCGAAGACCCTCACATTGAGTTCATTTATTTCCTCTACGACGAACTTGCTACCACGGCCTAGAACAGATCCGGGTCGATTGGAATCGCCTGTGGCGATGCATCGACCCGGTGAATCCGCTCTAGGGTTCAGCGGCTCCCCGAAACAGGTGGGGAGGCAGGCTTCTCAGCGCGCAGCGCGTTCGTCACGGCTTTCCTGCGGCGCCAGGATGCGCCAGGCCGGCAAGCGGATGGTGACGGTGGTTCCTTCGCCGAGTCTGCTCTGAAGATCCAGCTCGCCGTCGTGCAGTTCGACCAACGCCTTGGTGAGCGGCAGGCCGAGACCGGTGCCCTCGTACTTGCGGTTGAGGGCGCTGTCGATCTGGCCGAACTGGTGAAATGCCGTGGGGATATCCTCTTTCGCCATGCCGATGCCGTTGTCGGCGATCTGGAAAACATAGCCATCGTCTTGGTTGCACCAGATGTTGAAATCGACCTTGCCACCGGCCGGCGTAAACTTGATGGCGTTGGCCAACAGGTTCAACAGCACCTGCTTTAGCTTGCGTTCATCGGCGCGCAGCAGGGGCAGCGGGCCACTGTTGCCCTGGTCGATCGCGACGCCGGATTTCTCGGCGCGCTGGCACACCACACGCAGCACGGCGCTGGCGGTCTCGGCGACGTCGACGCCTTCTTCTTCGAGTTCGTCGGCACCGGCCTCGATCTTGGAGAGGTCCAGGATGTCGTTGATCAGCGACAAGAGATGCAGACCTGAATTGTGGATGTCTTCCAGATATCCCCTGTGCTGCGGGTTCGCGCCGGGCAGTTCCGCGCTGGCCAACATGAGCTCGGAGAAGCCGATGACCGCGTTCAGCGGGGTGCGCAGTTCGTGACTGACGTTTGCCAGGAACTCCGACTTCGTGCGGTTGGCGGCCTCGGCCCCCTCCTTGGCGGTGCGCAGCGCTTCCTGCGTAGCCATCTGCTCGGTGATGTCGCGCCCGGTGCCGCGGTAGCCACGGAAATTGCCGTTCTGATCGAAAACCGGGTTGCCGTTGATGGAAAGCCATACGGTCTTGCCGTCGGGCCTCCGGCGCGGGTGGACGAAGTTCCGGAACGGGCGGTGGGCATGAAGGTCGCTCAGGTGCTGCGCCCAAACCAGGGGGTCGACGTTGGGAATGCCGGTCTCCTCGCGCGTCTTGCCGAGCAGCTTGTCCGGGGCGACGCCGGTAACACTGGTATAGAGATTGGAGAAGAAACAGAAGCGCAGGTTTTCGTCCATCTCCCAGAACCAGTCGGAGCTGGAGGCGGCAAAATCCCGGAAGCGCTCCTCCCGCTCACGGACATCGGTGCGCCGGACTTCGGATAGGCGGCCAAGCAATGCGTTCAGCGCAGTGACGGTTTCCCCGATTTCGTTGTCGGCCTCGATGTCCAGTTTGTATTTCTCTGCGTTGACCGGATCGCTGTGCGCCGCCGTCAGGTTCCTGTGAATCGCGAGGATGGGGGTAAGGACGGTTCGTCCGAGCACGGCGACTGTGACCGCAGACACCAAAAACGAAAGGACCAACACCAGGCCGGCGATGCGGAGCACGTAAGCGCGCAGTTCGGCGTCGACCGCAGCCGTATTGATGCGTGCGACGACGCTAAACGGCAGTCCGCTGACGACCGGCGGCCAGAGCACTTCGTAATAGTTACCGCTCTCGGGAAAAGCTCTCACTGAGGGCTCTTGGCGACGCGCGATGGAGCGCAGGACATGCGTTCTGTCGGGATTGGGCTGCAGGTTCGGCTGCAGGCCATGGCTGGCCAGGAGGGTGCCGTTCTCGGCGTAGACGGCGAGACCATCGACGGAGAAGTGTTCGAGGGTGTCCCAGGTCTGTTTCAGCATCTCCTCGGGCGTATGCATCTCATACCAGCCCAGTGCCCCTGAGGCGGCGACCAGCACTTCTTTCTCATCGCGGTCGCGCAACTCGTTCCTGCGGTCGAAATAGGACGGCAGAAGGATCAGAAGCTCGACTACAAGGATGCTCAAGCAAATGAGCAGTGTGATCCGCCGGGAAAGGCGGGAACTCAAGAGCTCGCGTGCTTGTGCCAGTAAGGATAGTCCGGTGGACATGCAATTGCTTACGATGCAGCTATGGTCAGCCACCAATCTAACGTTGAATAATTCAAACCCGGTTAACGTTGAGAGGTTTCCGGGCGCGGATTCGATCGCCGCCAGGCAATGGATGGCAGGTTCATCACGATTCAGATACCGAATGGACACAGCTTACCTTCAATCAGGAGGCTTGCCCGCGCTTCCCCGGTTGCTGGCGGGGCCACTGCGGTGGGAAACATGGCCGACGAGGTTGATTTACCAGCATTTTATTTATCCCCGATGCGCTTGTCGGGGGCCGCGCGCGCCAAAGATGCAACCGCCGCCTGGTGCTTCAAACCATTCAAAGAAATCTGGCAAAGTACTGGCGGAAATGACGCTTTATGCAGTAAGCTTGAACTTGGCCTATGCGACTTTAGTATTGTGTGCGGCTGCAGGCGGAATGGTTAGCATGTCGCCACGATGCTCAGTAGACTTGGGTCATCGGCGGTCTTCGGCCCTATTAAGGTACGCCCAAGAGGTCGGAATAGAATGGCTGTAAGGTCACATCCCCAGAGGAGGAAAGCATGAGCTGGAAAACCCCAAAAGTAATCGAGATCTCCGTCGGCATGGAAATCAACAGCTACGCTTGCGCGGATCTGTGATTTTTCCCCGGAGGGGAACGTACTAAGAGGCCGGGATTGCTGTCGAATCGAGTTCGGCGGAATACCCGGCCTTTTTGCTTATTTGCCCGGTAGTTTTCTGGCGGCTTTCCGGCAGCCTCAGGGCTGACCCTTCAAAGCTGAGCCTTGAAAGTTGATTGGGGCCAGATCGATCCGAGGGTGCTGTGCTACAGGTCTTGGTGCTCGGCGCTGCTGCCGGCGGCGGCTTTCCGCAGTGGAATAGCAACAACGAAGCCTCGCAGCGCGCGCGGCGCGGCGATACGCTTGCGCGCCCGTCCAGCCAGTCTTCCGTTGCAGTCTCCGCCGACGGAGAGAACTGGGTGCTGCTCAATGCTTCGCCCGACCTGCGCCAGCAGATCAACGACAATCCTCAAATGCATCCCAAGCACGGCGTGCGCGACAGTCCGATCCGCTGCGTGGTGCTGACCAACGGCGACGTCGACCACGTCGCCGGCCTGCTGACCCTGCGCGAGCGTCACCCGCTGGCGGTCTACGCTACCGGACGGGTGCTCTCGGTGCTTGAGCGCAACTCCATTTTCAACGTGCTCAACCCTGAGTTCGTCGACCGGCGGCAGCTGCGCCTGGGCGAGGCTTTCGAACCGGCTAGCAAAGAAGGCGAGGGGCTTGGTCTGCGCGTCACGCCTCTAACGGTGCCGGGAAAAGTGGCGCTTTATTTGGAAGACGAGACGGCCGGCGTCAGCAACTTCGGTACCGTGGAGGAGGACACCATCGCCCTGCGCATCGAAGACCTGGCGGAGGGACGCAGGTTCCTCTACGTGCCGGCCTGCGCCGCGCCCACACCCGCCTTGCAGGCGGAACTGGACGACGCTTGTCTCATGATGTTCGATGGCACCCTGTGGCAGGATGACGAGATGCGGGTGCAGGGCGCCGGTAGCAAGACCGGACAGCGCATGGGCCATATGAGCCTTTCCGGCCCCGAGGGCACGCTGGCGACCTTTGCCGACAGCCCGGTTGGGCGCAAAGTGTTCATCCACATCAATAACACCAACCCCATCCTGCTGGCGGACTCGGCCGAACGCGCCGCGGTCGAGGCGGCGGGCTGGGAGGTCGCCTACGACGGCATGGAGATAACGCTATGAACCTGGCTTCGCCTTCCCCGGCCCCTGTATCGCCCAGCCCTGGCGCTGCACCGCTACCCGGGCGCCCTCTGTCGCCTGAGGAATTCGAGGAGCGCATTCATCAGATCGGCGCCGAGCGTTATCATAGTCTGCATCCGTTCCATAAGCTGCTGCACGGCGGCAAGTGCACCCATGGTCAGGTTCAGGCCTGGGTGCTGAACCGCTATTGCTACCAGAGTCACATCCCGCTGAAGGACGCGGCCCTGCTGTCGCGCATGGAAGACCTCGCGCTGCGCCGCGAATGGCGCAAGCGTATTGAGGACCATGACGGGCGCGAAGGGAACGAGGGCGGTATCGAACGCTGGCTGGTGCTGGCCGAGGGTGTCGGTCTGGATCGCGCTTATGTCATTTCGGGGGCCGGCATGTTGCCGGCCACGCGCTTCGCGGTGGAGGCTTACGTGCGCTTCGTGCGCGAGCGTTCCCTGCTCGAGGCGATCGCTTCTTCCCTGACCGAGCTCTTCGCTCCGAAGATTCACAAGGAGCGGATCGCCGGCCTGTTGGAGCACTACGACTTTGCGAATGAGCGCACCATCGCCTATTTCAAGCGCCGTCTGACCGAGGCGCCCGTGGATGTGCAGTTCGGTCTCGGCTACGTTATGCGAGAGGCGCGTACCCGCGAGCAACAGGAACAGGTCCTGGCCGCCGTGCGCTTCAAGACCGACGTACTCTGGGCGCAACTCGATGCGCTCTATCATGCCTATGTGGCGCCCGGCCACATCCCACCAGGCGCCTTTGTGCCGGAGGGCTGCGTGCCGGTGACGGAGTTGGATCTGTGAGCGAGCGTATCACCATCACCGAGGCCTCGGTGCCGGGCCTGCCGATCGGCGTCAAGCTGCGCTTCGACAAGCAGCGCGATCAGTGGGTCATCCTGGCGCCCGAACGGCTCTTCGTGCTCGATGACGTCGCTTTGGAGATCGTCAAACGCTGCGACGGCAAGGCTTCGGTGGCGGACATCGTCAGCGAACTGGCGGAGGCCTACGCCGCGCCGCGCGACGTGATCCTGAAGGATGTCGGCGCGCTGCTGCAGGATCTGGCCGACAAGAGGATCCTTGCGGCATGACCGAATTGAGCTTCCCTCTGGCGATCTTGGCCGAACTGACCCATCGCTGCCCGCTGCAGTGCCCCTACTGCTCCAACCCGCTGGCGCTGGAAGCCAGCTCTGCAGAGCTCAGTACCGCGGCCTGGCAAGGGGTCATCGAAGAAGCGGCGGAGCTTGGCGCCCTGCAGATCCACTTTTCCGGCGGCGAGCCGACGGCACGCCGGGACCTGGAGGAGCTGGTCTCGAGCGCCGCTGCGGCCGGGTTCTATTCCAACCTCATCACCGCCGGTGTGCTGTTGAACAAGGAGCGTCTGACGGCGCTGGCGGAAGCCGGTCTCGATCATGTGCAATTGAGCTTTCAAGACAGCGAGGCGGCCGGCTGTGACCGCATCGGCGGCTACAAAGGCGGCTTCGAGAAGAAGCTGGACTGCGCGCGCTGGGTGAACGAGGTCGGCTTGCCCTTGACCCTCAATATGGTGGTGCATCGCCAGAACCTCGAGAACCTGGAGGAGATGCTGTCTCTGGCGGAACGCTTTTCGGCTCGACGGGTCGAGATTGCCCATGTGCAGTATTACGGTTGGGCCTATCTCAATCGTGCGGCCCTGATGCCGACCCGCGAGCAGCTCGAGCAGGCGACCGAGACCGTCGAGGCGGCGCGCGAGCGTCTCAAAGGCATCATGGTGATCGACTATGTGGTGCCCGACTACTATGCCCGCCGCCCCAAGTCCTGCATGGGCGGATGGGGCAGGCAGTTCCTCAACATCTCACCGGCCGGCAAGGTGCTGCCGTGCCATGCCGCGGAATCTATCACCAACCTGACCTTCGACCGCGTGGGAGAGATGAGCCTGCGCGACATCTGGGAGAACTCCTCCGCCTTTAAGGCTTACCGAGGAACCGACTGGATGCCGGAACCCTGCCGCTCCTGCGAACGCAAAGAGATCGACTGGGGCGGCTGCCGCTGCCAGGCCTTCGCGCTCACCGGCGAGGCCGGCAACGTCGATCCGGCCTGCGCCAAATCGCCGGCGCACGAGGCCATGCAGGCGCTGGCGACGGCGGAATCCGCCAAGGCCCAGCGAGACTTCACCTATCGCACGCGCAAGGCTGGCGAAGCGCAGGCGAAGAAGATAACCGAACCGCTAATTTAAGGGGTTCTCGGCATCCCTGACGCGGAAGCCGCCGAAGCCCAGTTCGCGGGCCTTGTCGAAATCCTGCAGTGCCAGTTCCTTTTCGTCCTGGCGCTGGTAGGCGGTGCCACGGTTGGAGTAGGCGCCGGCGAAGTTGGGGTCCAGGGAGATTGCGACAGTGAACTTCAGGATCGCCGCATCGTAGTCCGCCATTTGCAGCAGTTTGCGCCCCTCCTGGTTGAACTGCTTCGCCAGATCCAGGTGGGTCATGCTGCCGTTCTTGAGGGCCTTGCGGTAGGGCGCCAGTTCGGCGTCGACTTTTGCCTGGCTCTCGCTGATGGGATCGACCGGTTCCGCTTCAGTGCCGTAAACGTCGGGGTCTTCGAGCAGCGCCGGGTCCAGGATGACGTCGGCAGGCAGGGCTTCATCGGCAGCAGGTCCCTCGGCATCGGCCGGCGGCAGTTCCGCCACCAGGTGCTCTTTCTCGGCGGCCACCTCCAGGGGCTTCAGCTTGGGCGGCGGCGGGGGCGGGGGCACGATCACCTTTTGCGCGACCGCGCTCTCGGGGCTTGGCGGTTCTTCTGACGGCATTGCCGGATCACCGGCACCGAGATCAGGAACCTCCGGCGCAGCGGCCGCCGGAGCCTCTTCCTTGCCCGCGCTCAGGGTCGCGAAGGCAGCGGCGACGCCGCGCAATTCGTTCAGCAGCTTGTCGCTCGGCTCCGGCGGGCCCGGCAGCAGGGCGAATTCCTTGTAGCGGCGGATGGCCGAAATCGTGTCGTCATCGATGACGCCGTCCACCGGACCGGGATCGAAGCCGAGGTCGCGCAGCAGGGTTTCCATCTCCTGCATTTCCGGCTGCTCCATGGCCAAGCTCAGCCCCGGCAGCAGCAGGACTGCCGCACCGAAGGCGGAAATGAGAAAAGGGCGCCAGGAACCGAACATCCAGGCATTTTACAGCCTGCGACGCAGGAATCGAAGACGTTCCGCAGAGGTTTTGAGACCCCCGGAATCCGCCCTATTCCGGCATGGTCGCGGTAATCTCGATGGAGGCATACCAGGCAGAGAGGTCCGAGATGTCCTCATCGCTCAGGTCCTTGGCGATCACCGACATGATCTCGTGCACCCGTTTACCGGAGCGAAAGGCCTTCAACTGGGTGGCGAGATAGATCTCGCTCTCCCCGGCGATGTGCGGGGCGATGGGGATCTTGGCGATCCCGTCGATGCCGTGACAGGTCTTGCACTGGCCGGCCTTTTTGCGGCCGGCTGCGGCGTCGGCTGCGTCGGCGAGGTTCGGCAGCCAGGTCAGGCTGAGGGCGGCCAGACCCAGCACCAGGAGGGGCGATTTCATCGCGGTCATTGAATTTACTCTTCGCGTCTATGCAAGAACGGCGACCGGAAGCAGGAACTTCCGGTCGCCGTAGACTTGGTTTCCTGCAGCTTACATGCCGTAGGAGATGCGGTAGATGGCGCCGGCCAGATCGTCGGACACCAGGATCGAGCCGTCACGCAGTTCGACCACGTCGACAGGGCGGCCCAGATATTCGCCATTGGCGTCGATCCAGCCGTCGGCGAAGACTTCCGTCGTGCCGACCGACCCGTCCTCGTTGACCGAGGTGAACATCACCCGGGCACCAATCGGCGTGGTGCGGTTCCAGGAACCGTGCTGCGCCGAGAAGATGCCGCCCTTGTACTTCGCCGGGAACTGCCGTCCCTGGTAGAAGTGCATGCCCAGGTCTGCCGCGTGGGCATCCATGTTGACCGCCGGGAAAACCAGGTCGGCCGGGGGCTCGGAGTCCGAGTATTCGTTGGTGCGGGTGTCGCCACCGCCATACCAGGGGAAGCTGAAGTGCTGGCCCTTGGCCGTCTGGCGGTTCAGTTCGCCCGGCGGGATGAGGTCGCCCATGCCGTCGACCTGATTATCGGTGAACCACAGCTCGCCGTTGGCCGGGTTGAAGTCGAGCCCGACCGAGTTGCGCACGCCGTAGCTGAAGACTTCACGATCCGTGCCGTCGCGGTTCATGCGGATGATGCCGCCGATGCCGGTTTCGTTATAGAGGTCCATTTTTTCCGGCGCGAAGACGTTAAACGGCTGGCCGATGGTGATATAGAGCTTGTCGTCCGGGCCGATGGTGCAGACCCGCGCCGTGTGGTTGTAGCTTTCTTCCGCGACCGGAATCAGCTTGCCCTGGGGCACGACTTCGAAGGCCGCGACGTCGGGGCTCTCATAGAAGAATTCGGCCGCCGGATAGACCAGCACGCGGTTCTGCTCGGCAATGTAGAGGAAACCGTCGTCGGAGAAGCAGGGGCCGTTGGGGATCGCGAAGTCGATCGACGGTGCAAAGCTCTTTACCTCGTCGGCGACGCGGTCCTTGTTGCGGTCAGTTACCGACCAGGCGGAGGTCTTGCGGGTGCCGACGAAGGTCACGACGCCTTGCGGTCCGACGGCCATGTGCCGGGCGTCCGGAACGACGGCATAGAGTTCGATCTTGAAGCCGTCGGGCAAGTTGATCCCCTTGAGGGTTTCCCGAATTCCGTCGGCGTAGGCGCCGCTCTGCTCGATGACTTCGAACTCGGTCACGCCTGTTTGCTGGAACGCGCCGAGCTTTTCCAGGTTGCTCTGGGCCAGGGCGGGCGTCGCCATCATCATGGCGGCAAGGGATACAAGGGATAGGGCTTTTCGCATCTGAAACTTCCTCCCGTTATTTTTTTGTTAGGCCTTGAGCCTAACGGGTTTGAATAGCCTGAGGTAGAGGTAATATCGCGCGCGGGGAGCTAGGCTGTAGTGCTTTGGTACTGAATGGCTTTTATGCTGTACCACTCGTTGTGCCAAAGAACGAAAAGACCCGGTATCTGAAGGTAAGCGGGTCGAGACCGTCAGGATCTAAGTGGTCTATTTTTCAAACCGAAATGACGTGCTGGTGGCGCCTAGAGCGGGTCGTATTCGCTCTACATCGAAAGGTTAGAGCGGATTCACCGGGTCGATGGATCGCCTCTGGCAATTCCAGTCAACCCGGGTCTGCTCTAATCGGCCTGTGGCGCGGCCTTTTCCGGCAGCCTGCCCGGTCGTGTGGCGACATAGAGCGCCGCCAGGGCGATGACGGCGAGGGTGACCAGGACGGTCGGGAGCGGCAGGGCTGTCAGCAGGAGGATTGCCGCGGCGCCGGCCATGCCCATCAGGGCGCTAAGCTTGGCTTTTCGGCCAATGACCCCGTGGCTCAGAAAGGCCTCCACCGCCGGGCCGACGCCGGGCCAGGCGTAGATCTTTCGCGCCATGGCCGGACAGCCCTTAGCGAAGCAGGCGGCGGCTGCGATCCAGAAGATGGTGGTCGGCAGCACCGGCAGGACGACGCCAAGCAGGCCGATTCCGAAGAAGGCATAGCCGGCGGCGGTCCAGGCCCAAGCAAGGCGCCGCCGCGCGCTGACTTCGCGATTATCTTCGGTGGCGGCGTGGCTGGGCATGTTTGGCTACAGTCTCCGAGGCCGCTGAGGCCCTGTTGCTGGCATAGGAAATAAGCTGATCAGACCACAATACCAATCATTTCTTTAGATTGTTTTGACCGGCTCCCGCACCCAGGGGACGGGCTGTTGGTGGCCCCCTGCACGCGGCGCAGGCCGCCGGCGATGATAAAGCCGGGAATGTCGCTGGCTGGGGCAATGCTGTGATGCGCCAGCGGGGCAAGGACGGGAGCGCCCTTTCGCTTGCCAAGGATTGCTGGCGCGTCGCATCTTAGCCGAATCAAAATGGAGGATTCGATGCTGCGCCTGTTAATTTGCTCCGGTTTCTTGGTCCTGCTTGCCGCTTGTTCCGCGATGGGGCCTGATGCGCAGCGTGAAACCTCTGCCATCCTGCCGGCCGAGATCCAAGCCGATCTTCGGCCTGGCGAAGGCGATTTCGCCCCGGATCTGGTTTACATCAGTGACCGCGCCCGCAGCGGCAGCTACGACAAAATTCTCCTGGACCCGATACTCTACTTCGCGCCGCTGGAACAGATGCGGACGGTTTCTTCCAGCGACCGGCAAACGTTGCTGAACAACCTCCATATCCTCATTGGCCGCGAGTTGGCCAAGGACTTCCTGCTGGCCTTGGAACCGCAGCGCGGAACCGTGCGGGTGCAGTTCGCGGTGTTGCCGGCGACCCGGGAGCCGGTGGCTCTGGATACCGTCGCGATGGTGGCCCGTGTCGATCCGGATCAACAGGTGGTGGTCGATGCGCTCGCCAGTCCTCTCGTACATGGCAGCGACCTGCTGGTGGAAGCAGAGTGGACGGATGCCGTGACCGGCGAGGTTCTGGGGGCCACGGTGGACCGCCATTTCGGCCGGCCCAGCCTCGACCCCAAAGCGCTGAAGAGTTGGGCTGATGTGAATCGCTTCCTGGAGGCCTACGCGGCGCTGGTTCGATATCGACTCTGCCGTTTCCGCGAAGCGGAGGACTGCACGCCCCCGCCGGCTCCAACCGGCTGAGCTTCTTTGATTTCAACGTTTTGATTAGAAGATCAATCAAGACGTGATTCATAAATAATCGAATTAACGGCTAGCGATGATAGAGGGGCTTTCCTGACGGCCCTCTAAGCGCGAAATTTACCCGTTCTGACTGTATGAAATCGACAAGTCGCTCGGAAAGAGCGTCAAGTTGTTACGATGATGATACAATAAAAAAAATAAGTAACGAGCCTAGAATTCACCGATCATATTCTGTTTCTATATGAAATTATCGCAGTTTAACTAACATTTAAGCCTGACTTTATTAGGGTCCACTCCAGTTCGTCTCGACGGTTGGGGAAATTCTTGCGGGACGTCGCTACAACGTTCTAGGTAGGAAGAGGATTGACCTATGAAGTCTTTGTTCAAGTTTGCCGTGGCCGGCGTTGCCGGTCTCGGTGTTGCCGCTTCGGCTTCGGGCGCTTTCGCCGCCGATCTGACCGGCAACGCGAATGCTCAGATTCAGCAGGCCATCTCCATCGTCGAGAACACCTCGATGGACTTCGGCACGATCGCCGTCGACGGTTCGGCCGGCACGGTGACGATCTCGGCGGCCGGCGCGGTTTCCGGCCCGGCCGGCTACACCTTCTCCGGTGCGCCGGCGGCGGGCAACTTCACGGCTTCTGGCGATGCCACGACCGCCGTGACGATCAGCTTCACCGCGGGTTCGTTGACCGGCCCGGGTGCCGCCATGACGCTGGACACCTTGGTGCACGATGCCGGCGGTACGCCGACCACGGACGTTGCGGGCGACCTGACGTTCAACGTCGGTGCCAACCTGGGCGTCAATTTGGCCCAGGTTTCTGGCGCCTACTCGGGCACCTATACGGTGACCGTGAACTACTAAGCATCAGATGTCTGATGGTTGCTTGATTGCGGGCCGGCTTTCTTGGTGAGGCCGGCCCGTCGTCATTTCGATTGGGGGAAATCAATGCAGTTCTATGACAACCTTTGCCGCGGCGCGCGGCCGCGCTTCCTGGTTTTGGGCGTTGTCTTTCTCGCCCTGGCCGGCGCCGTTGTCGCCGGCGCCCCGGCTTACGCCGCCGGCGGATTGGTAGTTACGCCGCAGCTGGTCGAACTCGACAGCCGCAACCGCAGCCAGGTGTTGACCCTGGCGAACCGCGGCACGGAAGCCGAGACTTATCGGATCTCGGTCATCAACTACCGCATGGATGCGCAAGGCGACCTGCATCGAACCGATGCTCCGGCCGAGGGCGAGGGCTTTGCCGGCGCCCTGTTCCGCTATGCGCCGCGTCAAATCACGCTGGAGCCGGGGAAGCCGCAGACCGTGCGCATTCTCTACCGGCGCCCGGCCAACCTGCAGGAAGGCGAATACCGCTCACATCTGCTGTTCCAGCAGGTGCCCAAGGCAGAGCCGAGAAGTGCCAATGGTTCGGCCGACAGTGGCCTGTCCATTCAAATCCAGACCGTCTTTGGCGTTTCCGTGCCGGTGATCGTGAGCCACGGCACCTTGCAGGCGGAGGGCGCCTTAACGGCGCTTGCGACGGTAGAGACGGGCGACGGTAAGCCGGGCATCGCGCTGCGCATTGCGCGCGCTGGGGCAAAGTCGCTGCGCGGCGACCTGGTGGCGCTGATCGGCGACGAGGAAGTCGGGCGTCTCAACAACGTCGCGGTTTACCTCTCGACTCCGCACCGCGACGTGGTGCTGCAGCTAGATCGGGAAAAACTGTCAAGCCATGCCGGCCGCGAGGTACTGGTGGAATACCGCGAGCGCCCCGACAAGGGCGGGGCATCGATTGCCAGCAGTGCACTGCGGTTACGTTGACAAAGGCGGCTTAGGACCGCTGCCGTTCGCCTAGTGGGTGTTGACCCTTGCGTGGCACCGCCTCCCGGAAGCTTTCGCCGGCTGCTGGTCTGTTGGCGGCGGCATTGCTGTTCGGTGGAGCGGCACTGGCAGAGCAGGACCTGGCAGGACTCACCTGGACCGAACGGCCGGATGAGGAAGTCTATGTCTTCGGCTTGCGGCTCAACCGCTATGTCCTGACCGATGGGCTGATCGTCTTCTATGACGGCAAGGAAGCCTTCGCGCCTCTCGGTGCCCTGACTGAGCTGTTGGAGTTCCCAATCGACGTGGATCCCGCCGCGGGCACGGCCAGCGGCTGGTTCCTCAACGATGACCGGACCTTCCATCTCGATTTGGCCGGCCCAAGCGTGAACCTTTCAGGGCGCGTCCGGGCAGTCGATGCAGTGGCGCTCGAGCGCCATCCGGACGACATCTATGTTTCCCTGAAGGAACTGGGCCGGTGGTTTCCCGTCGTGCTGGAACTGCAGCTTGGCGACCTTGCAATTGCCGTAACCCCTCTCGAGCCCTTGCCGTTGCAAGAGCGCATCGCGCGGGAAGAGCGTCAGCGCCGCTTGCGCCGTGGCGGCGACGAACGGCAACTGGAGCGGGTCGGGCCCAATGAATCCTGGTTCGAATGGCCTTTCGTCGATACCAGCATCGACATTTCCGGCCATCGCCGCCTGGAGGAAACAACCGGCAATGTCCGTATGACGACGACGGTGGCGGGCATCGTCGGTGGCCTCGACGGCGAAGTCACGGCCATCGGCGACAGCGACCAGGAAGCTCCGAATATCCGAGCGCGCCTTAGCCGTCGGTCACTGGAAGGCGGCCTGCTGGGACCCCTAAACGCCCGCGAGTTCGCGCTAGGTGACGTTGCGACGCCTGACTTGCCGCTGGTCGCGGACAACGCCGTCGGCCGCGGGTTTGAGATTTCCACCTTCGACCTCGACCGTCTGGCGCAAACCAATCAAGTCACTCTGCGCGGTGAACTGCCGGTCGGCTGGCAGGTAGAGGTCTCGCGCAACGGCGAGTTGATCGACTTCCAAACCGACACCGATGTCGGGGACGGCCGTTACGAGTTCGCCAACCTGGCGACCCTGGCCGGCTTCAACGAGTTCCGGCTTGTCTTCTACGGACCGCAGGGCCAGAAACGCGAACGGGTGGAAAGGTATTTCGTTACACCGGAATTCATCGAACCGGGGCGCACCGACTTCCGCGCCGCCTTCAATCAACTCAATCGCGATCTTATAGAAGTCGACAGAACTCCGTCGAACCGGCCTGATGACGGAGAGAACCGTTATGTCCTGCAGCTTCAACACGGCATCAACGAGACCCTTTCGGCCGGAGCCGGTCTTGCCAGCCTCTCGGTCGATGGTGAGCGGCGCCACTATGGTACCGCTAATCTACAGGGTTCCGTTTTCGGTGCGCTGGGCGAGGTCGATGCGGCCTTCGACGACAGTGGCGGATTGGCTTTGGGCGGTCGGGTACAGGCGCGGATCGGAACTTGGTCGCTGAACGCCGAGCAGAGCTTTTTCGAAGACTTTCATTCTGAGCAGAGCGACAACAGCAGCGTCACCGGGCATCTGCGCAGCAGCACCAGCCTTGGGGTCAACGGACATCTGCCAGACTTTGGCCTCGGTCGCCAACCTCTCTCGGCTGCGGTTACCCATGAGGTTTCGGAGGGCGGTGAATGGCAGACCAGCTACTTCGGTCGTGTCTCCGCCGTTGTTCAGCCGTTTAACTTTGCACTCTCATCCGACACCAAGGTACGTAGCGATCGCCCCAGAGATAGCGACGCGCGCCTGCTCGTCGGCACCCTGCTCGGCGGCGTTCGCCTGCGCGGCGAAGTTGCCGTCAACATCGCGCCGGAGACCGACTTCGACCAGGTCGTGCTGACCACCGACTGGCGCATCGACGAAGACTTCGGCGCTCGCCTCGGCCTGCGTCATCGCAATGGCGAGCGCGATCTGACTGCCGCGACCATGGGCTTGAACTATCAGTTCGAGAACTTTGCCATCGGGCTCAACGTGGATGGCGACAACGAGGGTGAATACAACGCTCGACTCGGCCTCTCCTTCAGCTTTGGGCACGATCCGGGTTCTAACAGTTTGGCGGTTCGGGCCCGCCCCTTCGCCCGGCGTGGGGCGGTCAGCGCCCAGGTCTTCCTCGACCGGGACTATGATGGCGTCTTCGACGACGATGAGCCGGCGATTGCCGACGCCGGTTTCTCTGGCGCACGCATGCCGAAATCGGCTAGGACCGACGAAGGCGGGAATGCGTTCATCGTCGGCCTGGATCCCTATCGCGAGACCGAGATCGGTCTCGATGACGCGACTCTGGAGGATCCCTTCTGGGCCTCCGCGGGTCAGCCGGTGGAGGTGGTGACCCGGCCCGGCAGCACAACGACGTTGCTGTTTCCGGTGATCGAGACCGGGGAGGTGGATGGCACCGTGATTGTCGGCGGGGCCGACATGACGGCCGGGCGGCCGGGCGTCGCCCTTAGAGTCATTCTCAGCGACGACGCGGGGCGTGTGGCGGCGGAAGCGACCACCGCCTACGACGGTTTCTTCATCATCGGCCGCGTTCCCTATGGCCGCTATCGGTTGTCACTCGATCCAAAGCAACTCGAGGAGTTGGGCTATGCGGAGGGGCCGCCGCGCTTTCTCAGCATCGACGCGGCGGAACCCTTTGTCTCTGGCCAGGATCTTTTCGCGCCGCTCGCTCCGGTGATCACATCGGCAGATCGTAGTACCAAGGCGCAAACAGACTGAACACGATCCAGACGAGCAGGATCAGCGGCAGGCCGACACGGGCGAAATCCATGAAGCGATAGTTGCCGGGAGTCATCACCACGAGATTGGTCTGGTAGCCGATCGGCGAGGCGAAGGAGCAGTTGGAAGCAAAGATCACCGCCACCGCGAAGGGCTCCACCGGCAGGCCCAGAACATGGGCGAGGTCGACGGCGATCGGCGTGAAGAGCACCGCGGTGGCTTTCGTGCTGAGCACGTTGCTCAGCAGTGCCAGCAGCAGGAAGAAGGCGGAAAGCACCTGGCCCGGTGAGGCGCCGGCCATCACTTGAGTCAAATGTCCGGCGAGAAATGCGGCGCCGCCGGTTTCCTGCATCGCCGCCCCCAAGGCCAGGGCCATGGCAATGGTCAAGACGATCTTACGGTCGAGCACACCCAGCGCATCGCTGAGCGAGAGGATGCGCGTGGCGATCATCGCGGTGGCGCCGCAGAAGGCGGCCAGCGCGATGGGCACGACCCCGGAGGCTGAGGCCGCGATCACCGCCAGAAAGATCAGGGCCGCGGTGTTCCGGTGCTGCGGTGTCACCAGGGGTTGGCGCGACCATTCCATCAGCACTACGCTGCGTTCCCCGCGCAGCCTGTCGACATCCTTCGGGCGCCCCTGGATCAGCAGTACATCGCCGTCCTTCAAGGGAATGCGGGTGATGCGCTCGCGCAGCATGCGGCTGCGCCGCTCGATCCCCAGAACCACGCAGTGGTGCTTGTAGCGAAATCCGATCTCTTCCAGCGTGCGGCCGACGATTTCCGATTCGGGACGCACCATGACCTCGGCCTGGACCTGGCCGCTGACCGTCCAGGGAGCACGCGCTTCCTGACCGTTGGCTTCGCCGTTGTCGTCCGCTTCGCCAAAGGCGTCGGGCATGAGTTCCGGGTGCAGCAATTCCGGCTCGCCTTTAGCAAGGGTGCCAAGGGCTTGGCGGGTGGCGGCGATAATTACCAGATCTCCGGCTTCCAAGGTCAGGTCTTCGAAGGGCGGCACCATGGCCCGCTCACCGCGCTGGATCATCAGCACGGTAATGTCCCGCAGGTCCGGGAAGATGCCACCGACCGGCTTCAGCCCGACCAGGCGAGAACCCTGGGTGACGGATATCTGGGCAACGAAGTGGCGGCTGCGTTCCTCCACCACACCGGCCAGCGGCGCCCGGTCGGGCAGCAGGCGCGGGGCGACGAAGAAAAGATAGAGCAGGCCGCAGCCGGCCAATACCAGACCGGGAACGGTGAAATCGAAAAACCCGAAAGGCTTCTCGCCGAGATCGGCCAACTCCAGCGACACCAGCAGGTTTGTGGAAGAACCGATCAGCGTCGTCATCCCGCCCAACACCGAGGCGAAGCTGAGCAGCATCATGTAGCGGCTCGGCGATTGCCGGAAGCGGCGGGTCAGGGCCTGCATGATGGGGATGAAGAGCACCACCACCGGAATGTTATTCAGCACCGCGCTGAAGGCTACCACCACCACCAGCATGAGGGCGATGGCGAAGGCGCGATTCTGCTTGGTGAACTGAATGACGGTGTTGGCCGCTTCGTCGAGCACACCGGTCCGCGTCAATCCCTCGCCGAGTACCAACAATGCCAACACCGCGATGAGGGCCGGATTGGCGAAGCCGGAGAGCAGGTGGCGCAGGTCCAGCCTGTCTTCGCCATCGGGGCCGATCACCGGAAAGAACTGAAAGAAGATTAGCAGCACGGCAATGACCGACAGCGCGGTCAGCTCGATCGACAGCGCCTCTGTGGCAAAGACCGTCAGCGCCACGACGATCAGCAGGAAGAGAACGCCCATTTGGAAGGGCGCGATGATTTCCGGTGTAATCATTCTGGGATACTAGCCGGGTCGCCGCATGTCGTTAGAGAAGGCGGAATGCAGAACGAGTCCCACCCTTGGTCGCAAGGCTGTCGCGAATGCGTAGACTGAGGACACGATCAATCCCATAACGCCTGTGGTCGATAATGCTCGGCTGCGATGCTGAGAGACCTCTTGAACAAGACCTATCCGTGCAACCGAAGTCGACATTCTACACAAATTCTCCGCCAGGGCGACTGCTTGCGCAGGGTTTCATGATTCAGGCTGCGACGGTCGTCAGCACCGCGTAGACGGCGGCCAGTACAGCCATGGACGCCAGCGTATAAGCCAGATTCCACTTCCAGGTCAGCTCGGCGCCGCTGTAGCCTGAAGCGCGCGCCAGCATCAGCGTGCCGGAGGCAAAGGGCGCACCGGTGGTGCAGATCGCCGTGCCGGCGGCGATGGCGAGGACCGCGAGGGTGGGATCGACCGGAATAGCGCCCAGCTCCGCCACCAGGCTGCCCAGGAAGACGGCCATGGTGATGGGGCTGAGGGCGACCTGGCCACCGAGCCAGATCGTCAGGGAGAGCAGGGAGAGAAAGATCCAGCCCGACATCTGTTCGACCGAAAGGGCGGCGGCGATTTGCTCGGCGGGCACCAACGCCGCGGCGAGCGTGCCGATGAAGCCGGCGGCGCCGAGGGAGACGGCTTCCCGCACGAAGGACGGCAGGCCGATGGCAGTAACGCTGCCCAGGCGCTGCAGTGTCGCGGCGCAGCGCGGTTGCAACGCCGTACCTTCCTGTTGCAGGAAGACCCAGACCAGCAACACGACGGGGGCCGCCAGCATGACGCCGCCGACCAGCAGAACTTCGCTCCAGCGCGTGAACAGCAGCGTCAGGCCGAACAGCAAAGCACTGACCGCGCCGAGGCGCAGCAGGGCGCCACTCGGCAGCGGCAAGTTCTGGCGCTGCGGCAGCTTTCCGCTGGCGCGCAGCCGGCGACGCAGCGGCCACCAGCGTAGCGCATCCTCGCCCCAGCTGACCGCCAGCATGAGGGCGGCGACGGCCAAGCCGGTGGCGATCAGGCGGCCGGGATCGACGCCGGGAATCAGCGTCGGCAGGATGGCCTGGGTCACCGCGGTCGGCGCCCAGACGAGGAACCAGGCGAAGCCGCGCAGCAGGGCGGTGAGCTGCCGGCGCTCGCGCACCAGGGCGATCTCGTCGAGGTCTTCACGCTGCAGCCGGTCGCCGCGCACGCCGCGCTGAATAATCGGCGCAAGCAGGCTCAGCGAGCCGAGGTTGATCAGCACCGAAAAGAAGTGGGCGCCGAGGAAAACGGAGAGGAAGCGCCATTGCGGTGCTTGCTGCGTCACGTAGGTGCCGCATTGCAGGACGGCGGGCGAGGTGATGCCGCCTTCCCGCAGCAGGCCCATAAGCAGGATGAAGGCGGCCAGGAATCCCGCACGATCGAGGCCGCGCAGCATCAGGTCCCCGGGTTGCGGCTCATAGAGCCAGGCCAAAGCCAGCAGGATGCAGGAGATGCCGAGCAGGTAGCCTTCGCGCAGGCGCAGGCGCCGCCAGGCGATGATCGGGATGCCGAGCAGCAGGGCCTGGGTGGCGATGTTGGCGAAGGGGCTCGCGGCGAAGAGCACCAGCAGCTCGCTGCCCATCAGGACGACCAGCCAGGGGCCGAGCAGGAAGTCGGGCTCGGCTGCTGCCTGGCTCAGGCCGGCGCTGCCCGCCGCGGGTTCAGCCTTGCCCCCCGGTCTTTCTGCGGGCTCTTTCACGAAGCGCCTTCGAGCCGTGGCGTGAAGCGGGTGGTGACAACAAAGCGCTCACCGGGTTCGAGGACCCTGAGGCCGGTCGCGACGCAGTCTTCAGCCGTCAGGTTGACGGCATCGGTGACATTGCTCACCGGTTCGACACAGAAGAAATCGGTCTGCGGCGGTGTGAAGACCACGAGGAAGACCAGGGCGGGATCGGCTTCGAGGGCGAGGCTGGCGCGGCGCTCCGGCCAGTCAATGACGGCGCGGCCGGAAAATTCCGTGAAGCAGTTATCGAGCACACACTGCGCCGGCTGCAGCCCGTCGGCCGGGTTGGCGCCCGGCGCCGGGGCAACCAGTTGCGTCGGCATGACTTCGTCGTCGATCGCCCACATTTGTCCGACAGCGGCGGTCAGGCGGCAGGCCGGCGTGCGCGGGAAATAGGGGTGCAGGCCCAGGCCCGCCGGCATCGCGCGCGCGCCTTTGTTGGTGACGGCGAGGTCGATCCGCAGGGCGCCGCCGACAAGCTCGAAGCGCTGTTCGGCCAGGTAGGGCGCCGGCCAGTCGCTCGCCCGGTGGTCGTAGACCAGGGTGAGGTTCCTTGCTTCGGCTGCGGCGACCCGCCAGGGCGCCTGCCAGCCGTGGCCGTGGATGCTGTGCGGCGATGGCTGGAAATTCTCCGCCAGTTGGTAGTCTCGCCCTTGAAAGACGAAGTGGCCGTCGCGGATGCGGTTGGAATAGGGCACCAGCGGAAAGCAGGCGGCCGCCGTGGCCGGAAAGTCGCCGCCGGCCGGGGCAGGGCGCAGCCAGTCGATCGGCCCATCGTCGGTCTGCCAACGAAACGCGGTGATGCAGCCGCCCTGGGCGGGCGCGACTTCCACTTCGGCGCTGCCGTCGGTGATTCTCACGCGGTTGTTGTCCGTCGCCGAACCCTTTTCAAGCGGTTTGCGCATGCTTCTTGCCGTCTCCTTCGCAGGCGGGGCGATCCGGTGGCTATCAGTCGCGCCATTGTAGGAGCATCGGCGGCGCCATTGCCATAAGGCGTTGTGAGCACTGCGATAACGGCATTGCGGTGTTCCCCTTTCGGGGTAGCTCCGGGTTGCCGGAGCGAGCCGCGGCAAAGCCTGCTATTGCTGTTCCCACAAGTGTCACCGCCCGGCCGATGGAATTCTTGCGGCAAGCGGCGTAGTCTCATTCTGCGATGTGCTGGGGGGTGCTGTCGCGGTTTCTGGTCCGCTCGCCAAGCAGGGCGCGCGGCGTATGCCGCAGGTAGGTCCGATGTAATCCGATTCAACGAAGGGGCTTGCGCTCGAGCGGTCCCTGAGAAGGGGACTGCAAAATGCCCACTCCAGCAAACACTACTCTGTTCGACTGCATCGTTCTCGGCGCCGGCCTCAGCGGTGTCACCGCGGCCAGAGACCTGCAGCAGGCGGGCCTGAAGGTACTGCTGCTCGAAGGTTCCGACCGCATCGGCGGCCGCATGAAGTCGGTTCATGACTTTGTGAAAAAGCGCGGCAAGCCGGTGCCCGTCGAGGCCGGTGCCGAATACATCCACATCCCGGAGCAGGACCGCTACGTTGAATTCTGGCGCGAGGTGCGCAAGCACGGCTTCACCGCCTCGCCGCTGCATAAGTGCGGCCTCGGTCTTCTCAAGATCCCTCGTAACCGTATGTACTTCAGTCCTTGGGCGCGCACCAAGATGCTGGCCGAGGTGATCATCCAGCCGGAATTCTGGAATCTGCCGGATGCCTTGCAGAAGATCCAGGAATTCGACCCGGAAGCCAGGGCGGACATGACGGCGGAAACTTTCATCGAGCGCTATGCCCGCAAGAACAATCTGTCGTCGCGCGGCCTTGCGTTGTTGCGCTACACGCTCTCGGCCCATACCCCTGGACCCTTGAACGAGATTTCCATCGCCGGCCTCAACACCGATGCGATCGTCGACCAGCTTCTGGAACGCAAGGAACTGCGCATGGAGCACGACGATGCGAAGCCCTTCGGTCTCTGCGGCTTCGACCGCCTGCCGGCGAAGATCGCCGAAGAGTTCAAGAAGGCCGGCGGCACGTTGAAGAAGAGCCGTAGCGGTTCGACCGGCTGCAAGGTGGTGAAGATCGAGCGTCTTGCCGACGGCAAGGTCGTCGTGACCACCCAGGGCGGGCAGGTCTTCACCGGGCGCAGCGCCGTCTGCACTTTCTCCGCCGGCATGCTCAACCCCGACACCGGAGAAGGCGATGCGATCCTCGGGCCGCTGCTGACGGCGCGCAAGCGCGAGGCCCTGGGGTTGGTGCGGATGGGCGCCATCACCAAGTTCGGGCTGGAATTCAAGGAGCGGGTCTGGGTCGACGACGGCGGCGAGTCCGCCGGGCACATGGCGGTGCTCAGCAATCCCCTCGGCAAGGCACGCACTTTCTTCTCCTCCTTCCCCAAGGAGCATCTGGGCCCGCATGTCCTGACCGGCCTGCTGATGAACCAGGACCATGATCAGATTGCCGATATGGACGATGCCGAGGCCGTGGCCCACGTCTTCGAGGCGCTGGGCAAGATCTACGGCCGCGGGCGGCGCTGGACACAGAAAGCCGTGCTCGCCGGCAAAACCGACCGCAGCGGCAAGTTCAAACCGAACTTCCTGCGCGCTGACTGGTCGAAGGACCCCTTCGCCAAGGGCGGCAACTCTTACCTTGCTTATGCGCCGCGGCGCCAGGGCAGGATGCTGGCCAAGCAGGCGCGCGAGGCGCTGAAAGATCCGCGCGAGACTCTACCGCTGTTCTGGGCGGGAGAGGCGGTGGCGCCGGCCCACGACCCCAAGTACCAGCCGCTGGCCGCGCACGGCGCTTACATCAGCGGCGTCCGCGTGGCCGACGACGTGCTGCATTTCCTGAATGAAGACGGCGGCGACGCGGCGCGTTTCGACCACTACTACAAGGTGCGCTACCGGCAATAGCGTCGATTTTGGCGGAAATATGCGCCTGCATTTGATGGTTTTGATCGCGGCCCAAAACCCTTACCCTGCGCGGCTGGACGGAACGGTAAGGGGAGGCTGCGAATGTCGCAGGTGCAATGCCTTTGGCCCGCGGCGGCGAAGCTCGGCGAGGGACCGCTGTGGTCGCCGCGCGAGGCAGTCCTCTATTGGGTCGACATCAAGGCCCCGGCGCTGCACCGCTACCGTCCCGCAGACGGCGACAAGACCTCCTGGGTCATGCCGGAACAGATCGGCTGGGTTATCGAGCGCGCCAACGGCGACGGTCTGGTGGCCGGCTTCAAGGACAGCGGCTTTGCCTTTCTGACGCCGGGGACCATGGCGCCTGAGGTCATCGGCCAGCCCGAGCCCGACTATCCGGACAACCGTTTCAACGACGCCAAGGCCGACGCCGCCGGGCATATCTGGGCCGGCACCATGGACGACAGCGAGCGCGAAGCCACCGGCAGTCTCTACCGTCTCGACCCCAATCTCGACTGGCACCGTATGGACAAGGGCTACGTGGTGACCAACGGTCCGGCGTTCAGCCCCGATAATCGCACGCTCTATCACACCGATACCTTCGAGGGCAGGATCTACGCTTTCGATTTGTCGAACGGCGGCAAGCTCTCCAACAAGCGCGTGTTCGTGACGATCCCAGAGGGTGACGGCTATCCCGACGGCATGACCTGCGATGCGGAGGGTGGCGTCTGGGTAGCCCACTGGGGCGGCTGGCGCATCACCCGCTTCACCCCTGAAGGCGAAGTCGACCGGGTGATCGAGATGCCGGTGTCGCAGGTGACGAGCTGCACCTTCGGCGGCCCCGACCTGGACCGCCTTTTCGTCACCTCGGCGGCGATCAACCTCGGCCCCGCCGAGCTGAAAGAACAGCCCCTGGCCGGCGGCCTGTTTCAGATCGATCCCGGCGTCAGGGGCAGCCCGGCCGGAACGTTCGGCGGCTGACCACCGCTGAAGAAACCGGCCTTTCTTAGCGTCACTCTGAGAAGGGCCGGTCGGCCCGTCTCGAAGGGCGAGGCAATCCGAGGGGCTGCGCTACTTCTTCGCCTTCTTGGCTTTCTTCGCGGCCTTCTTAGCTGCTTTCTTGGCCGGCTTTTTGGCAGCTTTCTTGGCCGTCGCCTTACCCTTTTTCTGCAGGGTGACGCCGTTGAAGTTCGCCACCGCGTCGCAAAGCATCGGCATGTTGCGGTCGCCGCGGCCCATGGCCAGCGCCATGGTGTAGGTCTGTTTCACGGCGCTCGCCACCACGGTGGTCAGCTTTTCGGAATCGGCGAGCTGGTTGTAGTAGCGCACGTCCTTGTCGCAGTTGGCGATGGTGAACTCATGCGCCTTGGGATCGCCGCCGATGACCCAGTTGCAGACGTTCTGGAACATGCCGCTGTTGAGGCCGCCGGCGGAAATGACCTCATGGAACTTGTCCAGCGGCACGCCGGTCTTCTGTGCCGTGGTGAAGGCCTCGGCGTAGATCGCGACATAGCTCATGGCGACGAAATTGTTGACCAGCTTCATCTTGTGGCCGGCGCTCACGGGTCCGACGTGGATGATGTTCTCGGCCCAGGTCTCGATGATCGGCAGGACTTCCTTCAGGGTCTTCTGATCGGAGCCGACGAAGGTGTTGAGCAGGCCGAGTTCGGCCTCCTTGGGCGAGCGGCCGAGCGGCGCGTCGATGATGCGTACGCCGAGCGGCGCCAGTTCCTCGGCCAGGGCGAGGGTGGAGTTCGGATCGGCGGTCGAGCAGTCGACGATGATGAGGCCCTTGTGGGCGCCGGCCTTGATGCCGTCCTTGCGGCGGATCAGATCCTCGACCTGCACCGAGGAAGTGACGCAGAGAAAGATCACGTCGCTGTTTTCCGCCATTTCGGCGGGGCTCTTGGCCTCCTTGGCGCCGCGCTTGACCAGGTCGGTCACCGGCTTGCGGTTGCGATGGCCGATGATCGACAAGGGGTAGCCCTTTTCGACGATGTTCTTGGCCATGCCGTGGCCCATCAGCCCGACGCCGATGAAGCCGACACGTTGCTTAGTCGTGCTCACGATTTCGCTCCTTGAATTATCCTGTGTTGCGGTGTCGTCAGTCGGCGGCGACCACGTGCTGACGCTGCTCGCCAAGGCCGTCGATGCCCAGCGTGATGACGTCCCCCGGCTTCAGGTAGATCGGCGGCTTCTGGCCCATGCCGACGCCCGGCGGCGTCCCGGTGGTGATGATGTCGCCGCTCTGCAGGCTCATGAAACGGCTGACGTAGCTGATCAGGTGAGCCATGACGAAGACCATGGTCTTGGTGCTGCCGTCCTGGTAGCGGTGGCCGTTGACCTCCAGCCAGAGCTGCAGGTTCTGCGGGTCGGGTACCTCGTCGGCGGTGACCAGCCAGGGGCCGACCGGGCCAAAGGTGTCGGCGCTCTTGCCTTTCACCCACTGACCGGTTCCTTCCAACTGGAAGCTTCGCTCGGAGACGTCGTTGACCACGCAGTATCCCGCGACGTGAGACAAGGCATCGGCCTCGTCAATGTACTTGCCGGGTTTGCCGATGACGCAGGCCAACTCGACCTCCCAATCGCACTTGGTCGAGTTGCTCGGCATGACCACGCTGTCGTTCGCCCCGCAGATCGAGCTGGTCGCCTTCATGAAGATGACCGGCTCCTTGGGCACGTCGACGCCGGACTCCGCGGCGTGGTCGGCATAGTTGAGGCCAATGGCAACGAACTTGCCGACCGAACCGGCGCAGGGGCCGAGGCGCGGGGTGCCTTCGACCGCCGGCAGGCTTTCCAGATCCAAGGCCTTCAATTTATCTATGGACTGCGGCAACAGCGCATCACCGGACAGGTCATCGATATGGCCGGAGAGGTCGCGGATCGTGCCCTTGCGATCGAGAGCGCCGGGCTTTTCCTGGCCTACGGCCCCATAGCGCAGCAATTTCATGGCTTCTTCCCCCTTGGGATGGCGTTATCTAGTCAGGCGGTGTGCGGCGCGCCGGCGCTTCTAGACCGGAGTCAGCGCCGGCTTGCCGGCGAAATGTGCGCGCAGATTGTCGACCACCAGGTCGCCCATGGCGCGGCGGGTTTCCACGGTGGCGCTGGCCGCGTGCGGCTGCAGTACCACCTGGTCCATCGTCAGCAATGCCTCGGGCACCCTCGGTTCCTCGGCGAAGACGTCAAGCCCGGCCCCGCCGAGGCTGCCGTCCTGCAGCGCCGCGACCAAAGCCGGCTCGTCGACCACCGAGCCGCGGGCCACGTTGATGAAAATCCCTTCCGGGCCGAGGGCGTCGAGCACGGCGCGGTTTACGATCTTGTCGGTGGCGGCGCCGCCGGGGCAGATGGCGATGAGGAAGTCGACGTCGCGCGCCATCTCGACCAGGTCGGCGTAGAAGCGATAGGAGACGTCGTCTTGCTTGCGCCGGCCGTTGTAGGACAATTCCAGGCCGAAGACCTCGGCCTTGCGGGCGATGTCCTTGCCGATGCGGCCAAGACCGAGGATGCCCAGCTTCCGGCCACGCAGGCCGCGGGTCAGATGCATCGCCTTTTCCAGCCACTTGCCCTCGCGCACGTAGCGGTCGCCGAGGCAGATCTGGCGCGAGGTGGCGAGCAGCAGGGCGATGGCCATGTTGGCGACGTCGTCGTTCAGCACGCCGGGCGTATTGGTGACGATCACCTTGCGCTTGGCCGCATGGTCCAGGTCGATGGCATCGACGCCGACGCCGTAGCAGCTGATGATCTCCAGTTTGGGCAGGGCGTCGATCATCGCGGCGTCCGCGCCGAGATTTCCACTGGTTGCGATGGCCCGCACTTCGGCGCCGACTTTGTCGAGCAGGGCGGACGGGTCGGCGGCTTCCCAAAGGCGGTGGACGGTGAAGTCGCTGTCCAGTGCTTCCATGACGTGCGGCATCATCGGGCCGACCATTACGAGTTCCGGCTTCACACGAATATCTCCAGCTGCTTAAGCGACTCGGGGCAAAGCGGGCCCGTCATCCGCAAGGGAGCGAGCCTCTTTATGAATTGCTGCCCAGGTTGCTAGGACAGCGCTACCCAATCAATAGCAAACAAGTGCCAGACCGCCAAGCTGGCACATGGGCCAAGGCCGCTCGGCCGCTCCGGCAGCGCGTTCCGAGTCGGCATCAAGACGCATTGCGGAATGGCGATGCACGGTTCAAAATCGCGCCGCAAGTGCCAGGACGCGGGGACAAACCCGGGAATCCGGGGAAAGTTAGATGCAGGGAGGCAAAGCGTGAAAGTTGTAATCACCGGCGGGACCGGATTCATCGGGCAGCGTTTGGCCCAGGCGTTGTTGCAGCGCGGTGGCTTGACGGCGCCCAGCGGTTCCCAGGAGTCGATCGACGAATTGTTGCTTTTTGACGTCGCCGCACCACCGGAACGTCCCGCTTGGGCCGATGAGCGGGTGGAAATCCGCAGCGGCGATATCGGCGACCCGGCGCAGGTGAAGGCCCTGGTCGACCGCGACGATATCTCGGTTTTTCACCTGGCCTCCGTGGTCAGCGGCGGCGGCGAGCTGGATTTCGACCTGGCGATGCGGGTCAACCTCACCGGCGGGCTCAACGTTTTCGAGGCTTGCCGCGCCCGGGCGGGCCTGCC
>CAJHXP010000379.1_pt1 | contig 30024 bp, 26 predicted proteins | sample 9198551 | NCBI WGS metagenome assembly CAJHXP01 (sample SAMEA7708297, study PRJEB35096) | sediment metagenome | biome: marine neritic benthic zone biome [ENVO:01000025]; feature: sediment [ENVO:00002007]; material: shallow marine sediment [ENVO:03000034] sea grass bed [ENVO_01000059] ... | reverse complement strand
GCGAATCGTTTTGGCCGGGAATCAAGAGTGTGGTCAGCTCCAGCCAAGTGTTGGTCTCGTGCTTGATGAATTTTAGCGTGTCCAGAACGGGCCCGAGTTGCGCACCGCAGACCTTACGGTAAAAATCCTCAGTGAAGGCTTTGAGATCGACGTTTGCGGCGTCCATTGCGGGAAAGAATTCCGCGCGCGGCGCATCGCAAATATAACCCGCGGTCACGGCGACCGTGCGGATGTTCCGCTCCCGGCAAGCCGCCGCGACATCGACCGCGTACTCGAGAAAAATGGTTGGGTCATTGTAGGTGAAGGCCACGCTGCGGCAGCCCAGTTCCGCGGCCGCGCGCGCGATCGTCTCGGGCGTCGCCGCGTCGCTTAGTGTGTCGAACTCGCGGGATTTGCTGATGTCCCAGTTCTGACAGAACTTACAGGTGAGGTTGCATCCCGCCGTGCCGAAGGAGAGGACGGCCGAGCCGGGCAGAAAATGATTGAGCGGTTTCTTTTCGATCGGATCGATGCAATAGCCGCTCGAGCGTCCATAGGTGGTCAGGATCAGCTGATCGCCCTCGCGCGCGCGCACGAAACACAATCCCCGCTGCCCCTCGCCAAGCTTGCAATACCGCGGGCACAGATCGCACTGGATCTTGCCCTGACCCGTCTTGTGCCAGTAACGCCCGGTCACGTCCGCGCTGAAACTCTTCATGGCGAACAAATAGGGACCGCATAGCCGGATTCCAACAAGGCAATTTGTGCCGGTGGACAATTTCCCTCATTATGGGGGGAAACAGGCGGAACCGATGCTGAGACAGCGGGAGCCGGCCGTGGCCGGCACGTTCTATCCGGCCGACGCGGCGGCCTTAGACGCCGCGATCGAGCGTTATCTCTCAAGTTGCGAGCCTGGCGCCGATGCGCCGAAGGCTCTGATCGTACCGCACGCGGGTTATGTCTATTCCGGTCCGGTGGCCGCCTGCGCCTATGCGCGCCTTGCCCCCGCCCGGGACAGGATTCGGCGGGTCGTGCTCATCGGACCCTCGCATTACCTTGGATTCCGAGGCCTTGCCTTGCCGGCGACAGAGGCGTTCCTGACGCCGCTCGGGCGGGTCCCGCTCGACCGTGAAGCGATCGACAGGCTGCGCGCCTTGCCGCAGGTCGTGGTCAACGACGCCGCGCATGCCCGGGAGCACAGTCTCGAGGTTCAGCTCCCTTTCCTGCAAAGCGTGCTCGAGGATTTTGTTCTGATCCCCCTGCTCACGGGCGAGGCGCCGCCCGAGGCAGTCGCGGAGGTCCTTGCGCTTCTCTGGGACGGGCCGGAGACCCTCATCGTCGTCAGCTCGGACCTGAGCCATTACCTGGACTACGAGAGCGCCCGGGAGCGCGATCTCGGCACCGCCAACTCGATCCTCACGCTGCGGCCGGAGGCGATCGGCCCGGAGCGGGCTTGCGGCTGCCACGGGATCGGGGGACTACTGACTTTTGCGCGGCGCCATGGGCTCGAGATCCAGAAACTCGACCTGAGGAATTCCGGTGATACCGCGGGTCCGCGCGGCAGCGTCGTCGGCTACGGCGCATTCGCGCTTTGGCAGCCGGCGCCGAATTGACTTAAAGCCCGTTCCGACGGTGTCCCCATCGATTGACAGCACGGCGGCACAGGTGGCCCGGCGGCCGCTGCACGCCCCGTCGACGCTCAAAACGGCGTAGGTCATGGCCGGACTTTTGAGCCAACGCCAGCCGGAGCACCTTGACCCAGGTCAAAGAAATGTTGTGGCCGCATCCCTATGGTTCACCACTAAAGGCAGATGTATTTGAGGCGCCGGTCTCCATACCCCTAACTGAGGACAAGATGGAGGAAAATGAGTGTCTTTGGGCAAGCGCCCGGAAGCATTCGAGTGATTCTCTTCCTCTTTTGGCTAGTTCGGAACGAAAAGCATGTCCAACAACATAGGCGCTAGGTTACAGCAGGCCATTCGGGCCGAGGATGAGAGAGCCGCGGAACAGCTGCGCGCCCTCCATGAAAGCGACCGCGTCGCGGAGCAGCAGTTTGAGCCGGTCATGCAGGCGGCCGAGGATCTCCGGCAAGAGTTGGCATCGGTCCCGAGCATCGAGGTTGCCGTCAATCCCGATAGCGTTTGGATCACACTGGCGGACCGAGAGCTCAGATTTAGCTACGATCCCGGCTCACAGCGCTTTGTCGGCGAGGAGTCCGCCCATTCCTGGCACGATGGTGAGGCTTACTTTGATCGCCGCGAATGGGACACCGCCGACGCCTGTATCGAGGCGATGATCAGGCTATGCGCCAGGTACGTGCGCATGGCCCGCGGGATCAGCCGCCGGCCAAACCCGGATTGACGTCGCCGCAAGGCGGCGGCTTCCTGCTGGCACCGGCATTGGCGCTGTAATGGGCGTCGCTCCGCATCTCGTTCGCCTGTTTGCGCCGCCACCTGCCGGATTTGACTTGAGTCAAGGCCAGCCCTTCGCAATCGGACAGGATGGTCACTGCACGGGCCGGCAGACTCCGATGACGGTAACGGACTGGGGCAATGCAGGGAGCCACCTGCCGTGAAGGATTGGAACATCGTTGCAACGACTAGGGAGGATGCCTGGAAACAGGCGCGCAACTTTCTGTCGCGTTTCGGCAAGGTTCGACGCAGCGACTTCTTCAATGTGATGCTGCTGCAGGTCGAAGACATCGACTGGTTCCTGTCAAGCTTCGCAGCAATGGTTGGCGAAGGCGGCACCAGCGCCAAAGGAATTGCGCACATCTTTCCGGCCCGCCACGCCTTTAGCTTCGACACGCGCGAGGAATTCGAAGCAAAGGCGCGCGCAGGCGTCCTTCAACTGGCGCCGCGCCTGGCCGGCAAGACCTTCCACGTGCGGATGCATCGCCGAGGCTTTAAGGGCCGGCTGTCCAGCCAGAAGGAAGAACAGCTGCTCGACAAGGCGATCCTGGATGCCCTCGCGGCAGCCGGCACACCGGCGCAAATCGTCTTCGACGATCCTGACGCGGTAGTGGACGTTGAGACGGTTGGAAACCGAGCAGGGCTGTCGCTGTGGACACGGGACGAGATGGAACGCTATGCGTTCCTGAGGTTTGACGGCAAGGTTGGCCCAAATTGAGATCGCCGCTTCTTGCGCCGCGCGGAAATTGAAGAGATTTGGCTCCAAGCTCACAGAAGAGTGACACACACTATGGCTGAAGAGAACATCGTGGTTATGGACGGGCCGGGTCCATTCTATTTCGGCCGTTTAGAAGGCCCGCTTCGGCTCTTGACCGCCGAGAAGGCCCACGCCTTGGCCATCGAGGGGCAGATCGAGGTGGACGAGACCGGCAGAAGGGTCGTCGTGCGGATCCCTCTATCCGAGGACGATGCGATGAGCCTGCTGCAGCTCTTGACGGAATTCAGCCAAGAGTAACTCTTGCCGCCCCCTGCGGCCGGCCTGCAGAAGCCGTCACCACAATCGCCCGGCGCACAGGCTCGGGCGCTAGCTGATTCTCAGCTCATGCAGCGCGTTCGCCGCATCCGCGGCGGGCCGGCTTGGTTCACTGAGGCCTACACCTCGATTACCGCGACAAACCAGGCCAATGGTCCTCTGCACGCCGGCTCCGCTGAAAATCGATCCCGGCCACGCCCGCTGACCGCGGCGCCTGCGAGAGATCCAAATCAGCGCTCCGTCTCAGTCCGAGCGGCCAATCCGCGGTCGTCGAACCGAAGCAGGCCCTTCCTACGGGCGAGGTTCAGGGCCTCCCGATACTCCGCAACCGTGATCGGCCGATCGAGGTCCGGATAGTTGCCGGCCCGATAACATGGCCGGTACTGGTCCATCAAATTGATGTAGGTGTTCGGCGAGATCTCGTCGGCCAAGAAGTCGAGGACGTGTTCCGTGCCGGCGATTCCGTTGGGCAGGATCAGGTGGCGGACCAGCAGGCCTCGCAATGCCAGACCGTCCTCATCAACCTGAAGATCTCCCACCTGGCGGTGCATCTCCCGCACCGCGGCCCGATTGAAGCGAACGTAGTCCTTGATGTGCGAGTAGCGTTTGGCGAGATCAGAGTCGCCATACTTCATGTCCGGCATGTAGATGTCGACTATTCCATCGAGAAGCTGCAAGGCCTCAACGCTGTCGTAACCGCCGGTGTTGTAGACCAAGGGCAAACGCAGGCCTTTCTCAGCGGCGATCGCAACAGCGGAGATGACCTGCGCCACAACGTGACTGGGACTTACAAAGTTGACGTTGTGGCATCCCTTTTCCTGGAGGTCGAGCATCATCGCCGCAAGCTGGCCTGCCGAAACCTCATGGCCCAGACCCTTCCAGCTGATTTCCCAGTTCTGGCAGTAGATGCAGCGAAGGTTGCACCAGGAAAAGAAGATCGTGCCGGAACCGCCTCTGCCTCGCAGAACGTCTTCTTCACCGTGGTGCGGTCCATAAGATAACCACCGCCTGTTCGCCTGTGCGGCACACCGCACCGCGGAGGGTTTCCCGCCGGTTGACATGGCAATAGCGGGCACAGAGGTCGCAGTCCTCCAAGTGGCGCTGCGCGAGGCGCGCACGCTCGGCAAGTTCCCCGCTTTTCAGCAGCGCTAGATAGGCTGGCTCGAAGCCGCTGTCATGCGATTTTACCGACAGCGAACCATTGCCGTCGATCGCAGCTTTCACCTTTGTCATAACGCCTTCCCATAGGCCGGCGCGCCCCGCCTGAAACAGAACGATCCACTCATTGTCTGGGCTGCCAGTCGCAACCATCATATGCCTGCGGCAGCAACATGGATTGATCTGGCTCAAATAGTCCCGATCCGCCGCCTCTCGCAGGCCCCACAGGACAATGATCGCAGCGGTGAAGACCCGACCAACGCGCTCAAACCACCTTCTTAGGCGAACGCCGTCGACTTCGCCTCAAGCGCATCAAGCCGGCTTCGACGCGCGTGAACGTGACGGTCTTCCGATTGAAGGCTGCCAGGTCGAGGCCCATCTCATCGGCGAGGGACAGGATCTGCGGCAGGGGGTCCGGATCGGCGTGGCGCCAGTACGGCCGGAGTTCCCTCAGGAATATGTTGACCGTGATCGGGCCAACGCCGAAGAAGTCAAGGAGCCGATGCTCCAGATCCTTCGGGTCCTGTGACACCGCATGAAGGGCGGTGAGACTGCCGCCATAGTCCTGAAGGAGCATCTCGCAGTCACTCAGTATCTGGGAGGACTTGCGGCCGTCATAGCGCGCATAACCGCCCTCCCGCATGATCGGGTAAACGAGGAAAGGCCATCCCGCATTGAGTATCTTGCGCGGCGTCAAAAGCTTGTGGCGGACGAAGGTCTTGTATGTGTTGCGGGCTATGGTCTCTGAAATCCTGGCGCCAAACAGCAGGCTGGCAAGGAACCACTTGAAATATTCCTTGTCGCTACCCCGCCGCAGCTCGATACCGAGCTCTTCCGAATATAGCTGCGTTCTCTTCAGCTTTGGCAGCGATACCGCCATGGTCTTACAATCGCTTTTTGCTACCTCAACCATCTGCCAAACCCTAAAGCGACTGCCACGCGGTGGCCGGACTGCTGTGGGCAAGGAATGCGAGGGCCGATCTGATCATTGCTCAGGCCTCAATCTGGATCCACTCTAAGTCTTCAAAGATCGTGTGAGAAGGCGACTTGCAATGCTGGCCGTAGTGCGCGCCCAGCCTGGATGAAGGTGGGCGCCGACGGCGTCGCTTCGCAATCCGCTCAAGCGAGAAATTGGCTGAGCACGTCCAACATCTCGTCGACGTCCGACGCGGTGTGGTCGGCGGAAATCTGGAAGCGAATCTCCTCCTCGCCTTTCGGCACGACAGGGTAGTTCAGACCTGTGGCCAACACGCCGTTCTGGCGCAGATGTGTCACCAAAGCAGAAGTGCGCGCCGTATCGCGTACCATCAGCGGGACCACAGGGTGCTCTCCGGGAATCGTTTCCAGGCCCATACGCTTCAGACCCTCTTCGAAGCGCGCGGTCATCGCCCGCAAGTGATCCAGAAGGTTGCGGCCGTGCGGGCTATCTAGGATGTCTATGGCTGTCTTTGCGGCGGCGGCCTCGGCAGGGGTTATGGGGTTGGAGTAGATATAGAAGGGTGACGTCTCGCGCAGATAGTCGATGATCGTCTCGCTTGCGACGACGTATCCGCCGTTGACGCCAAGAGCCTTGCCCAGGGTCGCAACGAGAAGGTCAACCTGGCCGCAGGCAGTGTATTCCTCCACGCCACGGCCGCTCGTCCCGAAGGCGCCCACACCGTGAGAATCGTCGGCGATGACGATGACGTTTTCGGCAAAGCCGGCATCGTGCTTGCGGGCCAACGCGACGATATCGTCAAGCGGCGCATGATCGCCGCGCATGCTGAAGATACCGTCGGTGACGACGATCGCCCGCCGGCAAGTCCTGCTGGCAGCGGCCAGGTTTTCCTCCAGCGCGCCCATGTTCAAATGCGGGTAGATGCGCCTTTCCTTTGGTCGGGCGAGACGGATGGCGTTGATGATGCAGTTGTGGTTGAGCTCGTCGCTGATGACCGCCGTGTCCTCGGTGATAAGCGGTGGCAGGATGCCCATCACCGCAGCGTAGGCCGAACTGAAGATCATGGCCGCCGGGCGCCCGTGAAAGTCCGCAAGACGGCGTTCGAGTGCTGGGTGGGGGCTCCAGGTGCCGCTGATAAAACGCACCGCCCCGGGGCCCGTGCCGAAGGCGCGAGCAGAGCTTTCTTCCGCTTCGATCACCTGTTGCGCGAAAGACAGCCCCAGATAGCCGTTCGAGTTCGCCCGTAGGAAAGGCTTGTCACCTGCTCCTTCCAGAAGGAAACGCGGCCCCTTTTCTCCGCTCGGGCCGATGACCCCACGGATCACGGCTTCATGCCCCTTGCGGGTGCCGCTCCGGTCTATATCGCGCAACGCAGGCACCAACAGCTGTTCCAGCTTGTCATGAGGCATGGTCGTCTTCCTTCCGGTATGGCTCAGCTCATTTCGTCGTCTTGAGCTTCTTGCGCAGCCTTTCGATCATGTCTTGCGTCATCGTCTGCAGGTCAAAGTCAGGTGCCCAGCCCCAGTCCGATCGAGCCGCCGAATCATCCAAGGATCGAGGCCAGGAATCGGCGATCGCCTGGCGCTCCGGGTCGACCTCGTAGTCGATGACGAAGGCAGGGATATGTTTGCGGATCTCCGCCGCGAGTTCTTCCGGCGTGATGCTCATGGCGGTGACATTGTAGGCGTTGCGATGCGTCAGGCGAGCGCCTTCGGCTTCCATAAGCTCGATCATCGCCCGAATCGCATCCGGCATATACATCATGTCGAGCCGCGAATCGGGTCGGAGGAAACAGCTGAAGTGCTGGTAGCGTATGGCTTGGTAAAAAATGTCCACCGCATAGTCGGTGGTGCCGCCCCCAGGTGGTGCGGCGTGGGAGACAAGCCCCGGCAGCCGGAGCCCGCGTGTATCTGTCGCGAAACGCAGCGCGTAATAGTCGCACAGCAGCTCGCCCGCCACCTTGGTTACGCCATACATCGTGTTCGGACGCTGGACCGTGACCTGCGGAGTGTTGTCGCGCGGTGTCGTCGGACCGAAGGCGCCGATCGAGCTTGGAAAGAAGACAGCGCAGTCGTATTGCCTCGCCACCTCCAACACATGATACAAGCCGCCTAGATTGAGGTTCCATGCGATCTGCGGCTTCTGCTCGGCGGTCGCAGAGAGCAGGGCGGCCATGTGATAGATCGTGCCGACGTCGTAGCGCCGCACGACCTCATGAATTTGATGTTGCTGGGTGCAGTCAAGGTGTTCGTAGCGGCCGGCCGCTTCGGCGCTGCCCGCGGGAATCATGCGAATGTCGGAGGCAACGACGTGATCGGCGCCGTAGCGTTGCTGCAATGCCGGGATCAGTTCCGAGCCGATCTGCCCAAGCGCGCCGGTGACGAGGATTCTTCGCATCGCAGATCACTCCTCCTCGGACCGCCTTGGGAATGGGTCGCAAAGGACAGGCTGCCGGGCCGCCCTCACCTCGTCCAGGCGCCCGACAGGCGTGCTGTGGGGCGCAGCGCGCAGCAGTTCCGGCTGGGTTCGCGCCTCCTCGGCGATCTCTTTCATGGCGGCGATGAAGGAATCCAGGGTGTCCTTGCTCTCGGTCTCGGTCGGTTCGATCATAAGAGCTTCGGGGACAATCAGCGGAAAGTAGTTGGTCGGCGGGTGGAAGCCGTAGTCCATCAACCGCTTGCTGACATCGAGCGCGCGCAGGTCGCTGCTTTCGATGCGCCCCTCGCAGACGAACTCATGCATGTTGGTACGATCGAACGGGACCTTATAGCTATCGCGCAATGCCACCCTCAGGTAGTTGGCGTTGAGAACCGCGTGCCGGGCATTCTGCCGCAGGCCCTCGGCGCCATGGACCAGCAAGTAAGCATAGGCTCGAAGGAACATGCCGAAATTCCCGAAGGCGCTGCACATGGGGCCAATCGACCTTTCCGGCATGACCAGATCGAAGCGGCAGTCGTGGTCGCCAACGGTGGTGCGCATGACGACAACCGGCCCCGGCAGATAGCCCGCGAGGGCCTCGGTTGCGCCAATGGGCCCTGCGCCCGGTCCGCCGCCGCCGTGCGGCGTGGAGAAGGTTTTGTGCAGGTTGTAGTGCATCACGTCGATGCCGCACTCCCCGGGCCGCAGAACGCCCGTCAAGGCATTCATGTTGGCCCCGTCGCCGTAGACCAGGGCGCCACAGCCGTGCACCAGGCCGACGATCTCTTCGAGCTGCTCTTCGAACAGCCCGAGCGTGTTGGGGTTGGTGAGCATGAGCCCGACGACGCTCTCGTCGCAAGCCGCGCGCAGAGCCTGCAGATCGATGTTGCCGCGACGATCCGAGGGAATCTCCAGCGCCGTTAGACCCGCCATGCTCGTCGAGGCCGGATTCGTCCCGTGCGCCGAATCCGGCACCAGCACCTGCCTGCGCCCCTGGTCGCCCCGATCTTCGTGATAGGCGCGCATCATCAGCAGTCCGGTCAGCTCGCCCTGAGCCCCGGCGGCGGGTTGCAGGGAAACGGCCGCGAAGCCGCCGATCTCCTCGAGCCATTCCTGCAGGTCATGCATGAGGGACAGGTTGCCCTGCACCGTCTCCAGAGGCTGCAAAGGGTGCGTCGAGGCGAAGCCCGACAAACGGGCCATCTTCTCGTTGATCTTTGGGTTGTACTTCATGGTGCAGGAACCGAGCGGATAGAAACCGCTGTCGACGCCGAAGTTCACCTGTGACAGGCGAAGGTAGTGGCGCACCACGTCGAGCTCGGACAACTCCGGCAGGCCGTTATCCTCGCGCAGGAGTCCCGCCGGCAGGTCTGTCTCAGGAACGTCGAGAGCTGGGAGGGCGGCCCCGCTCCTGCCCGGAACGCTTTTCTCGTACAGAGTCGGCTCGACCCCGGCGCTTTTCGTATCGTTCTTCGATCTTTTATCCATGCATGTTTCCTCGGAAGCCGCCGGCGCTCGGCAGGCTCATGCGACTGCCTGCCGGAGACCATCGGCAAGCCTGTCTATCGCCGCCCGGGTATTCACTTCCGTCACGGCAATCAGCATGTGACGCTCGAGCTCGGGATAGTCCCGTCCTAAATCGTAGCCGCCGAGCAGGCCGAAATCCTCGCGCAATATCGCGTTCACCTCTTTGGCCGGACGCGGCAAAGACACGACGAACTCCTTGAAGAACGGAGCGCCAGGTGCCTGCGGATTGACGGTAAGGTTGGGGATCTCGGCGATCCGCGCCGCGGCGTAGTGGCACTTGTGGTAACAGAGTTCGGCAACGCGCCTTAGTCCCTGCTTGCCGAGCGTCGCGAGGTACACGGCCGAGGCGAGGGCGGTCAGCGCCGAATTAGTGCAGATGTTGCTGGTGGCCCTGGCGCGCCGGATGTGTTGCTCGCGCGTGCCCAAGGTCAGCACGTAGCCGCGCCGACCCTCCCCGTCCAGCGTCTCGCCAACCAGGCGGCCGGCGAGGCGACGGAGATAATCCCGCTTCGTGGCAAAAACGCCCAGATGCGGGCCGCCGAATGAAGGTGGAATTCCGAGCGACTGGCCCTCCGCCACCACCACATCGGCGCCGTAGTCCCCAGGAGCCTGAAACAGGCCCAAAGAAAGGGGATCGACAACGACGATCAAGAGCGCCCCCACGCCGTGCGCCGCCGCGGCCAACCCTTGCACCTCCTCAAACTGGCCAAAGAAGTTCGGATTCTGGATGACCAGCGCCGCCGCATCCCGATCAAGCAACGCCTTCAAATCGTCAGGTCGTGTTGTCGAATCGCCGTCTCCCATCACCTGCGCCCCGGTTCCGCCTAGGTAGGTTCTGATAACGGCGCGGTAGCGTGGGTGTACGGCAGGCGAGAGGACGATCTTGCGCCGCTTTCCTTCGGTGGCGTCCAAGGCGAGGAGCACGCCCTCGGCCAGCGACGCGGCGCCGTCGTAGTGGCTGGCGTTGCTCACCTCCATGCCGGTCAGCCGGCAAATCATGCTTTGGTACTCGAACATGGCCTGCAGCATGCCCTGGCTGACCTCTGGCTGATAGGGCGTGTAGGAAGTGTAGAACTCGCCGCGCTGCAGCACATAATTGACCGTAGACGGGCTGTAGTGGTTGTAGGTCCCAGCCCCAAGAAAGCAGAAACGCGGATCGAATGCCTGGTTGCGGCCGGCTAGGGAGGTCAGCGCCCACTCGGCCTCCATCTCGCTGAGCGGTGGCGGCAAATCGAGTTCCGGGAAACGCCATCGCTCCGGGATGTCGTTAAAAAGCTCGTCGATGGTCTCGACACCAATTGCCTCCAGCATGGCTTGGCGCTCGGCCTCGGTATGGGGAAGGTAGGTCACAGTGAGCGTCCTTCGATTCTCCTGATATCGTTCCGCAGCCCTTGGCATCCGGTGACCGGCGAGCAGCGCGCTAGGTCGCGACTTTCACCATGCGGCGCCGTCCGTAACCGACCACAACGGAAACGAACCCCATTCCTGCAAGCTCTGCGTCAAGCGGCGGTTCGCCCGTATCGAAGCGTAGCAACGGCGTGCGCGCCAGCTTCGCCGGCGTGGCGACCACAACAATGTTCCCGGCTCCAATCTTGCGTATGACTTTGCCGCTGAGCGGCAGGTTACCGCGGCCCAGAACGAAGCCTTGGGCGCCGATAGGGCTGAGGATCAACCTGCATTTTGGATGGTCGTCGAGCAGGCCGAGAATCTGCTGCTCGTTAAGATCCTTGCCGATGATCCTGCCGGCGAAAAGCGCATCGATACCCAATAGCGTCTTCTCGACATCGAGACGCTTGCCCAACATCTGAACCGTACTGCCGGGGCCGAGCAGATAGAGCCGGTCCGGACTGGCTTCGATCTCCTCTCGGATAAACTCGGCGATTTCGTTCTTCACCGCCGCGTCGGACGCCTCGGAGATCAAGAGCTTCGCGGCCTGCGTGTATACGGGCTCATAGGGCGTGAGCGCCGCGTGATAGAGCCTGACCGCCCACTCCCCGCGGCGATAGCGTTCCTCATCGAGATCGAGCACGTCAGCCTGCGCCACAGTCAACCGTCCTTCCAGAAAGCCCCAGAGGATCTCCGCCGTCCGGCGCGGCGTTGTGCCAAACACGCCGGAGTACATTTTGACGCCGGCCGGGATACCCAGAATTGGCGTTTCGCGTCCGGTAACGCTGCATATATCCCGCGCCGTGCCATCTCCGCCGCAAAAGAGTATCAATTCGACCGGCGCCTGAAGAAAACGCCGTACTGCAGAGCGCGTATCTTCGGATCCTGTCTGGGCAGGCGCTTCGTAGACGATCTTGACGGCGCTGAAGCCCGCCGATGTGAGCGCGCTTGCTCCCATAGCACCAGAGCAGGTGACCCAAAGGATTTCCGGTGGTTGCGCCGCCTTTCTGGAAAGTCGTTCAATCTCTGCCAGTGCCTCCTCGGCCCGAGTGTGCGCTGTCGGCTTGGCGCCCCGCTGAACGGCCTCCTCGACGACGTCATCGGTGCCTTTCAGGCCCACGCGGCCACCCATCCCGGCAATCGGATTAACGAGAAAGCCTATGTGGCGCATAGCTGGCTGTCGCACTCCAAGCCAAAGACGCTGCCCTGCCGTCCAAGGCAGACAAACTCTAGGCTCTCTACCCGGGTCCGACTTTGAGCTAAGTCAGTTCGACAAATTACCACTTCGCCTAGGCTCACCTCGTAGCTGCCCTGGCTCGGCGCCCGGCTTGCGGGTCTCTGCGATTGTGCTGCAACATACCCGTCGAGTTCCTACCCGCATTCAGCAAGCGCGAGTGATTACCCAGTGTTCGCCCGGATTACGGCATGACCGTGAAGCAGTTGAAGCAAACCCAGGACGTGCTCTGCGCCCTGCTGCGCGCGTTCCAACTGCAACGGCACGACAGCTGGACACGCGATCAACTCAGGCGCCACCAGGACCGTAAGCTGGAAGACATGGTGCGCCACGCCGCGGCGCACTCTCCGTTTTACCGCCAGCTTTACCGTGAACTTCCCCTGCAGCAAGAGGTCGACCTGCAGGCGCTGCCGGTCATCAACAAGCGCATCCTTATGGAGAATTTCGACCGGATCGTCACGGATCGGCGCCTGAGGCTCCGAGAACTGGAAGCCCATATGGGCCAGGCTCGGCAGGATGATTACTTCCTGGGCAAGTATCGGGTCTTGTCGACCACCGGGACCTCGGGGCTCCGCGGCGTCTTTGTCTATGACAGGTCGGCCTGGCAGATGGTGCTCGCCAATACAATCAGGTGGCATCGCTTCGCCGGCATTCGGCCGCGCCTGCCGAAGCGGCTGCGTATTTGCGCGATCGGAGCTGATATTCCGGCACACGTCAGCCGGTGCATACCCGAGAGCGGCGATGTCGGACTGTTCAAGGTGTTGTGCCTCAGCGCCACGGAGCCTTTGTCGGAGTTGGTGGCGGCCCTCAACCGCTTTGAGCCCCAAGTCCTGATGCCTTATCCGTCAATTGCCGCCCTGCTCGCCAATGAGCAACTGAGCGGCCGTCTGCGCATCCACCCGGAGGTCGTGGCGACACACAGCGAGGCCCTCACCGGTGAGATGCGAAGGCTAATCAGTGATGCTTGGAACGTCTCGGTTTTCGATCACTACGGGCTTACCGAGGAGCCTCACGTGGCGTGCGAGTGCACGGCGCACGACGGACTCCATATCTTCGAGGATCTGGCCATAGTTGAAGTGCTTGATGACGAAGGCCGGCCGGTCCCGTCCGGGACACTGGGGGCCAAGTACCTCCTGACCAATCTCTACAATAAGGTCCAGCCGCTCATACGCTACGAGGTGACCGATATCATAGCGACGACCGACGAGCCCTGCTCCTGCGGGCGGCCTTTTTCTCGGATCACGCGGATCGCCGGGCGCAGCGAAGAACTCTTGCTTCTTCGGGATGCGACGGGTCGGACTGTCACCGTACCTCCCGTCGCGTTTTCGGTCTGCCTGGATGTGATCCCGGAGATCGTCGAGTTCGAGCTATCCCACAATCCAACCAAAATCGACCTTCTGGTCGTTACCCGAAGCGACGTAGACCACCGGGCTTTGCGTTCGCATCTGATCGAGTCCCTGACCAATCTGATCCGCACTCTGGGCGCGGAGCCGCCAGCCATCAATGTGGTGTTTTGTGAAGCAATCCAACGCCGTGGCGAGCGAATGGGCAAGCTCCAACATGTGCGCGCTGTCTGGTAAACAAAATCTAACGCAAGGTACCGCTACGACCGCTTGCATCGGATCCAACAGAAGGCTTTGATAGACTGAAGATGACGCCGCTCATGCACCCTTTCCTGGTGAACGACCCCTTCGGCGACCCGGCGGTCTACGTCGAGTTCAAGTTCGACAAGCGCGGCCTGCTGTTCGACCTGGGCGACCTGCATGCCCTGCCGTCGCGAAAGATCCTGCACCTGTCCGACATCTTCGTCTCGCACATGCATGTCGATCACTTTATCGGCTTCGATCAGGTTTTGCGCACCCTGCTCGGTCGCGACCAGACGGTCCGCCTTTACGGCCCGGCCGGGATCCTGGAGGCGGTCGAGCATCGTCTGGCGGGCTACGCCTGGAACCTGGCTGAGCGCTTCACCACCGACCTGAAGTTCGAGGTGACCGAGGTCCGCTCCACCAGCGAGGCGAGAACCGGCAGTTTCCGCCTGAAGAATCGCTTTCACCGTGAAGAGAACAGCACTCGCCCACTGCGTAACGGCACCGTGCAGGATGATGGCAGGCTGCGCGTGCGCATCGCGGTGCTTGACCACGGAATTCCCTGTCTCGCCTATTCGATCGAAGAAGCGGCCCATGTCAACGTCTGGAAGAACAGGCTTCAGGACATGGGCCTGCCGGTCGGTCCTTGGTTGCGCGAAATGAAGGAGGCGGTACTGCGGGACGCGCCGGACGACACGCCGATCCGGGTGCCGCCGGATCGGGACCACACCGGAAAGGACCGCGTCCTGCCGCTCGGCCTGCTCAAGGACAAAGCCCTGCGCATCGTTCCAGGACAGAAGATCGCCTATGTCGTCGATGCCGCCTATACCGAGGAGAACGTCCGCCTGATCGTCGAGCTTGCGCAAGGCGCGGACATACTTTTCATCGAGGCCTGTTTTGCGGCGGACGATGCCGAGCGTGCCGCCGACAGGCGGCACCTGACAACGGCGCAGGCCGGCACCCTGGCCCGAAAGGCCGGAGTGCGGCGCATGGAACCGTTCCACTTTTCTCCCCGCTACGCGGGTGAGGAAGCACGCCTCAGGCGGGAAGCGGCAGAAGCCTTTGCAGGCCGGTCGCAAGCCGTTGCCGTGCCGCCGCGCCAGGCCGCGTCGTAGCGGCGAACCGCCGTGACCGATGAAGACTGCATCCGCTTCCTGCAAACCACCCTGCCCCGCCTGGGCCTGAAGTGGGCCGGCTACCGCAAGGTGCGGCGGACGGTGTGCAAACGCATCGGCCGGCGGCTGCGCGAACTCGGCTTGTCCGACCTCACCGACTACGGACGCCTGGTTGAGCAGAGCCAGGAGGAACTGGCGCGTCTCGATACCTTCTGCCGCATTCCGATCTCGCGCTTTTACCGCGACCGCGGCGTCTTCGATGCGCTCGCTTCCCGTCTGCTGCCCGATCTGGTCGAATGCGCCGCGCGCTCAGGCGGCCGGGAGCTGCGCTGCTGGAGCGCCGGCTGTGCTTCGGGGGAAGAAGTCTACACCCTGCGCCTGATCTGGGACCTCCGTCTCCAAGCGCGCTTTCCGGACAGGCATCTGACGATCCTCGCCAGCGACGCCGACGCCGTCATGCTGGCGCGTGCCGCAACGGCCTGCTACCCGCGCGGCTCGTTCAAGGACGCGCCGGCCGAGTGGCTTGCCGACGCCTTCGCGCAGGAAAACGACCTGCTGTGCCTGCGCCCGGCCTTCCGGCACGACATCAGCTTTCGGCGTGAAGACATTCGCGAGGGGCAACCGGACGGACCTTTCCATCTCGTGCTGTGCCGCAACCTGGTTTTCACCTATTTCGCCGAAGACCTGCAGCGCCGCCTGCTGACCGCCATCGAGCAGCGCCTGGCGCCCGGCGGGCTGCTCGTGCTCGGCGCCCATGAGCGATTGCCGAAGGAAGGCGCCGAATTCGTGCGCGCTGAGGAGGCCCTGCCCATTTGGCGCAAAGCGGAGAAACCCAGCCGCTAGCGGCGCAACAGCGCCGCCACCTCCCGCCAGGGCCGCGTGTTGATGACGTCGTCCGGTTCCAGCCAGCCACGCCGGGCCTGGGCGATGCCGAAGCGCAGCAGATCCAGGTCGCGCGTGCTGTGCGCATCGGTCGAGATGGCCACCTTCACACCCATGTCCTTGGCCATCCGGCAATGGGTGTCGATCAGATCGAGGCGCGCCGGCTGCGCATTGACTTCGAGGATGCAGTTGCGCTCACGCGCCGCCTTCATGAGGCGCTCCATATCGACGTCATAAGCCGGCCGAGAGCCCATCAGACGGCCGGTCGGATGGGCCAGGATCTTGAAGTTCGGGTTGTCCATGGCCCTGATGATGCGCTCCGTCTGCTTGTCGCGCGACAGGTCGAACTTTGAATGCACGGCGCAGACCGTCAGATCGAGGTCTTGCAGGATCGCGTCCGGCAAATCCAGCGAGCCGTCTTCCAGGATATCCACCTCGCTTGACTTCAGTGCGCGGATGCCGCGCAGCTTGGCGTTCAGGCGATCGATCTGCGCGATCTGACGCGCCAAGCGCCTGGCATCCAAGCCGTGCGCGATGGTGACCCGCTTGCTGTGGTCGCTTACCGCGAAGTAGGCGTAGCCGTGCTCGCGCGCAGCCTCCGCCATTTCCTCGATCGAGGCGTGACCGTCGCTCGCCGTGCTATGGGTGTGCAGGTCACCGCGAATATCCTCCAGCGTCACCAGCCTGGGCAGGCGCTTTTTCTTCGCCGCTTCGATCTCACCTTGGTTCTCGCGCAACTCCGGCTCGATGTAGGGCAGCCCGACCTGGGCATAGACGTCCTTTTCGCTCCGGCCGGCAAGCCGCTTGTCGCCCTTGAAGACCCCGTACTCGTTGATCTTGAGCCCTTTGGCGACGCCCATCTTGCGCACCGCGATGTTGTGCGCCTTGGACCCGGTGAAGTAGTGCAGGGCGGCGCCGTAGCTCGCATCCCGCACCGCCCGCAGGTCGACCTGCAGGCCGTTGCGCAGGACGACGGTGGATCGGGTCGTTCCCTGGGAGACCACCTCGACCACATCTTCGTAGCCGACGAAGCGCTCGATGACGGGGGCACCCTTGGCTGAGGTCACCAGAACATCGAGATCGCCGACAGTTTCTTTGCGGCGCCGGTAGCTTCCGGCAACAGTGACCTGTTTGACACCCTTCGTCGCTTTCAGATAATCGACCAGAGGGATAGCGACCTCCTCGGCGCGCGACCAGGGCATGCGGTGCTCCTCGGCGCCGCGCGTGCTGAGCGCACGCAGGATCTTTTCCTCGCTCTTGGCGCCGAAGCCGGACAACTTGCGAAGCTTGCCGGCCTTGGCCGCCGCGGCCAGCTTGTCGAGATCGTCGATACCGAGCGCCGTGTAGAGCGCCTGCACCCGCTTCGGTCCCAGCCCGGGAACGCCGAGCAGCTTGGCCAGGCCGGGCGGCGTGCGCCTCTCGATCTCATCGAGAAAGCCCAGGTGGCCGGTTTCGGAGATTTCCGTGATCTTGGCCGCGAGATCCTTGCCGATGCCGGGAAGCTCCGAGAGATCTTCGCCTTCGGCCAACATGGCGGCGACATTATGCGGTAGGCCCGTGATGGTACGCGCCGCATTGCGATAGGCGCGCACGCGGAAGGGATTGGCGCCCTCGAGCTCGAGCAGCTCGGCGATGCGGTCAAGATTCTCCGCGATATCTGAATTGGTGACCGGCACGGCAATTCTCTCTTGTATGCAAGCCTAGCGCAGCCGTTGCGGCCTGCCCTTGCGCCACATCAAGCTGCCCCGGAGGGTCGTGACGTTTCGGAAAGCGCTTAGCCGTGCCGGGCGAGGCGCGCGACTGCGTCCTCAAGGGCTCGCGTAATCCGCTCCGCCGCCGTGCTGCCATCGCCGGTGTCCAACTGGGCGGGTGTCAGCGGTTCGCCGAACCTCACGGAGACCGGGCACAGGCGGGGAACACGTGCCCAGCGGGGCATCGCCTCGAAGGTGCCAGCGATATAGGCGGGAACCGCCATCGCGCCGCTTTGCTCGATGAGGGTCCCGATGCCCGGAAGGAAATGCTGTATCTCGCCCGTCGGCGAACGCCAGGATTCCGGAAACCAGATGAGCGCATTGCCCCCCTTCAGCACCTCAGCCGCAAGGGCCAGCGAGGCCGCCGGTGCGCGCTCGTCGACCGGAAAGATGTGCAGAGCCCGGCACATGAATCGCCGGATCGGACCCGAGAACAGGCGGGCAATGTCGCCGCCCCAATAGATGCGGCGCATGGTGCGAAACGGCAACGCGGCCGCCATGGCGAGCGGATCGAGATCGCTGGCATGGTTGACCACGATGATAAAGCGGCCAGGCGGCGGCAACTGATCCCGCCCTTGGCTCTTGAGCCGGAACAAGACCCTCATCAGGACCCGGTTGACCGCGAACAGCACGGCGGCCAGCAGGCTGTGCCCGAAATGGCCCGGCCGGATCCACTGCATGCGCTCCGTGGCAAGCGCCTCGGACGCGGCTTGCGGGGCGATATGCTCCGGGGGGCGCCTGGCTGCCCGCTGTACGGCCACGATGAGATCGCGAACACTGTATATCTCCGAAAGCTCAGCTTCGCTGAGCCGTGTTCCAACCCGGCGCTCGAGTTCCAGGCCCAGCGTGATCCACTCAAGGGAGTCGATTCCGAGGTCGAGCTGCAGACTGGCCTCCAGGCCGAGCGGCCGCTTCGGGTATCGCTTCTCAAGCGCGTGCCAGACTTGCCCGGCCAGAGGTTGCCGCAGGAAATCGCGGTCCTCGGCGGAGAGTTCGACCGGCCGCGGCGCGGCGGCACCGGCAAGCACCTGCTCATAGAGGCGTGGCAAAAGAAACCGGCGATACTTGCCGAGCCGCGTGCGCGGCAGCGGCTCGCGCACGATGGCGTAGCCAGCCAGGCGCTGATGGCTCGGCAGATGCTGGGCCACAGAGCTCAAGGCGACGCGCAGGCTGTCCTCGATCCGCGGCGTGCCGCTCTGTCTGATCGCCTCGCTGTCCGGCCGCACCAAGGCGTGCAAAGCCCCGGCATGCTCCAGCACGGCGATTTCCTGGATGAACGGGTTTGCGCCATAGGCCCGCTCCAGGTCCTCAGGGAACACGTTCTTACCCCCGCCGAGGACGATCAGTTCCTTTGTGCGCCCCTTGAAATAGAGATAGCCCTCGGCGTCCAAGCAACCGAGATCCCCGGTGCGAAACCAACCGTCGGACGTAAAGGCTTCTCGGTTGGCCTCTGGATTGTCGCGGTAGCCGCCAAACACATTGGGGCCGCGCAACTCAATCTCGCCGACGCCCCCTTCATCCGGATCACCGATCCGAACCTGGCCGCCCTGAAACGGCCGCCCTTCGCTGCCGATCCGTTCGCGACCGGGCAGATTGCCGGTGAAGGTCGAGGCCGTTTCGGCCAGGCCGTAGCCATTGCGTACCTCCCACCCCAGGCCCTCCAGCTGCCAAATCAGACCTTCATCGAACGCGGCCCCGCCCGAAACCAGAAGCCGCAGCTTTGGTCCGACGCGGGAAAGCAGAGGCCGGAAAAGAACGCGACCGGCCCGCCACCCAAAGCGGCGACGTAGCCAGACCGATAGATCCAGCAACCGCTCGAAGATCAGGGAAAGAAGCCTGCCGCGCGCCGCAACCTGTGCCCTAAGACTGGCGACCAGTGCCGCATAGAGCCGGGGAACGCCGACAATGCCGGTCACAGCGCCCAAGCGGAGCGCCTGTGCGATCTGCGGACCGGTAAGCTCTTGTGGGAAGACGACGGCCGCGCCAGTCGAAAGTGGCACCAAGAGGCCAACGATGAAGGGATAGACGTGGTGGAGCGGCAGAGGCAACAGCACGCGGTCTTGCGTTCCGACAGATTGCTCCTCGGCAAGTGCACCCACATTGGCCCAGATGTTGGCGCAGCTGAGTGTGAAGCTCTTCGGCCTGCCGGTCGTGCCCGAGGTGTAAACCAGCATTGTCGGTGCCTCGCTCTTGAGGTCCGGCAGAGCTTCGGCCTTGGCGCTCAGCAGGGCGCGCCATGATGGCACGCCGTCTTTGCTCGCCTCCTCTTCCAAAACATGGATCGTGAGCCCTCTGCCGCCATCGATCTCGCGTAACATGGCAACCTGGAAACCCGGAACGAAGGCACGGCGGCAACCGCAATCGCGGAGAACCGTCTCGACCTCCTCGCGCGTCGACAGATGATCGCAGGGCACGACCAAGGCGCCGCTGGCGCCCAGCGCCAAGCAAACGATGACCCACTCAGGACAGTTATGCCCCATAAGCAGGATCGGCTCGCCAGGGGTAATGCCCTCGCGCGCAAAGCCTGTTGCCAGGCGGCAGGCATGGTCCGCAAGCTCGGCAAAGGACCAGGCGGTTTGTCCGTCGCCGGTCACCGCGATTAACGCCGGCTCATCGCCGAAGCGGGCGATATCGCGTAGCAGCGTCTGGAGGGTCCAGGACACCTCCAAGTCGGGGCGCTCAGCCGCCATGACCGCAACGGCATGGCCGGGTCCGCCCCTTTGCCTGACCTCGGCCTGGCAACAGCGGGACGTATGATTGCTGCACTAGAGTTACCGCCATAGGCATCCTACTTGCTTCTGGACGCTGACAAGAGTCTATACCCCAACCGCCGTGTCGACCATGGTATCGCGCAAACTGCCTCACCGCCGCTACGCCAGCGTTGACTTGCATCAAGGTCGATCGCGCGTCATGGCCATAACATGCCGTGCAAGCCTAGAGCCTGATCGTTTCACTTTGAATCAAAGTGAAACGTGAATCAGTCTCTACTTTAATGAGTTAGAGGGCGATTCACGTTCTTGATTGCTTCAATCGAGAACGATCGCACCCTAGGCAGGAAGCATCGCTATGTCCGATAAGCTCGAAGTCCTCGCCGCCGTCCGCCGCGCCCTGACCAGTGAGTCGCGTATCGGCCCCCAGGCCAGCCACATTGAGATGGACTTTGCCGAGGGGGCCCTGACCCTGGACGGCGAGGTGGCTAACGTCGCGGCCAAGAAACTCGCCCTCGAAGGCGCCGCCGCGGTGTCCGGCGTGGTCGGTATCGTCGACCGCCTGCGTGTCACCCCGGCGCAACGCATGGGCGATGGCCAGATCCGGGACCTCGTGCGAGGCGCACTGCTGCAGGAGCCGGCCCTGACCGAGTTGGCAATCCACGAGATCGTCAAGGGCGAGGAATTGAGCGCACGCGAGCCGGCGGAACGCCGCCGTGGCTGGATCCGCCTGTCGGTTGCCGATGGCCTGGTCACTTTGGACGGCGAGGTGCCCAGCCTCGCGCATAAACGTCTCGCCGGGGTACTGGCTTGGTGGGTGCCGGGCAGTCGCGACGTGATCAACGGCCTGGGAGTCGAACCGGCGCAAGAGGATAACGACGAGGAGATCGCTGACGCCCTGCGCCTGGTCCTGGAAAAGGATCCCTTTGTCAACGCCAGCCAAATTCGCGTCGGGGCTCGCACCGCGGTCGTGACCCTGGCCGGACTGGTTCCCACCGACTCCGAACGCGAGATGGCGGAGTTCGATGCCTGGTATGTCTTCGGCGTTGACCGCGTGAACAATGGGATCGAGGTAGCCCCTGTCCCGCCCAGCGGTGGAGCACCCTGAGCCTTCTGAAAGACATTGAGAATGCCGGTCGAAGGCGTCAGGAGGCCGGCCGAAAGCCGGTCTCTTGGTTCGGTTTGAGAATGCGTCGGCCGCGAAGGCCCGCTATCGGCCCCTAACCGGTCGAGGAATTGAGCCAATCAAATTTCTGAAGTTGATCCGGTCCGGACCTCTGAGGCGACACAGGGGCAGGCAGTAGGGTCGTGAGAGGCTGATCTGTCCGTCGTACAAGAAATGCATGATCAGAAACTCGGCGTTCAGATCAGTCGGGTTCTCACGCACTTCAATCCGCCGAAGGGTGAATGCGTTCTGGCGACCCATGAAGGCTGTAGTGCTGAAGGACAAGGGTCAAGTCAGTGCCTCTTCCACCTTCCATTGATGGGCCCCGGGAAGCCTTTTCCTTGTCGCGGCGTGCGTCTTCGCGCCTCTTCCGCGCCGGCTGGGGCCTTGGGCGAGCCAGCAGGCTCAATCCGCCGATTTCGCCTCGACCGCTGAGGCGCCCCGGTCGCCGGGCTCTGGCCCGCGTCTTATGGTGCCGAAAAGATACCCAGCGACCGCGCCCAGGATGCCCATGGCGGCGGTCAATTGTTGCTCGGTCTCGGCCATGAGCGTCAAGGCGATCGTGCCGTAGATGATGAGAATAAGGCCGGTCACGTTCACGATATTGGCGGCCGTATAGACGGTCTTGGACGTGATCATGTAAATCACGAATATGAGGGACGCGAAGGCGAGCGCGCTCAGAATCGAGACATGAAATACCTTGGTGCGCTCCTGCTCCATCCTCCAGATGTGATACTGTTTCAACTTGATCATATTCAGGTCCGTTGACGGCCCGTTCCCGATCGCCTCTTCAGGTGGCTCGGCTTGAAGGGCTTCGTAAGAGAATTCTTGCATCAACTGCTGAACGGCGTCGTCGTCCTGGGCCTTGGCGCCCATGGCCATCAGCCCGAGCGAGGCTGCCAGGACCAACCCGCCTAAGACCCTCCAAACCCGTGGGATCGTCTTCATGGCGCACTCCTTCGTCACGGCTGACCACCCAGTTGAACTATTGGCTCAGAATACGCAGCAAGCGGCTATAGTGTTGTGCCTCGCTCCGATTGCCCACTTGCCGCGCTTGGTCGCGCCGCGCGGTGAATGAGGCGAACAGCTGGCTCTTTTGCTCCGGCGTGAGTTCCTGAACCTGAGTGCTGAAGCGTGTATAAAAGTCCGCCCCAACCGGTCTTTGTTGGAACATGGGCGCCGGTGGCGGGGGCAAGGTTTGCTGATCGGGCGGATTGTAGGTCCTAAGCTCGCCTCCGCCCACTGGGGTCGAGATGACCAACATGGCCAACGCTATACAGGCGGCCGGCAGGGCGGCTCCAAGGACCCAAGGGTAGCAACCGAAGTCACTCTCGGACGAGCGCGCCGGATTCCTTTGCTGCCTCATTTGCAACGGTCCTCCTTGTCTCCCAAGGAACTCTTGTCCAGGAAATGTTAACACGCCCGGCCCGCGACAAGGGATGCCGAATTCCCGGGGGCGCTGGTCCCCGAGCGGCAAAATGGCCGGGGTCGCAGCAGGAGAGCGGTTCTCTCAGTCCGGTTTGAGTCGGGGCCGCCGCTAAGAGCCGCGGAGTGCGGCCCTTTTGGCCTACAAGTGTCGGGCCGTCCAAAGAGACGGCGAACTCGCAGAATTGATGGCGGAGAGGGTGGGATTCGAACCCCCGCGCGCTTCGCGCGCAGCCCTGAGAGTTGTGGGGTCGAACCCACCCTGCTGAATTCGGGTCTTTTCGGGGACTGGCGGAGAGGGTGGGATTCGAACCCACGAGGCGGTTTCCCGCCCACACGCGTTCCAGGCGTGCGCCTTAAGCCACTCGGCCACCTCTCCTTGCGCGCTGGCATCCTGTCTTAGCGAACCCGGGTTTCGCAAAGATGAACCGGGTATCGGCAAGAAACGGTGATCGGGCCCCGCAAGGCCGGACGATCCGCCAGCGGCGCGAAACTAGCCGAGGCCGGGCGGCGATGCAACGCCTTCGGTTTCCGCGGGGTCCTGGCGGCGCGCCTGAAGCGCCCTCGCCCAGAGGTTGGCCGAAACCCTCCTTGGCTGCTACTATCGCGCCCATCGAGGCTGCTGAGTAAACCGGGAGGGTCTCCCCGAGCCCCGGGGAGGCTAGAAAGCTCCGGACAGCAGGTGAGGCGTCCTCTTGGGGGATTTTATGGTCGTTGGCCGCACTATCGGCTGGGTTCTTCTGTTCTGCGCGCTGGTTCTGCTCGGCTGGGACGGCGTGTCATCGCTGAGCAGTGAGAGCTGGGGCTTCGCCTTTCTTGGCCAGCGCTGGTACGAAATCGACCAGGCCCTCGGCAGCTTCACCCTCAACACCCTGCAGGCCGGTATCGAGCGCAACGTCTCCGTCGATCTCTGGGACAACGTCTTTGCCCCGGCACTGCAGTGGCCCGCGGTGGCCGTCTTCTTCGTACCGGGCCTTGTCCTGGTGCTGCTGTTCCGGCGCTGGGGCGGCGGTCACCGCTCGCCACGCCGCTTTATCGGCCGGCGCTAACCGCCCCGGCTGACGCTCAGCTGTCGCTCATCTTCAGGGCCGCCAGGAAAGCCGACTGCGGGATTTCCACGTTGCCGATCTGGCGCATGCGTTTCTTGCCGGCCTTTTGCTTCTCCAGGAGTTTGCGTTTGCGCGAAACGTCGCCGCCATAACACTTGGCGGTCACGTCCTTGCGCATGGCGGAAATCGTCTCGCGCGCGATCACCTTGCCGCCGATGGCCGCCTGGATGGCGATCTTGAAGAGCTGGCGCGGGATCAGGTCCTTGAGGCGCTCGCAGAGCATGCGCCCGCGGGCTTCCGCCTGGCCGCGGTGCACGATGATGGCCAGGGAGTCGACCGGTTCCTGGTTCACCAGGATCGAGACCTTCACCAGTTCGCTCTCGCGGTATTCCTCGATCTGGTAGTCGAAGCTGGCATAGCCGCGCGATACCGACTTCAGGCGGTCGTAGAAGTCGAAGACCACCTCGTTGAGCGGCAGGCGATAGACCAGCATGGCGCGCGATCCCGCATAGGTCAGGTCGATCTGCTCGCCGCGCCGGTCCTCGCAGAGCTTCAGGATCGGCCCGAGGAACTCGTCCGGCACCAGGATGGTGGCCTTGATCCAGGGTTCCTCGATGTGATCGATCTTCACCACGTCGGGCATGTCGGCGGGGTTGTGCAGCTCGATCATCTGCCCCTTGGTCATATAAATCTTGTAGACCACCGAAGGCGCGGTGGTGACGAGATCCAGATTGAATTCGCGCTCCAGCCGTTCCTGCACGATTTCCAGATGCAGCAGCCCCAAAAACCCGCAGCGGAAGCCAAAGCCGAGCGCGGCGCTGGATTCCGCCTCGTACTGGAACGACGAGTCGTTCAGCGCCAGCTTGGCCAGGGAGTCGCGCAGATCCTCGTAGTCGGCGGCATCGACCGGAAAGAGGCCGCAGAACACCACCGGCACGCTGGGATGGAAGCCGGCCAGGGGCACCTCCGCCGGGCGGCGCTCGTCGGTGATGGTGTCGCCGACGTTGCAGTCGGCCACCGACTTGATCGAGGCGTTGATGAAGCCGAGTTCGCCGGGGCCGAGTTCGGGCAGGGTCACCATCTTGGGCGTGAAGGCGCCGACCTTGTCCACCAGGTGCGTGGCCCCGCTGCCCATCATGCGGATCTTCATGCCGGGCTTCAGCGTGCCGTCGACAACCCTTACCAGGGCGATGACACCCAGGTAGGTGTCGTACCAGCTGTCGACCAGCATGGCCTTCAAAGGCGCCTCGACGTCCCCCTTGGGCGGCGGCAGGCGTTCGACCAGGGCCTCCAGCACCTCGGCGACGCCGACGCCGGTCTTGGCGGAAATCGGCAAGGCGTCGCTGGCGTCGATGCCGATGACCTCCTCGATCTGCTCCTTCACCCGCTCCGGCTCGGCCGCCGGCAGGTCGACCTTGTTCAGCACCGGGATGATCTCGTGGTCGTTGTCGATGGCCAGATAGACGTTGGCCAGGGTCTGCGCCTCGACCCCCTGGCTGGCGTCGACCAGCAGCAGCGAGCCCTCGCAGGCCGCCAGCGAGCGGCTGACCTCGTAGGAGAAGTCGACGTGGCCCGGGGTGTCGATGAGGTTCAGCTCGTAAACCTCGCCGTCGGCGGCGGTATAGCTGAGCCGCACCGTTTGGGCCTTGATGGTGATGCCGCGCTCGCGCTCCAGTTCCATCGAGTCGAGGACCTGCTCTTTCATCTCGCGGTCGCTCAAGCCCCCGCAGAGCTGAATCAAACGGTCGGCCAGGGTCGACTTGCCGTGATCGATGTGGGCGATGATCGCGAAATTACGGATATGGGAAAGATCGGTCATTCTGGCTTTGCAATCTGCCTTGGAGAAACATCGTCTGACGCAACACCGCGGCTTGGCCTGCGATGGCCGGCGCGGCGGGACCGGGACGGCGGCCGGGTGAATCTTCCCGACTGCGTCCAGAGCGCGCAGGAAGATAGGGCGCGGGGACCAGCTAATCAACGCCTCCCATCACGCCGGCGCCGGCGGCCGGCGATGTGGGTCGATTTGGCGGCTTTCGAATTTGTCTCGAAGTCGTCACAGGCCTGACCCGAAGCAGCGTGTTAGCCCTCAACCCCTACGGCAAAAGGAGCAGCAGTTGAAAAGCCACAATATCCTGATCGAGCCCTGGCGGGAGATCTCGAACTTTACCTATCAGCGCGGCGAACCGCTGTTTCGCTGGACGGTAACCTACGAGCAGGCCGGCGTGCGCTTCGGCCAGGGCACCGCCAGAACCCATTCGGAAGCCCGTCGGGCGGCTGAGGAATACCTCGCCGAGCGCGGTATTGAGCTCTCTTGGCAGCCGCCTGCCAGTTCCACGACGCGGATCCTGAAACCGCGTTCAGGTCAGCCGCGGTTTCTTCGCCTTTGAAGTTCCTGGCAAATTTGTTAATCTGTCCGGGATTTGGGGGGCATTGTCCCGATTCTTCACAAAATCTCAACGCCGGAGAGCAAGAATTGGAGACCTCAGCAGACTGAGGACGAACGATGCGGAGAGGTTCTATGGAAAGAGTTATCACTTCCGTTGGTGGCGGACTACGCTTGGCAGCCTGCGTTGCGGTCGCAGGCGCCGTGTTGGCAGCAACGGCGTCCCCCGCAGCTGCGGCGCGTAACGAAGCGCGCTGGTACCAGCAGAACTATTGCATGGTGAAAGCCTATCAGGCGCTTGGTAAGCAAGACATCGCGACCTACGACAAGAACGCGCGCAAGTCGCGCGCCTACCTGATCCGGAACGGCGTACCGGAACATCACATCCGCGAACTGGAAAGCTTCATCAACAAGACCATCCGGCAGACCAAAGCCGGCAACAAGGCGCATCAGGGCCCGCGCATCTGCATGCAGTGGTACAGCACCTGAGCCTTTGATTCTATTGCGGTTCTAAGGGCGAGCGGCCGATTTCGGGCGCTAACCCACCAGCCACAGGGATAGTTGTCAGGGCCCGGTCCGCAAGGACCGGGCCTTCTTCTTGTGGTCTTCCAGAGCCTTTCCTGAGCCCGTCGCCCGGGCCGCCTCCAAGCTCCAAAGGTCCCTGGAAACTGTTGCATTCATGCAACGCGGAGTGCGGAATTATCACAGATTAACGGATGTTAACCTGTCGTTAACCACTTTCGGCAGACGCTCAACCCAAGCGCAAATTCCCAAAGATGGGCAGGGTAGAGTGAGTATGGACCGGAGGATCAGCGAAGCCGAGGCGCGCGAGTACGCGGCGATGACTTGGGCGCTTGCGGCGCGCGCAGAGGCGGCTGGCAATATCAAACTTGCAAAAGAACTTGTGGACCGCGCGCGCCGGGCCGACGAGCTATGGGCGCGAAGCAACGATACCGATCAACGGCTGTCCCGTTGAAGCGCAAACAGCGCCGGACTCAACACCGCATGCGAACGCGCTAAAGCCTTACCTGGACGGGATCAGCTCCTGAGGGTGCCGCCGGTCGCCGCGACCACCTGGGCCACGACTTTCGCCGCCACCGCCTCGATCTCCTGGTCCGTCATGGTCGCCTCACGCGGCTGCAGGGTAACGGCGATGGCCAGCGACTTCTTGCCCGGCTCGACCCCCTTGCCCTGATAGACGTCGAACAGCGCCACCTCGGAGATCAGCGCCTTGTCGGCGCCACGCGCCGCCCGGATGAGCTTTTTCGCCGGCACGGCTTCATCAACCAGGAAGGCAAAATCGCGCAGCACCGGTTGGAAAGCTGACAGTTCCAACAGGCTGCGCTTCTGCTTTCCGGCGCGCGGCTTGGGGATACGGTCCAAAAACACCTCGAAAGCCACCGCCGGGCCCTTCAAATCGAGGGCCCGCAGCACCCGGGGGTGCAGCTCGCCGAACTGGGCCAGCACGTTGGGGCCAAGGCGCAGCACGCCGGAGCGCCCGGGATGGTACCAGGCCGGGGCATCGCGGCTGACCTGGAGGTTCTCCACCGGCGCCTCGCAGGCCACCAGCACCGCCTCCGCGTCCCCTTTGGCGTCGAAGCTGTCGACCGGCCGGGCGTCGGCGGCCCAGTGCCGTGGCTGGCTACTGCCGCTGCGCAGGCCCGCCGCGACGGTAAGCTGGCCCTTCGGCGTGTCGTCGAAATACTGCGGACCGACCTCGAAGAGGGCCAGGTCGCCGTAGCCGCGGTCGGCATTGCGCACCGCCGCGGCGGCCAGGTTGGCCAGCGGCGTCGGGCGCATGACGTCGAGATCGGCGGAGATCGGATTGGCGAGGGTCAGCGCCTCGGCGCCGCCGCCGAACAGCTCGGCCTCGCGGCGGGAGACGAAGGAGAAGGTCACCCCTTCCATCATGCCGCGCCAGGCCAGCGCCGTGCGCGACTTGGAAACCCGGCGCTGCGCCACTGTCAGCACGCCGCGCGGCAGGTAACTGTCGCGCGGCAGGTCGACCTCGGGAATATCGTCGTAGCCGTGGATGCGCATGACCTCCTCGACCAGGCAGGCCTCGGACTCCACATCCTGGCGCCAGCTCGGCGGGACCACGTCGATACGTTCCTCGCCCTGCTCGACGTCAAAGCCGAGACGCTCGAGGATCTCCGCCTGGCGCGATGCTGCAACCGTCATACCGCCGAGTTCGGCGACCCGTGCCGGACGCAGCCTGACCCGCCGGGTCTCCGGTGGGATCTCGCCGGCGCTGACCACCTCGCTGGCTTCGCCGCCGCAGAACTCGAGGATCAGGCGGGTTGCGACCTCCACCCCCCAGGCGCCGGACTGCGGATCGAGGCCACGCTCGAAACGGAAGCGTGCGTCGGAGTGGACGCCGAGCTTGCGCCCGGTCTGGGCCACCATGTCCGGGTCGAAGAGCGCCACTTCCAGGAAGACGTTGGTGGTATCCTCCTGGCAACCGGTGATCTCGCCGCCCATGACGCCGCCGATGCCTTCCGGCCCGTTGTCGTCGTGGATCGCCACCATCTCGCCGTCGAGGGTGTAAGTGTTGCCGTCGAGGGCGAGGATTTCGGCGCCCGGCTCGGCAAAGCGCATGACCACATCGCCCTTCACCTTGTCGGCGTCGAAGACGTGCAGCGGACGGCCCAGGTCGTAGGTGACGTAGTTGGTGATGTCGACCAGGGCCGAGATGGGGCGCAGGCCGATGGCGCGCAGGCGGTCCTGCAGCCACTTGGGACTGGGGCCGTTCTTCACGCCGCGGAAGTAGCGCCCGGCGACGAAGGGGCAGGCATCCTGGCGGTCGTCCGGCAGGTCGCGGCGCCACTTGATCGGGCTCTCGAAGCTGCCCTTGCGCGGCGCGCTGTCGAGCGGCTTCAGGCTGCCGAGGCCGGCGGCCACCAGGTCGCGCGCGGTGCCGCGCACGCCCAGGCAGTCGCCGCGGTTCGGGGTGATGGCGATCTCGATGACCGGATCGTTCAAGCCCGCCACCTCGGCGAAGGAGGCGCCCAGCGGCGTGTCCTCGGGCAGATCGATGATGCCCTCGTGCTCGTCGGACAGGCCCATCTCGCGCTCGGAGACCAGCATGCCGTTGGATGCCTCGCCGCGGATCTTGCCGGCTTTCAGGGTCAGGTCGATGCCGGGCACGTAGCTGCCGACCGGCGCGAAAACGCCCTTCATGCCGGTGCGCGCGTTGGGGGCGCCGCAGACCACCTGCACCTCTTCGCTGCCGGTATCGACGATGCAGACCCGCAGGCGGTCAGCGTTGGGGTGCTGACGCGCCTCTTTCACATAGGCGACGGTGAAGGGTTTCAGCGCCGCGGCGCGGTCCTCCACGCCCTCGACTTCCAAGCCGATCATCGACAGCTTGTCGGTGATCTCCTGCAGCGAGGCCTCGGTATCCAGGTGGTCTTTCAGCCAGTTCAGCGTGAACTTCATGGCGCTACATCCCCCGGACCATGGAGGGAACCTCCAGCGGCACGAAGCCGTAGTGCTTCAGCCAGCGCAGGTCCGATTCATAGAAGATGCGCAGATCCGGAAAGCCGTACTTCAGCATGGCGATGCGCTCGATCCCCATGCCGAAGGCGAAGCCCTGGTATTCGTCGGGATCGATGCCGCAGTTGGCCAGCACCTTGGGGTGCACCATGCCGCAGCCGAGAATCTCGAGCCAATCCTTGCCCGCGCCGATCTTCAGCTCGCCGCCCTCGCGGCTGCAGCCGATGTCGACCTCGGCGCTGGGCTCGGTGAAGGGAAAGTAGCTGGGCCGGAAGCGCAGCGGCAGGTCGTCGACGCCGAAGAAGGCGCGGCAGAAGGCGGTCAGCGTGCCCTTCAGGTGGCCCATGTGGCTCGCCTTGTCGATCACCAGCCCCTCGACCTG